>Ga0256829_1000174_pt1 | contig 80644 bp, 77 predicted proteins | sample 131447metaG_FD_185979 | JGI IMG/M metagenome (GOLD analysis project Ga0256829, IMG submission 185979) | Hydrothermal vent microbial communities from Lau Basin, Pacific Ocean - 131-447 | ecosystem: Environmental > Aquatic > Marine > Hydrothermal vents | place: Pacific Ocean: Lau Basin | collected... | reverse complement strand
ACGCCTGACGACCATAGCGAGCGTGAACCACCTGATCCCATGCCGAACTCAGCAGTGAAACCGCTTAGCGCCGATGGTAGTGTGGGGTCTCCCCATGCGAGAGTAGGTCATCGTCAGGCACTTATACTGCAAAAAACCCAGCCAATAGGCTGGGTTTTTTGTTGCGCGCTCGATAAGCGCGCCAAGCCTCAAGCCCCGTGCATACTGTGCTCGGGGCTTTTTTGCTCTGCTTTTACCAGTCAATAGGTACACGGGCTTGAAAAGGCTTTGAGAGAGGAGTGTCCGTAGTGCCGGGATGGAGGCAGAGAACAATCGACTGTTTATTAAGCCTCTTAAGCTCAATAGCGGCGGTTCTCAACAGCATATTATGCGCGGCTTTACTAGCACGATAGCTATACCAGCCACCATACCCATTGTCAGTGATAGATCCGACACGAGCAGAAAGGCTGGCAATAATGGTAGCGTGCTTGCCTTGTAGAGAAGGCTTTAGAGCAGCGAGTAGCAGGGCTGGGGGTGCCGCATTAATATGCATCACCTGGGCAAATGATACTTCATCCAACTGCTTTGCGGAGATGAAAGCAGGCTTTGCAGTATGGCGCTTCCTATACCGCCATTTGCACCTGCCACAACGGCGGTGAAACCTTCTGGAAGATGAGGCAGCATAACAAACTCCGATGGTGAACGATGTTGTTCCCATTGAAGCGCTTTGTATAGTATTTGTCTATGGTTGCTTGTTAAGCAGAGGCATTAATGCGGCCCGGCTGAGCACTATTGCGCCCGTTGGGCTTGTAGAGCGTTTTTTCTGCAATTTGGCGAATGTAGTCCAGCATTTCCTGGTTATGCTTCATACGCAATGAGAGCATTTGCCCGGTTAATGCATTCATTCGTGAAACCCGCTCGCTTTTTTCTAGCAAGCTTTCCCAGGTTGCTAGGCAGTCAGCATCTGTGGCCGCCAGCTTCGCGCCAGGAGCACCTTCTGGATAGCCAAGCTTTGCCTGTACACCGCGACGTAATACCTCCATGCGTTCTAGTTCTTCTAGAAGCGCCTGTTTCTTACCCGCGATATCAGTCAATATATCGCCATCAATACTGCCTTTGGTCAACTGCTCTTGTTCGCTGGAGAGTAAAGCAATCAAATCCTCGAGGCGTTGCAACTGACTGGAGAGTAGGCGTGAAAGGCTCATAGGTAGATTTACTGATCTTTCAAGTTGGCAATTAGACCATCCGCAATACGGTCGGCACGCACTTCGAGCCGTCCCTCACGAATAGCATCACGAATTTCCTGTACCTTAGCCATGTCGATATCCTGACTGCTATCGATGCTAGATTGGCTGAGCTGAGTCGCTTCACGGGTAGTATTACCCGTTTCAGGCTGCTTTGCTTCACTTACCTTCTGTGCGTCATCACGCTGCTGCGCTGGAGTGTTGCGAAGCAGCGGATTAAGGTTATCAATTTTCACGTTGTTGGCCTCATCGTCAACGTTGGGGCGCCGCGCGCTGTATGACTATCTATCGGCCTAGATGCTAAACACTTTAGGTCTTAGGCTAAAAATCCACCATTAATGTGCCTTGGCCGATCACCCGCGCCGTCATTGTTTCACGAGAACCAAAACGCACACGAATGGTTTCTCCTTGTGCCCCATCAGCAAGTGCCTCCCCCTCTCGAGAGACACGAAAGCCTGCTCCTTCTGCTATGACTGTTACGCGCTGCCCGCGTTCCACGAGGCTAGGTGCTTGCAGGAAATGCGCCTGAAACGTGCTGCCACTACGGATAGGCCGCTGAGCTACTTTGCCGACAATATCGGCCTGGTCGGTCAGCGTTTGGCTAGATAAATCGCTAAGGTTGCCTTCTCGCTGGTCGAGCATAGCGGCGGTAACCAACGTGCCTCTATCAATATCTTGGCTTGCCACAACGTAGCTGCCAATGACACCCACTTCTGCCTGAAGGTAGCGTACTTGACGCCCATCAGCTCCACACCTAACGCCTACAGAAACACGCCCAATAGGAGCTTGGTTAGGGTTAGTCAGAAAGGGCGTTGGCTGTATGCAGGTGGGTAAATGGGGAGATGGCGGTGCGATATTGATGACTGCCTCTTGTCCCAGGGCCTGTGCTTCTTGATAGAGAAATTGCTGGACGCTTTCAACAAGTGACTGATCGCTTGTTTCTGCCCAGGAGGGTTGGGATAGGCCAATACATAGCAGTAATAACAATGACTTAACTGCTGAGTGGCGTGCAACAACGTGCAGCAAATAGCGCATGGGTAAAGTCGCCCAGTATAGAAAATCAGATGGTAAACATCAGCATGGGAGTGTAATGCAAAAGTATCCTACGCATCATGGGAAATGCTGGTGTAAACGGTAGCTGTTCCATGCTTTAAGGTGAAAGAGAGGAGCATATTATTCATCATCAACAATTTCCGGTTTATTTCTGCCTCTCAGCGAGCGAGGGTCGGCATGATTGATCAGCTTGAATCTGCCTTTAACTTCCACCAGCAGGCGCTGGGCCTGCGCCAAGCACGTCACCAAGTGCTAGCCGCTAACATTGCCAATGCGGATACGCCCAACTATAAGGCGCGCGACATTGACTTTGCTAGTGAGCTGAAAAAAGCCGTTGAAGGCGGACAGTCTCAACAGCAGCCAAATGGCGGCTTAGCGTTAGCGCGTACCTCCGAACAGCACTTGGCAGGAGAAGGCCCCGCATGGCGTGGTGCTGGAAACACCGAGCTGCTCTATCGTGTTCCTGATCAGCCGAGCCTGGATGGTAACACCGTTGACATGGACCGTGAGCGAACCCAGTTCGCGGATAACGCTGTGCGCTACCAGGCGGCGCTCACCATTATGAACCGTCGTATTCAGGGCCTGAAAAATGCGATGCAACCTGAATAACCTAGTAATAGGAGAGAAATAAGCGATGTCGATGTTTTCAGCGTTTGATATTGCCGGTTCTGCGATGAGCGCCCAAGCGCAGCGTATGAATGTAACGGCAAGCAACATGGCCAATGCCGATAGCGTGGCAGGGCCCGATGGTGAAACCTACCGCGCAAAGCAGGTGATGTTTGAAACCCAGGCACAGTCTAACCGCTACGGTGTCGGCGGCGTCCGGGTTACTGAGGTTGTGGAAAACGATTCACCGCTGCGCATGGAGTATATGCCGAACCACCCAGCGGCTGATGAAGATGGCTACGTTGCTAAGCCGAATGTTGAGCCGGTCCATGAGATGGTCAATATGATTTCGGCATCGCGCTCCTATCAGGCCAACGTCGAGGTTTTCAACACAACCAAACAGATGATGGTTCAAACGCTATCGCTCGGTGAGGGCTAACGATGAACACAATTAACCCAGCAACGTTATCCAATATTAATGGTGGTGGCGTTCAACTACAGCAGAGCCAGTCAGAAGAGCTACGTAATAGTTTTATGACGCTGCTTATCACCCAGCTTCAGAATCAAGACCCTCTGAAGCCGATGGAAAACGCGGAGATGACGTCGCAGATTGCTCAAATCAACACCGTCAGTGGCATTGAGCAGCTCAACTCTACGTTGGAAAGTATTACCAGCCAAATGAATGCCAACCAGGCGCTGCAGGCGAGTGGGCTAATTGGCCAAGGCGTCATGGTGCCTGGTCGTCAGATCATGTTGGAGCAGGATGGTGAAGGCCAGCCTTACTCTACGCCCTTTGGCATTGAGCTAGCGCAACCAGCAGCAAATGTGCAAGCAACGATTTTGGGTCAAGGCGGCCAGGTAATCCGTCGCTACGACTTGGGGTCTGTTGAAGAGGGCGTGCAGTCTTTCCAGTGGGATGGAAAAAATGATCAGGGTGACGTTGTCGCCAGTAATCGCTATACAGTTCAGCTAGAAGCAACGGATGCCGAAGGCGAAGTGATTGAGTCTACTGCCCTTAACTACGCCATTGTTAATAGCGTGACACCCAACGATGGCAATGGCGGTGTTCGGTTGGACCTTGGGGCCATTTATGGGCAAATCAGTCTGAATGACGTGAAACAAATTCTTTGATCTCTAATATAACCTGTTTCTAGGAGAAAAAAATGAGCTTTTCTCAAGCATTAAGTGGTCTGAACGCCCAGTCCGAAAACCTGAAAATTCTCGGTAATAATATTGCTAACTCGCAAACTGTCGGCTTCAAAAGCTCAGGCGCGATATTTGCTGATGTATTTGCCGGTGCAAGTAGTCAAGTGGGTTTGGGTGTAAAAATTTCGGATGTTCGTCAAGACTTTACCGCCGGTGATTTAGAAACCTCGGGGCGCACCTTGGATCTAGCCGTGGCTGGTGAAGGCTTTTATCGCGTCGAGCAAGCTAGCGGTGAAGCCGCCTACACTCGAAATGGCCAATTTAGTCAAGACAACCAAGGGTTTATAGTAAATGCTGCGGGACAGCGTTTAACAGGCTACGGGCTGTCTGATGAAAATGATCCGTTTTCTGAAGTAATTGCTGGTGGTGCCCCGGAAGCGCTGCGCATTCCGGCTGATGATATACCAGCTGCAGAAACTGGACGCGTAACAGCAACGTATAACTTAGATGGTAGTACTCAAGTCGGGGTTGGTCTCCAAACAGCCGTACTTTTTGATGGTTTTGGTGCAACCCCAGCTGAAGTGGAAGTTGATTACCATTTTTCTAACAGCTTTACCGTTTACGATTCTTTAGGTAATGCGCGCAATATCTCCACTTATTTTAGAAAAACTGATGACAACACTTGGCAGGTGGAGGTAGCTAGAGATGGTGTGAAACTAGATAACTCTAACGATTTCGAATTAACTTTTGATTCTAATGGGCAGTTAACAGGTACTCCTGACAATATTACAGGTGTTGACAATGGTGAGGAGGCGACATTTACATTCCCTGCTGATGATTTAGGGGGCGCTGAAGAGCTAGATTTCACATTTAACTTAGTGGGCACTACACAGTTTAACAATAACTCGGTTCAGAATACGCTGACGCAAGATGGATACTCCTCTGGCAGCTTAGCTGGCTTGGAAGTGACTCGTGAGGGTCGCGTTATTCGTATTTACACAAATGAGCAGCGCCGCGATGCAGGGCAAATTGTATTAGCTAACTTTGCAAACGAAGAGGGCCTCCAGTCTATAGGTGACAATGCATGGCGTGAAACCAATGCGTCAGGTATCGGCATTATAGGTACTGCTGGTACTGGCGTATTCGGCACCATTGAATCTGGTGTACTAGAGAACTCAAACGTTGATCTAGCTAAACAGCTGGTGGATACCATTGTTGCGCAGCGTGCCTACCAAGCGAACTCGACGTCGATCAGCACTCAGGACGAGCTCCTGCAGACCATTATTAATCTTTAATGATTGGTTGTTGAATTAAGGAGTTGATGCTGTGGATCGCATGCTATACACCGCCATGAGTGGCGCTAAACACACGATGGAACAGCAGTCGGTAGTGAGTAATAATCTATCGAATGTGTCCACCGCTGGTTTTCGTGCTCAGTTGCAGGCTGCGCGCTCGGTACCCATTGAAGGCGCGGGTGCCCTGCCAACAAGGGTGTCGGCGGTGACAACCACACCGGGTACTGATTTCTCACAAGGCCCCATCGAGCGTACTGGACGTATGTTAGATGTGGCCATGCAAGGAAACGCGTGGATGGCGGTGTTAGCAGAAGATGGTACAGAGACCTATACCCGTCGCGGTGATCTGCAGCTTGATAGTGACGGTGTTCTGTTGAGTGTAGGCCGCCCTGTAATGGGAGACGCTGGGCCGATTGCTGTTCCACAGGGCGCGCAAATCTCATTTGGGGCAGATGGCACGATTAGTGCCATTCCTCAAGGAGAGGGCCCTGAGGCAATGGTGGACGTTGGCCGCATCAAGCTCGTTACACCGGATGAACAGGCCCTGGAGCGTGGTGAGGATGGTTTGTTCAGGGCGCCTCCTGGCGATGATGGTGCGCCAGGCGTACTTCAGGCTGATGAAGAGGCGCGTCTGGTAAGTGGCGCTCTAGAGGGTAGTAACGTCAGCGCCGTGGATGCCATGGTCTCCATGATTGACGTGGCGCGCCGCTACGATATGCAGATGAAGATGCTAAGTACGGCGGATGAAAATGCTCAGCGAGCTAACAGTATTTTATCTATTCAGGGCTGATCGCGGCCACTTAGCTGAGAGGAGCTACTATGATCAATTCTTTGTGGACTGCTAAAACCGGTCTTGAATCTCAACAAACTAAATTAGATGTTATTTCAAATAACTTAGCGAACGTTAGCACAAATGGTTTTAAGCGCTCGCGCCCGGTGTTTGAGGATTTACTCTACCAAAATATGCGCCAACCAGGGGCCCAGAATAATATTCAGGACCGGCTACCGTCTGGGATGCAAGTAGGTACGGGTGTGCGTGCGGTTGCTACTGAGCGTTTACATACCCAGGGAAGCCTAGAAGAAACACAAAATTCTCGCGACTTGGCCATTGAAGGGAACGGTTTCTTTGAGGTGTTACTGCCTGACGGTACGGCGGGTTATACACGAGATGGTAGCTTTCAACTCAATGAAAATGGTCAGATGGTGACAGCAAACGGTTACCCAATTGAGCCAGCCATTTTCCTTCCTGTGAATGCACTTTCTGTCACTATTGGTGAAGACGGAATCGTCAGCGTTCGCCAGCCAGGGATTGCAACGGATACAGAAGTGGGGCAAATCTCACTCAGCACCTTTATTAATCCCGCTGGCCTCGAAAGTATTGGTGGCAACCTCTACCTTGAAACAGGCGCATCAGGCGCACCTAATCAAGACATCCCAGGCAACAACGGTGCTGGTCGTCTGTTTCAAGGCTATGTAGAGACATCGAACGTGAACGTCGTCGAAGAGATGGTCAATATGATCCAAACGCAGCGTGCCTATGAGATCAATAGTCGTGCTATCTCTACCAGCGATGAAATGCTAGCGCGTCTAAGCCAGCTCTAATATCAAAGTTCGTCAGGGCTTCTTAACAGGTCGCGCTATGCTGAAATCAAACTTTAAGTTACGCCGCATCGTGATGGCGAGCTTAGCACTGCTGGTGTTATTGACGGCAGGGTGCGCGCAAATCCCGCGTGCCTCTGTCGTCGGCGAACAAGAGCAAATCACTATCATCGACCGTCCGCCACCTGTTCCTAATGGCTCTATTTATCAGGCGCGTCGTGGCTATCAGCCGCTTTTTGAAGATCGTCGGCCGCGCACGATAGGAGACATTCTGACCATTGTGCTGGATGAAGAAGTCAGTGCTAGTAAGAACTCTCAGTCCAATGCCAACCGCTCGGGCAGTGCAAGTCTTAACCTGGCCCAGCTACCCGACGTGTTGGATACGCTGGCGGAGTACGGTTTCGATATCGAAGGTGCCAGTGACTTTGCAGGCGGTGGCGGCTCACAAGCCAACAATACGTTTACCGGTACGATTACCGTGTCCGTGTTAGAAGTCATGAATAACGGGAACCTGCGCGTGCGCGGTGAAAAGCAGATTGCGATCAATCAGGGCACCGAGTTCATTCGTTTCTCCGGTGTCGTGAATCCCCGCACGATTACCGCGCAAAACACCGTGCCGTCGACTCAAGTCGCCGATGCGCGTATCGAGTACGTGGGCGATGGCTATATCAACGAAGCGCAGCATATGGGGTGGCTGCAGCGCTTTTTCTTGAATGTTTCGCCGTTCTAGGCGTGTCAACAAGCTCGACAACAGAGACCTGGTGAAATGGCTATGCAGTGGAAGGTGTATCAACGGATTCAAGCAACCGCGCGCTTTGCGACTCTGTTGGCTCTCTGTTTTGTGATGCTGCCAGCACACGCCGAGCGGGTGCGCGAGCTAGCGAGCTTTGCTGGTGTTCGTGATAACCAGCTTGTTGGTTATGGCTTGGTGGTGGGGTTAGATGGCAGCGGTGACCAAACCACCCAAGCGCCGTTCACCAGCCAAAGTTTAACCAACATGCTGTCGCAGTTAGGCGTGACCGTTCCGCCTGGAACCTACCTTCAGCTGCGCAACGTCGCTGCTGTGATGGTGACTGCAGATCTGCCACCATTCTCCCGTCCAGGGCAGCGTCTTGACATCGTTGTTTCTTCGATTGCCAATGCTCGTAGCCTGCGTGGTGGCACACTATTGATGACGCCACTGAAAGGTGCCGATGGCGATACCTATGCGATTGCCCAGGGCAATATGTTAGTGGGCGGCGCCGGTGCGCAGGCGGGCGGTAGTAGCGTACAGATTAACCAGCAGGCCTCTGGCCGCATTCCGAACGGGGCTCTTGTCGAGCGTGAAGTGCCGCTCAATCTTGGTGGCAACGGTGGGATGCTAGAGTTGCAGCTGAACGACGCTGATTTTGGCACCGTTCAGCGCATGGTAACGGCAATTAACAATGAGTTCGGCCAGTCTGTTGCCTATGCACGCAATGGCCGAGTCATTGCCCTCGATGGCCCAATGGATGCCAACGCTCGGGTTAATTTTATGGCTCGGGTTGAGAGTGTTCAGCTAACACCAGCTGAGGCGCCCGCCAAAGTGGTGCTCAATGCACGTACAGGCTCTGTGGTTATGAACAGCGCGGTTACCCTGCGTAGAGCTGCAGTAGCCCACGGTAATCTGTCGATTATGATTGATACCCAATTTGGTGTTAGCCAGCCTAACCCACTCGGGGAGGGTGAAACCGTTGTAGTGCCTGATGCGGATATCAATATTGAGCAGCAGGAAGCCTACCTGCAAATTGTTGAAGGAGCCGACTTGGCAGACGTGGTGAATGCACTGAATGCATTAGGTGCGACACCTCAGGATTTAATGTCGATTCTGGAAGCGTTAAGAGCATCAGGCTCTTTGCGTGCTGAGCTGGAGATCATCTGATGAGCATGGGCGATATGACCAGTCAGTTCGCGCTGGATATGAACGGCTTCCAGCGGCTGCAGCACAATGCGCGCGTTGATCCTGAAGCGGGCGTGCAGGGCGCGGCGCAGCAGTTCGAAGCGCTCTTCATTCAGATGATGGTCAAAAGCATGCGGGATGCCACGCCGACCTCGGGGCTGCTGGAGAGTCGCGATACGACCTTCTATCAGTCCATGCTCGATCAGCAGTGGTCTCAGGTTATGGCTTCCCGGGGTATCGGCTTGGCCGATGCGTTGGTGGAACAACTGCATCGTCAGGGCGTGGTGGGGCAGCCAGCCTCCAATTCTGACCAGGAGCTTCAGGCGCTGATTGCTGGCATTCCCCGCGGCACACCGCGCGTTCTGGACAACCCCCTGCAGCCCGATAGTGGCCAGGCGCCCGCGTCGGGCAGTGGCCGTTTTTACGATGAGCTGGATGCCATTCGGCAACAGCCAGCGAGCAGCAGCGCTTCCGCTTCGCTTGTAGAAGCCCCGCGTACAGCAGCCTCTGGGCATGACCATGTCACGCGTTTCATGCAAACGCTGGCCATGCCTGCCCAAGCGGCGAGCGCAGCCACGGGCGTGCCTGCTGAACTCATTTTGGCGCAGGCCGCGCTCGAAACCGGCTGGGGACGCCATGAAATCGCGACCCAGCAGGGGCATAACAGCTATAACGTGTTTGGCATCAAGGCAGGTAGCCAGTGGCAGGGTAAGACCACCGACATCGTGACCCACGAATACGTGAACGGTCGCCGTACGAAGGTCGTCGACACCTTCCGTGTCTACGACTCTTTCGAGCATGCCTTTACCGATTATGCCAACCTAATTGGCAACAATCCGCGTTACGCCGGTGTTTTGCAGGCGTCTAACGCAGAGCAAGCAGCGCGTGAGTTACAGCGTGGCGGCTATGCCACCGACCCGCGCTATGCCGATAAGCTGGTATCGGTAATGAATACGATGGGGCCGCTGAGTTCTGTGGGTAGCCTCTTAGCGGATTCTCGCTAGGCAACTACTCAAGTTTTTCTGCGCACTGCCGATAAGTAGAGGATCGGCCTAAGGAATTGAACCATGAGCATATTTTCGATCGGCTTAAGCGGCCTCAATGCGGCGCAGAATGCCCTCAATACAACGAGCAACAACATTAGTAACGTCTATACTCCTGGCTACAATCGAGAGATTACGGTACTCAATGAAAGCCGGAACAATGCCGGTGTCCGCGTTGCAGATATTGAGCGTCAGTTCAATACGTTCGTTGCCGCGCAATTGAACAATGCCAAGTCGCAATCAACAGCCCTAGAGACCTACAATACGCAAATCTCTCAAATCGATAACTTGCTTGCAGATCGTGAAGCAGGTCTCTCTCCTTTGATGCAGAATTTCTTTTCCGCTCTTGAGGATTTAGCAAGTGCTCCTTCGGATCCTGCCGCCCGGCAGGGCGTGCTTGGCACTGCGGATACGCTAACGGCTCAATTCCGTTCGTTTGATGGATATCTGCAGGATTTACAATCAGGCGTTAACGGCCAAATTAAAGACGAAATTACCCAAATAAATAACACCACAAGCCAGATTGCTAATATTAACCGTGAAATAGCACTTTCGCGTGCACAGCTTGGTGAGGCACCAAATAGCTTGCTGAATCAGCGCGACCAGCTGATCTCCGAGTTGAATGAAAAGATGAACTTGCGTCTTAATATTCAAGATGGCAAGACTTACAATCTTTCTCTTCCTAATGGGCAGCCGCTCGTCACGGGGGATACTGCCTATAAACTCGAAGCTGTTACATCACCGAATGATCCACAACGGATCGTCGTTGGCTACCGTGAAGGGGCTCGTGGTAATGGCAACCTTGTCAGCCTAGATGAAGGTTTAATTACAGGTGGCTCATTAGGTGGCTTAATGAGCTTTCGATCTGAGACATTAGATAAAACTCAGAATCAGATAGGGCAGTTGGCGGCTTCTATTGCACTCGAATTTAATGCGCAACACCAAAAAGGTGTTGACCTGAACGGTGAGCAGGGCCAAGAGTTTTTTAGTATTGGTCAATCTAACGCTTACTATAATAAAGATAATAAGGGATCCGCAGAGGTCAGTGCTACGATCGACTCTGCGAATACTAGCGCATTACGAGCAACCGACTATACGGTGCGTGTTATTAATGCATCGGCTGAAGAGTTTGAAGTGATTAGAAAAGATACCGGTGAGGCGCTAGAGGCGGATGAATGGTCATTTAGCGACAATGTTCTAAGTTTTGCCGGTGTTGATGTCAATTTCAACGATTTTGATCTTGCCCAAAATGGCGATAGCTTTGAAATTCAACCACTACGACGTGCTGCTGGTGGAATGGAAGCCATTGTTTCAGACTTAGATAAAATTGCTGCAGGTAGCTTAGTTGAGCAGAGTGGAGACCTAGAGGTGAGCAATGTTCGCTATGAGAATGCGCTTGCCAATACGTCGGAATCACTGGAAATTGAACTTAATGCCAATCAGCACTTATCTGTCAGTGGGTATGCTGGTCAGGTCTCTGTTAACGGCGAAGCGCGAATCTTAGATCCTAATGGAGTCGTTCAAGATTCGGCAGGTACAGTCGCAGCTGTATTGGCTGAGGACGATGAAATCACTATTGATGGTGTCTCATTTGTATTAGCTGATGTATCTACAGAAGGGACTCTAACATTTCAGCAAGGGAGCGCTGCTGCAGGCGACAATCGCAATGCCTTAGCGCTCCAAGATCTCCAGAGTAAGGATATCGTAGGTGGTTCTGCCTCATTGAGTGGCGCTTATGGGGCGCTGGTCAGCGATGTGGGAAATCGTACCAACATTATTCAGGTCAACCTTGATGCACGCCAAGGCTTAACTGATCAGCTGCGTGCAGTGCAGCAGTCGGAGTCTGGTGTTAACCTGGATGAAGAAGCGGCAAATCTGATTCGCTTTCAGCAGTTTTATCAAGCCAATGCCCGCGTCATCGATACGGCCTCTACTATTTTTGACACTATTTTAGGCTTACGTAGCTAACGGTTAGGAGTCTGCCTCATGCGTATTAGCAGCGTTACCATGTATGAACAAAGTACGGCTTCAATTAACCGTCAGCAGAATGACTTTCTAAAAATTAGTCAACAGATTGCTAGCGGGCGCCGTGTGGTTAACCCTTCGGACGACCCACAGTCAGCAGCGCGCGCCGTGCGTGTTGATCAATCTAAGGCGATTACCCAACAGTTTGAAGACTCTCGCGTATCTGCACGTAACTCTCTAGCACAGACAGAAAGTATACTTAATAGCATCAGTGACTCTGTTATTAGTGCAAAGACAAGACTAGTTCAAGCATCAAGCGATACCTTAAGCGATGTTGACCGAGAGTCGATCGCCAGCGAGTTAAAAGGTATTTACGAAACCATGATCGGCCAAGCAAACGCGACTGATGGTAACGGACGTTACTTATTTGGTGGCTATGCTGATAATGCACCTCCCTTTGTTAAAAATAGTGAAGGCAATATTGAGTATAAAGGGGATGATAACGCTCGCCAGCAGCGTATCGATGCCTCACGTTTAATGCCGGTCACGGAGAACGGTATCTCGATATTCCAAAGTGTACCGAGCGGTGCAGGCTATGTCGCCGAGGCTGTGAAGAGCGGTTTAGATGGGCAGCCAATTCCGGGTGAGGCGGGTAGAAATACTGGTAGCGTGACGTTTAGTGGCCCACAGGTGAGTAATGTCAATGACCCTGGGTATGGCGACAGCTACCGTGTTGTATTTAATGAAGACACGACAGTGGATAGCGGCGTTAGCTACCAAGTGCAGCGTTTTAGTGAAGGCGAGTGGCAGGAAGATCCTGCTGACTTGGTGGTGACAGGAGAATATGTCGGTGAAGGTCAGCAGCTTAGTTTTGGGGGTGTTAATGTCACACTCACTGGCAGCGCTGAGCCTGACGACGAGATTCTTGTTGCCCAGTCAGGTAGCGAGCAGCGCCCTGCGGATCTGTTCCGCACCATGGAAGCAGCAATACGTGTTTTAGAAAATCCCGCCACTACCGGTGCGGAAAAAGCAGAACTGCGCAATACGCTAAACACATCTATGCGAGATCTAGATAATGCCCTTGATAATGTTCTAACAGTGCGCGCTTCGGCTGGGGCAAAACTAAACGAGCTCGACGTGGTGGATGCTGTAGGTAGTAACCGGATGCTCAATTATGAGCAGACGCTTTCTGACTTGGTGGATCTGGACTACGCTGATGCTATTTCAGAATATAGCTTGCGTCAGGTTGGTCTGCAGGCTTCTCAAAAAGCGTTTGTGGATATTAAGGGGATGTCGCTATTTGACTTTATGTAATGTCTTAGCGAGCAGTCACTCTTTTGTTATGCCCTGGCCATGTGCCGGGGCATTAATTTAAGGGCGCCATGGTCTCAATCAGGCTTTGCGTAAAGCTAATTCCCTGGCTAAACAGCTGCTGAAGAAAGCTGCCGATATCGCTCATTAGCACCATGAGCAACACTATGCCAACGGTGAGCGAGGTGGGAAAGCCAATATTAAACACGGTTAGCTGCGGTGCTGAACGGTTTAGGATGCCTAGCGACAGATTAATAATGAGCAACGAGGCTACCAGAGGCAAAGCGAGCAGCATACCGGAAGCAAAGATAGTACCTGCGTAGCGTGCCAGTAGTTCAAACGCATTAGGATTAAGGCTGCCAATTCCAATTGGAAGTGTTTCAAAGCTCATCACTAGTGTTTCTAACACCATCAGGTGGCCATTAAAGGCGAGAAACATGAGCAGGGTGACCATATAGAGAATGCGTGATAGCACCATAATGTTGGTGCCACTAGACATGTCAAAGAAGCTCGCAAAGGCGAGCCCCATCTGAAGGCCGATAAACTCACCGGCCGCTTGGACAACGGCAAACATAATGTGCATCACCAGCCCAATCGCAATACCGATCAGCATTTGCTCAATGATGATGCCCAGACCTGCCCAAGACATGAGCGGTACACTGGGCATCGGTGGGAGAACGGGAGCAATGACGACGGCGATCACTGCGGCAAGCGCTACTTTAGCTTGATTGGGAACGCTGGAGTGGCCCCATAAAGGCGTCGCTGTCATAAAGGCCGTAATACGCACAAAGGGCCAAAAAAAGGCCACCAGCCACCCCTGAAGCTGGGCAAATGTTACTTCAACCACAGGCTACATCACCATTGCGGGTATGTTGGTAAATAGCCGCGTCGTGAAGTCGGTAATTAAGCCGATGAGCCAGGGGCCCGCTAGTACCAGAACGGCAAACACCGCTAAGATTTTCGGGATAAATGTCAGCGTCATCTCGTTTATTTGGGTAGCGGCCTGGAACAGGCTAATAATCAGACCTGTAAATAGTGCTGCTAACAGCATAGGACCAGCTAGAAAAAGTGTCACGCGCATACCCTGATAAGCGACGCTCATCACCATCTCGGGTGTCATGATTACGCTCCTCGTCGCCCCGCGACGTTAAATCATATAAAAGCTCTCTGCCAACGAACCAATAATGAGCTGCCAGCCGTCAACCAATACAAAAAGCATGAGCTTAAATGGCAGCGAAATAGTGATCGGTGGAACCATCATCATCCCCAACGCCATTAGCGTACTGGCCACTACAAGGTCAATGATCAAAAAAGGGATAAAGATGGTAAAGCCAATTTGAAAGGCCGTCTTGAGCTCGCTGGTGACAAAGGCAGGTAGCAAGACGCGCATTGGTAGTTCTTCTGGCCCTTGCAAGGGGCCCACATCAGCTAAACGAACAAATAGGGCCAGGTCTGGCTCCCGTGTTTGAGCCAGCATAAACTCTCGGAAAGGTAGCTGCGCGCGAAGCAGGAACTCTTCAAAATTGATCACCTCATCCGTCAACGGCACCCAGGCGGTGTCATATACCTGGTTAAGTACTGGCGACATAATAAAAAACGTTAAAAAGAGCGCGATCCCCAGCAGTACCTGGTTAGGCGGCGTAGCTTGAGTACCCATCGCTGTCCTTAGCAGGCTGAGTACAATGATGATGCGGGTAAAGCTGGTCATCATCAGCAGCATTGCTGGCAAGAACGCCAACGAGCTTAAGAGCAGCAGTGTTTGTAGAGAGAGAGACCACTGCTGACCACCACCTTCCGTTGGTTGCGAGACTAACCCCGGTAGTTGCTGGGCGTGGCTAGGAAAAGCCACGAGGCAGCCGATGATGAGAATACTCATCAGCCACCAGTGACGCGAATAGAGCCAGGCAAAATGCTGAGCGTATTTCATGAGGTATGCTGAGAGTCTGAGGAAGTACTGTCGCCCTTGCCGCGACTATTAGCTATAGCGTTAGCTAAACGCTGTGAGAAGCGGGTCGGCGGACGGGGGGGAGTGGATGATGTACGATCAGTAGGCGCTGGACGTTCGTGTAGTTTACTAATACGGCCACCACTAACGCCCAGAACGAGCCATGTGTCTTCAATTTCGACAACCACAATTCGCTCGCGATTGCCTACTGCGGTGGTACCTACGATGCGTAAACGTGCACCATGGTCATAGCGATGATGCTGCCAGCGTTTGAGCAGCGATGTACACAGCAAAATAATGGCAATCACCAACGCTAGTGCGGCGGCTGTTTTGCCTAATGCCGCCATGCCGATTAATGCATCACCGCCACTTAATGCCTCAAGGGGGGCTTGCGCACTAGAGGTCGCAACACTCATCGGTTTAGTTTATGAATGCGCTCGGATGGTGTAATAATCTCAGTAATACGGATACCGTATTTATCTTCGATAACTACTACTTCCCCCTGAGCAATTAGGTAGCCATTGATCAGGATATCCATTGGCTCACCCGCTAACCCCTCCAGCTCAATGACAGATCCTTGAGCGAGCTCTAATAGTTGCTTAATCGTCAGTTTGGTGCGCCCTAACTCAACGGTAAGCTTAACCGGAATATCCATGATCATCTCAAGATCACGGGAGGGAGTCGCACTTTTTTCTGCGCTCAGCGGGCGAAATACATCGTCGCTGGCTGGCTTGGCTTGAGGTGCCTCTGATTCAGGCTCATCTTCCGTATCGGCCTGCTCTGCAGCCTCCTGCTCTGCCATGGCAGCTGCCCAGGGGTCATCATCATCGCTTGCGGCATCAGCACTAGACGACGGCTCTTCTTGCTCAGACATGGCTTCCGCCCAATCGTCATCAGAGACTTTTTGATCGGGTTTATTAGGGTCAGTCATGCTTTGGGTTCCTTGGCTTTCTGTCGCGTTGAACCTTTAATAAAGTCCTTGGACGATACGTTATTCATAGCAGCATGGTCGATCATACGCACAACACGCAGGGCGCGCTGCTGGCGTTGACTGCCGTATTCACACTCCATCACAGGGACGCCGTCAACGCTGGCGGTGATCGTACTGGGAATGTCCATCGGCAGAACATCCCCCTTTTTTAGCCCCATGACGTGAGCAATTCGACTCGGAATCTGCGCAAAGTCAGCGACCAACTCAACTTCAGATTGGCGCAGCTCGCTGGCCATGCGACGTGACCAAGAGCCATCACTGTCATGATTGCTATCGTTAATCGGGTTAACCAATAGATCGCGCAGCGGCTCAATCATTGCGTAGGGCATGCAAATCTGAAAGCTACTGGATAGGTTGCCTACCTCAATATTGAACTTGGTATTGACCACAATCTCATTAGGTGAATTAGTAATATTGGCGAATTTAGACTGGACTTCGGAGCGTAGGAAGTGGACATCTATCGGGTATACTACCTTCCAAGCTTCTTGATAGGCATCAATCGCAAGATTGAGCAGGCGCTGGATAATACGTTGTTCGGTATTGGTAAATTCGCGCCCATCTGATTTCGTAACGAATCGCCCGTCTCCACCGAACAGGTTGTCTACTACCATAAACACGAGATTTGGTGGAAATACCACCAATGCAGAGCCCCGCATCGGCTTCATCGACACGATGTTGAGGTTGGTCGGCACCGGAACGTTACGTGAGAAGTCGCTAAAGCTTTGATAGCGCACGGACTCGACAGTGATGTCTGAGCTGCGACGAATTAGGTTAAATAGCCCGTTGCGGAAATAACGAGCAAAACGCTCATTAATAAAATCAAGCGCATGCAGACGTTCGCGTATGACCCGATGTTGAGTCGACGGGTCATACGGTCGAATTTTTGTTTCGTCCTGAGACTTGGACGACGCCGGAGAGGGCTCTTCGTCTCCACTGACACCCTTTAGTAAGGCGTCAATTTCTTCCTGGGACAGTAGATCGTCCTGTGACATGAACGGCTCCAGTTCCCGAGGTTATTGCACAATAAATTCGGTAAACAGCACTTCCCTTAGATCTAGGGGGGGCTGATTTTCGGTGAGGGGTACGTTCAAACGACTAATAATTGCCTGAGCCAGCTCCTCTTTCCCCTCTGTCGAGGTGAGTTCGTTGGCTTGTTTGCCCGATAACAGAATTAGTAAGCGGCTGCGCACTTGCGGCATATGCTCTTCGATAATTGTTTTACTCTGTTCGTTACCCACTCGCAGCGTAATACCCGTATAGAGCAGGCGTGAACCATAGCGGTCATCAGCTAAATTAACAGTGAATGGCTCAATGCGTGTAAACACAGGGGGGGTAAGCTCGACCGTTTGCTGTTGAGCTTCGCCACTGTCGCTGCTGTTGCGCTGATCCAGCACTAGATAAATAGCCGCTGCTGCCCCTGCAGAGGAAAGCAGTACGAGAATGATCATTACCCAGAGCAGTTTTTTAGATCCGCCGCTTGATTCTGCCATCGTTGTTCCCATGATGTTCGCACATGACGCTAGCCAAGCATTATGCCTAACGCGGGTGATAATGAAGAAACGAACAGGCTCTCTTGGAGAGCCTATCTTTTGGTTTAGCTAGTTAACACGGTGCTCACAATTAAACCATACTTATAGCGTGGCTATGCTTTAAGCATAAAGGTCCACACGTCCATCGAGTGCGATGGAGGAACCCACAGGTACAGGCGTCCCGGTTTCACCCTCAACGCTAGTGACCCCGCTTTCACCACCAGCGCTTGAGCCTGTGCTGTGCTGAGCAAACGCTTCCTGTTGATTAGAAAAGCCTTGCTCACCCACTGATGTGTCACTTAGTGAAATTCCTTGTTCCGCCAGTGCTTCACGCAGTTGAGGAATCGCTTGTTCAATCACTTGCCGAACCTGAGCGTGAGCGGATAAAAATTGAGCTTGTGCGCCGTGTTCTGTCATTTTTAACGAGATAGAAAGTGGCCCAAGCTCAGCAGGATGTAGTTTCATTTGAACATGCTGCTCCCCCCCTCGCTGGATAAGCTGAACGAGCTGTTGACCTAGCTGTGACGGCCAGGCGGGGTGAGAGACAGGGGTGCCGATAGAGGAGGGCAGTGAGGCTCCCGTTGCTGCAGCAATAGGCTGTGGTGCGGCGTTAGCGCTAGGCAGGTTAAATGCTAGCTCGTTACTGCCGCTAATGCGCGCTGCTGCTTCTCCAGAGGCCAGAGCGCTAGCCATGGCTTCACTGCTGACGTGCACACTGGTGGCCATTGTTTGCATGGTTGGTGCGGCAAGCGTATTTGAGGTTGTCTGCTGAGTGCTCGTATCTGTATTAGCAGCATTACCCAATGAAAGCGCTGCTATTTGCTGGCTGAGCGTTTCAGGGCGCTGAGCAGACCCATTAGGTCCTGTGCTACCCGATAGCTGTTGGTAAGCATTGATGAGAGCTATCGCGTCTTTTTTGCCAATCGCTAACTGTTCGGCGATAGCGGCGACAGACGTTGTTTGGGTAGTAGTGGGGGACGGTAGACCAGCGTCATCAGTAAAGGCAGCGACTAATGTCAGCCGACTGGAAATTTCCTGTAGAGCAGGTGATGGCATGTCTAACGTGTTGTCGGTAGCCGCCGCTGCAGCTAATGCTATTAGCGGTTCTGGGGTGCCTTGTTCAGCCGTTTGTAGCTGAGCAAAAAGCTCTGCAATCTCCTCTTGATTGAGCTCAATACCCAGCGATTCTAGGAGCGAGGTAAAATCACGCAGCGCCTGTTCTCCACCGGTGGATGGAGCGTTAGAAAGTGCGCCCATTGGGCGTTGGGGGTCTGTCGCCTGCAGCATGGCTTGGCGGAATAGCCCAGTGGGAAAGCCTTGAGCCTCCGTCGCTTGTGAGGCTGATGTGCCACTGCCCTGGCTGGGGTTCGCAGAAAGTAACAGTTGAATATTCATGGATAGGCTTCCTGACCCGGCGCTAAAGTGGTTTATCAGACTGTTGGCGAGCTACACGACTAGTGACAAAGTCATCGGTTGCTTTTTGCTCGTAACGCGCTTGGCGGCGATGCTCTTCTAATAGCCTACGTGAGGCCAGTGTATCGTAAGAAGAGAGCTTGCGCTGCTCTTGTTGCCAATGCTGCTGGCTCTGTTGTACGCGTTTTTGCTGTGCAGTCAGTGCTTGCCTAGCACGCACAAGGGCGGCATCCAACGAGGCTAAGAACTGCTGATAATTATACATGGTAGCGGGGTCAATGCCGTCACGCATGGCGTGCTGCAAACGCTCCGCATACTCTACTCGGTAGCGGTTGAGTGACTGCAGCTGGGCTTCCGTTTGCTGTTGGGTTTGACGCTCTTGGGCCAGCAGTTTTCCTGCTTGGTCACGAGCATCACGGGCCAGGTCCGTCAGCATATCAAGCTGGTTATGACTCATTTAGCCTCCCACTACCGTGTGCAGGGCTTGGTAGGACTCCTCAACCGTTGCACACTCATCAATGTTCTGTTGAAGAAACCGCTCTAAGGCTGGGAAGCGATTCACCGCTTCATCCAGCCGCGGGTCATGACCTGGGCTGTAGGCCCCTACGCTGATCAGGTCGCGGTTACGCTGATAGCGTGAAAAAATCTGTTTAAAGGTACGCGCTTTTTGCTGCTGCTCCTGCGTCACGATGGCGGTCATTGCACGGCTGATAGAGGCTTCTATATCAATAGCAGGATAGTGCCCGGCTTCTGCCAGCGTCCGCGACAGGACGATATGACCATCCAAAATGGCCCTGGCGGAGTCAGCGATCGGGTCCTGCTGGTCATCGCCTTCAGTTAGTACGGTGTAGAACGCGGTAATGGAGCCACCGCCTCGCTCAGCATTGCCCGCCCGCTCTACCAAGCCGGGTAGCTTGGCAAAGACGGAGGGCGGATACCCTTTAGTGGCAGGGGGTTCGCCAATAGCTAACGCGATCTCTCGCTGTGCCATGGCATAGCGTGTTAGGGAGTCCATTATCAGCAGCACGTTGCGGCCAGAGTCCCGAAACCCTTCGGCGATACGTGTGGCATAAGCGGCCCCTTGCAAGCGTTGCAGCGGCGAGGTATCTGCAGGCGCGGCGACAACAACAGCGCGTCGGCGCCCTTCTGGCCCCAAGATATTGTCAATAAAGTCCTGTACTTCACGGCCACGCTCACCAATCAAGCCAACGACGATCACATCGGCCTGGGTATAGCGTGCCATCATGCCTAACAGTACTGACTTACCGACGCCTGAGCCGGCAAATAGGCCCATGCGCTGGCCTCGGCCAACGCTTAGTAGGGCATTAATAGCACGAATGCCGACATCGATTTGAGCATCAATGGGCGCCCGGGACAGCGGGTTAAGTGGCCTGGATTGCAAGGTGGTGCGCTGGGCATCCTCAACACCCTCACGATCATCTAGCGGGTTACCATTACCATCCAGTACGCGGCCTAAAAGCTCGTCGCCTATTGGGAAGCGCCGGGCACTGTGGCCATTGCCATCAACAAGAGGGGTAACCCGTGCTCCTGGCATCAGGCCAGAGATTTCTTCTAGCGGCATTAAGAACAGCTTTTCACCGGAAAAGCCGACGACTTCAGCTTCTGCATGCTTGTGGCTATCGTTTAGCCGGCCATCTGCTCCTGGCAGTTCAATGTGGCAAGCGCTACCTACCGCCACTCGTAAGCCAACCACCTCAATCACCATGCCTGTCGCGCGCACAACCCGCCCACTGGTTCGGTAGTGGGGGAGTCGGCTCACACGCTGGCTGGTGCGCTGCAGTGTCTTACGCCAGCGGTGTTGGTGAGGGCAAGTGGAGTGATTCATCGCGTTACTCGGACGGCGTCGCGTTGTTGCTATGTCGTTTGCGCAGTTGTGCATTAATATTTTGCCAGCGGCTCTCAAACGTCGCGTCCAGTTCGCCTTGGGCACTGGTAACGCGACAGCCGCCACGGGCCAACTGATCGTCGGGTTGCAGTACCCAGCCAGCAGCCTCTAGCTCGTCACCAAGATGCTCTTCAACCAAGTCGTGGTCGTTTGGGTTAAGCCATAAACGCTGTTTGCCGACTAACGGTGGCTCGGTATGCAGCAGCTCGCGAACGATGGACAAAATATGCTCAGGATGCTCAGTTAGCGCGTCTCCTGCTAGCTGTTTGCCTGTTGCCAGGGCAAGTTCAGCAAGATCATGGGCGATTGTGTCATCAAGACGCTCAAGGGCATCTGAAAACTGCTTTGCCAATGATCCTAGCGGTGCGACCGTTTGACGAATTTGCTCTTTAAGCTCTTCGGCTGCTTGGTCGCGTCCCTCGCTCAGGCCTTTAGTAAGGCCCTCTTCGTGCCCGCGTTTCAGGCCCGCTTGATAGCCTTCTTCTTCGGCTGCTTGGCGAAGTTGCTCATAAACCTCTTGCCGCTGTTTTTCCTCGCGTGCCCTTGCTTCTGCGGCGGCGCGTTGGGCAGCTTCCACTTTGCGCTGGTGAGCCGTGGGGCCTGAGGCATTTTGTGGAGATTTATCACTAGCAGGCGTTACCAGCTCATCCATTTGCCAGCGTCGCCACTCGCCGTGGCGATCAAATTCGGGCGAATGAGTATTAGACATACTCGTCGTCTCCGCCCGCCAGGACGATCTCTCCGGAATCCGCTAAGCGCCGCACAATTTGTAGAATCGCTTTCTGCTCGGTTTCCACTTGCGAGATGCGGATAGGGCCGCGAGCCTCCATGTCTTCGCGAACCAAGTCGGCGGCGCGCTGCGACATGTTGCGTAGGAATTTGTCCACCAGGGCATCTTGAGCGCCTTTGAGCGCCACCACCAGCGAGTTGGTCTCCACTTCCTGAAGTACCATCTGAATCGCGCGGTTGTCCAGGTCGAGTAGGTTCTCGAATAGGAACATCTCGTCGATGATCTTCTGGGCAAGGTCTTCGCTGTGCGAGCGGACGGTTTCGATGGCCACCTCTTCCTGAGCAGAGTTCATCAAATTGAGGATCTCTGCTGCCGTTCTTACGCCGCCCATCTTGCTGCGCTTGAGGTTTTGACCGTCGAGCATGCTGGTGAGTACCTCGGTGAGCTCTTGGAGAGCCGCCGGCTGTACGCCACTGAACGTCGCAATCCGTAGGACGACATCGTTGCGCAGTTTCTCTTCGAACAGCTCGAGAATATCGGCCGCCTGATGGCGGTCCAGGTGTACCAGAATGGTGGCAATGATCTGCGGGTGCTCGTCGCGGATGAGCTCGGAGACCATGGACGCTTCCATCAGGTTCAGGGCATCGATACCTGAGTTTTCGCCCGTGGTTTCGAGAATGTCTTCGATGAGGCTGGTAGCCCGCTCACTGCCGAGCGCTTTGGTCAGCACCGAGCGAATGTGCTCGCTCGAGTTGAGGTTCAGCGCCACGAACTCTTCGGTTTCACGGTGGAACGCTTCCAGCACGGCTTTCATGTCTTCATGCGAAACTTGGTGAAGCCGTGCCATTTCGGTACTGATCTCTTGCACTTCGCTGGCGCTGAGGAACTTGAAGACCTCGGCGGCGCTGTCTTCATCCAGTGCCAGCAGGAGAATGGCACTTTTACGCGCGCCACCCATTTCAGCAATGCTAGTCATTAGCGTTCATCCAGCTGCGAATAATCATCGCGACCATACGGGGGTCTTCTTGGGCCATTTCTCTCAGGTCGTTAAGATTGTGTTCGTAAAGCGACGTTTTGCGACGACGCTTGGGCTTGTTGCTATAGGTGGCCTCATCATCGCCCTCGCCTTCAGCCTCGCTTTCCTGGTCATCTTCGTCGCTACCAACACGGGTGCTTAACGTGCTTCCAGGCACAGCAGCGGCCATCACGGGCGGCTGGGTGTAGCGTTTGATTAATGGGCGCAAAATCAGCAGGTAGAGTAGCAATGCGGCTAGCGCAACTAGTAAGTAGCGCCCCAAATTGGCAGCTATCGCTAGGTTGTCGGGATGTTGCCACCAGACCGGTTCGACGCGGGTATCATCATCGCCAGCGAAGGGGGTGTTAACCACTTCCACTTGATCGCCGCGCAGATCCGAAAACCCCATTGCTTGTTGCACCAAACGCTCAATTTGGGCGATCTCTTCATCGCTGAGCGCGACTTGTTCAACCTCACCTTCTTCATTAGTGACGTCGCGAAAGTTAACAACAACCGCCGCTGAGAGGCGTTGTATCTGGCCAAGGCGGTGCTGAATATGCTCAATACTACGATCTACTTCGTAATTAACGACATCTTCTTGGCGCAGGTTGCGCAAAGCGCCTGGTTCGGTACCTGCATCGTCCGCAACATCACCCTCTTCCGGGTCTAGCTGGTTGATGGGGGAGGGGGCTACCCCGGGAGGAGTATTGCTTAACGCCCCAGGAATGCCGGTGGCCAATGGATCTTCGCCATCGTAAGAGAGGCTAAGCTGACGGCTGCGGACTGCTGATTCGTTAGGCGCTTGGTTTGGGCTGTAACGCTCGGAGGTTTGCTCGCGGCGTGAAAAATCGATCTGTGCCGCTACCTGGGCGCGAACATTGTTGCTGCCAACAATGGGCGAAAGAATGTTCTCAATACGCTGCTGATAGGAGCGCTCCACTTCGCTGATGTATGCTAACTGCGTACCATCCAGGTCATTACCCTGGGCGCTATTGGCAGTGAGTAGGCGGCCGTTCTGATCAACCACCGTCACATCTTCAGCAGCAAGCTCAGGCACACTGCTGGATACCATGTGCACAATGGCGCTAACTTGCCCCTCGCCAAGGACGCGACCTGGCAAGAGATTCAACACCACAGAGGCTTTGGCAGGTTCGCGGTCACGGATAAAGACGGACGGCTTTGCCATCGATAGATGCACGCGCACACTTTCGACGGGGCCTAGTGATTCGATAGAGCGTGAAAGCTCGCCTTCCAGGCCACGCTGAAAGTTCACCTGCTCAGCAAATTGGCTAATCCCAAAAGCTTGGGTTTCCATAAGCTCTAGGCCAAGGTTGCCACCGCGGGGCAAGCCTTGCTCAGCTAACTGGAGCCTAAGTGTATGCACCTGCTCGCCGGGCACCAGCAGTGCCTGGCCCCCCCGGCTAAACTGATAGGGTACGCCGCGGCTATCAAGCTCCGAAATAATTCGTCCGCCATCCGCTTCGCTCAGGTTGCTGTAAAGCACACGGTACTCTGGGCTGCTAGCCCACATAAATAAAGCAGCCACAACGGCGATAGAGGCCGCTGCCGCAATCAATACAACCACTAACGGATTGCCGCGCAGCTGTTTCATGGTGCGCGCCAAGGCAGAGGGGTTGCTGGATTCGTTTTCCGCCGCTCCACTGCGAGAGGCGTTTGGTGTCGTGCTGTTTTGACGGCCTGCCGTAGCACCAGTTTCGCTCATGCGTCCCTCCAGAAGGGCAGGCAAAACGGGTGTCGGCCCAGGCGCATCACCAAAGAAGGCATAGGCTATATCCGTCAATCGCGGTTATCCGCTAAAAAAATGAAGCGGAATTGTGATGAACGCCATTATCCGGGGGTGTGTCGACCATAAATGAACGAAAAGCTTGGCTTTTTATACTCATTTGTACGTATGACGCTACTCCTACCAATGGTAGGCTTTTTGTACTAATTGATTTTCCGCAAAAATGAGGCCTGAGTATGAGTTCACCTTCTATACAGTCTGCGCTGCAACAGATGCAGGGGCTAGCGGCACAAGCGGCTCAGCCTATTAAAGGGGAGCATGTGGCAACCGCTGTTGGTCAAGGTGGCTTTGGAAGTGAGCTGCAGTCCTCTATACAGCGAATTAATCGGTTGCAGCAAGCGGCTAGTACCAGGGCGATGGCGTTTCAGGCAGGCGAGCCAAACATTGAGTTAAACGATGTGATGGTAGATATGCAAAAAGCCAGTGTGGCCTTTCAAATGGGCATGCAAGTGCGCAACCGCCTAGTAACTGCCTATCGTGATGTGATGAATATGCAGGTATAGGGGGCGTAAAGTAGTTATGCGGCTAGCTGGGTGGGTAGTGGGAAGGCGAACGCTTAGGCTGGTACGTTATCGCTTTTCAAGGCGCCCGCAGCGTTCGCTTGGTTTCTATGCTTTAAGAGAGATCAGTTTTCCTTGCAGTTCTTCTAGCCGCTCGGCCAGTAGCAGCGCTTCTTCTGCTGGTATTTGACGTATGACGTCACCCGTTTCTCGATCAATGACCCTTGTAATGATGCGAGCCGATTGTTCGCTAATATCAAATTCCAACCCACGGGGACGCATGACATCGTTAATGCGCTGTATCGGTTCAACAAGCGCTTCTTTTGTGGCCTTATTGCCATCTGCTGCTGCTTCATCGCCGCTTGGGGTGACTGGAGGTGGGGGAACGATAGCGGGGCGCGTAGAGCGTTCCTGCGATAAAGCGGCTGTTATTGCTGGTGTGGCTGAGTCAATGGATAGTGGGCTCATGTACAACGTTCCTCTATTAAATAAGCCCGCCGGGGGGCTAGGCAACGTAACCGAGTAAAGGCATTGAGGCCGTTTACCGTCTGGTGATGAGCCTCTTTTTCAATCTATCGGCGCGTTTGTCACAAACTTTATCCTTTTACTATAGATGAAAAGAAAAGTGTTATGAGTCCTATGGCGGACATGCGGCTCGATAAAGGCTTCTGTTATGCTCTGCTGCTTTGTGATGAGCGTTAACGTATAACGCGTCTGGGGAAAGCGAGGCACGCATGGCAGTCCAACAAGATGAGTACGAGAGCGTCACTAGCCCATCGGTAATCAGCTCTCTTCTGAATACTATGATAGAGAGCGGTGGGGTGACTCTCTGCTTGGCCACTCCTGATGCGCGTCCAGAGCCAGTGGTCTTGATGGAGCAGCACGCGGGCGAAACGCTGGTAATGGATCTGTCATCGGTTGACTACCTGCTAAGTCGTTTACAGCAGGGAGAGCAATTTTTTTTGCGGGGTCAGTCACAGGGAAAAGTGGTGCGGACACCGCTGTTATCTTTGACGGAGACCCGTCGTTCTGGTGGTCGTTTTCTTTGTTGTAGTAATTACCCAAGTTCGGTCGAAGTGCTGCAACGACGCGAGTCATATCGTGCTGAATTGCGCATGGGAATGGTGGTGTCTGCACTGGTTGTTGGTGAGAGTGGTGAGAGTGCCCAGGGGGAGCTCCGTGACCTCTCCCAGGATGGGTGCCAGCTTGAGTTGCCATTAACAGCAAGCGGTGTTTTGGCTGAAACGCAATACTCGCTCAAACTTGCGTTTACCTTTCCAAACGGCACTTACTTTGAAGTGAATGGCGTTGCCCGCCATCAGAAAACTGATCCCGAGCGGCACATGCTACGCGTTGGCTTTCGCTTTGCAGGGTGCACTTCCGAGCAGGAACGGCAGATTTGGTATTTTGTCTGCGAGATTGAGCGTGAAGCGGCGCGCTATAAAAAGGAGGCGCAGGAGGAGCGGCAGCCATCGCCTCTGTTTGAGCAGCCGGGCAAGCGCACTCCAGATACTGAGCACATAGGACGGCGCGATATACGCCGCTATGCCACACCGATGGCAAGGCGTTTGGTTAAGGTAGCTGCTTATCTTGATGCACAGTTGCTCATGCTTCAGCAAGGCAGTGATATTGATTCAAGGCAGCTCTCTCGTAATGCGGACCGCTTACTGATGCTGCATGAAGAAGATCGAGAGGGGCTGCTGTTTGCCACCCGCTGTTTGTCTTTAGAGCCGCTGCTGGTAAGGCACGGGATTGCTGTTGCAGTCCATTTGCTGGATTTAGTGGGAGCCAATATGCCGCGGGATGTGCGCAAGGCGATCGTTGCCAGTGGGCTGGTACATGATTTGGGTAAGGCGCTTATTCCTCAGGTCGTGTTCAAGGCGCCCAATTTTGAAGCGACACATCGGCAGGCATTAAGTGAGCATGTTTCCCTCTTGATGGCTCGGCTACATACCTGCCAATGGCTGTCTGCTACGGTGGCGCAAGCGGTCATTGGGGGGATCAACGAGCGGCTTGATGGTAGTGGCTATCCGGCAGGAATCACCGGGGATGATATTAACGAGTTGGCGAAAGCCAGTGCAGTGGTTGACGTTGTTGAGGCGATGCGGCGAGATCGCCCAGATCGCCCGGCCCGCACGGCGCAGCAAATTTACCGCCACTTGCTGGCTCATCCGCATCAGTTTGATCGCCGTTGGATGAGGCGTTATGTCGAACATTTCAAGGTCCTGCCGGTGGGGTCGTTAGCGCTTTTCTCTAGTGATCAGCTTGCCTGGATTTTGCGCCTTGATGATAGTGGGGCGCCAGCAGAGGTGGTGCTGGCCCAAGCAGCTGAGCCGCCAATGCGCGATAATTTAGGGAGTGTGTTGCGTGGCGATGTTTTTGAGCGACTAGGCAAGCCTGTCAGAGAAGTAGCGGTTTCTACATAGGACGCCGAATTCAGGCAAGCAGCTAAATTAAAAAGTAATCAGGCATTAAAGTCTGCTGTGGCTTCGCCGATATATTTAATAGCTGAGCATATATGCTCAACCTTGAATGATGAGCAGCACGACTGGCTTTTTTCCCTAGCTGTTGTTACACCCTATAAAGGAGTGCCCACTAATGACCTACACTCGCGGTGGCACCGCTAACGGACGAGGCGCTAATGCTTATGCCCGTGTCGGTGTCGAAAGTGGTGTCATGTCAGCTGATCCTCACCAACTGATCGTGATGCTATTTGATGGCGCTCAGGCGGCAATCCGCGCAGCGCGAATCCATATGCAAGCTGGCAACCGAGCTGAAAAAGGCAAGTCAATTTCCAAAGCGTTGGATATTGTTAATAACGGTTTAGCGGCCGCCCTTGATCAAGAGCAAGGGGGTGTCATTGCAGAGAGGCTCGCCTCACTTTACGATTATATCGCCCGCTTGCTGTTAACAGCTAACTTGCGAAACGACGAAGAGAGCCTCAACCAAGCTGAGCGGTTACTTGAGGATATCGCCTCAGCATGGCGTGAAATCGGTCAACAGCAGAGTGCGTGAGGCAGGCATGGCAGCTCCCGAAGCAGTTCGTGATATTTCTCAGCAAACGCTGCTCGATGCATACGAAAAGCTGTTGGTGCGTGTGAATGACATGCATGAGTTTGCAGATGCTGAACAGTGGGCCGAGTTGATCGAGCAACGCAGTAATTATGTGATGCTCGTAGAAGAGCTCCGTGAGCTGGATGCACACGTTACGCTTGACGCTGCAGGTAAGCAGCGTAAAACAGAGTTAATAGAACATATCTTAGAGCATGATGTGGAGATTCGTCGTCGCCTGGTGGCACGACGCGATGAGCTTGGCAGGCTGATTGGCGTCACCCAGCGCCAGCGGGACCTGCACCGAGCTTATGCTCCCCAGCAGGGAGCTTATAGCGCCTTTGATGTCGATGCTTCTCAGAATAAGGGGGCATCGTGAGTGGCATTACGCCGCTTATTGATACCCTCTTACATCAAGTGCTTGGGCGCCAGGGAGAGGTGTCCTCTCAGCGTGTATTAAATGCGCCAGTACAGCCAGTTTTACCGGGGGAGGGGCCACGTGCCTTGCAAGGCGATGCAGGGTTGGATGGCCGTCCGCTTGCTCCCCTGCTTGGTGACCTAAAGCGGTTGCCAGGTGCGTCTGAGGGGGCGCGTCAGTCTCAGCCTGGAAGTCCTCCCACTGGTAATGGCGCACCAACCTCAACACAGACACACTTCAGCCCTGCGGCTCGCACGATTGCGGATGTATTGCTGCGTTTCCCGGCACCTCCAGCGGTAATGAAGCCCCAGGCCCCGCTTATGTCGGCTCAAGACGCACCATCGGCGCAAGTGCTGGCAAGTCGTTTAGAAGCAAGCATCCGCGATAGTGGATTATTTTATGAGTCCCACCTGAAGCGTTGGTTTCAAGGTGAAACTCCACGCCAGCAACTACTGCGTGAACCACAAATGCAACCTGGGCCTCGCCCGACTGCTCCTTTTTTACCAAATTTTGCTTCTTCGGTATTAGCCACAACCCCCTCAATAGCCGCTTTACGCTCAAGCGCCACCCCCGGTATTTTGCCCAATACACCCCTAGTGCCTATGAATGGCGATAATAAACTGCTCTTAGAGCGCCCTGTTGTCATGCTCCCAGCCTCGACTTCGCCGACGCCAGCTGCTGCGGAGCGTCGAGAGATTAATCCAGCCTCGTTGACATTGCCGGCTGCCAGCGAGCCGGAAGCGCTTAGCCGTGGCTCACGAGAGGTCGTTCATGAGAGCTTACAGGGGTTGGTGCGTCAGCAGTTGGAGATGTTGGTGATGCCAACGCTCCGCTGGGAAGGTGATGTGTGGGCTGGGATTTTTATGGCGTTAGTGATCAACCTGCCTGGGCGTGAAGGGGGGCAAGGAGGTTCATCGGAAGAGGAGGGTGCGGAGGAGAGCTGGCGCTCCGAAATGCAGCTTGATGTGCCTAACTTAGGTAGCTTCAGCGTTGCACTATGGCTTCATCAAAAGACGCTGAGTATTGATTTGACCACTGATAATGCTGGCACGCATCAGCGTCTTGAGGAAGGGGTTAGCTCATTGGAGCAGCGTTTAAACGCCCTTGATTTTCATAAAGTTCAGATCAAGGCTAGGTATGTAACATTGGAGCGCCATCATGATGACAGCGGGTGATCGGCGACGGCAAGCGGTTGCACTTGCGTATCAAGAAGGGGAGCAGGCTCCACGTGTAGTAGCCAAAGGGTATGGTGAGCTGGCTGAGCGAATTATGGCCGAAGCCCAGCGCCAGGGTATTTATGTTCACGATGCACCAGAGCTTGTGGCGCTGCTCATGCAGTTAGATTTGGATGCCGAGATCCCGGCGAGCCTATATCAAGTGGTCGCTGAGCTGCTTGTTTGGGTGTTTGAGCTATCTGAGAATGGGATAAGTCATCGTGAAACGCTCAAGTAGCCAATACAGGCGTCGTATGCAACCATGGTGCTGGGTAAAGAAAAAAGTCATCAATGGCGCCAGTATAACGGTCACAATGTCGCGCCTGTGTCATTCGATGGGACACTATGAGTCAAACAAGCTTTCTCGATGAAATTCAAGAAATTAACTTAACGTACTTGCTTCTTGCGCAGCGTTTGCTGAGCGAGGATCGCGAAGCAGCTATGTTTCGCCTGAAAATAGACAGTGAACTTGCCGATTTATTGGTATCACTGAATGCCTGGCAACTCACTAAGCTGGCGCGCAGCAACCAGTTAGTCTGCCGATTTAGCCATTCGAGTGGGCGACGTTTGCGCGAAATTTTAGAAAACCCCAGAGATCAAGGGTTATCTGGGTTACATGCATCACTGCTTTCGGCTTGTGAGCCCTTGGAGTCTTTGTCGTCGGGAGAGTCGGAGTGAGCCAGAAGAGCTTGGTTGATGAAATGCACCAAGTGCAGTTGGCCATTGAGCTGATTGAGTTGGGTGCACGGCTACAGGTGCTGGAGACAGAAACAGAGCTTAGCCGTACCCGGTTGATTAAGCTCTACAAGGAAGTGCGTGGCATGTCTCCACCGAAAGGGATGTTGCCATTTTCTGCGGATTGGTTCGTCACTTGGCTGCCCAACGTGCACTCCTCGTTCTTCTACAACATTTATGTCGGGCTGCTGAAAGGGGCTGGCTGCGAGCGTATAGACGCGTTTGTTAAAGCTTATCGTTTGTACGAGGAGCAGATTTCACTGGAAGGCGTGGAGCCGGTGCTGGGGCTTACTCGTGCTTGGACGTTGGTGCGCTTTTTTGAAAGTGATTTGTTGCAGCTAACGACTTGTACAAGATGTGAAGGTCGCTTTGTTGCCCATGCTCATAGTCCGACACATGATTATGTGTGTGGTATTTGTCAGCCGCCTTCGCGTGCAGGGAAAACCCGTAAAGCACAGCGTTGAACGTATAAAATTGTCACGCTACTAGCAGCAGGGTATAGAACGAATACACGACCTCTTTAACGTTTAGATAGCGGTAAAAGACGCTGGTAATTTCTCATTAAACATTGCATGCGCCTTAGTATGATATTGCTAAGTTGCACTTGGGGTGGAGCTGCTCATGCCTTCTTGGTGAAGAAATGGGTGTGGCTTCGTCGATAAAAAACTGATATCGCAAGGACACTGCTTGTGCTGATTCCCTTAGGTTATGTCGTCGTACTGCTATCTGTATTTGGCGGGTATGTGTTAGCAGGTGGTAGCTTGGGGCCGCTGTATCAGCCCACGGAGTTGCTCATGATTGGCGGCGCAGGGGTCGGTGCTTTTATTGCTGCCAATAATGGTAAAGCCATTAAAGCTACTTTTAAGATACTGCCCAAGCTCAAGCGAACCAAAAAATATAATAAAGCGCTGTACATGGAGCTAATGGCATTGCAGTACAAGATTCTTTCCAAGGTGCGCCGTGAGGGTATGCTAGGGATTGAGCGCGATATCGATAACCCTCAAGAGAGTCCTTTATTTCAAGAGCACCCAACCGTGCTGGCGGACCCACACATCATGGATTTCTTAACTGACTATTTGCGCCTCATGGTCAGTGGCGGCATGGAGCCAATGGAAATTGATGAGCTTATGCTGCATGAAATCGAGGCATTCGAACAGGAAGCTCATATTCCAGTTGATGCGATCTCTAAAGTGGGGGATGCGATGCCTGCATTCGGTATCGTTGCTGCTGTTATGGGGGTAATTAAGGCTTTAACCTACGCTGATGCCACACCTGCTCAGATGGGTGAAATGATTGCGCTAGCGCTAGTAGGTACCTTTTTAGGCATTTTGTTAGGGTACGGGTTTATAAGTCCAGTGGCCAGCTACGCCGAGCGACAAGCAAAAGAAGCAGAAAAAATGTTGCAGTGTATCCGCGTCACCTTACTAGCAAGCTTGCACGGTTATGCGCCTCAATTAGCTGTTGAGTTTGGCCGCAAGGCACTGCATACCGCAGAGCGTCCCAGTTTCACTGAGCTTGAAGAGTACGTTCGTGACGCCAAAAAAGGCGGTAGTGCATGAGTAAGGGTGGGGATAAGCGTCCGATCATTATTCGGCGTAAAAAAGTCGTCCATGCTCACCACGGGGGAGCTTGGAAGATTGCCCTAGCGGATTTTATGACCGCGTTGATGGCGCTATTCCTAGTGATGTGGATTTTGAGTGTCTCCAGCGAAGAGACCCGCCGAGGTGTGGCGGAGTATTTCAGTACGCCCCTGGTTACTGCAATTACAGGCGGCGACATGTCAGGTAGTACCAGCGTGATTCCTGGTGGTGGCCCTGATCCCACTCATAGTGATGGTGAACGCGCTCGTATTGATGTAATGCAGCATACACGCCCTAGTGCTCAAGAACGGCGCTTCTTTAATGATTTGCAGGAGCGCATTGAACGTGTGATTGAGCGTGACCCGGAGCTGCGTGAGCTGCGCAACCAAATGCGTTTTGATCTAACCCGTGAAGGGTTACGGATCCAACTCTTGGATACCGAACAGCGACCCATGTTTGAGCTTGGTAGTGATCAGGTCGCTCCCTATATGCGTAGTTTGCTACGCACCATAGCTCCTCTTCTCAATGAGTTGCCTAACGATTTAAGTATTAGTGGGCATACTGATAGTGTGCCGTATGCTGGAGGATATCGTGGCTACAGCAACTGGGAGCTCTCAAATGATCGAGCGAACGCCTCGCGCCGAGAGCTTGTTGCCGGCGGGCTTGATCCAGATCAATTGTTGCGCGTATCGGGCTTTGCTGATCGTGTGTTGTTGGCTGACACTGCGCCAACTGATCCGATCAATCGACGTATTGAGTTGGTTGTGTTGTTACCTGAAATTGCCGAAGCCATTCGTAACCCTGGTATTCTAGCGCCTGATGCTCAGTTTTCTGAGGAAGAGGTGCCGGAAGAGCTAGTGCCACAAAACACCCCACAAGCCAACGACGACCAGTAAGCGCGGCTTGTCACAAAAAAATATGACGTTCACGTGGAGCGGTGCATGGATATAGCGGATTTTTTTGACACCTTTTTTGAAGAGGCTGAAGAGCTGCTCGCTGATATGGAGCAGCACTTATTGGAACTGGATGTCGATGATCCGGATAGCGAGCAGTTGAACGCTATCTTCCGCGCAGCCCACTCTATCAAAGGTGGCGCAGGAACCTTCGGTTTTAGCGTGCTACAAAAAACCACGCATATTTTCGAAAACCTGCTGGATCACGCGCGCAAAGGGGAACTCACCCTGCGTGCTGACCTCGTGGATACCTTTTTAGAGGCCAAAGACATCATGCACGAGCAACTCGATGCCTATCGCAACGAGGAAGAACCCAATCAAGAAGCGTATGAGCGTATCTGCCAAACGCTGCAGCAAATTGCCCTCGAAGAGATTGGCAAAACACTTGATGCCCCTGCGGAGGCACCGGCCCCTCAAAAATCAGCGCCTGCAGAGGACGACAAAGAAGCATCGGCAGCAGCTATCTCCAGCGAGCACACCCTCAAAGTGGTGCTTCTCAATGTGGGCGATAAAGATCGTGGGCTGCTGGTAGAAGAGTTAGAACAGCTAGGCGATATTCAATCCCAGTCGGGGGATGAAAAGCGCTATGAGGTCACCCTAAAAGGGGGCGTCAGCGCCGATGATATTGAAGCCGTAATGTGCTTCATTATTGAGCCAGAACAAATTGAAATCACCACGGTAGCTGTGGAGGAGGCTGCTTCGGCAGCAGAGCCCGCAACACCTGTACCCAGCACACCGGCTGAGCCCTCTGCGTCAGAAGAGAAGCCAGCCGCGCCAGTGGCCGAAAAAGCACACGCCAGCAAGTCGCCTGCTAGCAGTAAACCAGGTAAAGCGGCTCCGAAAAAGGCAGCAGCAGAGTCCTCCTCTATTCGGGTGTCCGTGGATAAGGTCGACCAGATTATTAACTTGGTGGGCGAGCTGATCATCACTCAGTCGATGCTGGACCAAACAGTGAGTGATCTTGGCGACCAGTCGGTCGGCAACAGTTCGCTACAGAATGGCATGAGCCTATTGCAGCGTAATGCCCGCGATCTTCAGGAAGCGGTCATGTCGATTCGCATGATCCCCATGGAGTTCGTATTTAGCCGTTTTCCGCGTGTAGTTCGTGATACCGCTGGCAAACTAGGCAAAGAGATTGAGCTGATCACCGAAGGTAAATCCACAGAGCTTGATAAAAGCTTGGTCGAGCGTATCACCGACCCGCTAACGCACTTGGTGCGTAATAGTCTGGACCACGGTGTTGAAATGCCCGACGAGCGTGAAGCCCTGGGCAAGCCGCGTACGGGTAAGTTAGTTCTGTCTGCCCGGCATCAAGGTGGCAATATTTTGATTGAAGTGCGTGATGACGGCGCCGGAATGGATCGTGAACGCCTGCTAGCGAAAGCCCGTGAGAATGGTCTTAACGTCTCCGATACCATGTCGGATGAAGATGTTTTTCAGCTGATTTTTGCCCCCGGTTTCTCGACTGCTAAAGAGGTTACCGATGTCTCTGGACGTGGCGTGGGCATGGATGTTGTCAAACGGAATATTCAAGGCATGGGCGGCCGGGTTGAGATCCAGTCGAAAAAAGGTGAAGGCACTAATACACGTATCGTGCTGCCGCTAACTCTGGCAATTCTCGACGGTATGTCGATTAAAGTCGGAAAGGAAACCTTTATTCTGCCCCTGTCTACCGTACTTGAGTCACTGCAGCCCGCCAAAGGCGATATGTATGCCATGGCAGGGGACGACGTGGTACTAAAAGTACGCGATGAGTACCTGCCCGTAATAGCCATTCATGAAGTGCTCGATGTGGAGAACGCCATTACGGACCCCACTAAGAGCATCGCTGTAATTGTGCAGGGCGAAGGGCGTCGCTATGCCATGCTGGTCGATGAATTGATTGGCCAGCAACAGGTCGTGGTTAAAAACCTCGAAGATAATTACCGCAAAGTGCCCGGGGTATCGGCCGCTACCATCTTGGGAGATGGCAGTGTTGCGTTAATTCTGGATATCACAGGCTTGCATCGCTTAAGCCGTGCCAAAAAAGAAGCAGGAAAAGCCGCTAACCAACCATATCTCTCTTATTACAAGGAGGCTGAGCCGTCATGAGTCAAGCATCTAATGAGGCGGTGCTAGCCGCAGCAGAAGCGGAAAATCGCGAGTTCCTGGTGTTCTCTTTAGGTGATGAAGAGTACGCCATTGATATCTTAAAGGTTCAGGAAATTCGTGGTTACGAAAACGTCACACGTATTGCGAATGCACCCGACTTCATTAAGGGAGTAACGAACCTGCGTGGCGTGATTGTGCCGATTGTGGATCTGCGCATTAAGTTTCACCTGGATAACGTTGAGTACGGTGGCCAAACTGTGGTGATCGTCGTCAACGTGGCAGATCGTATCGTAGGTATCGTGGTAGATGGCGTTTCTGACGTAATGACCTTGACGCCGGATCAAATCAAGCCTGCGCCAGAGTTTGGCGTAACGCTCTCCTCTGATTTCCTAAGTGGCCTCGGTAGCCTGGATGACCGAATGCTGGTGCTGGTCGATATCGATAAGCTGCTGACGAGCGAAGAGATGGCGCTGGTAGATAGCACCAGTAACCGCTAACGACCTGCCACGGGGCACAGGGAGACGTGCCCATCTTGAGCCAAAAAACAACCCACTCTGGCGCGATGGATGGCGCTGGCTAGTACGGTTGTGTTTGGAGAAATGCGTGTGACACAGCTAGTACGTCAACTGATGAGTAATATGACCGTCCGTCTGAGTTGGGGGCTAGTATTGGCCACCTTCTCGCTGCTGGTGCTCATTGCCTGTGGTATCGGTCTTTATGCGCTGCATCACGGGGCGACCATTGTACAAAGTGCCAGCGACCCACAAGTCCAGCAGTTGGCCTTTACTTCCTTTGCCACCCGCATCCGCTGGGTATTGATCGGCGTTGTGGCCATGACCGTTTTAACGGTAGTGGTAGTGGTATGGGGCGTCAGTGCCAACGTACTGCGCCCGCTGGATCGGCTGGTCGGCTATTTTGAGCGCATGGCGCAGGGTGACCTCAGTCAGCAGATCCAGTCACCTGGCAACAATGAGATCGGCAAGCTCTATAGCGCGATGGCCCATATGCAAGGTTCCTTGTCGGAAACTGTTGGCGTGGTCAGGCGTAGCGGCACCACGATTTTTGAGCGCTCCCAGCACATTGCCAGCGGCAACAACGACCTCTCCTCTCGCACAGAACAGCAGGCTTCATCGCTAGAAGAGACGGCATCGAGCATGGAGCAACTCGCGTCGACCGTTAGCCACAATGCCGACAATGCTCGGCAGGCAAGCCAGTTGGCAGGAGACGCGACGCTCACGGCGCGTCGCAGTGGGGAAGAAGTCAGTAACATTGTTGAGACCATGCAGGAGATTAGCGCCAGTTCTCATCAAGTCGCTGACATTATCACCCTGATCGACAATATCGCTTTCCAAACCAATATCTTAGCGCTTAACGCTTCTGTAGAGGCGGCGCGTGCGGGCGAGCATGGCAAGGGCTTTGCCGTGGTAGCACAAGAAGTTCGCAGCCTTGCCAGCCGCAGTGCCAATGCTGCCAAAGAGATTCGTACGCTGATTGATGCGTCGCTCGGTAAAGTAGACGCTGGCACACATCGCGTGAATCAGGCGGGCCAAACCATGCAGGATCTCGTCGCGGCGGTACAGCGCGTTAGCGACATCATGGATGAGATTGCCTCCGCTTCAGAAGAGCAGAGCAACGGTATTGGCCAAGTTAACCAAGCGGTTGCGCAAATGGATCAAGTCGTTCAGCAGAATGCTCAGCTGGTGCAGCAAGCCGCGCGGAGCGCCAATGAGCTAGAGAGCGAGGCAGCACGCCTGCGTGAAGCCGTGGAACGGTTCCGTGTAGCAGGTGGTGGGCAGCCCGACACACAAAAACGTGTCATCAGCGCCCCTTCGCACTCGCCAACGACAACGCAGCGCCTACCGGCCACTAAAACACAAGCGCTGACCGAAGAGTGGGAAGAGTTCTAACTCAGCGCTCTCTGCTCTGGCCATGGAATGAACCAAGCTATTACCGCGTTAAAACATAAACAATAACATAAACAATGAGGCAGCATGATGCGTAATAACCAGCCAGTGACTCAACGGGAAGTTGAGCTTAAACAAGACGATTTTCTCGTTTCGCGTACTGATCTAAAAGGGCGTATAACCTACGCAAATCCAGCATTTATCGAGATTAGCGGCTATCAGCATGAAGAGCTGATAGGAGCGCCTCATAACCTAATACGTCATCCAGACATGCCGTCGCCTGCGTTTGAGAACCTCTGGAAAACCGTTCAGGCGGGGGAGACATGGCGAGGGCTGGTGAAAAATCGCTGTAAGAATGGAGACCACTACTGGGTAGACGCCAGCGTCACACCGATTGTAGAGAACGACCAAGTAATTGGTTACACCTCTGTGCGGGTGCAAGCGACCCGCAAGGCGATTGCTCAGGCTGAACAGCGTTATGCAGAGATACGAGAAGGGCGCAATAAGCGCCTCTACTTGGATAAAGGGCGCGTGCGCCAAAAGGGCTTGTTACAGCGCATTAAGCGCATTCGTCTCGACACAATACGTGCCAAATTAGTTGGCATGGTGGTCGTGGCAGGGGCCCTGCTAGTAGCGAGCGGTGGCGTGGGGCTTTATGGCCTTAATGTGGCAGGCGAACGATTGGGTGAGCTAAATAACGATGGCTTAAGGGATGTTATTCGCCTTCAGCAAATTGATCAAACGATTGCGCAAACACGTCAGGCGCTGATTGAGCCTGAGCGCATGGAGCTGATTAACCAGCGTTTCGAGATGGGGGAGGCGATAGAGGGAAGTGCTACACAAATCGTTGATATCTGGCAGGCATACTTCAGTCGCGATGTGAATACGACGCCGTTGGCCACTTCGTTCAACGAGCGGCTACAAGCTTTTTTGTCTGAAGGCATGAACCAAGCGGCTAGCGTGCTACAGGCTGAAGAGACTTACCAAGCGTTCACCGGCCTGGATGCTGTTATCAGTGTGATGAACGAGGAGGGGCGGGAGCTATCCGCTATGGTCAATCAACTGATCGCTCAAAAGCAGGAAGCTGCGGAGGCAATGGCAGCAGAGGCCGAGCGTGGTCAAACCGCCATGCTTAGCGTACAAGCTGGTGTATTAGGCGCAGGACTATTGTTACTGGTACTGATTAGTGTCCTAACGCTGCGCTCTATTATTACGCCACTGAAGCGCGCGTCACGTTTTACGTTGCAAATCGCAGGCGGCAATTTAGCGGCACATGTACCGCCCAAACGCCGTGATGAAATTGGTCAGTTGATGGACTCTCTCAACACCATGCGTAAAAGCCTGAGCAACATCATTAGTGATGTAAAAAGTGGCATTGACGTAGTCACCCCAGCAGCTAAAGACATTGCCAGTGGCAACGAAGCGCTCTCCACGCGAACTGAACAGCAGGCAGCTTCGCTTCAGCAAACGGCCTCCAGTATGGAAGAAATGACTACTACAGTTAGACAGAACAGTGATAACGCTCAAGAAGCGCGTCGACTGGCCGATAATAATGCAACAAGGGTTACACAAACCGGGGAATTGATGACACAACTGGTCGCTAATATGCAGCGGATAACACAAAGCTCGCAGAAAATGACCGACATTATCAACGTCATCGATTCGATTGCGTTTCAGACCAATATCTTGGCTCTGAATGCCTCGGTGGAAGCCGCCAGGGCGGGAGAGCATGGTCGTGGCTTCGCTGTGGTGGCCGAAGAGGTGCGTAAGCTTGCTGGGCGTAGTGCTGGAGCAGCGCAGGAAATTCGCACACTTATTGACGATTCGAGCCAGGAAGTGAGCGTAGGCGCTGGCTTAGTCGAAAAAGCTGAGGCAGCGATTAGTGAGGTTGCCGAAGCCGCACGCAGCGTTACTCATATTATGCACGACATCTCGGCGGCTTCTGCGGAACAAAGCAGCGGTATTACGGAAGTCAACCAAGCCGTTGCGGAAATGGATCAAGCAACACAGCAAAATGCTCTGCGCGTTCAAGAAACTGCACGGGCAGCTGTTGCCCTAGAGCAACAAGCAGGACTGTTGTCGCTTTCCGTTGAAGCGTTTCGACTTAACCAAAGCCCGCTAGCGGCCACTGGCTTGCAGCCGCCTGTGACCGCAACTCCAAAGGCAAACGTGTTGCCAGCGGGGTCTGCACATAACAGCAGTGCCACATCGCCTGTGCCGACTAAGAAACGGCAAATGGCCTCTGTAGAGGAGTGGGAAGAGTTTTGACAGACCAACGCGAACGGGGTAGCGACGCAGGCCAATGGGCGTCCAGTGGACAGATCGAACGCGATCTGGTGCTGACCGATGCTGATTTTGCGCGCATTCGAGAGCTGATTTACCAGCGCGCTGGTATTGTATTAGCTGAGCATAAGCGCGAAATGGTCTATAGCCGCTTAGCTAAGCGGCTGCGCCATCATGGCATGACGCGCTTTACTGACTACCTGTCGCGGCTGGAGCGTCAACCCGACGCGAAAGAGTGGGAGGCGTTTACCAACGCCTTGACTACCAATCTAACTGCTTTCTTTCGTGAATCGCATCACTTCCCATTATTGGCGGAACATATTAGGCATAAGCAAGATCCGGTAACGATCTGGTGTTCAGCCGCTTCGACAGGGGAAGAGCCCTACTCGATTGCCATGACGCTGCTAGAGACACTTGGCGCGAAAGCCTCCCAAGCCAAAGTGATTGCTACCGACATTGATACCGATGCACTGGCGAAAGCACGTAAGGGGATTTATCCCCAGGAGCAAGTGCGCAAACTGGACGAAGCGCGAGTGAAGCGGTTCTTTCAAAAAGGTACCGGCAATCACATCGGGCTTGCCCGCGTGCGCCCAGAAGTCTCGGCACTTGTTGAGTTTATGCCACTGAACTTGCTGGCCCCTCAGTGGCCTATCAAAGGCCCTTTTGATGCAATATTTTGTCGTAATGTCATGATTTATTTCGACAAAGAGACGCAAGCTAAGATTTTGAAGCGGTTTGCGCCGCTGATGAAACAGGATGGTCTGCTATTTGCGGGACACTCCGAAAACTTCTCGTATATCAGCGATGCGTTTAAGTTGCGCGGGCAAACGGTTTATACCCTCGCGAATAAGTGAACAATAGACGTGAGCTAAGCTCCGGCGAGGGCGTTTGCCAGCAGGGAGTGATGCCGCGGTGGATACCGTAAGAGGAGGCGTGCTTTGAGCGCTGCCAAGATCAAAGTGTTGTGCGTCGATGACTCGGCGCTGATTCGTGATTTGCTGACCGAAATCATTAACTCACAGCCAGACATGGAAGTTGTCGCCGTTGCGCCTGACCCCATTGCTGCCCGAGATCTGATCAAGCAGCATAACCCAGATGTACTGACGCTTGATGTCGAGATGCCGAGGATGGACGGCCTCGATTTTCTTGAGCGGCTGATGCGATTGCGCCCTATGCCGGTGCTGATGGTGTCGTCGCTAACCCAAAGCGGCTCTGAAATTACCCTGCGCGCCCTGGAGCTCGGTGCGCTGGATTTTGTAGCGAAGCCAAGCCTGGGTATTCGCAGCGGTATGATGGAGTATGCTAACGAAATTGCTGAAAAATTGCGTGCTGCAGCTCGTTCGCGTCCGCGTCAGGCACGCCATAAAAACACGCCGCCGCCCACTCGGCTTAAAGCACCCATGATATCCAGCGAGAAGCTCATTATTATTGGTGCTTCTACTGGCGGCACTGAAGCAATCCGTGCCGTATTAGAACCTTTACCTGCCAATGCGCCTGCCATTTTAATTACCCAGCATATGCCCGGTGGCTTCACGCGCTCTTTTGCAGAACGCCTGGATCGACTGTGTAGTATTACCGTGAAGGAAGCCACGGACGGTGAGCGGGTTCTGCCAGGCCATGCCTATATTGCCCCTGGCGACCAGCACTTAGAGCTTGCCCGCAGTGGCGCCAACTACGTAGCCCGCCTAAATGATGGACCGCCGGTTAACCGCCATCGCCCCTCGGTAGATGTGTTGTTTCACTCTGCTTCTAAGCATGCTGGCAAAAACGCCATCGGCGTCATTCTGACCGGTATGGGGAAAGATGGCGCGGCAGGCCTATTAGAAATGCGTCAAGCAGGTGCGCCGACGATCGCACAAAATGAAGAGACCTGTGTGGTTTTTGGTATGCCGCGAGAGGCGATTGCCGTTGGGGGAGCAGTCGAGGTCGTTGCACTCGACGATATACCGTCGCGTCTTATGGCGCTGGTTGCTGCTTCAGGGCGCGCGCAGCGCGTTTAAGTACCAAGAAATGTCAAACCCTTCTTGGTTCATGCATTAATAAGGGGAGCCATAACAATGACGCGTTTACTGCGCAATTTAAGTATTCATTCGACCGTGGTAACGGCGCTAACCTGCCTCGTCACGCTGATGTTGGTTGTGGGTGGGCTTGGCGTCGTGGCTGACCGTAATGCTCAGAGTAACTTAGCGACGCTGAATCTTATTGGAAATGAACAGCTTAACGAGCTGAACCGCGCCGACTCTCTACTCAACCAAGCCATGCTAGCCATGGAGACTGCCTCTAATTTACTGATGGTGGGGCAGACTCGCCAATCTAATGAGCAGGTAGAGGTGGCGGCAAATCGTATCGAACGGGCCGAGCGTCGCTTTGAGAAGTATCAGGCCGCGCCGCGTACAGCACGGGATGAAGTTTTGGGAAGCGCTGTCGATGAAAACTTCCGCGCTGTGCTTGATCTGGTAAAGCAGCAACACGCTAGCTTTGAGTTCATGGATATCAATACGTTTAACCAGCTACGAGGCGAACTGGCCGAGCCACTAAACGCACTCTCCGAAAGTATTGATGCCTTCGTCGATTATGGTTTTGGGCGTGTTGATACAATCCGTGTGGATGCTGAGTCTCAGGGAGAGCTGTTTACCTTAATCAACGCGCTAGCGGTAGGCCTTGCGCTGATAGTGACGCTGGCCATTTATATCGGTTTACGCCGCACAGTCATTGCGCCACTTAACAATGCCGTTCAGCGGCTTGATCGCATTGCCGAGGCAGACTTAACGCAGCCGCTGCCAGAGGCCGGTAAAAACGAAATTGGCCGTTTATTTTCGGCTATGGCCACCATGCAGCAAAACCTTAGCGCAACGGTGGCACGGGTGCGCGAGGGGAGTCGAGAGATTCACCACGGCACCCGAGAAATCGCCAGCGGCAACGCTGATCTTTCATCGCGTACTGAGCAGCAGGCAGCGTCCATTGAGCAAACGGCGGCCAGTATGGAGCAGATGACAGCCACCGTGAAACAGAATGCTGACAACGCTCGACAGGCCAGTACGCTAGCCGCTGATGCTTCCACCACAGCAGAACGGGGTGGCCAAGTCGTTGAACAAGTGGTGCAAACCATGCACGGTATCTCCACCAGCTCTCAAAAAGTGGCAGATATCACTAATGTGATCGATTCCATCGCGTTTCAGACCAATATTCTGGCACTGAATGCTTCGGTTGAGGCAGCACGGGCTGGCGAGCAGGGGCGCGGGTTTGCGGTGGTGGCCGGGGAAGTGCGTAACCTCGCTAGCCGCAGTGCGGATGCGGCAAAAGAGATTAAAACGCTGATTGAGGCGTCTGTTAGTCAGATCAACCAGGGTTCATCTCTGGTAGAAAAGGCGGGCCAGACAATGACGGAAGTCGTCACCGCGGTGCGCCGGGTTACAGATATCATGGATGAGATTTCAGCGGCGTCCCAAGAGCAGAGCGACGGTATTGAGCAGGTGAGTCAGGCAGTGGGGCAAATGGACCAGGTGACTCAGCAAAATGCCGCGTTAGTCCAGCAGGCAACCGCAGCGGCCGCTTCACTAGAAGAGCAAGCAAATCGCTTAGAAGAGGCGGTCGCGGTCTTTCAGGTGCTAAGTGCTCAGCAGGCATCACATGCGTTACCTACGCGTGTATCAGCATCGCACACGTCGGTTCCTAAGGCGTCTGCTGCTCAGTCAACGGCTTTACCGCCGAATCGTCGAGCAACTGCCCAGCAGCACCACGAAGAGTGGGAAGAATTTTAACCCTGACTGAATTCCCAGTCACCCTATAGATGTCGTTATTGAGAGGATGACCAATGGCTGATAAGAACATGAGTTTCTTGGTAGTAGACGATTTTCCCACTATGCGCCGGATCGTACGTAGCCTGCTGAAAGAGCTGGGCTTCACTAATGTTGAAGAAGCCGAAGATGGTCAAGATGCGCTTAATAAATTGCGCGCGGGCAATTTTGAGTTTGTGGTTTCCGACTGGAACATGCCCAACCTAGATGGCCTGGAAATGCTGAAAGAGATTCGCCAGGACAATGCGCTAAAAGACTTGCCAGTACTGATGGTAACGGCCGAAGCAAAGAAAGAGAATATTATTGCTGCCGCACAAGCGGGTGCCAATGGTTATGTCGTCAAACCGTTCACTGCCGCGACCCTAGAAGAGAAGCTGAATAAAATCTTCGAGAAAATGGGTAAATGACGCAGCTGAGCCAAGGCGCTCGGTTAACGAGGAGACAACACAATGAGTCAGAATGAGCAGGGTGGTTCTGCCCAACTGTCTGAAGAAGCCGCAGAAGACCTTATCTTTCGTATTGGTAAGCTTACCCGCATGCTGCGTGACAATATGCGCGAGTTGGGCTTAGACAAAGAGATTGAAAAGGCCGCTGAAGCGATCCCCGACGCCCGTGACCGGCTGCACTACGTGGCGACGATGACCGAGCAGGCTGCAGACAGGGCGTTGAACGCCATTGATCGTGCGCAGCCGCTGCAAGATCAGCTCTCTGAGCGTGCGGAAGCACTCGACAAGCGTTGGGCCGAGTGGTTCGAAGCACCAAAAGAGCTAGACGACGCAAAGGTGTTGGTAAAAGAGACGCGCACCTACCTGAGCGACGTGCCAGAAATTACCTCAGCGACCAACAAGGAGCTGATGGACATTATGATGGCACAGGATTTCCAGGATCTTACCGGTCAAGTCATCAAGAAAATGATGGATGTGATCCGTGAGATCGAACATCAGCTGGTACAGGTACTCATCGACAATGTTCCCGGTGTTGAAGCTCGTGAAACGATGCAGCGCAAGGCCGAAGATCAGTGGAAAAATGAGAAAGCTCGCCGCAATGAAGATCTTCTTAATGGGCCGCAGGTGAAAGGGAACGCCCCTGATATCGTTACCGGCCAGGATCAGGTAGACGACTTATTGGACGAATTAGGCTTTTAATGCTGGGTTATTAGCTCATTGTAAGCCGCTGCATCTGGCAAAATAGGTAGACTGTTCAGCCGTCCTTTAGGGCGGCTGAGTTTATGGTATGCCTTATTTTGGTCAACTGGCCACTCGTCAGCCGGATAACAGCATGGCAGATAACGACAGCGATCAGGAAAAAACCGAAGAGGCCACGCCCAGGCGATTAGATAAAGCCCGCGAAGAGGGTCAGGTGCCTCGATCCCGCGAACTAACTACCTTCATGATGCTGCTGGGTGGGGTGATGGGGTTGTGGGGTATGGGGCAAATGCTCTATGACCAGCTTGGGATGGTGATGGAGCAGGCGTTTTTATTTGAGCGCCGCCATGCCATGGAAAGCACGCCTATGTTGGTGAATGCGCTGGATCTTGGCCAGCGAACCCTCATCGCTATGCTTCCCTTATTTTTACTGCTCACGGTGATTGCACTGGTTGCACCGGCACTGCTAGGTGGCTGGTTAATCTCTTCAAAATCGTTGCAGCCTAAATTTTCAAAATTAAACCCAGTGAAAGGGTTAAAAAGGATATTTTCTGCTCAGGCCCTTGCTGAGCTGGCTAAGGCGATTGCTAAGTCCATCTTGGTGGGCGGTGTGGCAGCTGGCTTTTTATATTTTAATATTGGCAAATTTATGGGGCTAATGGACCAGCCCGTGCAGCAGGGACTGGTCAGTGCGCTGAATATGGCAGCGCTGGTGGCGGGCCTCATCGTCCTGTCACTGATCGTGGTTATTCTCATTGATGTCCCATTTCAGCTGTGGAATAACGCCAAACAGCTGCGTATGACCAAAGAAGAGGTGAAGCAAGAGCATAAAGACTCTGAGGGCGACCCCCATGTGAAGGGCCGTATTCGCCAGCAGCAGCAGGCCATGGCCCGCGGGCGCATGATGAGCAAAGTACCTGAAGCTGATGTCATTATTACCAACCCAACCCACTATGCAGTGGCGCTGGTTTACCAGGAGGGGCGTATGGGGGCTCCTCGGTTGGTGGCCAAAGGGGCCGATGCTGTTGCCGCTCGAATCCGTGAGATTGGCGAGGAAGCAGGTGTTCCGCGCTTGGAGGCAGCACCTCTGGCGCGCGCCCTGTATCATCATGTCGACTTAGAAGCTGAAGTGCCCGCCGAACTGTACACTGCCGTGGCCGAAGTGATGGCCTGGGCCTACCGCCTGAAACATGTTGCACAACAAGGAGGCGAGGTGCCCCCCACACCCGATAATTTACCGGTACCCCCGGAAATGGATAGTCCCGGCCGTCGTGCCGATGGCAATGAGGCGCAACCATGAAAGGCTTAAGCCAGTTGATCAATCAGCGTAACTGGATGAACGATGTGAGCATGAAGCTGCTCGCCGGTCCGCTGCTGATTTTAATGATTCTGGGCATGATGATTCTGCCCCTTCCGCCGTTCGCGCTGGATCTGCTGTTCACTTTCAATATTGCGCTATCGATTATGGTGTTGTTGGTCAGCATGTTCGCCGAGAAGCCGCTGGACTTTGCCGCGTTTCCGGCCGTGCTGCTGTTTACCACGTTGCTGCGTCTTTCGCTGAACGTCGCCTCGACCCGTGTGGTATTGATGGAAGGCCACGAAGGCGGCGATGCGGCGGGCAAGGTCATTGAGGCCTTCGGCACCTTCCTGGTAGGCGGTAATTTCGCGGTAGGCTTGGTCGTGTTCCTCATCCTGGTGATTATCAACTTTATGGTAATCACCAAGGGGGCTGGGCGTATTGCCGAGGTAGGGGCCCGCTTCGTGCTTGACGCTATGCCCGGCAAGCAGATGGCGATTGATGCCGACCTGAACGCTGGCCTGATTGGTGAGGACGAAGCGAAAAAGCGCCGTGCCGAGGTTGCCCAGGAAGCGGATTTTTATGGCTCAATGGACGGTGCCAGTAAATTCGTCCGCGGTGATGCCGTGGCAGGCCTGGTTATCATGGTGGTTAATATTATCGGCGGCCTACTGATTGGTATGATGCAACACGACCTGGGGTTTGCCGATGCCGCCCGCACGTATACGCTGCTAACGATTGGTGATGGCCTCGTCGCCCAGATTCCAGCGCTGGTGATCTCCACGGCGGCGGGCGTGACCGTGTCACGGGTAAATACCGAGCAGGACGTTGGTCAGCAGATGATCAGCCAGCTGTTTGTAAACCCCCAGGTGATGATTCTGGCAGCCATGGTAATGGGCCTGCTAGGCCTTGTTCCCGGTATGCCCAACCTCGTTTTCCTTATTTTCACGGCGCTGCTGGGCGGCCTAGCCTGGTATCTAATGCGTAGAAAAGAGCAGACCTTGGTTAAGGAAGAGATCTCTGCAGCACCACCGCCCATCCAGGAAACACCTGAAGCCAGTTGGGAAGATGTTCAACTGGTAGACATGCTTGGTTTAGAAGTGGGGCATCGCTTGATCCCCTTGGTGGATTCCCGGCAGAAGGGTGAACTGCTGGACCGTATTAAAAGCGTACGCAAGAAGTTTGCCCAGGAAGTGGGCTTCCTGCCGCCCGTGGTGCACATTCGCGATAACTTAGAACTACCACCCAATACCTATGTGCTCTCCATGAAGGGAGCGGAAATTGGCCGCGCTGAGGCGCAGGCCGGTAAATGGCTAGCCATTGATCCTGGTCAGGTCTCGGGGGAGCTTCAGGGTACACCGACCCAAGACCCTGCCTTTGGCTTGCCAGCAGTATGGATTGACGCTAACCAACGGGAGCATGCTCAGGTATACGGGTACACGGTCGTGGATGCCAGTACGGTCATCGCCACGCACCTTAACCATCTGCTGCACCGCCACTCGCCTGAACTGCTGGGCCGCCAGGAGGTTCAAAAGCTGCTGGACAAGTTGGGCGAAGATCAAAAATCGCTGGTCGAAGAAGTAGTGCCGAAGTCCATCTCCCTCACCGTGCTGCAGCGCATTTTGCAGAACCTACTGGATGAGGATGTCTCGATTCGTGATATGCGTACCGTGCTGGACACCTTGGCAGAGCATGCGGGTCAGCAGAAAGATCCCAACGAGCTAACGGCTCTGGTGCGTATTGCGCTGGGCAGGGCCATTACCCAGCAGTGGTTCGCGGGCCAAGATACGCTGCATGTGATGGGGCTGGATGCGCAGTTAGAGCAAGTCTTGTTGCAAGCAATGAACGGCAATGGTGCGATGGAGCCAGGGCTGGCGGATACCTTGATGAATCAAGCGCAGCAAGCGTTAGAGAAACATGAAGGCAGTGGTGAAGCGCCTGTGCTGGTGGTTCAGCACTCGCTACGGGCCGTGTTGTCGCGCTTCCTGCGCCGCCGCATGCGCCACTTAGTGGTGATGTCTCAAGCGGAAATTCCCGACGACCGCACCCTGCGCGTTACCACGCTGGTGGGTGGTCGCTAATGGCCACACTTCGAGCGGTAATAGCCTTTTACGTTTTGGCAACAGGTGAAACATGAGCGTTAGACGTTTTGTCGGAGCAAATAGCCGCGACGTAATGCGCCAAGTGCGCGAAGTGTTAGGTGATGATGCACTTATTGTCGCCAACCGTCGCACCGAAGGCGGCGTTGAAATTCTCGCCATGGCGGATGACGCCGTTGACCAGTTCGACCCGTCGCCGACGACGCCAGCGGAGGAGCCGAAGGCTAGCCCCGCGCCAGCGCCTGTCTTTTCACTGCCAAAGCAACCAGACCCCCTAGAGGCGATGAGTGAGCGTCTGCTTCGGGAAATGCAAGATATGCGCGAACTACTGGCCCGCCGCCAGCCGTTGCCAACGACTCAAAGCGGTGCAGACACCGCCTACGAGCACCTACGGCAGTTGATGGCCCGGGTTGGCTTCAGTACAGAGCTGAGCGAAGAGGTGCTGGAAGCATTGCCAGATGAGTTGAGCGCGCTCGAGGCTACTAACGACGCGCCGCTTAACTGGCTGCGTGAGCAGTTAATGGCACGGCTTAACGTGCTGCAGCACGAAGAGAGCTTCTTTGATCAAACGGGCATCGTCGCATTGGTTGGCCCCACTGGGGTGGGTAAAACGACCACTACTGCGAAGCTTGCGGCACGCTTTGTGATGCGCCACGGCACTCGCCCAGTGGCGCTAGTGACCACCGATAGCTTCCGTATCGGCGCTCATGAGCAGCTGCGCATTTATGCACGGCTCTTGGATACGCCCATGTATGCCCTAGACGCTGAACAGCCGATTGATGAATTGGTTGGTCGGCTACAAGGTAAGCAGTGGGTGATTATTGATACCGTGGGGATGAGCCAGCGGGATCAGCGGGTGATTGAACAGATCGCCCATTTACAGGGTGGGAAGTCCACCGTGCGTCTGGTGCTGTTGCTCAACGCCGCCAGTCAGCCGGAAACGCTAGAAGAAGTCGTATTGCGCTACCGCCAAGCGGCGAGAGCTGCAGGTGCCGAGTTAGACGACTGTATCATCACGAAGCAAGACGAAGCTGGGCGGCTTGCGCCGGTATTAGACATCGTCATGCGCCACGGTATGAGGGTGCTGTTTGGCTCCTATGGCCAGCAGGTGCCAGAAGATATGGTGGTCGCGACACCACCCGCACTGATTGATCAAGCACTGTCGGCCAACGTTTCGAGTAGCGCGCGTGCTGAAACAGCCCCACTCAGCTTGCCACGCTGGTCGCGGGATGTGTTAGGGCAGGGGCGCAGGCTCTCCTCGGTGTTAACCCGCTTGCGTCAGCGTGTCGTCGATTTTCACCGCTTGGAAGCCGCCTGGGACATCGCAGCGCTGCCGGGGGTGATACAAGACCAGCGCCTAGATGAGCTGTTAGCCGGAGCCTCCACCACTCGTGACGCGTTAGGGGTGGTTTGGTCGCCCCGCCGCAACGAGCGAGGTTGTGACTGGTCGATGCCAGATGTTGCCTTGAATGAGCAAGGTGCTTGGCTGGCACTGACTCGCCTTCAGCACCGTCAGCTAGCGGGCTGGCAGCCACGTTTGGTGCGTTGTGCAGGAGATGTTGCGGTTCATCTGCTGCCTACCCTGCCAGACGCTGAGGCGCTGGCTTGGCTAAACGCTCAGCATCTGACGTGGGTCAGCATGGTGCCCGCGAGCCAGCGGGTATACTGCCAGGGCGAGCGCTATACCCTGCGTTCCCTGTTCCAAGAAAGCACCTTAACCCATAGCGTGGGCATCCGTTTCCGCGGGCAAAGCATGCAGCTTTCCAGCGCCTATGTTGAAGCGCAGGACGTATCAGGTAACCCCGTATTGGCGTGGGTCGGTGAGGTAAGCGACCCTGAAAGCACTAAGCGAATCGTGCGCCGCTACTGGCTAACGCCTGCACGTTTGGGCAGCGATGTGTTAACGCTTTTAATCACTCAACTGCAGAGTGACGGACTGGCATCGCTCACCAAGCGTGCTTGGCAGCAGCTTAAAGAGGCCGATGGGGGTGATGTCAGCAGCGAGCTGCGCCTGCTGATGGCCAGCGGCGCGGCTGCAGTAGCTGGCCATCTAGATATCGTTGACGATGAGGACGCTCAGGCCCTGCGAGCCGATTTGCTGCGCTTGTTAGGAACCCAGCGCAAGCGGCGTGATACGGCACTGCTTGATGCATTAGTACACGTTCTGATGGCGCGCGATGCCATTCGTCAGCTAGGTAGCGTCAGTCGTGAGGGCGTGGTATGAGTGGCCAGGATCAGGCGGCTGGCCTGCGCAAATGGGCCGATTTACAGCGCCAGCAGCGCGGTGCTGATGAAGTCGGCCATAACGTGGAAAGTGACGAGACAGTGCCTGCCGCACCCGTTAACGAAGAGGAAGCCGCCGCGTATACCCAGGAGGCCATGGCACCGACGGTAGCTGCTGCTGCCGAGCCTGCCACCGTGGCGCCTCCAAGACCGAAAAAAACGTTAGTGGTAGTAGGCTTACCTCATGCTGGCGCAGCGCAGGTGGACAAAGTGCGAGGTCGGCTGGGGCAATGGTCGGCCCTTGGGAGGCAATGGGCAGGAGACCCACAGGATTGGGATGTTCATATTGTCATGCCTGACAGCGCCTCGCTGACTGACTTAGCCGAGCGTTACTCACGCTGGGCGTTGTGGATCAACAGTGATGCTGACGCCTTTGCCACCATGTACCGAGTGTTGCGCCAATTACGCGAGCATGGTGGTCCGCGGCGTCTTCTAGCCCTTCATGAACCCCACCTGCCGCGCCGGGGGTTGCTGGATAATTTGGGCAATGCTTCCGCTCGTTATTTAGATATTGAGCTTCTGCTGCTGGCGCGCTAGCGGCGGGCCAGGGTGCATGTGTCGCTCAAGGGGAGAGTTATGCAGAGTTTGGCGAGTTGGGTAAGTAACGCTAAGCAGATGGCTATTGAGGCGTTGATAAAACCTGCAAAGTTGTTAACAGTAAGAAAAATGGGCTGTTTAGGGCTAGTAGCAGGGTTATGGCTTTTCGCGTTGAATACGCAGGCCGCAACCGGCAGTTGGAGCAGCCAAGTGCCTAGTGTGATGGTAGCAATGAGCGACCGTACCAGCAGCAGCCAGGCGATAACCCCGCCAGCGGGCGTCCCACTGCGTAATGCTGTGCTGTCGCGAATTCAATGGCGCTTTGAATCACCGCCGGGAACGCCTGTGAACGCTTGGCTATGTCATCCTGAACGCTGTGTTGCACTATCAGGCATGCGCGGTAGCACGACCGCTCTATCGGGAATGTTGGCGAGCGCACCGCTGTACTTTCGGTTTACGCTGCAGCCAGGGCAACGCCCTGTGCGAGTACAGGGGTTACAAGTGATCGTGAACTATCAGTAAAGGTTGTTAAGCCGCGAGGCACGAGGATGTATACAGCACAAGGCAGGATCAAACAGAGTGAGCTGTTAACTCAATACATGCCACTGGTGAGACGTCAGGCCTTAACGCTGCAGGTAAGGTTGCCCGCGAGTATTGAGCTGGATGATCTGATCCAGGCGGGTATGGTGGGCTTGTTAGAGGCATTAGGGCGCTTTGATGCTGCCCAAGGAGCAACATTTGCTACCTTTGCAAGCCAGCGCATCCGTGGCGCGATGATGGACGAGCTGCGCACTCGTGACTGGCTGCCCCGCAGCGTACGCCGCTCGGCACGGGCGGTAGATGATGCTGTGCGTCGTTTAGAGCAGCAGCTGGGGCGCCCCCCGGAAGAGGGGGAGATTGCCCGTGAACTGGAGATGCCGCTAAGTGATTACCAGCAACTGCTCAACGATACCAATAGCGGGAAATTATTGCCGTTCGAAGAGCTCATTGCGGATGGCGGCGAGCCTGCGGGGGACGACACTCACCGACAGCCGTTTGAACAATTATTGGATGAACAGCAGCGGCAAACGCTGATCGACGCCATTGAAGCACTGCCCGAGCGCGAGAAGCTGCTAATGGCGCTGTATTACCAAGAAGAGATGAATCTAAAAGAAGTGGGCGCTGTGCTCGGTGTCACCGAATCACGGGTTTCACAGCTTCACAGCCAGGCGGTGAGTCGGCTGCGTGCTCGCCTACATGAGACTAATTAACCCTCTCACTCACTAACCATAACCGGCGAGGAGCCGTTGATGAATCCATCTACGCTGATCGGTATATTTGCCAGCATGCTGTTGTTGGTAAGCGTTTTATTTTTTACCGCAGAGTCTCCCGAGAGCTTTATTAACTTACCGGGGCTTGCCATTGTGGTCACTGGCACGCTGGCGGCCACGTTTATCAGCTATCCGCTGAAAGAAGTGCTGCGTGTGGTGCGTCTGGTTGGTTTAGTTTTCCGCCGTGAAAACACCTATGTGCGAGATGACATCAATGAGTTGGTTTCCATGTCGCGCCTTTGGTTTAAGGGGGATGTTAGAGCGGTTGAGAAAGAACTGGAACATACCCGTAATCCGTTTTTGCGCACCGGTATTCAACTGGTCATTGCGAATACAAAAGAGGATGAAATCTTCGACATGCTGCGCTGGCGTATTGCGCGGCTGAAAGCCCGCGAGCATGCTGAAGCCCAAATTTTCCGCACCATGGCCACCTATGCACCGGCCTTTGGCATGATTGGTACTTTGGTAGGCTTGGTCAACATGCTCGAAGTGATGGATGCGGGTGACCTGGAAGTAATTGGGCCCCGGATGGCAGTGGCGCTGTTGACTACTTTCTATGGCATCCTGTTGGCCAATTTGGTGTTTAAACCGATTGCCGTGAAGCTAGAGCGGCGTACGGAAGAGCGCCTTATCACTATGAACATGGTGCTGGAAGGCATTTCGCTAATTACCAAGCGCCGTCTGCCATCGTTTATTGAAGAGACGCTTAACTCCTTCGTAGCGAATTACCACGACGAAATTCGTGACTCGAACGTTAAGCCTCGGCCCGATATGGGTGCCGCATTAAAAGGGTAGCGCCATGCTCGACCGCGACTCACGGCATGCTTTGGAGCTTCCCGCCGAAGTGGGGGAGAGTGACGAGAGCTGGCTGACCAGTTACCTGGATGTATTGACGCTGCTGATTACCCTGTTTGTACTGCTGTTGGCGCTTACGCCATCCGGCGGTGGCGAAGGGAGTGAAAGCAGTATCATGGATCCCTCGAATGCCGTTACGTCACTGCCATTGGCTAGCCTAGCCACAGGAATACTTCCCCGCCACGATGGCTTACATCCCCAAATGGCAGGGCTTGATATCCCTGGAGTGAGTGTCTCCCAGGGGCAAGAGGGCGTTACGCTACGTATTGACGATAGCCTTTTATTTCCCAGTGGCAGCGATGTACTAACGCCCCAGGGGCAAGTTGTGTTAGAACGGCTCTCTCCGGTGCTACAGGCTTTTGATGGTCAAATTTCCGTTGAGGGCCACACCGATAATGTGCCGATCGCGACCGCTCGGTTTCCGTCTAACTGGGAGCTCTCAGTGGGACGAGCTATCGCAGTGGTACGCCAGTTAGAGCGGCAAGGTATTGCCATTTCACGTATGCGGGCCGTCGGCTATGCCGACACCCAACCCATGGAAAGTAATGCTACTGCGGAAGGGCGAGCTGCCAACCGACGCGTTGAGCTGTTGCTGAAGCAACAGGTCAAGGGGTAAAGAGATATCTCGAGGCTATCTTCGTGTCGAAGCATCATTCGCTACTGACAGCTGTAAAACGCTGATGGCCCGGGCCGATGCCGCTATGTATCAAGCCAAGCACAGCGGCCGTAATCGAGTAGAGGTTGCGGAAGAGCGTGCGCTTAACCCGGAGGAGCAGGTGCCTCTGTGATAGAGGCGCCGCTACACAGCGACTGCATGCGTTGAATGGCATCGCCAGCACCTTCCAAACTAAAGGTCATGTACCACGGTTCCTGCTCACCCTGGTCAAATCCTAAAAACAGCTGCTCGCCCGACTGCATCTCAGCGATCAGCGTCTCCATATCGCTCAAATAAAAATGGGCATAAAAGCCGTCATCGCCCCGCTCGGTAATAAACTCCGCCATGGTATCGACAATCGGGTTGTCACCAATCCGCAGCCGAGTGGGTGCCAGATTCACCGCTCGGCTCTCACCCTGCTGCTGCGCTAGGGTGACGCGCATCTCCAGCCACGGTAAATCACAGACTCCTTGAGTAGCATTTATGCTTAGCGTGGCATCGGAGTAGCTGTGGGTCTCTACAGCACGAAAGTGGCGCTCTTCTCCTAGGGTCAGCGCCATGGATTGCCAGTGCCCATGGGTAGCCACTGTTTCCACATTAAATGTAGCGGCCAATGAAAGGGGAGCTGTGACAAGCAGCATGGCGGTGACGGCGAAAGTTGATGTTTTCAGGAAGTTCATAGGTCGTATCGTCATCGAAAACCTTAAGCCTATAGCGTGTTGGGAATAAGCAAAAGGGTAAGGTGCTGATTTTTCTATATCTAGTGCTGTTAACGTCAAAAAACGGCCCATATAGTAGAAAGTCGGGGCTATACTCCCCTACGATGCCACGTATAATCGGCCCGTTTTTTAGCGCTATCGCTACCCATCGTGAAGGAGTTTCGTGAACATGAGTACCGCAGCCAAGGCGATGAAGACATCCAGTGAAGTCCCTATGCAGGCTCCATCTAGGGAAATCTGGGATGCCAAATATCGGTTAAAAGATCGTCATGGCCAACCGGTGGATCAAGATGTCGCGGCGACCTTTGAGCGCGTGGCTCGCGCCCTAGCCGCCGTAGAGGGTGAAAAGGCCGATGAGTGGCTACCCAAATTTCGCTGGGCGCTGGAAAATGGTGCTATTCCCGCTGGGCGAATTCTCTCTAATGCGGGAGCCGAAGCCTACAAGCCCGCCGTCAGTCTGATTAATTGCACCGTTTCTCGCACTATTCGTGACTCTATGCGCGATATCCTCGACTCTGTGGTCGATGCGGGTATGACATTGAAGTCGGGCGCCGGTATTGGCTACGACTTCTCAACCCTGCGCCATAAAGGTGCCTTTGTGTTTGGCGCAGGAGCGGGCACCAATGGCCCGCTGGCGTTTATGGATATCTACGACAAGATGTGCTTCACCGTGGCCTCGGCCGGAGGCCGTCGCGGTGCCCAGATGGGTACCTTCGATGTGGGGCACCCGGACGTGCGCGAGTTTATTCAAGCCAAGCGCGAAGCAGGGCGGCTGCGTCAATTTAACCTGAGCCTACTCATTACCGATGAGTTTATGGAAGCGGTGAAGCACAACGCCGATTGGCCGCTGGCCTTCCCACTGCATCCTGGTGAGAAAGAGGATGTGAGCGGCGAAGAGGTGATTTACCGTGACTGGCCGGTGGTGGAAGAGGGCTACACGGTGGATGCCGAAGGGCGCGTGGCCTGCCGTGTTGTCGAGGTGATTAAAGCTCGCGAGTTGTGGGACACGATTATGTCCTCCACCTACGACTACGCCGAGCCGGGCTTTATCCTGATCGATCAAGTCAACCGCATGAACAACAACTGGTTCTGCGAAGATATCCGCGCCACTAACCCCTGCGGCGAGCAGCCACTACCGCCAGAGGGCGCTTGCCTGCTGGGCTCGGTCAACCTGACCAAGTTTGTGATCGAGCCGTTTAGCGCCGAGCCGCGGTTTGATTGGGAGCGCTACCGTAAAGTCGTGGCGATTTTCACCCGTATGCTCGACAACGTGGTGGAAATTGCTGGCCTGCCGCTCCCCCAGCAACAGCGCGAAATTGAAGCCAAACGCCGCCACGGCATGGGCTTTTTAGGTCTTGGTTCGACCCTGACCATGCTGAAAATTCCCTACGGCTCCCAGGCGTCGCTGACGTTCACTGAAGAGGTCAGTCGTCATTTGGCGTTGGAAGGGTGGAAGCAGGCGCTGGAGCTTTCTAAAGAGAAGGGCATGGCGCCAGTGCTTGAAGAGGAGCACACCATTACGCCTAAGATGATGCGCGAGCGCCCTCAGCTCGCCAGCGACGGCTACGAGGTAGGTGACAAGGTGCCGGGGCGGATTCTGCACGCCCGCTACAGCCAATACATGGCCAAAGTGGCCGAGCTTGAGCCGGAGCTAGTGGCACAGCTGGCCGAGCACGGCGCGCGGTTTACCCACCACAGCTCGATTGCCCCCACGGGTACCATCTCGCTCTCCATGGGCAACAACGCTTCCAATGGCATTGAGCCGTCGTTCTCCCATCGCTATTTCCGCAACATCATCCAGTCCGGTAAAAAGACCAAGGAGCAGGTGGAGGTAGTGTCGTTTGAACTAGCGGCCTACCGCCACTTTATCGCTGCCGATGCGGTAGAGAGCGATCTGCCGGATTACTTTATTACCGCTGACGCGGTCACTCCCGAGCAGCACGTCGCCGTTCAAGCGGCAGCTCAGCAGTGGGTGGACTCGGCGATTTCCAAAACGGTCAATGTACCCACCGAGTTCCCCTTTGAGCAGTTCCAAGACCTCTATCTGCAGGCCTACGAGAGCCGTTTGAAAGGTTGCACTACCTTCCGCTTTAACCCGGAAGCCTTCCAAGGCGTGTTGGTGCGTGAGGATGACCTGAAAAACACCACCTATGTGTTTGAGCTGGAAAATGGTGAAACCCTTGAGCTAACCGGCGATGAGAAGGTGCTTTACGACGGTGAAGAGCATAACGCCGCTAACCTGTTTGATGCCTTGAAAGAGGGCACCTACGGCAAATGGTAATCGTAAGCGCAAGCAAGGCTTAGCTTGATGGGCTGTCTAAAGAACTGGGGAGAGCGTTATGGCGGTTGAAATTACGTCGAAAATTGTCGGTTACCGTATTAAGCAACAAGGGCAGCCCGCGCCTGCACCGGAGCTACCAGATGAAGACCCATTAACGGTCCGCATTCCATCGCGCCCGGAAGGCACACTGGAAGCAGTGTCTGAAAAAATCTCTTATGTGGGGGCTGAAGGGCGCAAGAAGGTCTACTTGCTGGTCTCGTTTATGCCAGTGGAAGGCGTGATTGGCGGCCAGCGTGTGGTGATTGAGCGTCCGGTGGAGTTCTTCTTTCCCTCGGGCCAGCTCTCCAGCGAGCACCAGTGGATTACTGCGACCATGCGCAGCCTGTCGCTTGCAGCGCGTGGGGGCTATGTCACTCAAGCCGTGGCAGACCTGCGCAAAGTCGCCTGGGACAAAGGCTTGGTGCGCTGTGGCATGAATCGCTGGAATAAGCCCATGTTTCACGATTCTGAAGTGGCGGCGATTGCTTGGTCGATTCAGCAGATTCTCTATCGGCGTGGCTTTCTGGATCAGGACGGCCACCAAGTGCCGGTGGAGACGCTGGTTGCACGCTATGCGCACCGCATGCAGCATGGACATGCCTGGCAGCCGGAGGAGCCCCCGGCGGCTGAAGACTCTGCCGGCGCATCGTCTTCTGGTGAAGCAAGCGGTGGCCCCGCTACGGTAGGCACGTGCCCTGAGTGTCGGGGTGATTTGATCATGATGGATGGCTGCCCAACCTGTTATGCCGGGTGCGGCTGGTCAAAGTGCGGCTAGCCGCTGGCATCACTCGTCAAATAACGGCCTGACATTATCGGTAAGGTAGCAGTCATCAAATTCCCCTTCCGTGGCCAGCGCTTCAAGGTTGGGGATTGAGACATGATGGCGGTCGCGAAACACCAGCCCATCTTCGCTGAGCGCACTAAAAGTACGGATCACGTGTACTGGTGTCATTTCCAACAATTGTTGCGACTAAACAATAATTGCTGCGACAATCTCTATGTTGAGTTTACATAGAGTGCGCCTTTGTGACCGTTTCTCTTAAACAATCCAGAACCTTTAGCTTCCATGATGGCACCCTAAAAAACGAGGCAGAGCGCTTGGTCGTTTGGTGGTACGGGCCTATATTTAAGAACAATCGCTTACGAAGCGTCCCTAAAATCCATATCTTCTTAAGAACCATCGACCATGAAAATAACTTAGGAGGCGTGATGAGACGTGAGACTGTCTTAACGCATCTTGGGCTATTGAGAATAGGGTCAGTATGGGAAAAGGGCGTGAGTAGCTCGCGTATTGCCTACGAGGAAAGAAAATTCTCCGTTTCTTTTTCTCCAGGCGGCTGGCGAATTGTCACCTTAGATGATTTACGACAATCAGGACGAAGCCTCTATACCGCTTTTCATGACTCGAACTACTTACCCCAGAAAAATCAGCACAAAACATACCTGATTGAATTTGACCTTCCAGATGGCAAACACTTGCTCATCCCTTGCACAGAATTTTTTATTCGCGTTTACGGCCGATCTTCTGAAATCAAGCGAGTGCTCGCCACTTACCCTTGGGAAGAAGTCAAAAAACGTCTTTATCGACCGCTTGATGCGCCTGCATCCCCAGGTACGTGGCCTGTCAAATTTACCTATCATGTTCATAAACACGATGCCATTTTGCTCGCGCATATGTTGTACGATCCGTATGCCAAGCGCGCTGCAAAATATATATATTCACAATTTGAAACCAGCTCCACGCCAGATGAGATGCTTTTAAAAGCCACCCCATGGTTTCAAGGCAGCGGGGAAATCTCTGTTTCTGGCGTTCCAATTGATGGTGGCAACACATTCCTAGGCTTGCAGATATTAGGCTGTACGCAGCCCGATGGTGCCACGATCCACCGCGAAAGAGAGAAGTCAACGACAGTACCAGCCACCGATGGCGATGATGCTCCCACTCAATTTCCCTATCATCAGCTTCAAGACATCCCCGATGTCATTGACCTGACGGATGATGAAGAGCCCGACCATGGCTCTTCTTGGCTAGACCTTCCTGAGGACGAATTCGTTATTTTAGGTAAGCCTCGCGCCGTCTTGGATAAACGATATACTCGAAAAAATGTGCCCGATACACGAGGCGTCCCCGTTCCGGGTGACGAAACTATTTTCTCCACTGGGGAGCCGCATGGATCAGGAAAAGGGGTCGGACAGGCCTCTATTCATGCTCCTATTACACTGGAATCACAGGGCTTTCTACGTGATATGTGGAATGCGCTTCTCTATTTGCAATCGGCCTATCCCGAAACGATTCGTGGCGTTAGCTGGTTTACCTTTGAAGACGGCTTTAGCACTTCCCCCGACCCTCGGTTGATCAGCCTCGAACCTTTCGAAATAGACGAGGAGGTGGAAACGTCAGTCGCTAATTGGGTTTACATTGATACTCAGACCAAGGTACCTCGCGGGGTGCTCGTCGTTCGGGTGCATGTGTTAGATCAAACGCTCTATCTCATGGAGATCCAACGACGCCCTCCAAAACCCAGAGCTGGCGGTAGCGAGGAGGCATCCAAGCCTCCTTCCTATAAAGGTTTAGTCTTCACGCTGAGCCACCAAGGCAGCTTCGAGCAGTGGTTACGCCAAGTGCTGTCTAACGTGCGGCACGTAGAAGGTGTTGTCCAAAAACTAGTTGGTCACTGCCCAGGATTCGCCGATACGTTCAAGCACCCTAAATCCAAAAAGGAACAGATACCCTGCGAAGCCTCTGTGTTAAATGCTTTTAGCAAGGTCAGTATTGGTCGCAGTGACTTAGCATAGGTACTATTTGCCACCTTTATGAGTAGCGGTGTCTGTTTTGTCGCTAAGAGCAACCTGTACACCCCGTGTGCAGGTTGCTCTTCTGACGAAGAGCCGATACGGCCATCCCTTCAGTGGCGGGCGAGGATCTTCGCTGCGATGGGCGAAGTGATCATTTGAATCACGGCAAAAAAAGCGGCTGGAATCGCGATCTCTGATGGCAAGCCGGAAACAGCGACAAACGCTGCGGCGATGCTGAATTCCTTTTTACTGACCGTGAAAAGATAGGTAATCACCTCTTTGCGATCAGAAGTGAGTAACCGTGAGGACATACCTACCAGGTACCCAATCAAATTGAGGCACAGGGCCGCCCCCGCAATCACAAACGCATACCCACCATAGCCAATGATCGTGGCGGCATTCGGCCCGACCACAGCGAGTAGGATCAGCAGATACAAAATTGACCCTATCCCTGCATACGCTGAATCATGCCGTGCAAAGAAAGTCGAGAACTTTGTCCGCAAGCTGACCCCAATCACGGTAGGAAGAAGCACGATTAGTGTTAATTCAAGAATAATTGATCCAAGCGGCACGTCTAACTGAAGGCCGGTGAGCCATAAAAACAGGAAGGGAACAATAAACGGACATAACGCGGTGTTGACTGCGTTGAAAACAGCGGCAAGCGCCACATTGCCTTTCGCCATCAGTACCAAAAGAGGAGAAGACACATCTGTCGGCAGCGTGCCGAGCAAGGTTTGGCCAGCAGCCAGCGGGCCGCTTCCAAAAAATAGACGGCCCGTTAGCCACCCGGCAATCGACATAGGCCCATAGACCAGCCCCAATGCCAACAACTGCCGTGACGGCTTTCGGAACACGATGCGCACTGCATGCGCATCGAATGTGAGGCTGATAATCAACATCAGTAATGCCAGTAATGGCCCAATCGCGAACTTAAGCATTATTCCGGTGGCCGGAAAGAGTAAGCCTCCCCCCGCGACGACGATTACAAACCAGACAAGGTGCGCCTCGACAAAATAAATGAATCTACCCATGGTGGATTGGACGTTACCGGTTGAAGTGGATTGAGCCCCGCACCTAAAACATGATCACCTTCGGCCCAGCACACAAAGGCTCCTTGGTAGCTAGGGACGTGCTTCCCAATCCAGCGATGCAAATAGATAATGCTCAAGGGTTGAAGCTTTAGTTGCTAGAGGTTTTATAGTACCAAGAACAGATAATTCGAGAGAGGGTAACAGATGGGACATCATCATGATCATCCCCACATTGATCCTGCCTCTGGCGACCGGCGCGTCAGCATCTCCATTTGGGCCAATGGGCTCTTAACCATCGCTCAAATCGTCGGTGGCATTATGGCGGGGAGCCTATCGCTGATCGCTGATGCGTTACATAACTTTTCTGACTTGGCAGCATTAGTCATTGCCTTTGCTGCTCGTAAAATCGCCAGACGGCCTGCCGATGTGCATATGACCTTTGGCTATGGCCGCATCGAGATAGTGGCAGCACTCATCAATTACACCACCCTCATTATTGTCGGTGTCTACCTGATTTACGAAGGCGCTATGCGGATGGTCGATCCCCCTGAGATAGAGGGATGGACGATCGTGATTATTGGTGGCGTCGCGCTCGTCGTCGATGCCCTTACCGCCATGCTCACGTGGTCAATGCAAAAAGAGAGTGTCAATATCCGCGCCCTTTTTCTGCATAACTTATCGGATGCGTTTGCCTCCATCGCCGTGATTATCGGTGGTTCGCTTATTTTACTGTACGACATGCGCTGGGTAGACCCCGCGATCACGATAGGGATTGCGCTATATATTCTTTACCTAGCCTTCTCTGAAATTGGCGGCCCTATCCGTACGCTAATGCTGGGATCTCCCCCGGACATTGACGGGCAGGCAGTCGTTGAGACCGTACGAGATATCGAGGGAGTCCAGGATATTCACCATGTGCATCTATGGCAGATGCAGGAAAACATGGCAGCCCTTGACTGCCACGTGGTTCTGACAGAAACCGGCTGGCAGCAGCTTGAATCCGTCAAAGCAGAGATCAAGGAGCAGCTTAAAATGCGCTTCAGTATTGCTCATTCCAGCCTAGAGTTTGAGCATAGTGACCACGCGCATCAAAATGCCAATCTATATGGGCATGAGTGACAGACCGAGGCCGGCTCCCAGCTCAGGTAGATAGCGAGCAGCTTACTCCCATAGCGATTGGCTTATTTTTCAACCCTACTTTTCCACCCCATCGTTGAGACAGAGAGAGAAACATGTTCAAAAAAGCGTCTTTTATATTGGCCGGTACGTTAATGCTGACCGCTGCGATCGTCGCCGTATCGAAGCCTGCCCTCTTAGACATGCAAGCTCAGGCAGCAAAAGAGAGCGGTGTCCAGGCCGAGGACTCCTTGGTGCGTTCACACTCCCCCATCTTGGGACGAGAAGACGCGCCGGTGACGATTGTGGAATTCTTCGATCCGGCTTGCGAAGCCTGCCGTGCTTTCTATCCCCTGACAAAAAGTATTCTGGAAACCTACCCAGAAAAAGTGCGGCTCATCGTGCGCTACACTCCTTTCCACGGCGACGTATCGGACAAGGCCATTCGGGTATTAGAAGTTGCTCGTCGTCAGGGCGTCTTTGAACCGGTACTGGAGAGGCTGCTGGCTCGCCAGGATCAATGGGCTTCACATGGCAGTTTTGATGAATCCGCTATCCTCGATATCGCGAGCCAAGGAGGCCTTGATTTAGCGGCTGCCGAAGAGCAACTGACTTCTGCTGAGGTGCAGGCGGTGATTGACCAAGACATGGCGGATGTCAGAGCCAATCAGATTCGCCAAACACCTACCTTTTTTGTCAATGGCGAGCCTTTAGACCCCTTTGGTATGCAAGAGCTGATTGATGCCGTCGAGAGTGAAGTAGCGGAGATCTCTGGGGAAGAGGATGGCCAGTGATGCAGCGCTGGTGGTTACTAGGCTTGGTGGGCTTTTACCCCTTGCTAGCCGAAGCCAATTGGCAAACGCATCTGTCATTGCCTCCGTCTGAACTTAGCCCTGTCAAGTTACAGGCGGCTAGCGAGCAAGAAGGCACATTACCGCTCGATAGCGTTGATACCCTAACCTTTGGGCGTGATGTCGTCATTGATACCACCCTCTACGAGGCCTTGGCAGCAGAAGGTGTCCCAACGCGTTTCGCCACTAAACTGGAAACACTGCTCAGCGAGTTTATCGCAGCGCCGCTGGAGTTTTCTGGCAGTGAACGTATTCAATTAGTGTGGGAGGAAGATCGACGCCAGGACGGCGCCCGTGTTGGGCCACCACGCCTCAGTTATGCCGCTCTGCCTGATCAGGCAGAGCCCTTGGAGGTCATATGGCCGGTCACCCAAAAGGGGGACGTAGCTCTTTTCAAAAGCGACACCCTGCTAGGCACGTTGCGGTTGCCCGTGCTTAGTGCCCGCTTAACGTCTCGCTTTGGGAATCGGCGACATCCTGTGTATGGAGGGATGCGTCCTCATAATGGAATTGACTTGGCTGCGCCGACAGGAACGCCGGTCATTGCCACCGCACCTGGGCGCGTATTCTTTATGGGTCGCCAAGGGGGATATGGGCAGGTGATCGAGGTGGAGCACGACACAGGGGCCATTAGTCGCTACACACACCTTAGCCGATTCTCCCCACAGCTAGTGGTTGGGGATTTAGTCAATGCGGGAGAGTCGCTCGGAGAGGTAGGTTCCTCCGGGGTCGCCACGGGCCCCAACCTGCATTACGAAGTGAGAGTCAATAACCAGCCTGTTGATCCCCTTGGTCAAGGTCAACGCATCATGTTGGGTGAGCAGCCGACTCAAGGTGAATATCAAGCGTCACTTTACGAGGCAAGAGATCGCTTGGAACAAGCTATCGGCACGGCGTCCATTTATGACTTGATCTCGTTTAACGAGCCGTAACCACCCGTGCTTAGCAACGTTGCATGGATTGTTAGTAACGTGAACGTGTGCTTGCCTCGTTATGGAACCCTAGCGCTGTGATCACTCATCTACCACAAGACAGGTAATCGGTATGGAAGAGGTTTCTCTCGTCACAATGGGGGTATTGGGAAGCCTTGCCGCGGGCTTGATGACGGCTGTCGGGGCGCTTCCTATCTTGTTTACCAAAAGACCGAATCGTGGTGTTCGCGATTTAGCGTTGGGGTTCGCCGCTGGCGTCATGCTAGCGGCCTCTTTCTTCTCACTGATCATACCCTCCTTAGAAGCCTCGGAGCTGCGTTACGGAGGTAGCGTGGTACCTGCTGCCATTGCCTGTGCGGCCATCTTGCTAGGGATTGGAATGGTCGCACTACTGAACGAACTCTTACCTCATGAGCACTTCGAACAGGGGCGAGAAGGGCCAGAGGCTGCCTCACTACGTCGTATCTGGTTGTTTATTATTGCCATTACGATACACAACCTGCCAGAGGGGCTGGCCGTTGGCGTGGCCTTCGGCGCAGGGGGAAGCGAAGGAGGCATTCCACTAGCGATTGGCATTGGACTTCAGAATGCCCCAGAAGGACTGGCCGTAGCAGTATCACTGCTAGGCGTGGGCTATTCACGTTGGCGGTCATGGACGATTGCCGCCCTTACGGGGCTTGTTGAGCCGTTAGGTGGCTTATTAGGCGCTGGAGTCATCAGCATGTCACAAGCGCTACTGCCCTGGGGGTTGGCCTTTGCAGCGGGGGCGATGTTGTATGTGATCAGTCATGAGATTATTCCCGAAACTCATCGAAGCGGGCACCAAAAAAAGGCCACGCTGGGCCTCTCCATCGGATTGGTACTCATGCTGTTTTTGGATGTTTCGCTGGGCTAACCATTGGGCGTGGGGCGTAGCGTTAGTGCTAACCCAAGTCGTGAGCCCCTCCGTGCGATTTTTCAGTGATACAGAGCTGATGATCACTGATGACCTCAATGATTCGGCAGCTTTCCACTTTACCACCGGCACACTGTGTGACCATCCGTTGAAGCTCCTCACGCAGTATGGACAGTCGTTGAAGGCGGGACTCCACTTTCTTTAGGTGATGCGTGGCGATGGCATCGACTTCTTGGCAAGGCATATCAGGTTGATCTGACATGGCCAAAAGCTCTCGCACTGACTCCACCGAAAAGCCAAAGTCACGGGCATGACGAATAAAGGTCAAGCGCCGCACAGCGTCGTCTCCATAGCGGCGCTGCCCCCCACCGGTTCGTGTCGCATCGCGCAACAGCCCAATACGCTCGTAATAGCGAACCGTTTCAGGTTTGCAATCGGCTCGTCGTGCTAACTCACCAATGCTGATACTTTGGCCGATCATCGACATGGTAAAACTCCTTACGCAGGGCTTGAAGCTGTAGTTGCCACAAGGTTTACACTTAAAAACCATAGCCCATTGGCAGGAGAGGCACCATGAAAACATCAACGCCGACAACAGCGCCTACCACCTTGACGCTGCGTGTTGAAGGCATGGACTGCGGCGGTTGTGAGCGCAAGGTTGTGTCGGCGCTAGAGCGACTGGAAGGCATTGAGGAAGTCACGGCAAGCTCGGTCACGGGATCAGTGAAGATTCACCACCACGATCACGGGGCCCCCTCGCGAAAGACCATTGAGGGCATCCTGAACGAACTAGGCTATCAAGTGGCTTCCCATGATGGCCAAACACGCGCATCTGGTGCTTCATCCTCTTGGTGGCAAACCGCTAAAGGGCGCTTGGTCATTATCACAGGAAATCTGCTGATAGTGGCCTTCGCGCTTCGTTTAGCATGGCCTGCGCTGGGTAATATGCCTTTCATTTTGGCCACGCTAGTCGGCTTAATACCCATTGCGCAGAGTGCCTGGGGCGCCCTCAAAATGCGCAATCCCTTTACCATAGAGATGCTGATGTGCATCGCTGCGCTTGGCGCATTGGCCATCAATGCTGCCGCTGAAGCTGCGATGGTCGTGTTCTTGTTCGCCGTAGGTGAGCTACTCGAAGGGGTAGCTGCTTCACGAGCGCGCCGCAGTATCTCAGCCTTGGCAAATTTAACACCCTCAACGGCGAGGCTGATGGACAATGGCCATCTGCGTGACGTCTCGGCGGAGTCACTTAAACCCGGGCAGCGTGTGCTGGTGCGGCCCGGTGATCGCGTACCCTGCGATGGACGCATCCTGGTGGGCACCTCCGACATTGACGAGTCGCCGGTAAACGGCGAGTCCATACCCCGTTCGCGAGCGCCTGGTGATGACATTTTTGCTGGCACAGTGAATCTTGATGCCGCCCTGGAGGTGGAGGTAACACGAGGCGCTGATGACAATACGATCGCACGCGTTATTCGTCTGGTTGAAGAAGCACAGGCCGCCAAGGCACCGATAGCACGCTTTATTGATCGTTTTGCGTATTACTATATGCCCGCCGTCGTCTTACTCGCCCTACTGATGGCGATAGTGCCACCGCTGGTATCGACCATGGCATGGTCGGAGTCGATTTACCGTGCGTTAGCATTGCTGTTAATCGCATGCCCCTGCGCGTTAGTCATTTCCACCCCAGCCGCCATCGCCGCCGGTCTCTCGGCGGGAGCTCGGCGCGGACTACTGATCAAAGGGGGAGCCGTTCTTGAACAGTTAGGTAAGCTTCGCTTGGTGGCATTAGATAAAACGGGCACCCTCACTGCGGGTACCCCAAGAGTCACAGATGTGGAGTCTTGGATTGCTGAGGAAGACGATAACAGCGTATTGCGGCTCGCCGCCGCAATAGAGCGGGATTCCAGTCACCCTATCGCCACGGCTATCGTTGAGCATGCCCGACAGTCGGGCATCAACCTCCCCACCGTCACCGGCGGCCGCGCTCTGGCGGGGCGCGGTGTTTCCGGCCAGGTGGAGGGTCGCGAGCTGAGCTTAATGACGCCTCGTCACCTTCACGAGAAAGTCATCCTTGAGGAAAGTCTCAGTGCTCGGATTGTCGCGTTAGAAGAAGCCGGTAAGAGCCTCGCTCTCCTCGTCGAAGGCGAGCGTTTACTGGGCTTGATCGCGGTTCGCGATGAGCCACGCGAAGATGCCATTGAAGGCCTAGCGGCGCTATCCCGTTTAGGCGTACAGGCGGTCATGCTCAGCGGTGATAATGCCCGCACCGTCGCTGCCACGGGGGGTCGCTTAGGCATTGAAGCGTACGGCGAACTAATGCCTGAAGACAAGGCAGCGTATGTTCGAGACTGGCAAGCGGCTGGCCGTGGCCCCATCGGTAAAGTAGGCGATGGCATCAACGATGCACCGGCACTCGCGGCAGCCGATGTGGGTATCGCGATGGGGGGCGGCACGGATGTGGCGTTGGAAACCGCCGATGCAGCCTTGCTCAAGAACCGCGTTACCGGCATCGCTGAGCTGATAGACCTCTCTCGTGCCACGCTGCGCAATGTGAAAACCAACGTTGTTCTCGCCCTTGGCTTAAAAGCCATTTTCCTAGTTACAACGGCGCTGGGTATTACCGGCATGTGGATTGCGGTGATGGCCGATACCGGTGCTACCGTCCTGGTGACGTTGAACGCCATGCGACTGCTGGGTTACCGCTTTTCGCCCAGTACCGCAATGACAGGCCTGTCACAAGGAAAAGTAACCTCATGAGAACAGTGCAACACGATAGCCCTTCACGTCGCTGGCCATGGTTCACATTAGCTTGCGTGATGGCTCTAGCCGATCAACTGGTCAAGGAAATTGTGCATGCTCAGATGTCGTTTGGCCAAGTCATTCCGCTAACGCCGTTTTTTAACTGGGTTTATACCGGGAACACAGGAGCCGCTTTCAGCTTTCTCGCAGAAGCAGGGGGTTGGCAGCGCTACCTCTTTCTTGGTTTAGCGTTGGTGGTGGTCGTCGTATTGGTTGTGCAGCTATGCAAACCCCTGTCGCGCTTGGAGGCCTGTGCGTACAGCCTGATTCTTGGCGGCGCGCTCGGTAATACTGTTGATCGCTTAGCGCGAGGGTACGTCGTCGACTATCTGGACATTTACTGGGGCGAATGGCATTGGCCCGCCTTTAACATGGCCGATATCGCGCTATTTGCCGGTGTATTGATGTTCGCGGTGGCGTTATGGCGTGAAAGTCCTGCTTTTAAGCGCTCTGAGTAACGCTATGGATGTGGTCGATAAAGATAAAGAATATACGCTTTTTGCTGGGCGCTCCTCACCAATAGTCGATTGCGTTGTAGCGCTCGCCGCTGGGGTGCTGACCACCTTGAGTGCCGCCCCCTTTTCCCTATGGTGGCTTGGCCCAGTGGCCGTGGCACTGGTCTATTGGAAGATACAGTTGCTAACGCCCGCCATGGCCACCCTGCGTGGGTGGTGCTATGGGGTAGGCCTGTTCGGTTCAGGCACGTCGTGGGTCTTCGTTGCTATTCACGATTTCAGTGGCACCGGGGCCTTGGTGGCGATGTTCCTCACCACTCTTTTTGTCAGCGTCCTGGCGCTCTTCTTTGCAGTCCCCTTTGGGCTCTATCGACGCATCACGGGGCCACGGTTCGCCTTTCTTAGCTTTGCCGGTATGTGGGTGGTGAGCGAATGGCTACGCACTTGGATGCTCACCGGCTTTCCCTGGTTATTGCTGGGCACCTCTCAGATTGATTCTCCACTAGCCCCATGGGCGCCCGTTGGTGGTGTGTACTTGCTGTCACTCATGACCGCGCTGACAGGTACGTTAGGGGTAGAGGTACTGCGTCGCCGCTGGAGTTTCCTTGTCCCAATGGCCGCCTTGTGGATCGTTCCATTCCTATTGCCCGCCCAATGGACAACCCCGGCTGGCAAGCCCATCCGGGTGGCATTGCTGCAAGGGAATCTTGACCAGCGCATTAAGTGGACTGCCCAAGGGCAGCGCGAGGCGATCAGTATCTACACGGCGATGACACGGGAGCAAGCAAGGGATATCGATCTCATCGTTTGGCCCGAGGCAGCCCTTCCCATGCTTGAGCAGGAAGCACAGCAAATACTTGAGCAAGTAGCGTCCGACCTGGGGCCTGACACCGCCTTGTTGACCGGCATTTTGCAACGCGACAGTGAAGGGCGCTCTTATAACAGCGTCATAGGGCTAAATGATGTGCAGGGCGAATACCAGAAGGCGCACTTGGTGCCCTTTGGCGAGTATTTGCCATTCCAAAGTCTCCTCGCTGGCACCCTTGCTTTTTTCGACTTGCCAGTACCTCGCCTGACCCCAGGGTCAGGCGAACAGGCTCCGTTACACGTGGCTGGAGCCACCATTGGCAATGCCATTTGTTACGAAATCATTTTTGCCGACCATGTCGCCCAGCAGGCGCGTAATGCCGAGCTGCTATTAACGGTTTCCAACGATACGTGGTTTGGGCGTTCCATTGGCCCACACCAACATCTTCAAATGGCGCGTCTACGTGCCTTAGAAAATGGTCGTCACCTACTTCGAGCTACCAGTAATGGCGTGACGGCCATCATCGATTCACAAGGTCACGTCACAGCCCGTGCCCCACAGTTTGAACAGGCCAGTTTAACGGGCGAGGTGACCCCGATGCAGGGCCTAACTCCTTTCACACGCACCGGTAGTGGCCCCGCTTGGATACTCGCTGCGGTGCTGACACTGCTCGGGTTACAACTGAACTTATCTCGATCAAAAAACGACGCATTAGATGAAAAAGGAACCTAGCGATGCTCTTGGCAAAGAACGCAGCAATACTTAAGAGATTCCTCCCATGGCCAATGCAGATCGGCTTCATCGTGAGTGTGATGGTTTCGTTTCTGGCATGGCTCCCTGTCGCCATGGCGGCACAACCTTCCACTGCCCAGGAGACGGAATGGCCCAAGGGGCATTACCCGCTACCTGAGGAAGGCAATATTATCGGAGAGGCTGACACCTTCATCGTGAAGAATTACGAGGATACTCTGATTGATATTGCCAGACGTCACAACCTTGGCTACCAGGAGATTGTACGTGCTAACCCAGAGGTCAGTATTTGGGTGCCCGGAGTGGGTACTGAAGTAACCATTCCAGGACGCTTCATCCTGCCGAATGTCGAGCGTACTGGGGTCGTCATCAATATCGCCGAGCTGCGGCTTTACTACTACCCAGATGTCAAAACCGGTGAGACACCGCGCGTTGAGACCTATCCTATCGGCATCGGTCGCGAAGGGTTTGATACACCCCTTGGTGTGACCGAGACCACCATGAACATTAAAAACCCCGCATGGTACCCGCCTGAGTCGGTAAAACGTGAAGCGGAAGCACGCGGCGAAACCGCACCAAGCGTTGTACCGCCCGGCCCCGATAACCCGCTAGGAGACCATGCCATCATCCTAGGCTTCGATGGCTATTTGATTCACGGCACCAACCAGCCCGATGGCATTGGCATGCGCGCAAGCCGAGGTTGTATCCGCATGTTACCCAAAGACATCGAATCTATATTTGACCGCATTCCACCCGGCACCCAAGTCAACATCATCAATCAGCCGATCAAGATAGGTTGGGAAGGCGGTCAGCCGCTGATTCAAGCCTTTCCGCCGCTTGGAGAAGAAGAGCACAGTATGACCGCACTCACAGAGACCATGACACGCCTTAACCAATACAATGTCGATAACGTAAACCTCGATTACGAGCAGCTCAGCGATGTCCTGTCACTCTCTAACGGGCTTATAACCCCACTACATCCAAAGCAGGAACAGGAGCCACAGCGCCACAGCCCAGAAGAGAAGGCTATCAAGGGCATTTATGAAGACCTGGTTTTGACGTCATCTCAACGGTCATGACACGCCTTTTGGCACCCCGTTGAGCCCTGGCATATAGGTAGAGAGCCATAGCCCCGTCCAAACGGCGGGGCGACATTCGCCTACAGAGTCGCGGGGCCCTCCAAGTGACTGCGCGCTATCAGTGTCTTAGCACTCAATATCCAGAGGCAGCCAGTAGGTAACGCCACCCACTACCACCTGTATCCCGTCTGTCGTCCGCTCTACGGTCTGTTGTCGAAGCATTTTCTGCGTTAATTTTGTGTCATGGAAATACTCCATGGCAGCAACGATCCATGCCTCCCTCCAGGCCTCTCCTTGATCAGCACACCGGGCCATCGTCATCAGGGTGCGGGCTAGTGTTTCTTTTCGCCGCTTTCTTGCCCGTTTTACATCCACCCGAGGAGCCAACGTGGTGGCATGTTGGCGATTTAAGAAATTAGTAAACCCCGTGACCGAGGCTGCTTGTCCGGGCACCGCATGCAAATAGTTGTCCACATCGCCCTGTTGAGGCAGTCGCTGCCCCTCCCGGTCAGTAGCGAGTAGCAATGCGGCTGCCGCTCTTAGTGCAAGTCGTGCGGAGGTGTGGGACGTTTTGCCCGCCTCTATACGGGTTTCCAATTGCAGCCAATAGGCTTGCAGCACTTGGTCTGATAGCGAAGCGAACGGCATAGAACTGAGACACGCTTGAATACGTCTTTTCTCTGAGTCGATCCGCTTTGCTTGGTGATCCGGCTCTACCCCTTGCTCTTCATGCAACCATCGCATGGGAAGCCTCACACGCCGCAAGCCCTCCGCCCCGAAGTGATGAAGTAGCTCCGAATAGCTCGGTATCCGTGACCATGCCTGGTCGAGCTCAAGGAAGAACGAGAAGAAATGATTGATCTTGAGGGCAGCCTTATGCGGCCCAGTGATACGAATCAGCCATTCACCAAATTCCCCAAAGGCCTCACTTAACGCTTTGGTAGTGATACCGGCTTGGCCAATGGTGATGCGTTTACGGCATGTTCGCGTCCAATAGCAGGGCTCACAGGCATCACCTCGACCCGCTGGCATGGGATTACCACACGATGGGCAGGCAATTTCCCCTTGCTCATTACAGGCTTTGCACAACGCATCCCCGTTGGGTGCCACCACCAATAAACGATGTCGACGACATGCAGAACAGGTACCGTGGTCTGCTGTCGAACAGCGTGGACATAAGCGATGATCATGCCCCATACGCGCCACTCGGGTAAGACGTTGAGATGCTTTCCCACACGCCTCGCAGGGCTCTGGTTCTTTGAAATAGGGAGCGCAGGCGATACAGACAGGGCCGTAGGGAGTGACCTTGCCGATGTTGTAGTCTGAACTGGCTTTTCCACATCGTGCACACGGTTTGTCAACGTTGCACTGACGACAGACGGCGTCTGGGTCATTCTTAGGCAGACGGGCTAACTCACCACATCGTGGGCACATCCGCCGCTTAAACACACGAGCATAGCAAGTTGAACAGTAGCCGTGCCCTTTATGGCGTCGCCACAATTTGGAGACTTCTCGGCCACACTCATCGCAGTCGACCGTTTGGTGTTGATTCAAGAGGTTGGCTCCGCTTTCATTCTGCGTTTTAAACGCGCCCATGAGGCTCTAACAGCGCGTTCCGACATGGGGCGACAAGCCGGGGGAACACGGCGGCGATGCGGCCCATGAGGGTGGTGAGATAACCGTGATAGCAGCGGCAACAACACAACGGGGGGCGACCTTCGGGGATCATGAAGCGCGCTCGTTTTGACATTGCACGCGACCAGAACGCTGAACGTTTCTTCAAGGCCCATACTGAGCAAGCGTTCCAACGCTACCAATAAGGCACAACGCTCGCTGACAGCCAGCAGCTCAAACGCCAGGCCAGACACAGGCATTCGGCAATCCGTAACCGAAATGCCCAATGAAAGAAGCGCATCGGCCAGGGGTGACACAGGCCGCCGACTTGCACGCCGTATAACGCCAATAAAAAAGGCCACCATAGAAAACCAATCGGCGGGTGCGATAGAGGCCTGCCTAAACGTCACCTTATCCTGTTCTAACACACGATCAGCCATCACTTGAACACTGAACGCTTCAGGTAAAGGCGACGTGCATACCGCCTTTCTAAAATCGTTATGACACCGGCTGCATTGAGCTAAATGTTGATCTTCCGCTGTCAGGCGATGGGGCTCTATAGGGGCCTTGCATGCTGGGCACTCATCTACCAGCTGCACCCCATGAAAGCGGCACCCAGTGTGCCAAGCGAATCGCCAGTGCCGGCGCAAGTAGGGGGTTGAGTCCTCTGCCAAGCACAACGTGCATACCTGTTGTCCTCCATGGCGGGTTCGATTTCGGCTGCCGAGTGCCAACAACCAGGGCCAAGTCCGGGTTTCCGGTAACGAGTAACCGACCACTTTCTCACAATCGTCCCGCATCCCCGCTTTCTGAAACTTAGCGGAAGATATCCCCGAGGCATTCACTAATGGGCGCATTCTTGCGAGGGGTATTTCCCTATCAATGTCCCTCGTCCATATACGCCATGTTGGCCAAATAGCCCCGGTGAGCGACAAAGGATCACACCCCTGTCGCAACGCCGCCCGAACGAGCCATGATGAAAGGGACTCCTCAGGCAGCAGGGGCACACTCAGCGCCCAGGTCATTACAGCATCACTTCCCTAATGCCACGGGTGGGCCGCACCCATGATTTACTCTGAATAATTTTCTCATCGATGCACTCAGCTCCAGACAAAATAGCGGCATTTGCACACTCAATCAGCAGCCGGTGCAGGTCACCCAAATTACCGCCAGAAATCGCGTGGAGCTGGGTCGCCAATTGGGGCTCATGCAGTTGGGAAGGATGTTTGAGAGGTAATATCTTCTCAAAGCCAGCGAGCAGCTTCTGAAACTCCTGATTGAGCTCCCACTTTGGTAACGCGACCACATCAAAGCGACTCGCATGCTGTGGGTCTGAATGCAGCACACGCACAGCATCTTGCGTCCCCACACCAACGATGGGAATCATTAGCTCATTGCATAAAAGCTTAATGGCATTCATCGTTTCGCGCTGCTTAACAGCACCACCGGTTAACAGAGAGTGAAACTCATCGATGATCAGTAAGCGCGTATGGCAAGCACGCAGTTGATGAATCACCTGGTAGCGCAGCTTGGGAACAGGATCTGTAGGCTGGTAGGGAGCCCAGAAACTCTCTAGCACTGCGATATACAGACTTTTCTCATCGGCACTCGGGGGAGCCTGAGTGACAACAACAGGCTTCACGGGCTCTACGTCTTCATTCACGTAGCCTTCACCGTACTGCTTACGAAACCGTTGAACGATGGTTGTCTTTCCGTTGTTGGAGTCACCCACGAGCAAGAGGTTAGGCATACGAGGACGACTGGGCTTCTCCATCAACCCACGCATGACCTCAATGACACGATTGGCCAATGGATAGCCCAACCAGCGCGGTTGATCCATAAACTCCATTCGCTCTTTAGCGGACAGCCCCAAGACGTGACGAAGATCAGGATGAAGGTGTGTGCTCATGCTATGTCCCAGTTCACATCGATATCACCCGTTAAAAGACCGTCCCCTTGAGCGGGTGTCTCTTTAGGGGCCGCAGTTGAGGGCGCATGTAAAAGGGGATCTGCAGGCGTCACCTTCTTCTCATGCTCTTTACGTCGTTGTGCCTGACGGCGACTTCGCTTAGTACGTGCTTGCGACTCCTCCACATGGGTTCGCAGCTCACTAATAGCGCGTAGAATTTCAGTCTCATTGACCGAGTTTCTTCCTTCCTGCCGAAGGCGCGCTTTAGCTTGGGCATACTCCCAAACACTCATCGAGGGGAGGGCAAGATTGGCAAAGGGCACGCGAAAATAGTGCCCGAGCTCCGGGTCTTTGAACCAAATGACACTAATGTCGCGAGGGTCGCGCCGGAAAACAAAGGTGCGTTTCTTGTCTGGCATGTCTGGATCTTTGGCATTGATCCAAGGTCTTAGCGCTTCATCGTAATAGTTTATGCCATCGATGGTCACACCAAAGGTCTGGATCGTACGCTGAAAGCTGGGCAAAAAATCGAGCAATACAGAGAGCCTGTCAGCAGGCCTCGGCGCTAATCCCACTCCCTGCACATCCGCATTGCCAAACACACCAATTTCCCACTTTTTCATCGGCGACATACCAATCCCAGAATGAAGGCGCTGGTGGTAAACCTTGCAAATCAACGTCACCAGCCACTCTTCAAACTCGCTTTTCGTCATGGCCGCGTGCTTCTCTGGATCGTATCCCTCTTTCTCTTTAATGGAGGAGAAGGTCGTCCCAGGCAGGTTATGGATTTCCTTTAGAAGAGAGCCCAGTACCCGCTCAATGTGGCCACCATAACGAGGCTGCTTAACAGGCCGAAACTCAAGGTTGACCCCATAGGCTAGGCATGAGCGCCGAAACGTCTCAGAGCGAAAATCTGGGCCGTTATCGACATGAATCGTGGCGGGTGTGCCCCATACCGGCCACTCAGCCTCCACATTATGCAGTAGCAACCACTCATCTTTAGGAAGCATGGAGTGCGCCACACACATGCCGACAGATGTTTCAGAGGGCGGGTCAAACGACAAGTAATACCCCGTGACCATGCGAGTAAACACGTCCATGGCCAACGTAATCCATGGGCGACCAATCGGCTTGCGATACACGTCATCGACCAAAATAATATCGGCAGGCGTGTGGTCAATCTGCATAACGGCTAACGGATAGTCCGCATTGGGAAATTTTCCGGCAGCCGGCTGGAACTTGTTAATGGCTTTGTCTCTAAAACCATGGCCACGCAACCGGTCACGCTCTGGGATATCACGCAGACGAGCACGAACGGTACCAGGGCTCGGCGGGTCGATGCGCCGTTCATGGCAGCGCCGCATGACTTCCTGTACCGCTTTTTGTGCGGACGGACGCTGCAGCGTCAAATACACCTCTTTGATGACTTCCTGAATCACTGCCTCGGCATGCGCGGGAATACGCGACTTTCCCTTCTTCCACCCTGGCTTTTGAGGAATCAATGCGAGCACCGAGCCCGTCGCTTTATACCGCTTCAACCAACGGTAGATCGTAGCCGTATCAACCCCCGTTTGTTTCGCACGCTCCTCCGCTGCATCCCGCCCCACCGTATGGCGATCCACCAAGGGCTTAATGATGGAAAAGCGATGCTCGGCCTCCCGCCAATCGGTATCCCCAATCTCGGACATATCCTGCTCAGGGGATACGGACCCGCTATTGAGAGGCGCTAGTTCTTTGATGCGAAGCGGGCAACTACGCCCGGACTCAACGGCAATGCCAATGACTGTCTCAAAATCGAGCACCTGGGAAATTCGGTAAACGGTGCCATCTTTCTGAACCTGCTCACCCACCATAATCTGCAAGTGTTGGCGTGTTTGGGCGACGCCGTTATTGGGTTCAGTTGCGCTGCCACGATGGTTATTCATAATCGGGTACCCATACCTCCGATAGAGGACTGAAGGATTGGGCCATATCGCAATCTAACTGCCGAGTCGCCAGTAGATGCCATAAATGCGCAATCCCCTCTGCCCGGTAAATATCGCCCATAAAGTGCCGAGAAAGCAGGTAATCCAAGGTCGCCACCCCCATTTCCCTCACCGTGTTGAGGACTGCCTGGCTTTCGACAGAGGGAAACACCATCCGCTTGTAGCGCGCTAGGAAGGTAATGTTGTCCAAGGTCTTATCACGAATGCGGCTTTCATCATGAATGCGAAACGCCCAGCCCTCATTGTTGGCATGCCGTATCGCCGCCTTCCATTTAGGCGACCATTCACGCCAATGTGCTTGCCACTTTTCCCGTGGTTTGACTTCCACCAGGAGAGGTTTCGGGTAGTCCTTGTAATGACGGTTACCGAGACGGTAATAAACTAAATAATCCGGCGTGTAGGTGTAACGCCTACCGGTCACTGGATGATGAAACGAGATCTCGCACGGCTGGGATATCACACCAAGGACGCTCACATCAAAGTCAGCCTTTATGAGGAAATCACGTTCGAGCGTCGACTCGAACGCAATAGACTCCTCCCCGCGAAAGGCATAGTAGCCAGACACACTTCGTCGGGTAGGGCCGATTTTACGAACAGATGTAGGCAGTGGCATGAGCAGTCGCACCAAATGTTGAATAAAACGTGGCCTGTCGCAGCAATTGCTATTAATTCTGTCGCATTCAATCCTGCATAGACTACCATAATAGCCCGATATTACGCCCTGAGGGTCGCACTAATTGCTGAAAATGACAACTGGACTTAAGCCTAGAATGTCCGCCAGCTGCTCCTGGGAGAGCGGCAGGCGGAATTGGCCACTAATATCGTGATTGGCTTCGGGCACCGGGTAGCTAAGCGCTAGGAAGTGGATGATGCGCGTTTGGCCCGCTCCAGTAGTGGCGCCAGGAAGCGCCCGGTATGCGAAACGCTCTGCTTGGCAATCTGCTCGGGCGTGCCCTCAGCAATAATTTGCCCGCCGCCAGAGCCACCTTCCGGCCCAAGATCAATGAGCCAGTCGGCGGTTTTGATCACATCCAAGTTGTGCTCAATCACGACAATCGTATTGCCGTGATCGCGCAGTCGGTGGAGTACGGTCAGCAGCTGGCGAATATCTTCAAAATGTAGGCCTGTGGTAGGTTCATCCAAAATGTAGAGCGTTTTGCCGGTGTCGCGCTTAGCTAGCTCTCGGGCCAGTTTGACACGCTGTGCTTCACCGCCGGATAACGTGGTGGCGCTTTGCCCTAAGCGAATATACGAGAGCCCTACGTCCATTAGCGTTTGCAGGCGGCGGGCAATGGCGGGCACCGGGCTGAAGAATGCCAGCGCGTCTTCCACGGTCATTTCCAGCACTTCGTGGATGGTCTTGCCTTTATAGTGAATATCCAGCGTTTCGCGGTTGTAACGCTTACCTTTACATACATCGCAGGGTACGTAGATATCCGGCAGGAAGTGCATCTCTACCTTGATCATGCCCTCGCCCTGACACGCTTCACAGCGCCCGCCCTTAACGTTAAAGCTGAAGCGGCCCGGCTTATAGCCCCGTGAGCGCGCCTCTTGGGTACCCGCAAATAGCTCGCGAATGGGCGTGAAAATACCGGTGTACGTCGCAGGGTTAGAGCGCGGCGTACGGCCAATGGGGCTCTGGTCGATATCGATCACTTTATCGAGCTGATCAAGCCCTTCAACCTTCTCATAGGGCGCTGGGGTCAAGGTGGTGGCGCGGTTAAGCTCACGGGCGGCAATGGGCATCAGCGTGCCGTTAATCAGCGTTGATTTACCCGAGCCAGAAACCCCCGTCACGGCAATAAACAGCCCCAAAGGCAGGCTCAGCGTGACGTTTTGCAGGTTATTGCCTGTCGCGCCGCGCACGACCAACTGCTTTTCCGGATTGCTGGGAATACGGTAGGGCGGCACGGCGATTTCACGAGTGCCGGAAAGATACTGACCGGTGAGCGAGTTGGGGTTATCCATCACTTGCTGGGGCGTGCCTTGGGCGACGATTTCACCGCCATGAACACCGGCGCCGGGGCCGATATCCAGCACATGGTCCGCCGCGCGAATGGCGTCTTCGTCGTGTTCGACCACAATCACGGTATTGCCCAGGTCGCGCAGTCGCTCCAGGGTTTTCAACAGGCGGTCATTGTCCCGCTGATGCAGGCCGATAGAGGGCTCGTCCAGAATGTACATGACGCCCACCAGCCCCGCGCCGATTTGGCTAGCCAGACGGATACGCTGGGCTTCGCCGCCGGAGAGGGTGTCGGCGCTGCGCTCTAGGTTCAGGTAGTCCAGGCCCACGTTGACCAGGAACTCTAGGCGCGCGTGAATCTCGTTGACGATCTTGTCGGCAATTTCGCCTTTACGCCCCGGCAGGGCCAGCTCGGCAAAGTAGCGCCACGCGTCGCCAATCGGCAGGTGAACGATATCCGCAATGTTGTGGTCATCCACGTACACATGGCGCGACTCTTTGCGCAGCCGCGAGCCGCCGCAGGTGGTACACGGCTGCACGGCGATATACTTGGCGAGATCATCACGCACCATGTTGGATTCGGTTTCCCGATAGCGGCGCTGCATGTTGGGCAGCACGCCTTCAAAGGCATGCTCCCGGGTGACTTTGCGGCCGCGATCCCCCACGTACACGAACGGAATTTGCTCATTGCCGCTACCGTTGAGGATGATCTCACGCTCGTGGCGAGCCAGCTCCTGCCAGGGGGTTTCCAGCTCGAAGCGGTAGTGCTTGGCGAGTGCCTGCAACTGGGTGAAATAGTAAATGTTGCGCCGATCCCAGCCTTTAATGACGCCTTCTGCGAGGGAAAGCTCTGGATGGCTAATCAGCTTATCTGGGTCAAAGTACTGCTGAACGCCGAGGCCATCACAGGTAGGGCAGGCGCCCGCAGGGTTGTTAAAAGAGAACATGCGCGGCTCAAGCTCTGAGAGCGAGTAGCCACATACCGGGCAGGCAAAGCGCGAGGAGAAGGCGAGGTCTTCCTGCTCGCCATCCATAAAGTGAATCATCGCCGTGCCGTCGGCCAGGTTTAGCGCGGTCTCAAACGATTCCGCTAAGCGCTGGGCGATATCGTCGCGCACTTTAAAGCGGTCCACTACCACGCTGATATCGTGTTTTTTACGCTTATCCAATGGTGCGATGTCGTCGAGTTCGAGCACTTGACCGTCGATCTGCACCCGCACGAACCCCTGGGCACGCAGCTCGCTGAGCAATTGTAAATGCTCGCCTTTGCGGCCCTTCACCATAGGGGCCAGCAGCATTAGCTTGGTGCCCTCGGCGAGGTTCATCACTTGATCGACCATCTGCGAAATGGTCTGGGCTTCTAAGTCTTCACCGTGCTCTGGGCAACGGGGCGTGCCTGCGCGGGCAAACAGCAGACGCAGGTAGTCGTAGATTTCGGTGATAGTGCCCACGGTTGAGCGCGGGTTGTGGGAGGTGGATTTCTGCTCAATAGAGATCGCAGGAGAGAGACCTTCGATGTGGTCCACATCGGGCTTCTCCATCATCGAGAGGAATTGGCGTGCATAGGTAGAGAGCGACTCCACGTAGCGACGCTGCCCCTCGGCATAGAGCGTGTCAAACGCCAGCGATGACTTACCGGAACCGGAAAGCCCGGTAATGACGATAAGCTTGTCGCGAGGCAGCTCCACATCGATCTGCTTGAGGTTGTGGGTGCGGGCACCCCTGACCAGAATGCTGTCCATCAACACCTCGAATCGCGTGGCAAAAGCGTAATTATACGATTGCTGTCCCCTTCCCGGCAAAACTGTCTCTGCCTGCGTCACCGCGCTTGGCGTTTCCAGCGTGATGACAAAGCGCTAGAATGGGGGGTTACCTCAGGCCGTTCTGGCCCATCCACCATACACAAGGGCACTATGCGCAAGGTTTCCGCACTGCTGCTGGCCGCTGAACGCCGTGCAATCAGCGGCTTGGCCGGCCTTTATGCGTCTCGTATGCTGGGACTGTTCATGGTTCTGCCGGTGCTCGCGCTTTATGCCGACACGTTGACAGGCGCTACGCCGCTACTGGTTGGCGTGGCGTTAGGCATTTATGGCTTAACCCAGGCGACGCTGCAAATCCCGTTTGGTTTGCTCTCTGACCGCATTGGTCGTAAGCGTGTCATTGCGATGGGGCTGCTGATTTTTGCTTTTGGCAGCGTGGTAGCGGCCATGGCAGATAGCATTGGCGGGGTAATTTTAGGTCGCGCCCTTCAGGGGGGCGGTGCCGTGGCGGCCGCCATAATGGCTCTATTGGCAGATCAAACCCGCGAGCAGGTACGCACGGCGGCCATGGCCACCATTGGCCTTTCGATCGGCGTATCGTTTGCCATTGCCATGGTGCTTGGCCCTTGGTTAGCCTCCTGGGCGGGGCTCTCTGGGGTGTTTTGGTTTACCGCACTCCTAACATTGGTGGGACTGTTAGTCCTTTGGCGCTGGGTGCCGCCTGCGCCGCGCCGGTTACGCCACCGTGACGTAGGGCTGGACCGGAAGCAGTTTAAAAGTGTGATTACCCGGCCGGATTTGTGGCGGCTTGATCTATCGATTTTTGCGCTGCATCTTGTCCTCATGGCAATCTTTGTGGCTATCCCCTTCCGCTTACTCAATGCGGGGGTAGCAGTGGAGTACCATGGATTAGCCTACCTAGGCATTATGGCACTCTCTTTTGTGGCGATGGTGCCGCTGGTGATCATAGCGGAAAAGCGCCAGCGTATGAGGCTGATGTGCCTATTGGCGATTGGAGCCATCGCTGCCAGCCTAGCCAGCCTAGGGTTGTCGCTTTCCCAGGGGCATTGGCTGTTTGTTTGGCTATTTGTTTTCTTTACCGGCTTTAATTTGCTGGAGGCAACGCTGCCTTCCATGCTTAGCAAGTTGGCCCCAGCGGGTGCTAAGGGCACCGCAATGGGGGTGTATTCCACCAGCCAGTTTCTCGGCGCTTTTTTAGGTGGCACGTTGGGCGGCTTGCTGGCGAATACCTGGGGGCTTAACGCGGTATTTATTGGTTGCGCGGTGCTAGCGCTGGCGTGGTGGGTAGCCATGTGGCGGATGCCTTCTCCTCCGCCGCTCTCCAGCGAGGTGGTGGCGTTACACGATACGCAGCCTGATGCGATCAACTTATTGATGGAGCATCTTGCCGACGTGGTTGGTGTGGAAGATGTGATGGTCGTGCCGGAGGAGCGCCTCATGTATTTGAAGGTAAACCGCAAAGAACTCGATCAAGCGGCGCTGGCAAAACTGATTCCACCGCCGCGACCCTAACCCGGATTTCTCATAGTGCTCCAACAACCTTCGCAGACCAAGCCTGGTAGTGCCAGATCCGAGTGGTCATGGTCGAAGTTGGCGATTATTTAGCCAGTTTCCGGCATTCAGGCACAACTCCCCCTTT
>Ga0256829_1000173_pt1 | contig 80934 bp, 74 predicted proteins | sample 131447metaG_FD_185979 | JGI IMG/M metagenome (GOLD analysis project Ga0256829, IMG submission 185979) | Hydrothermal vent microbial communities from Lau Basin, Pacific Ocean - 131-447 | ecosystem: Environmental > Aquatic > Marine > Hydrothermal vents | place: Pacific Ocean: Lau Basin | collected... | reverse complement strand
GGCTTGCGATACTTCTCGAACCCTTCCTCGGACAGACTCTGTTGGCGCATCCCCGATTACTCCGTGCAGCAGAAATCCATAACGCGTATTATCCCAAATCAGGGGAATTAATCAGAGCTTACCTAAGGAAACGTTGACGGTATCGAGGTCGAAGGCTTCGGGGTCGAAGTCTTCGCCGGCCCATTCGGAAAGTTCGTCGTATTCTTTGTGCTTCGGCTCACTCAGAACCTCCAGAATATGTTCGTAGACGGGCGGACCGCCGCTGTCTTCGTGCAGTCCGGTATGTTTTTCCTGGATTTCCCGGTGAACAGGGCCCGTACCGTGTCGGGCCGGTTCTTGGCATTCGTTGCCTGGCCGCATGGATCGGTAAAATTCATTGCGGGCAATTGTCCCCGGCTTGCTTGTGTCAATACGAATCAATTTTATGTGAATAACTTATACAAATATTTTTACCTTAGCTTTTGCGGGGAAGCCTGTCAATGGCTTGTTCCGGCTTTGCTAGCAGTTGGATCCGCCCGGGACAAGGCAACAGGAGGTTGCCAAGCCTCCGTGCGGTGGTGTTTTTGGCTTGCATATCCGCTCGGGATGGGGCTGCCGTCCGGTGATGGATGCGGCCGGGGCTGTCGGTTTCCGCTGGCAATTGGGGTGGGGAAGGGGAGCGGTTTATCCGCACCCGGGGGACGGTCAATCCGCTTGGTGGATGCGGGCCGACGGATTCCGTGGCGCCGGAACGCTCGAATGCCGTTCCTTCAAGGTTTGCCTGATTGCGTTTTCGGCCTTGGCCGCCAGGGCGCGGCGTTGTTTCCCTGCCGGGTCGATCGGGGGCAGAAACCGAATCTCCAGGCGGATATCTCCGGCGCGCAATACCCGGATCAGGTGAGGGACCAGGGCATCGTCGCCGACAAAGGGGGCGATCCGGCTGGGTTGGCCATCCGGATCGAAATATGCCAGCGCAATGGGCTGCACCGGGCAGCCGGTTTCGATGGCGATTTTGAACAGTCGGGGATAGAACCGCAAGACCTGCCGCCCGTCGGTTGTTGTTCCTTCGGGAAAAATCAGCAAGGATTCACCGGCGGCAAGAATTTCAGCGCATTGCTCCGAAATCGCGTGGGCACCGTCGCCCCGGCTGAGAAACAGGGTGCCTATGGCCTGGGCCGAGAAACCAACCAGGGGCCAGCGCCGAACCTCTGCCTTGGATATGGAGCGGGAATCGGTGATCGTACCGAGTGCGATCGCGTCGAGCCAGGAGACGTGATTGGCACACCAGAGGACGGGTTGTTTTGCGGGCGTGCCATAAGAGTAAATTTGCAAACCGAGCAGGCGCGTAACGCGGCGAAACCACCAGCCGATGATTGCGGGATATTTCCCGCGATGGCGCCGCCAGGCTACGTAGGGGGTGAGTATCAGCGCCAGGGCCGTCAGTCCAATTGCACGCAGACTACGCACGGACGGCTTCTGATGGATTCTCTTGTTCGTTGGGGGCGAAGTGACGGGCAAAGTTGACGGCAAGTTCACGCAGGCTGAGCAGCATAAAAAGATCGGCCACTTTGAACAGCGGATCCCAGCAGGGCTCTCCGCAGGCCCGGGCGCCGAGGCTGAGATAGGTTCGTATCAGGGGCGGCAGGCGTGGTGTGAGTTCGGTTTCTCCGGATTCGAGCGGTGGCAGTTCATGCCGGGGCTTGACCCGCGGGGTGTTCGCGCTTCGGTGGCGTTGCAATAATTCGCGGATGACCGCGTGAGCATAGAGCGGATCCGGGGTGAGTGGAACGCTGGCGCAGCCAAAGAGGTAATCGACATGGTGATCTTTAACCAGGCGGCCGATACCTTGCCATAGTAATCCGATGACCGCCCCATTCCGGTAACCGGCGGCGACGCAGGTGCGCCCAACTTCGACGGCGCGTCCCGGCAGGTCAAGGATGGCCCCGATCTCGAATTCCCCTTGGGAATAATAGCCGCCGGCCGCCGCCGCCCCCTCGGGGCTTAAAACCCGGGTGCAGGCAACCAGGTTGCCGTTGGTTTTATCCCGCACGAGGATGTGTCCGCAGTGTGGATCGTAGCGATCCCGGTCCAGGCCTTCGTCGGCATGCGGCAGCCGGGCGCCAAGTTCTTCGGCGAAAACCCGGTATCGCAATTGCTGGGCTTCGCGAAGCATTTTCTGGTTTTGGACAAGCTCGATACGATAGCGGCTACGGGTGTCGCCGGGGGATACGGACATGATGATCTCCGGTTCCCGAGCAGAACGGGGACTGAAAGATAAATATTTTACATCAAGGAACAATGGCCCGATTTCTTGATGCTTCCCGGTTCGGTGTGGCTGAAATAGCGGCTTCCGGTTTACGGATGCAAGGGGGATATAGCGGTAAGGAGATTACTGTCGCCGCAGGTTTTTCGGTTTGCTGAAGGGGCCGCGACAGCCTGAGCGGCGGGCATATTCCAGGGCGGCAAGCGGGCGGGATTGCGTCTGATTGCTTCGCCAGTACCCCGGTGCTTTGCACCGGGGTACTTAGCATCTTTATCAGTGCTTGACCGGTCGGCCCAGCACGATGACGGAAAACCGCTTCGGATTCAGGTACTTTTTCATTGCCCGCTGTACCTCGGGTGCCGTCAACTTCTCGAAATGGCGGGACATAACATAATCCCAGTCGAGCGGCAAGCCATCCTCGCTGCGATTGACCCAACCCCAACCGATGGCGTCCACGCTCTGATTGGACAGCTCGATTTGACGCAGGCCGATGGCCTTGGCCAGGTGCAACTGTTCGGGCGACATCGGCTTCGCGCCGGCCTGGGTAAGCAGCTTGACCGCGACCTGCCGGGCTTCGCTGACCTTGTCCGGGTAGGCCCCGAATTGAAGTGTATAACGGCCGCGGTGGCGGTTGAAGCTGAACTGCGAACTCAGGGAGTACACCAGGCCCCGCCGTTCCCGCAATTCCTTGTACAGCGGGCTGGCGTAGAAGCCACCCCCAAGCAGGTCGTTGGCCAGATCCAGGGCAAAATGGCTCGGGTTGGTAAAATCCAGTCCCAGTGTCTCAGCCAGTACCACCCGGTTCTGTTTGCGTATGGGATCGGGCACGAAAATGTGGTTCGGCTTGGAAAGCGGCACGAGGGGATAGACGGTTTCGGGCTTCGGCCCCGTCGCCGTCCAGCCGCCGAAATATTTTTCGATGACGGCCTTCACTTTTTGCGGGGTGATATCGCCGATGACGACGATCGTGGTCTCATCGGGGCGATAAACCTTGCCGTAGTAAGTTTTCAGCTTCGTCGGCGTGAGGCTCATTACGGTCTTTCCCGTCGCCAGCCTGAGTGCCGGATCGCCTTGCGGCAGCAACGCCTGGTCCACCGCCCGCTGAAACTTGAACAGTGGGCTTTGCAGTTGCCCCTGGGACTGGCGTGCCAGGAGTATTTGTTGGGTGCGGAAGGCGGTGCGCGGCAGCGCCGGATGTAACTGGGCGGCGGCCAGGAGTTTTACCCCCTGCTCGAAGTACCGCGGCAGCACTTTTAAGGAGAATTGGGGCCCTACCGAGAGGTCGGCACCGATTTTATCCTGGGCGGCGTTGAACTGGAGCCGCGTCATGCCCTTGGGGCCCCAGTCGAACAGGTTGCCCAGCAGTCCCGCGATCCCCTCTTCGCCCGCGGGCGCCTCCATGTCTTCGTTCTGATGTACGGCACCGTAAAGGCTGATGGTCCGGCTGACATGCAACGGCTGCACGATCAGGCGCAGGCCATTCGGTAGGCGCATGTCGGTGGGATGCAGGAATGGCCTGGGTTGCGGCAGCTTTGCCAGGGCCTGTGCCGCCCAGGCCGGTAGCGCGGCGGGTTTGCCGGGATTGCCGCCGAATGACTCCGCGCCGCCGAAACCGCTGCCACCCCGGGGCTTGGCTCCGGGGGTCGGGGCGGCAACCAGCGTAATCGCATGATCGAGCGCAAGGCTGGCGCGGACCTGGGCATTGACCTGCGCCGGCGTGACCTTGCGTAGTCGGGCCACCGACTCGGCGGGGGAATCCAGGCCCGCCAGGGCAATGGCATTGGTCCAGGCGATGGCGAGCCTCGGGATCGAGTTATGCTGCAATTCGCTGCGCAGAACGGTGCGGCGTTTGGCGGCGGTTACCAGGCTGGGAGCGATGCCGTCCTTGCGTACTTGCTTGATCGCGGCGACCAACGCCCGGGTGACTTGTTGTACATTACCACCCGGCGGGTACACCGCATAGGCAAAACCGATGCTCCCCTTGGGCATGCTCTGCATCTGAAAACCCGCGGCCAGCGCCTTGCCCTGATAGCGTAGCGCCGCGATCGGGCCACGCTTGGAAGCGAGCACCTGGGCGGCCAGCGCGGCGGCCGGATAGTCGGGGCTGCGGTAACCGGGCATGCGAAACGCCACCAGCACCAGCCCGTAAGGCTGGTCGCTCGGTGTGGTGAAGGTTTTGGCCGTGACCGCCTGCAGATTGATCGCCGGCTTGGCGGGTAACCTCCGTTTGGGAATGGCGCCATAGAGCGCCTTGACCTTGGCCAGCACCGCCTGCGGGTCAACATCACCCGCCACGACCAGCAGAGCGTTATTCGGCGCATACCAGGTGGAGTGGAATTTCTTCAGCATCGCCCCGGTCGTCTTGTCGAACGAGGGCTTGGTGCCGAGGGCGTCGTGCGCATAGGGGGTGCCGGTGAACATGTGTGCCCGCAGTTTTTTGAGAAGCACGTAGATGGGGCTGGAATGATCCCGCGCCACTTCCTGCTCGATCGCGCCGCGCTCCTTTTTCCATAGTGCCTCGCTGTCGTCCACGCCGGCCATGCGAATCGCCCCGACATGCAAGGCGACGCCGATATCATTCGCCGGTACGGTGAAGAAATAGGAGGTGATGCTGTTGGTGGTGTAGGCGTTCATGTCTCCGCCCATGCGTGCATAAATACCCGCGAGCTGGTTGGCTGTAAGCCCCGGTGCACCACGGAACATCATGTGTTCCTGGGCGTGCGCCATGCCGGGGAAGCCCTTCGGCGCCTCGTTTGCACCCACGAAGTAGGTGATCTGCTGAGTTACGACGGGGGCCAGTGGATCGCGCACAATCACGACCCGAAGTCCGTTCTTGAGCCGGGTGCGGAGTATGTTTCCCTGCTGCGAGACCGCAGCGGATGACTGGGGTTGTGCCGGCCGGTTTGACGGGGCGGCGCAAGCGGCCAGCGCCACGACGCCGGCCAAAACCGCATAGCGGACAATTCTTGAACTCATTCAGGCGATCCTTTAACTCGGTGTATTATTTCAATATAACACTATTTTCTTCGGATAACATCACCGCCTTGAAGGAAAGCCTGCCGGATCGCACCTAGGAAAACACCGTGGTGCGCCGCACTTGCCAGGGTGTTGTGATATGTTTAATCCATGGCGGCCCTTATTCTCCACCTCATGCGGGGAGGATCGTGTATGCAGAGGATTGTGTTATTCCCATTATTTGGGTTGCTCATATGGTTCCCCGCCTTGCCTGCTGCACCTGCCACCACTGCGCCTAGGCCCAAGGTCGTCTTGAGCCGGGTATTTTCCAGCTCGAAGATCGAATCGGAGTGGTTTACACAGTCATTCCTAAAGGTCGTGCCGCCCGCCCGGTTGTTCGCGGTGCGTAAGGGGCTCGAAGCGACGCTCGGCGCGTTCCGCAAGGTCCGGGGCTCCGCAAATCCGTACACGCTGATATTTACCCGGGGTACGGCCCGCGCCAATATCGCGCTCGATATCCACGGGCGTATCCGCGGCCTGCGCGTGTTCCAGATTGCGCCTACCGCCTCCTCGCTCACCGATATCATCCACCGGGTGCGCCGACTCGCGGGCACAAGCAGCCTTTTGGTCCTCGAAAATGGCCGATCCCTGGTCGCCTACCATGCCGACACGCCCCTGGCCGTGGGTTCGGCCTCCAAGCTCGCGGTGCTGGCCGCCTTGCAAGAACAGATCAAGCAGGGCCGGCACCACTGGGCCGAGATCGTTCACCTCAAGCGTCGCTGGAAGGCCTTGCCCAGCGGTATCTTGCAGAACTGGCCGGATGGTTCCGCACTGACCCTGCATACCTTGGCCACGCTGATGATTTCGATCAGCGACAATACCGCCGCCACGGCGCTGATCCGCATCCTTGGCCGGCGCGCGGTGGAGGCCGAGGCCCCGGCGCAAGACCGCCCCTTTCTCACTCCGCTGGAAGCCTTCAAGCTGAAGCTGCCGGACAACAAACCCCTGCTCATCCGGTATCTCGCCGCCGCCGGCAAGGCCCGCCGGGATCTGTTGGAAGCGGTCGACGCCCTGCCTCGCCCCACGCTTGGGAAGATGCAGCAGGCATTTGATCAAGGCCCGCTTGCCTTGCGGGTCGAGTGGTTCTTCAATGTTCATCAACTGTGCAACCTGATGCGCAAGGTGCAGCATCTCCCACTGATGAGTGTCAACCCCGGCGGTGGCTTGGCCGATCCCGCCGCCTGGAAGCGCATCGCTTTCAAGGGTGGCTCCGAGCCCGGGGTGCTGAATCTCACCACTTGGCTGGTAGCGAAAACCGGGAACCGCTATTGCGTTTCCTTGACCGTGAATCGTTCACACCATACCGTGGACGACACCCGCATCGAGCTGCTTTATAGCAGCCTGTTGAACCAGTTGGCCATACGCACGGAAACCAGGCACTGACCGCAATACTTGCCGTGACCGGAGCCGGCGTTGTTGGTGGAGTGTTCCGCCGCCGTGTAACAGCGGCGGAAATGCCCTTTTTACCGTGCAAAAAAGGCTTTCACCCGGCTCGGCAGGCGCTTAGTCGATCGGTTTAGCCAACTCCGGCAAGTCGCCGGCAATGCCCAGCGCAATGCGCATGGCTAGGCGCTTGGCCGGGGGCGTGTTGTCGAACAGGCGCATGCCTGCTCCACGAAATGCCCGCACCGGGGCTAGGCGTGCCCCGAACAACTCCTTGAAACCGCTAAAGGCCGACTGCATGGCGAGATTTTCCCCGTGACGCCAGCGCTCGTAGCGCCGTAGCACCAGGAAGTCATCGGGGTCATAGCCGTTGCGGCGGCCATCCCGGATGGTCTCGGCAAGCGCCGCGGCATCCAGCAACCCCAGGTTCATGCCCTGCCCGGCGAGTGGATGAACGACATGGGCGGCATCACCCGCCAGGACTACCCGCGGGGCGACATAGCTTTGGGCATGCAGCCGGATGAGCGGAAAGGCGGCCCGCTCGCTCGCCAGCCTCAGGGTTCCAAGTTTCGCTTCGCTGGCCTCGGTCGCCGCCAGCGAAAATTCGTTTTCCGGCACCGCAAGCAGTCGCTCGGCCTCTTCCGGGGTCGTGGACCAGACGATGGAGACCCGGCCGTCGGCAAGCGGCAGCAGGGCCAGCGGGCCGTTCGGATGAAATACCTGCCGCGCCACTTCACCATGCGGCTTTTCGGGAACGAGGTGGGCCACGATCGCGTGTTGTCCGTAGGTCGATTCCTTCAGTTCGATTCCCGCGAACCGGCGTACCCGGGAACGGGCTCCATCCGCGCCCACGACCAGCAAGGCCCTCAGGTGTTTGCCATTGTCGAGAACCAGCTCGGCGTAGTCCGGTTCGCTGCTTACCCGCTCCAGGGCCGCGGGGGCGTGCAGGCCGATGTCGGGGGCGGCCCGAACCCGCTCGAGCAGCGCCTCGGTGAGCAGGCTGCCTTCAACGATATGACCCAAATCCGGCTCATCCACCTCGGCGGCACTCAGGCACACTCGCCCGGAACTTGCCGCATCCCACACCTCGATTGCCCGGTAGGGAGACACCCGCGAGGCGGCGATCCGCTCCCAGGCGCCGAGACGCGTGAGGATGTTCCGGGCCGCGTGTGACAACGCGAATACTCTCAGGTCCATCTCCTGGCGATGCCAGCCCCGGGGCTCGCGGGCTTCGATCAGCGCTACGCTGAGACCGCTGCGTTCCAGTGCCAGCGCCAGCGTGGCACCCACAGGGCCCGCTCCGACAATGGCGATCTCCGTTTCGACTCCTCTCACAGGGGTACCCCCCGGACCATCGCCGGCAGAGGACGGGGGACAAGGCCCATGCCCTGACGCGCCAGTTTACGTGCGCACGGGCGGCTCAGGTCGGCAAGGGTCAACCCGGCCGCCCGCATGGCCGCCGCCGGCGGGGAGCGCAGTTCGCCGAGGCGACGAACTAACCCGGTGTAGGCCATGGTGCGGCGTTGGTCCCCACGCCGGGAATGTGAATAGCGCTTCAGCACGGCATCTGCACCGGGATCCGGTTCCGCGGTCAGGCACTCGGCCAGCGTAGCGATATCGCGAATGGTCAGATTCAGTCCCTGTGCGGCCACCGGATGCAGGCTGTGCGCCGCATTGCCGATTACCACGGCACGTCGGGCCGTCTGGGATTGGGCGAATATGCCGACGAGCGGAAACCTTCGCAGCGGCGCGGCGGGACTCATCCGGCCCAGCCGGCCGCCGATCGCCCGCTCCGCGCGGTGCAGAATCCGCTCGAGCGGTTCGTCCGCCCAGTCCCGGGCCAATCCCGAGGCCAGTGTCCAGACCAGGCCCTTCTTGTCTCCGGGTCGCGGCAATAACGCCAGCACTCCCGCCGTAGTAAAGCGCTCATAGGCAATCCCCGGTTGTGGCCGGGTCGCCGCCACGGTGGTGACCAGGGCCTGGGCATGGTAGTCGTGCCGCCGGTGGGCGATTCCCACGGATTGGCGCAGCGCCGAGTCGGCGCCATCGGCGATCAGCAGGAGACGTGTGGGTAGATTCTTGCGCGATTCTGCGCTTTCGATCTCCACCCGGCGCAGGCCGCCGCGCTCGTCGATCGGCGCCTCGAGTACCTTGGCGGGGCATATCAAGTCCGCACCGGCGGCAGCGGCGGCGCGCTCGAACGCTTCCAGCACCGCCTCGGCGGGAACCACCCATCCGAGGGCGGAAGCGCCCATCTCCGCGGCCGAAAAATTCAAGGTTCCGAAATGGCCCGCCTGCGAAATATGCACCTGCCGAATCGGGGCGGCCTTTACAGCCAGGTTTGGCCATAGCCCGAGTGTCTCCAGCACCCGGACGCTGGCATAAGACAGGGCCAGGCTGCGCCCGTCACCGCTATTCGTCCTGGGTTCGGCCTCGACCAGTATCACCCGATGCCCGGCGCGGAGCAGCACCAGGGCGGCAAGCCACCCGGCCAACCCACCACCGGCCACGATCGCTCCCGCAATGCCGTCGCTGCTCATACCGCCCGCATCCATGCCTCGATTGCATCGGCTTCCTTCACCAGGCCTTGCGTCAACACCTCCGGGCCATCGGCCGTGACTAGGATATCGTCCTCGATCCGTATCCCGATTCCCTGCCATTTTTTCGCTATGCCGCGGCTGCCCGGAGGAATATAGATTCCCGGTTCGATCGTAAGTACCATACCGGGTTCCAGTTCGCGCCAGGCGCCGCTTACCTTGTAATCCCCCACGTCGTGTACGTCAAGCCCCAGCCAATGCCCGGCGCGGTGCATGTAAAATCTGCGGTAGGCTTCATCGCGGATCAGCGAATTCAACCGCCCTTTGAGCAGCCCCAGGCGGAGAAGCCCCCGGGTAATCACCCGGACGGTGGCCTCATACGCCTCGTTGAACCGTCTTCCCGGGCGGCACCGGGCAATGGCCGCCTTCTGTGCGGCAAGTACCAAGTCATAGATCGCGCGCTGCGCGGGTGTGAAATGGCCATTGACCGGAAAGGTGCGGGTGATATCCGCGGCATAGCCTTCGCACTCGCATCCGGCATCGATCAACACCAGGTCTCCCTCCTGCATCCGTCGATTATTTTCGACATAGTGCAGGATGCAGCCGTTTTCGCCCGAACCGACGATGATTCCGTAGGCTTCGCGGGCACCTTGCGCACAGAAATAACCCTGAAATTCAGCCTCGAGCGCGTATTCGTATAACCCCGGCCGGGCGCGTTGCATGGCGCGCCGATGGGCCTCCATCGAAATGGCGGCCGCTCGTTTCATCATCCGGATCTCCGCGCGGCTTTTGTATAGGCGCAAATCATGCAGCAGATGCTCCAATACAATAATTTCTTTGGGGGTTTGAACACCGCCCCGGGTACGGGCTCGCAGGTTGTTCAACCAGCCGATTACGCGGCGGTCAAATTCCGCGAATACCCCCATTGTGTAATAAACGCGGTCCCGGGACTCGATCAGCCCCGGAAGGATTTCATCGATGTCGCCGATCGGAAAGGCATCGGCCACGCCATAATCGCGTACCGCCCCTTCGGGACCGGCGCGGCGTCCGTTCCAGGTTTCGCGTTCGGGGTTCCGCTCGCGACAGAACATGACATAGTCACCCTGTTTGCGCCCCGGAATCAGCACCGCCACTGCATCGGGTTCGGGGAACCCGGTCAGATACTGAAAATCGCTATCCTGGCGAAATCGGTAGGTCACATCGCTATTGCGCAGCTTCTCGCCGGCCGCGGGAATAATCGCGATCGAACCCTTGCCCATCATCCGCATCAGCGCCGAGCGCCGCCGTTTAAATTCCTGCTGATTCATCGTTTTTCCGCCATGGGGCAATCCTGATGATCCATTCTGCCACGTTGCAGGTGGTCCATGGTTTGATACAGGTTCTGCACCGCAAGGCGTACGTATTCGACTACGTTGGAATAGGCCTGTTCGTCCTGTTCATTTCCGTCTTCATCTACAGAGGCTCCCGCGGCTATTGTCGCCAGGTCATGGAGCATTTCGCGCTCCGGGGCATCGAGCCGCCGCAGTTTCTCCCCTCCCGAGCCGAAGCCGGATAGAAATGCTCGGACCCAGGCTATCAATGCCTGAACCCGGGAGACAAGCTCTGCCGTGTCCTCGGGCAGGCATAATTGAAACGTCAACTGTCCCGCCGACAATTCTTCCGCGCTCACCCGCGCCAGGGCGATGATCGATTCTTCCCCATTCCCAGTTCCGGGTTCTTCGGCGGCCGCCAGCTTCGCTGCGGCCTCGGCCGAGTACCCCGAGGCAAGCACACCAAACATAAACCCGTGTACCGTAGCGGCGGCGATGGGGTCTTTCAGCCAGGAGAGGAATCTTTGCCAGGCAAGATCGTAATCACTCATATTCAAGCATTATAATGAAGTTTTCGATTGTCACCATACGCCCGATTGCCGGTTATGCGATGCCTGCTCGTGGCAAGCCCGCCGCGGGCGGCGGGCTTTCGCGCTCGGAGATGGGTTTATTTAATGGCCTACCCGCCCGCGCACGGCGGCGAGCGGCGGGATGGGATCCCGGCTTGCGCCCAGGCCTTTCTGCGCCTATAGTTTCGACCATGGATATACGATTACCGGAAAATTTGGAAACCGAGTTCTCGCATATTGAGCGGGAGATCAACCGCCTGACGCATGAGGTGCGGCGGCTCAAAGAGGAAAACCGCCAGCTGGCCAACCGGCTGCATGCCGTCAGTGCCGAACGGGCACAATTGCTGAACAAAAATGCCATCGTTCAAAATCGGGTGGAATCGATGATAGCCCGTCTAAAGGGCTTGGAACGGGCCACATGAGCGATCCCCGGCAAGTCAGCCTGCACATTCTGGATCGCGAATACCGGGTCGCCTGCCCGCCCGAAGAGCGGCAGTTATTGCTCAAAGCCGCCGATCTGCTTAATCAGCGAATGGAGGAAGTCCGCGACAGCGGCAAACTAATCGGTTTCGAACGCATCGCGGTGATGGTTGCCCTGAATCTGGCTTATCAAAACCTGGAAGCAGAGGCCTTCAGTGACAGGCTGGGCCAGGCCGTCACCCAGCGCCTGGAACATCTACGCCTGGCCCTGGCCGCGACGGAAACATGACCAAAATGCCTGGTTTTCCGCCCATCGACCGGGGGGCTTGAAAACAAGGTCCGAAACGCGCATCATTTTCGTGTATCCTCTGCGGCGTTCGATGTCGGTGCTAACCCTTCGAACCTGATCTGCAATTGGAATATGACCGTCGATGTACGGTGAGCAGAACCGCCTCGTGGCGGTAAGCTTGAGTCGTCGGGGTCCATTCCCCCTTGAACCTTTGGTTCAAGGGTACCACTGGCAACGGCGCGCGCGGAGGATACCCATTTTCATGTCAACCGATTCCCGAATACTTTTACGGCGGACACTTCGTCAACGCCGCCACAACATCGCCCCGCAGCGGCGGCAATCGGCCGCGGAACAAGCCGCCGAGCAGATCATTGCCCAGTGTGGGTATCGGCGGGCGCGGTGCCTTGGCGGGTACCTCGCGGTGGCAAGCGAACTTGATCCCGGTCTTGTACTTGCCGATTCCATTACCCGCGGGAAACAGGTATTCGTACCCAGAATTACAGATGCCGACACCATGGTTTTTTCTCCCTGGAGCCCCCAGGCAAGCATGCAACCGAATCGCTTCGGAATTCCGGAACCGCAAACGGATGAATCGATTCCGGCCGAGAAGTTGGATTTCGTGATTGTCCCTTTGCTGGCGTTTGATTCCCGGGGGAATCGCCTCGGCAGTGGCGCCGGCTATTACGACCGCACCTTTGCGTTTAAACTCGATCGTCCCGCAAGCCTCCCGGTGTTGTGTGGATATGCTTATGCTTGGCAACAACAGGAGATGCTGCAAACAGCGCCGTGGGATGTACCACTCGATCTGGTGGTAGTCGAAGCACAGACCCTTGTGATCAACCCACTCCGGCAAGAGCCCGTGTAAGTGACTTACCGGATTCTACAGTCCGAACCCGGTGAATTGGCACTGCCGACCTGAAACGCAATGGCATCACCATATAGGGGGGGAATGCAATTACCGGGTCCGGAGCCATCCGCGCAACATGCGAGTTGGGGCAACGCCTTTTTCACCATTCAAGTTGCGCTATGTCGGGCAGCGTGGGAAAGCCGTGGATTGCATCCGGCGCCCATCCCGGTCCGACTCGATTTAATCCGTGAAATCTCCGCTACAAGCCAAACACTCGATCTGACGCCACGCGCCGGGGGATGGCGGGCCCATCCGCTGCCATGCCTGCCGCTCAGCCTTACCATCCCGCGGAACGATACCGAATTTGATGGTTTATTTTCCGGTACCGGGAAAGCCGACTATCGGCCATACCGGGAAGCAACAGCCATTGGAATTGCATTAGCCATTTTGCCCACAGCATGCATGCGAACCAAACTTATTTGGTGTTTTTTCGCATCAGTAATAGGTATGAGGTGACATTTTTATGCAAATGTATCTATACTTCGACTTGAGCTTTCAACTTCCAGGGAGATCTGTTCATGGCAACCGGGAAAACTACTGCTAAAAAGAAAGTTATCGCCCGTTCGCAGGCCGCACGCCGTAAGGTACTAGCCAAGAAGGCCGCAACGCGCAAGAAGACCGCAACGCGCAAGAAGACCGCAACGCGCAAGAAGACCGCAACGCGCAAGAAGACCGCAACGCGCAAGAAGACCGCAACGCGCAAGAAGACCGCAACACGCAAGAAGACCGCAACACGCAAGAAGACCGCAACACGCAAGAAGACCGCAACACGCAAGAAGACCGCGACACGCAAGAAGACCGCGACACGGTGAATATCATCAGGGCACGCACCAGGTTCGGTGTGTGCCCTTTTCTCAAGGAATACGCATGAATTCGGAACAGGCCAAACAAGTTGCCGCCAAGGCAGCGCTCGTTCATATCCGTGGTTACGACATCATCGGAGTTGGCAGCGGCTCTACGGTACGGCATTTCATCACGGCCCTTGAGCCATCGGCCCGGCGACTCAAGGGGGCGGTGGCAAGCTCCGCTGATACGGCCCGCCGACTCGAGGCCATTGGAGTCGATGTCATCGATCTCAACGAGGCCGGCACTTTACCGGTGTACGTAGATGGCGCCGATGAAGCCACACGCCACGGGCATCTGATCAAGGGGGGCGGGGGTGCGTTGACGCGGGAGAAGATTATTGCCGCGGCGAGTCGGCGCTTTATCTGCATGATCCACCGGCCCAAGCTGGTCGATGTGCTCGGAGATTTCGGGCTGCCCATAGAAGTCATCCCCATGGCCCGCAGCTATGTCGCCCGGGAGTTGAGTGCCCGCGGCGGGCGCCCCGAGTGGCGGGAGGGATTTGTCACCGACAATGGGAATCACATTATCGACATCAAAAATCTTCGTATCACCGATCCCCCCGGTTTGGAAGCGGAATTTGGCCAGATCGCCGGCGTCGTAACCGTCGGTTTATTCGCCCACCGGGGTGCCGACGTGCTCTTGGTGGCCGATGAGGTACAGGCGCAAACACTGATCCCCTGACCCGGATTTCATTCGGATCCCGCAGGTGCAAGATGTCGTCCCGCCGGGGGCTGGCGGTGGGAAGTGTTCTGCACTTGAGAAACTGCCACCCGTTATCGGTCGTGGGGGGTCCGCGCCGATACTCAACCCGGTTTTATGTTCCCGGACCACGGTGTTTTTATCGTCTCCGGTAGAAAGTAGAATCGCGCCATATTGGACATGGGTTCTACAGGGCCAGGTTAACGTTAGCGACGGAACCGGGCGATGCCGTAGCCTTGCATATCCAGGTCGGGTTTCCGCCCGAGCACCAGGTCGGCTACCAGCCGGGCACTACCCGCCCCCTGGGTCCAGCCAAGGGGACCCAGGCCGATGTTCAGCCACAAGCCAGGTATTCCCGAGGCCCCCAACACGGGCGGTCCATCGGGCGTCATGGCTCGTAGGCAGGCCCAGAATTTGGGCTGCCCGGATTTGACCGGCGGATACCACTCGCCGGCGATAGCGTGCAGATGCCGGGTGCGATCCGGCGGCAGGTTCCGCTGATGGCCCGCAAAATCGGCCATACCCGCGGCGCGGAATACCCCCGCCAAGCGCGAGAAGACCACGTGGCGCTCGATATCGACGAAGCGTCCGGGTGCCGGTGCCCCGGATACGATCGGGGCACTCAGGGAGTAACCACGCAGGGGCAGGATCGGTACATGCAGCGCATGACGGGAAAGAAAAGGGGCGGCCTCCGCGCCCAGGGCGACCACGCAATCGGCGCAGGCGATGCGGCCCCGGCTTGTGGTCACGGCCACTACACGCCCGGCGCTCAATTCCACCCTCTGTGCTTCGCAATCATAGAGAAACCGAACCCCGGCCGCCGCGGCCCGTTGGGACAATTGTTCGCAAAAAGCATGGCAGTCGGCAGTGGCGTCGGCAGGATAAAAGCAGGCGCCCGCAAGGGGTGCGGTTGCGGCGGCCAGTGCGGGCTCTCGTTCGAGTGTTTCATTCCGGTTCAGCAACAGGCTCGCCGCAGGCGGTTTGCGACATGCCCGCCGAAAGGCGCTGCGGCTGCGGTACAGGGCGAGGACTCCCTGGTTTTCCAGGCCGACATTCAGCGCCAGGGTATCCATCAGCGCCTCGGTCAAGGGGCGGCTGTAATGGGACAGGCGCGATGTCCGCTCTGCGGCCAACCGGTAGGCGGCGGGTCGTGCGGCCAGCAGCGCCGCCGCGAACCAGTGCCAGCGTCCCGGATCGGGAGCGTGCAGCACCCGCACCACCCGCTCGCGTCGCAACCCGGTCGTCAAGAGTTCGCGGATCGCCTGCGGTCCGATCCAGGGAACACCGCTTTGTGTGGACAGATGCCCGCCGTTAGCATGGCTGGTTTCCGCGGCGGCTTCCGGTGCCCGCTCGATGACCGTGACCTCGAGACCCTCCGCGGCCAGGTACCAGGCCGTGACCAGTCCGGCGATCCCCGCGCCCAGTACCGTAACGTGCTTCATCGCGACACTAATATCCCGCGGCCAGACCCGCCGGGCGGCGGCTATCGTTGGCGCCTGCGAGGAGTCCATCGGCACGAACCCGGATCGATTCGGCCGCTCCCCAGGTCGCCGGCTGCCGGCTCCACGGGGGATGCTCCACCAGGCGATAACCCATCCGCCCGAGGCCCTGTCTGACCGCGGGCGAGAAGGCCCCCGGTTCATAAAAAACCACGTCCGGCAACCACTGCTGATGAATGCGAGGGGCGTCCACCGCCTGGGCGATGTTCATGCCGCGGTCGATTACATTCAGGATCACCTGCAAAGTCGTGGTGATGATGGTCGATCCACCGGGACTTCCCGTCACCAGCACCACCCGGCCCCGATGCAGCACGAGGGTCGGTGTCATCGAGGAGAGCGGCCGCTTGCCCGGGGCAATATCGTTCGCCTTACCTTGAACCAACCCGAACTGGTTGGGTACCCCCGGTTTCGCGGTAAAGTCGTTCATCTCGTTATTGAGCAGAATGCCCGTTCCCGGTGCCATCAGGCCGGTGCCGAAAAGCGAGTTCAGCGTGTAGGTGACCGAGACCGCATTACCCTTGACGTCAACGATGGAATACTGGGTGGTGTCGTGGCCCTCGGCGGCGGCCAGGCTGCCATGTACCCGCGCCGACGCTACGGCCCGGTCGGGCGGAATCCGGGCACGAATCCAGGCCGCATGATCCGGCGACAACAGCCGGCGGATCGGATTGCGGATAAAATTCGGATCCCCAAGATAGCGGTTGCGGTCGGCGAAGGCAAACCGCATGGCCTCGGCGAGATCGTGCACCGCCGGAATCGAGTGAAACCCGGTGGTCGCGAATTTTGGCCATCCGGCCAGCACATTCAACATCTCACACAGCGTCACTCCGCCCGAACTCGGTGGGGGCGCCGAGACGACGGTGTAGCCGCGGTAATGGCAGAGGATGGGCCGCAACCACTGCACCCGGTAGTGGCTGAAGTCCGCAAGCGTAAGAATCCCCCCATGACGTTTCGAAGCGGCCACGATGGCCCCGGCGATCGGTCCGGTGTAGAAAGCACGGTCACCTTCGCGGGAGATCCGTTCCAGGCTCCGGGCGAGCGCCGGCTGCCGGAAGCGCTCGCCGACCCGGGGCAGCCGTCCCTGCGGAGAGAACACGCTGGCCGTGACCGGATCACGTGCGAGCCGGGTCGTGTCGGCCCGCAGCAGGGCGACATCCCCCCGATCCAGGATATAGCCCTTGCGGGCGAGGCGAATCGCCGGGGCCATCACCTCGGCGCGGTCCATCGTGCCATAGCGCTGCAGTGCCGCATTCAGCCCCATTACGGTTCCGGGAATCCCAATCGCGCGCCAGCTCCACAGGCTCTCCCCATGGTTCACCGATCCGTTGTGGTTGAGGTACATGTTGCGGCGCGCGGCAAGCGGTGCGGTCTCGCGAAAGTTGAGAAAAAGATTTTTGCCGTTCGCCAAATGAATTGTCATGAACCCGCCGCCACCCAGGTTGCCGCAGCAAGGATGCACCACGGCCAGCGCATAACCAACCGCAACCGCCGCATCGATCGCATTGCCGCCGCGGCGCAGGATGTTCACGCCCACCTCGGTCGCAAGATGCTGCGCCGTGACCACCATCCCGTGGCGCGCGGTGACCGGCCGCGCATTTTGCCATCCCGGCGTGGCCCAGGCGGGTAATGCGGCCAGGGCCAACATGGCGGTCACTCCAAGGAACCGGAGCAGGCGGGGCATCGATTTTCTCCCGGGGACAATTCTTCTTAGTGTACTGTGCTCCCCGGTTCCGATGCGACCCGCGGTGCAGCGGTCCCGCTTCCCGGGCCGCCTCGAAGTGTAATCGGGAATGGCCGGAGCGATGGACGAGGGGGACCGGCCGCGTAAAACTTACCCGGTAGTGGCATATGGTCAGGCAGCTAGATTGCCGCAAAGCAGTGCGGAATGGCCAACTTGCCCCGGCCTGCCGACGCGGACGACTCATCGCGATTCGAAATACAGGTAGTATGTTACGCGCTTAAAAATCGGGTTCCTTACCCATGGACCACCCCGTTACCGCCCGCGAAAATGCAGTACCCATCCCTTCGGGGGCCGCCATCGAGCTGCATGAGGTAGGCAAATACTACGGTATCCACGCAGCGGTGGATCACCTGAGCCTTGTGGTACCCCGGGGGCAGGTCTACGGCTTTCTCGGACCCAATGGGGCGGGTAAAACCACTACCCTGCGGATGATCACGGGGATTCTTGAACCCAGCTCGGGCCGGGTGCAGGTGTTGGGTGGCATAACCCCGGGCGAGGCCCGGGCGCGCCTGGGCTATCTGCCCGAAGAAAAGGGGTTGTACAAGGATATGAAGGTAGTGGACATGGTAGCCTATTTCGGGGCGCTGCGTGGACTCGGTCTGCGCGAGGCCAAGGCGCGAGCCGCCGATCGCCTTGCCCGCGCCGGACTTGGCGAGTGGCTCGGTGCCAAATGCAATGCCCTGTCCAAGGGTATGGGTCAGCAGGCCCAGGTGATCGCGGCCCTGCTGCACGATCCCGAACTGGTGGTACTCGACGAACCCTTCTCGGGACTCGACCCGGTGAATGCCGAAATGGTGCTCGAGCTGATCAAGCAATACCGGCGTGAAGGTCGCACGGTGTTGTTTTCCACCCACGTGGTCGAACATGCCGAGCAGATCTGCGATGCGGTGGCGATCATCCACCACGGTCGGCTGGTGGTCAACGGCCCTCTGGAAGAAGTCAAGGCCCGGGCCGGGCGCAGCGTGCTTCTCGACTACGAGGGCACGTTGAATGCCGACACCTTGCCGGGGGTAATCAGTGCGGATGATGCCGGGCACCACGCCGAGCTGCGCCTCGCCCCCGAAGCCGATACCCAACGGCTGCTGCATCTGCTTACCGAGCAGGTGCGGATCCACCGCTTCGATACCCGGGAGGTTTCACTCAAGCAGGTATTCCTTGCGGCGGTCGGGCATGAGGGGACGCGCCATGCTGCGTAGTTTACTGCTCGTCGCCCGGCGCGATTATGCCGCCTATGTGGGGCGGCGCCGTTTCTGGTTGTCGCTGCTGCTGACTCCGCTGTTGCTTCTCGCCTTCGTGTTCGTGCCGGGGGTACTGGCAAACCTTCAGAGTGCCCGCACCTATACCGTCATCGACCACTCCGGCTGGGTGTGGCCCGCCGTGGCCCGGCGTATCGCCGCCGGAGACTATACCCAGCTTCTGAACCTCGCCGCTGCCGCCGCGCGCACCGGCACCGTGCTGCCGCAACCACTGGCGAGACTAGCCCCGGCGGCCGGGAAGTTGACGGCTCCGCAGCGCCGGGCGCTCGCCACCGCGCTGGCCGCGGGAGGCCCCGCACCCATATCCGGTCCCGCGGCCGGCCTTTGGAGTAAACGCCGGGCCTTTATCGCATGGTATCGCGCGCTCACGACGAAGGCGGCCCGGGCCCTGGATCGCGGCCTGTCCATCGCCCGGTTCCGCTATCTGTCTCCCCCTGGAAAGACGCCGGTCGTACTGAACCAGGCGGTAAACCGAGACAAGCTTTTTGCCTATTTCGTCATTGGAACCAAGCCATTGGCCGGAGATGCCGGTTTCGTGTACGGTTCGCGCAATCTCACCGACACCGCGCTGCGCAACTGGTTCTCCGGCGAAGTCAACGCCGTGGTTCGGGCCCGCAAGGTTCGGGAAACCGGCCTGCCCAAGGCCCGGGCCCGCTGGCTGCAGGTGCCGGTCGTTTTCCACAATCGCCTGATCACCAAGGCCGGAGCCAAGCGGGTATCGGCCGCCGAGCGGGCCGCACAGTGGCTTCCCGTGGGCTATGTCTATCTGCTGTTTATCTCGATTTTTTCGATCAGTCAAATTCTGATGATGTCGACGATGGAGGAGAAATCGAGCCGGATTGCCGAGGTTTTACTGGGCGCGATTACGCCAGGTGAACTCATGTCCGGGAAAGTTCTCGGCAGCCTCCTGGTCGGGTTGACCATGCTCGGCTTCTGGGTGGTGGTGATCTTTCTCGCCCTCGGGTATTTCGGCCCGAGCCTCGGCGGCGCCGGCACGTTTGCCAAGGGGCTGTTGGGTGCCATTTCCCCAACCGGGCTGGGCTGGTTTTTCGCTTACTTCGTACTCGGATATCTGTTCTACGGGGCGCTGCTCGGCGCGATCGGCGCCGCGGTCAGTACCATCCAGGAGGCCCAGCCCTACATGACCCCGGTGACCCTGCTGTTGATGGTGCCGCTTATCCTGATGGTCCCGATCGTCAAGAACCCCACCGCGGAGTACGCCCGGGTGCTTTCCTACATCCCACCGCTGACGCCGTTTGTGATGATGAACCGGATCAACGCCCCACCGCCGCTGATCGATTACATCCTGACCACCTTGCTGCTGGGGGCGAGCGTCGTGGTCTTGCTTTACTTTGCCGGGCGTATCTTCCGGATCGGGTTGCTCAACAGCGGTGCCCCGCCCAAGCTGCGGCAATTGCTCGCCTGGCTGCGCACCCCCGCCCGGCCCGGAACCGATGTCGCCGACTGAGTTCCGGGGCACGGATACTGGAGGATTATGGGACCGGGCGCGCCGGCTGCGTGAGCGGGCCGAGGCCGCGGGCGCATTGCACCCGATCGTGACGGCCCCCCAAGCCGTTACCGCCGAAGAGTTGCAGGCAGTAGTGAGGATCCCGGATCCCGAGCGCCTGCGCCGCGCACCCCGCCCGGTCACCTCGCCCGATCCATTCTTGCCGCCCTATGACCCTGAACTGTATCTCGGCGACATCGCCCCGACCCATGCGGTGTTGCTTAACAAGTATCCGGTCCTCGCCCGCCATCTGCTGCTGGTTACCCGCCGGTGGGTGCCACAGGCGGCCCCTCTCGATGCCGCCGATTTTGCGGCTCTTGCCGCCTTGCTGTGCCGCCGCCCGGCGTTGGGTTTCTGTAATTCCGGTCCCGAGGCCGGGGCCAGCCAACCGCACAAGCATCTCCAGGTTGTGACCCTGCCGCTGGCGCCCTGGGATCCGCCGATTCCCTTTGGGCCCTGGTTCGAGCAGGCCTTGCAGAATGGCCGGAATGCCATCCGGCAATTCACTTTCCGCCATGTGCTTGTCCGACTGCCGCCGCGGGTCCTGGAACGCTCCGACGCGGGGCTGCTGCTGCGGGCCCGCTATTCACGCATGCTTGAACAGCTGCATCTCGGCGCGGATGCGCAGGGACGACTCCCTCCCTACAATCTTCTGGTCACGGTGCGCTGGATGCTGCTGGTCCCGCGGCGGCGTGGAACCTGGGACGGCATTCCCGTGAATGCCCTTGGCTATGCCGGGGCCTTTATTGCCCGCGGACCCGGCCAGCGCGCCCGATTCGCCGTAGCCGACCCGCTGGCGGTGCTGGCCTCGGTCGGAATCCCCACGGGATAGGCGGCAAAAATTTCGGCTCTACGCTGCGAGGGAATGCCGGCCGATGTAGGTAACCTGGAGCCGGCAACCGCTCCGCTCCGCTTGGCGTCCCTCGCTCCGCGGGCATACCCGGCATAATGTATTTGATCTACCCGATCCCGAGGCCGTAGGTTACGCTTGGAGGTAGAGCAATACATTTAATGCCTGGTAAAAAACGAATAGCCGCCAAGTCAAGGGACCCAGCCTGTTGATTTGAGAGCAGTTAAATATGACCGATCCATCGAAGGAAATTTTTGATAACTACCTGCGAAATTACGAGCGACGCGGGAAAGGATATTTCCGTTCTCTCGAAGACGTGCGGGCGCTGCACCTCGACCGTTTGCCACGCTGGATTGCGCGTATCGGCAAAGACGCACCTATTTTGGATGCAGGGTGCGCCACGGGCTATCAGCTCGGACTATTGCACGGTATGGGTTATACCCGGCTTACCGGTGTCGATGTCTCCGCGCAACTCATCGAGACGGCGCGTTCGCTGCTGCCGCCGCAGGTTGCCCTGAAACTGGCGGATATCCGGGAGTTTCTCGGGCAAACACCCGATGGGGCGTATGACGTGATTCTGTTTCATCATGTCATTGAACACATTCCCCGCGAGCACACCATCGGCCTGCTGCGTGAGTTCAGACGTTGTCTGGCGAAAGGCGGATATTTAAGCCTGAAAACGCCTAATGTAGCCTGTTTGCTCGGTGGATACCACGGCTTCGGGGATTTTACTCATGTGGTGCAGTTCAACGAGTTTTCGTTGTTACAGGTGTTGGAGCGGGCGGGGTTCGATGCCGAGCAGGTTGAGTTCGTTCTTCATACTCCGAAATTGTTCTGGTCGTTCCGGCATCCGCTGCGCGCAGTAATGCGCGTATTGAACCGGCTGCGCTGGCGGCTCAATAAGATGGTACATCGCGTGGTTTGTATCCTGCTCGATCTTCGGCCTGCGCCCCGCGTGTCCGAATGGGAACTCGAAGTATTGGCGCGCAAATGATTCGACTATGGCAACGCCTGCGTCTTGTCTGGCGCAAGTTCGAACGTATGGTCGAGTTTCTGGCCTATGGCTTGTTCGATTCGTTGGTATTGTTCGGAGTGTCTAGGGTGCCACGAAACAGCAAGCGCGTCGCCGTGGTGAATCTGAAATTGCTGGGCGATTATTTCCTGTGGCTGCCGTTCGGAAAGGGGCTGGTGGCGCAGTTGCAGGAGCAAGGCGATGAAGTCGTTTTTGTCGGGAATGCGGCTTGGATTGCACTGGTGGAGCAGCATTTCCCCGGCTGCGAGACGGTAGGCGTCGAGTGGAAGCGATTGATTCGCGACTTCCGTTACAGGATGCGCGTGCTGCGCGGCTTGCGGGCTCTGGGTGTATCGCAGGTGTTGCATCCGAGTTATCCGCGCGATGCCATCGTGGAGGATGCCGTGGTGCGCGCCATGGGCGCCCCGGCGCTCGGCTTCGATGCGGGGTTCCCGGATCGCCCGAAGCTCGATATGAGAATCAGCAACCGCCTGTATTCGCGCCTGCTGCCGCCGATACCGGGCGTGCATCAATCCGTTCGCGGCGCCGGTTTCCTGCGCGCGGTGGGCGTGGCGTTCGCTGCCATTGCGCCGGATCTTCCCCGTCCTGATCCGGCCGGGGGCTTGCGCGGACAACGCTATGTCCTGCTGGTGCCGGGTGGGAGCCGGGGGTTCAAATTATGGCCGTGGGAGAAAACGGCTGAAATCGCCCGCAGGACATTGAACCGTGATCCCGGCCTGTTGTGCGTAATGGCCGGGACACCCGCCGAACAAGCCCTGTGTCGCCGCATTGCCGATGCCCTGCCGGAGGGGCGTTGTCTCGATCTCGCCGGGAAAACGGATCCGGCCGGATTCGTCGCCCTGGTCGCCCATGCGCGATGGGTGTTGGGTAATGACTCGGCGGCCGGGCATGTCGCCGTCGTGTATGGCGTGCCTTCCGTCGTGGTACTGGGCGGCGGAAACTTTGGGCGCTGTTACCCCTATCCGGCAAGCGCTCCGGTCAAGCGGCGTCCCGTGTGTGTGTGGAAAAACATGCCGTGTTTCGGTTGTGACTGGGTCTGCCGTTATCGGACATCACCCGACAGGGCCTATCCTTGCATCGAACGGATCGATGTGGAGGCCGTGTGGGGCGCAGTAGTCCGGGTGATGGACGGCGCAATTCCGAAAGCGCCTGTTGCCGATGATCGGGGCGGCGGATCGGGCGTGCTGTTTTCAGGGCCCCCGGCTCCTGGCGATGCGCCAGCCCTCGCGAAGCGCGCGCAAGGGAACGATGCTCCGATAGCGAAAGGCCCGCAGGAGGGCCCGCATCGTGAGGGTGAATAGTCGCGCCGTCATCAGAAGCACGCGATCCCGCGGGGTTCGCGCCAGTTTGCGCGCCAGCGTCCAATGCGCGGCGACCATGTGCGTTTCGTAGAATTCCGATCCCAGTCCGCTGCCGGCGCTGCCTTCGTGAAATACCAGTACTTGTGACACGTGTTCCATTTTTCGTTCGCCCAGTTTCCATCCCAACATCCAGTCTTCGCCATACATGAAGAAATCCTCGTCGAACAATGCCGGACCGGTCCGTTCCGGCGCGATCAGCAGGCAGCAGCCGCTGGCATAGGTAAAACTGCCGGGTAATGGCTTATGGGTTAGCAGGCCGGCGTGGCGCTGGTAGTGGACTGTGCCGATGACGTGGCCGGCATGGTCAATGTCTGGATAGGCGATGACCGCCCGCTCGTGCCGGGTCAGGGCGCCGGCGAGTGCTTCAATGGCACCGTGAAGCAGGCGGGCGTCGTTGTTGATGAGCAGCACCCAGCTTGTGCCGAAGCGCCGGGCGATCCGCTCCATGCCCCGGTTGACGCCGGCGGCGAAGCCGAGATTGGCGGGACTGCGTTCGATGCCGACTCTGGAGTCCTGATTCAGGCTCTCGGACAAGGCGTCGGCGGATGCGCCGCCGTCTCCGGAATTGTCCCAGACGAGCACATGGGCCGCGCCTTCGTCGAGCAGGGAGCGAACGCAGGTGAGCGTGCGGGAGGCGTCACGGTAGTTCAGTGTGAGGCCGATTATAGGCGGGTGCGAGGTCATGCGGAGGGTTTCCGCTTCCCCGGGTTTTTCAGTCCGTCCCGCAAGCCGCTCAGCATGCAGCGCAGTTGAGTCTTGCGCCGGGGGTCGATGAAGGCGTGAACGCCCGCGGTCAGCAGCAACTTGATGATCGCCCAGTTTTTCCAGACGCGCGGAACGTAATCACGGCGCATGAGGAGGACGGCGTTGCGAAACAGATAATAATGGCGCTTGGGCGAGCGCATGGGCCACAGGCGCCATCCGAACAGCCAGATGCGCCGGGTGCCCTCGCCCATGCGGTGCAGGAACCGTGCCTGCGCGATGCCGTAAAGGCCGTAGCCCGCGGCCTGGACACGGAACGCCCATTCCGTGTCCACGTGGTCGATGAACAGGGCCTCTTCCAAGCCGCCGAGTTCCAGGAACAGGGCGATCGGAACCAGGGTGCCGCTGCCGTTGAGATTGGCGCAGGGCACCGGCCGGGTGTCGCCTTGTTCGGGGTACGCGCGCATCCAGCGCCAGCGGGTATGTTGATGAAATCCGTGGCGCAGGCCCGTGGCGGCGTCCACCAGCGAAGGACCGACGCAGCCTGCGGGCGGATCGGCGCCTTCGAGGCGCGCGAAGCCGTTCATCAACGCTTCGAGACTACCCGGCTCCGGTTCGCTGTCCTGATCCAGGAACAGTGCGAGATGGGTTTCAGGCCAGATATGTCGCGCTTCCCGCACGCCCCGGTTGATCGCGGCGGCGAGGCCCAGGTTGCGATCGTTGACGAGCAGGCGGGTGCGCCGGCGTGCCGTGGTGAGCGCGCCAAGCTCTCCGGGAAGGTCGCCGGCAGAGGCGTTATCGACCAGCACCACGGCCGCATCTTTCGGAAGAGCTTCCAGCAGGCGCTTGAGAATGTGCAGATCGGGATCATAAGTGACGATGATGCAGGCGAGCGTTCCCATGTCCTGCGCAAAGCCGGCGGAAGATCGAGCCGGGGGTCGTGCGGGCGGGGCCTTTGCTCTTTTTCCGGCCGGCATTCCTGTTTCTCTCATCTCGGGTGAGATTCATGCCTGGCCAGCGCCGTCCGGAAACGGTCGTTGAAATGCGTCCAGGAGAAATTTTCTGCGAATTGTCGGGCCCGTCGGGCGGCAAGGCGTTTTTCGGCGTTATCGCGGCCCAGGCACTCGATAACGGCTTCGGCGAAGGCACGGTTGTCGCCGGGCGCGATGAGCCGCCCCGATCGGCCGTTGGCCACGGCATCGGGCACGCCGCCGGCGGCGAAGGCGACGGTGGGTAGGCCGTGGGCGGCGGCCTCGATGGCGACCATGCCGAAGCCTTCGTGATCGCCGGGCAGCTCTTGCACGGGGAAGAGGAGCAGGTCGGCGGCGAAGTAGGCGGCGGAGAGTTCGGAGTCGCCGACGTGGTCGAGGAACAGGACCCGATTCCCGAGCCGGTTTTCTTGCAGGGAGTCGAAAACGCGCCGCTTTTCCCCGCTGCGATGCTTGAGAGCCTGGGTGGGTTCGTCGCCGATGACGACGAGCTTCGCATTCGGTAGGCGCGACAGGACGGCGGGCAGAATGCCGCGTACGAATGCGGACAGTCCCTTGCGCGCGGTGATGCGCCCCACGTAGAGCATGAGCGGGGCATCGTCGAGTCGGTGTTTGGCTCGGAAATCGCGACGGCGGGTTTCGGCATCGGTGAGATCGGGCGGCTCGACCCCCGGGGGCAGGATGGCGATCCGGGCGGGGTCGATGCCGATTTTCACGGCCAGGCCGCGGCTGAAGCGGCTATTGACGAACACCCGGTCGCAACGGCGCAGGAAGGGTCGCCAGAGCCGTCGATACAACGGGTGCTCGGCCTCGATGTCGAGGCCGTGGAGGTAGACAACGCAATGCGCGCCGACCAGGCGCGCGGCAAGCCAGGCGAAGGGCGCGGTCAGCCCGCTTCCGGCGAACACGAGGCCGGGGCGCAGTTGCAACGCCCGCCCGATCGTCGCCCATTTGGCGCGGGCCAGAAACCACCACAGCGGTCGTGCGGGTATGCCGGTGGCGGTGACCTTCAGTGGGAGATGCCGGGCGCAACCCGCCGGGCCGATGACGTGGACGCGGTAGTCCGCGCGCAGCGCGTCCACGATATGCCAAACGAGCCGCTCCATGCCGCCGACGAGCGGCGGGAGGTTGCGGGTGACGACGAGGGCGGCGGGAGGGGGGGGATGCCGGGTCATAATGGGACGCGCCGCGCCTTGCCGCCGTTTCCGGACGTTGCACCTGGTCTTGCCGGAGCGAAAGAGGCGAGCGGCACCGTCATCACCGGGAACCCGGCGCCCGGGGACGTTCGCGCAGTGCCGGGCGCCCGTTCCCCAAGGTTACCCCGTCGGGTAATTGTATGGCTGCCCGCAGCGCTACGGAATTGGTTTGCAAGAAGTCCTTCGGGTCGAAGTTGTGGGAATGTTGGGGCCTCGAAGATGGTATCGCGGGGCAGCCGGCCGGCGTGATACCGCCCGCAGCGTGGATTCATGGGTATTGTCTTCATTCGTTGGCCATCAGATGAAATCCACTACCTCATCGAGCGGCTTGCGGAAAATCTTGGGTATTTGTGCCTCCGGTGCCGGGTAACCCGCCACCAGCAGCAGGAACGGGCGCTCGTTGGCCGGCCGATGGAGGATCTCATTAAGAAAGCCCATCGGACTCGGTGTATGTGTCAACGTCGCGAGTCCCGCATAATGCAGTGCCGTAATCAGCATGCCCGTGGCCAGGCCCACGGATTCGGTGGGATAGTAGTGCTTGACTTTGTGTCCATCGAGCAGTTTTCCATATTTCTGCACGAATACGGCAATCAGCCATGGGGCAATCTCCAGGAAGGGCTTGTGCGCATCGGTGCCGAGCGGTGCCAGCGCTTCCAGCCATTCGGGCGAGGCGCGATGCGCGTAAAATTCCTGCTCCTCGGCTTCTGCCGTGGTACGGATGCGCCGTTTGAGAGTCGGATCGGCAACCGCCACGAAATGCCACGGCTGCATGTTGGCGCCGCTGGGCGCGGTCACGGCCGTTGCGATGCAGCGTTCGATCAGTTTACGCGGTACGGGACGGTCCGAGAACTGACGCACGCTGCGGCGCCGTTCCATTACCTCTTGAAAATTCCGCGCGCGTTCCAGCATTTCGGGTAACGGGTATTCCCGGTAAGCGGATAGCGGTACGAATTGGGGCTTACCCATGGAGTCCTCCTGGAGATCGTGTGTCGCTTCAGTCTAAACGAACTAACGATGCGTGCAGTATCATCGAGTCTTCGGCGGCGGCACCCCGATTTTATCTATTCGGGGCGGTAACCCGTAAGGAATTTCGGAAAATTCTCGGACTGTATCCTGGGTTTTCTATCTGCGTTGTAGATCCGGCTGGGGGATCGGCCCCAAGGCGGATGGGTCCATACGGTGGCAAGTAGGAAGGGGACGCCTCAGCGCCGGGCTTCGGCGACGGTGCCGTTGGCGCAAAGCGCCTCGATGGTTTCGGCGCCGAGCCCCAGCCAGTCGTGGAGTACCGTGGCGGTGTGTTCACCGAGCAATGGGGGCGGCAGCGGGTTCACCACGGGACTGCCATTGATCCGCAACGGTGCCCCGATCCGCGGGAGCCGCCCCAGTGCGGGATGGGATACCTCATCCACCAGGCCGCGTGAGCGAATCTGGGGGTCGGCGAAGACCTGCTCCAGCGAGTTGACGGGCCCGGCGGGGATACCCGCCTTGGCGCAGGCGCTGAGCCACTCACGAGCCGGGCGGGTGGCAAGCGCCTCGGTCAGGGTGGGAACCAGCAAGTCGCGATGATGGACCCGTGCAGCGTTGGTTTGGTAACGCGGGTCGGCGGCCAACTCCTTGCGGCCGAGAAGCTCGGCCAGGCGGCGGAATTGTTCGTCGTTGCCGACGGCGAGTACGATGTGGTCGTCCGCGGTGGGGAAGGACTGGTAGGGCACGATATTCGGGTGGGCGCTGCCCATGCGTTCGGGAACCGCGCCGCCGACCAGGTAGTTCATCGCCTGGTTGGCCAGCGTGGCCACTTGGACGTCGAACAGGGAGAGATCGAGATATTGCCCCCGGCCGCTTCGTTGACGCTGATGCAGCGCGGCAAGGATGGCGCTTGAAGCATAGAGCCCGGTAAGGATGTCGGCGACGGCGACGCCGACTTTCACGGGTTCTCCATCCGCGGCCCCCGTGAGGCTCATCAGCCCGCCCATCGCCTGGATGAGCAGGTCATAGCCGGGGCGTTCGGCATAGGGGCCGTCTTGCCCGAAACCGCTGATCGAACAATAGATCAGCTTCGGGTAACGGGTGCCGAGGCGTGCAGCGTCCAGTCCATAGCGAGCCAACGTGCCGGGACGAAAGTTTTCGACCAGGATATCGCTATGTCCGGCGAGGCTTGCTACCAGGCGAGCACCTTCGGGGCGGGAGAAATCGATGGCGACGGAACGTTTGCCGCGGTTTGTGGCGAGATAGTAGGCGGCGGGGCTGGAATCTTGCGCATCGGTTCCGCCGAGATAGGGTGGCCCCCAACGGCGGGTGTCGTCGCCGCGCCCGGGTTGCTCGATCTTGATTACCTCGGCGCCCAAGTCTGCCAGGAGCTGGGTGCACCAGGGGCCGGCCAGTACCCGGGAGAGATCCAGGACACGAAGGCCCTCGAGTGAAGTCATCCTGATTCAGTATGATAAAAATCAAGTATAGCGCCCCTTCGCGTCCACACCCGCCGGCACCAGGGCATATACTCCCCCTGGTCTGCTGCTGAGTGAGGTATGGATGCCGACTGGAATGGCCGGGACATGGCACCGCCGTCCGCGATGCCGTGATGCCGGATCTGGGTGCCTTGGTCCTGGCAGTGGCGACCCGGGTGTTTGATCCCATGCTCAGCCCCAGCCGTCTGGCGGTCCTGCCTTAGCGCAGCCGCTTATCCACTACCGCCCGGGTTATCCGCAACCGATGCACCTTGTTGTGGCTCATCGCGCTAATCCCCGTTTTCATCTCTTTTTCTCGCGCAAAGAAGAGATTACTGTCTGGGATCTCCTTTCAAGTGGGCACAGCCGCTGGGTTCCGGTATAATTTTGCACGGGAAACCCTTTGTTTCCATTCATCTACCGGTCCCTGGGGCTGATTCAGGAGAATGCCGTGGCCGATCATCCTGCCGAACGGCCATTTGTCGTCGGGGAGTGGTTCAATCGCTGGGATCTGATCCTCCTGCCGTTGGTGCTGGGGGTGTTGTTTGTTTTTGCTTGGGCGAGCGGGCACGTGCCGATAACGATATCCGTGCCTCGGGGCGAAAGTATTTCTCTTTCGCCAATCTATCTGCCGCTGTATACACTGAAAACTACACTCAGGATGCTGGTTGCACTCGGTTTTTCCCTTCTGTTCACTTTTATGTATGGCGGGCTTGCCGCCAAGAGTCGGCGTGCCGAACGGGTAATGGTTCCGTTGCTCGACATTTTGCAATCGGTTCCCATTCTGGGATTTTTATCGATTATCGTCGTGTGGGTGGTCAGCCGCATGCCAAACCAGCAATTCGGGCTTGAGATGGCAGCGGTGTTTGCCATTTTCACCTCCCAGGCATGGAATATGACCTTCAGTTATTACCATTCACTCAAACGGTTGCCGAAACCATTGACGCAGGCGGCCAGGGTATTTGGCCTTTCTCGGTGGCAACGGTTCACCAAGCTGGAATTGCCCTACGCAATACCGGGGCTGGTGTGGAACACCATGATGTCGGTATCGGGAGGATGGTTTTTTGTAGTCGCTTCCGAAGCAATCACGGTGTCGGGGCACCAGGTTCTGCTTCCGGGGGTTGGCTCGTACATTGCCGAGGCGATTGCCCAGCGTAACCTTAGGGCGATCGGGTGGGCGATTTTTGCCATGTTTGTCGCCCTGATGCTGTATGACCAGCTCGTTTTCCGCCCGCTGATAGCCTGGGCCGACAAGTTTCGTTCCGAGACTACGGCCGGAGATGAGGAACCGCGGTCATGGATGCTTGACCTGATTCGTCGGAGTCGCTTACCTCGGCGCATTGGGCGGGTGATCAATGAGGTCATCGCGCCCCGGATACGACGCTTCCATCTGCCGCGGCCGCAGCCGCGGTTGAAGTCCATACGGGTCAAACGGGTGGTGCGGATGTCACCGCGCCTGGGCGATGCAGTCTGGGTGGGCCTGTTGGCACTGATTGGGGCGGTCACCATCATTTTTATTGGGCGTTATGTTTTCTCCAGTGTCGGGTTTTTTGAAATCGGGCGGGTATTTCTTCTCGGGTTCTATACCTTGCTGCGGGTGTTGGTGATGACTTTACTTGCCAGCCTTATCTGGTTGCCGGTCGGCATCCGGATCGGTCTCGATTCCCGGCTTACTCACCGCGCTCGTCCCATCGTCCTGTTCCTGTCCGCCTTTCCAGCCAATCTGCTGTTTCCCATCGCGGTATATGTGATTGTCCGCTATGGCCTCAACACCCAGATTTGGCTTTCCCCCCTGATGGTGCTCGGCACCCAATGGTACATACTGTTCAATGTGATTTCCGGGGCCAGCTCCATTTCCAATGACTTGCGCGAGGCCGCTCGCAATATGGGTCTTAGGGGTTGGCGCCTGTGGCGGCGGCTGTACCTTCCGGCCGTGTTACCGGCCTTCGTGACCGGCGCACTGACCGCTGCGGGCGGCGCCTGGAACGCCAGTGTGGTGGCGGAGATCGTCTCTTGGGGTGGGCGTACACTGACGGCGAGTGGGGTGGGTTCTTATATCGCCGAGCAGACCACGGTCGGCAATCTGCCCAGGGTGGTGTTGGGGATTGCCGTGATGAGCCTGTATGTGGTCGTGATGAACCGGATTCTCTGGCGGCCGCTGTACCGCTATTCCGCCGCCCGCACCGAGGAAGGAAGTTGAGGAGAACTCATGTCGGAACTGGTTGAATTAAAGCATGTACGCAAGGAATTTTCCGGTCCGGAGGAACAACCCATCGTTATTCTGGACGATATCAATCTCGAGTTGCATGAGGGCGAGATTGTCGCCCTGCTCGGCAAGTCCGGGTCGGGAAAATCTACGATTCTACGTATCATCGCCGGACTGATCGCGCCTACTGCCGGTGAGGTGCTCTACCGTGGCCGGCCGGTGCGAGGCTCGGCACCTGGAATCAGCATGGTGTTTCAGGATTTTGCCCTGTTCCCCTGGCTTGATGTGCTCGAAAATGTACGCCTGGGCCTCGAGGCGCAAGGTGTCCCGGTGGCCGAGCAGCGGCGCCGGGCCTTAGAAGCCATTGACATGATCGGACTGGACGGGTTCGAATCCGCCTATCCGAAAGAGCTCTCCGGCGGTATGCGGCAACGGGTCGGCTTTGCCCGGGCCTTGGTGGTACGCCCGGACGTTCTGCTCATGGACGAGCCGTTCTCCGCGCTGGATGTCCCGACGGCGGAAACCCTGAGAGACGATTTGCTGGATTTATGGCGGGAGCGCAAGATTCCCACCCGGGCCATTCTCATGGTATCGCACAATATCGAGGAGTCCCTGCTTTTAGTCGATCGCCTGGTGATCCTCGGTAGTGACCCCGGGCGTATCAAGGTGAAGCTGCCGGTGCGCCTGCCGCATCCTCGCAACCGGAACTCCGATGCCTTTCGCGCCTTCGTCGGCCGGGTCTATGACGCCATAACCCGCCCCAGCGAACCCGCAGTGGTCCCCTTGGCCACGGCCACGCTGGAGATCGGCGCCCGCTTACCCAGTGCCAATGTGCAGCAAATGCTGGGCGTGCTGGATGTGGTTAGTGAAGAATCTTCCAGCGATGAGTTGGAACTGTCCGAATTGGCCGATGAGCTGGAAATGGAGATTGATGAAATTTTCCCCCTGGTCGAAGCGCTGGAATTACTCGGATTTGCGCACACCGGCGATGGCAGGATCCGGCTTTCGGAGGCCGGCAAGGCGTTTCTTAAAGCCGATATTCTCGAACGTAAGCCGCTGTTCCGCCATGCGGTGCTCGACCGGGTTCCGATAGTCCGGCATATCTATAAAACCATCTGTGCCGAGGAGGATCACCGGGTCAATGAAGAGCAATTTCTCGCCGCGCTCAACGAATCGTTGTCGGACGAGGAGGCCGAGCGGGTTCTGGAGGTGATCGTTGCCTGGGGGCGTTATGCCGAACTGTTTGCCTACGATTACGACAGCGGCGAATTCAGCCTCGAAAACCCCACCGCGGATAAAGTTTCCGGCTGATTCTTGCAGTAGCCGGATTCCGGTCCGGATCGGGTCTTCGAGCCAGGGTGCCTGCCGGACCGGGGAGCAACCTGCCGCATGGGCGTGATAGCGGGCGGAATATCTCCGGTTCCTCGTTTTGCAGGCCCGCTATGCGCCTCAAAACCAGGAACATCTCGACTCTCCTCTGCCCTGCTCGCTATGCTTGCCTAAGCTTGGCAGGCGTCTGGGGATGAGAGGATGCCTGGTTGCAGATTCACTGGATCCGTGGCCGGGATCAGCGCCCGCGAAAGACGATCCGACCCTTACTGAGGTCGTATGGGGTTAGCTCGACCGTGACCTTATCGCCCGTCAGGATGCGAATGTAGTGTTTGCGCATTCGCCCGGAAATATGGGCAGTGACGACATGGCCATTTTCCAGTTCAACCCGAAACCTGGTATTAGGCAGGGTTTCGGTAACCTTGCCTTCCATTTGGATGCTTTCTTCTTTAGCCATGGTTGATAGATCAATAATAACCAGGGTATTTTGCCGCAAGCGGAGGGTTCAGAGCAAGTCCAAGTTCCAGATGGGTTATGCTTTCGACTTTATGAGAGGGAGGGTCTCCCATGATTCGACGTGTCTTATTGGTCTTGGCAGGGCTGTTTCTTCTTGCCCCTATCCCGGCTTTGGCCACGCCCTGGGTTGCGGTGGGTGTTAGCGCCTGGAACACGGGTGCCAGTGGTACGGTACGCGATACTTCGAGTGCCTTGAATACCAATGTCAACCTGGAGAATGATCTGCATCTGGGACATCACTGGAACGGGGGGTTGCATGTCACCTTTGACGATCCTTTGCCCTTGCTTCCGGATTTGCGTCTGAGCTATGACCGGATTCTCAGCAGCGGGTCGGGGATTACCCGGCAGAGCTTTACCTTTGGGGGTAATGTCTATAACGCCAATGGCCAAATCCAGAGCCAGGCGTTGCTTCGGCAGGGTTCGGTGCTCTTGTTTTGGAATCCGCTGGACGATTCCCTGGTCAACTGGAGGTTCGGGTTCGAGGCCCGCTGGATAAAGCTGAATGTGGCCGCCTCGGGTCAAGGGGTGGCTACGGCACCGGGCGGGGGGACTCAACCCTACCAGGTGAGCGGCTCGGCCGGCGGGGTGGTGTGGTTACCGCTGTTGGATACCGGAGTCACCTTGCATTTACCGGCCGGTTTCGAGATATCGGGTGATGCTGCATTTATTCATGTGGGATCCAGCTATCTGTATGATGCTCGTGCCGGACTCGGCTATTCCTTTGGTCCGGGGCTGAGCGCCTCTGTGGGGTATCGGCGGTTGCGGGTGCATCTGGAGAGTTCCCGCATCAGCCTGAATGGCACGGCCGAATTCAGCGGAGTTTATGCCGGCTTGGGCTGGCATTTCTGAGATTGTCCCGGGGCCGGAAAGTAAAGCCGGCGGTGGAGATGGAATTACTTTGGTAATGGAAAGGGTCCCGCCGGCGCATTCATGGCCCGGCGCAGCCACTCCATGAATGCGGCACGCGGGACCAGTTCGGCCCCCAGGCCGAGAAGGTGCGCGGAAGGAACCTGGCAGTCGATAAGACTCTCGGGAAAGCTCTCGAGTAGGCGGGCAAGTCCAACCAGGGCCACCTTCGAGGCGTCGCTTTCCCGGCTGAACATGGACTCACCAAAAAAAGCCGTACCGATTGAGATTCCGTAGAGCCCTCCCACGAGCACATCCCCGTGCCGAACCTCTATGGAATGGGCCCAGCCGAGGCGGTGCAGGTGCCGGTAGGCCGCGACCATCGCCGGGGTGATCCAGGTGCCCGGTGAGCCTTTTCTCGGTGCGGCACAGGCGTGGATGGTCCCCGCGAAATCTTGATCCACACTCGTTGTGAAGGTTCTTTTTCGAAGGGTTCGACGCAGGCTCCGGGAAAGGCGTAGGCGGCGGGGATTCAGTACCAGGCGTGGATTGGGAGTCCACCACAGGATCGGCTGAGCCTCTTCATACCATGGGAAGATACCCCGGCGATAGGCGGCAAGCAGGCGATCCGGAGACAGGTCGCCGCCGAGGGCAATGAGGCCATTGGGCTCGGTGAGCGCGGCTTCGGTGGGCGGGAAGTCATCGGGCGGGGCATCGCGGGCAATCAAGTAAGGATGCGGCGGCCTGCTCATGGGGCGACCCGATGCACGGGCAGGATCGCCTCGGCGGCCCGCCGGTAACGTTCCACCGCCCGATGTTCGGCTTCGAGATAAGCCCGGACCGCTCGCTCCAATCCGGCATCGCGGAGCCAGTGCGAGGAGTAATGCAGACACGGGGCGAAGCCACGGATTAGTTTATGTTCACCCTGGATCCCGGGGTGGAAGTGGTGTTGCTTGCGGGCAATGGCCCGCTCGATGCCCTGGTAATAGCAGACCTCGAAGTGCAGGCTGTCGATCCATTCGAAGGCTCCCCAGTAGCGGCCGTATAAATTCTCGGAATCTTCCAGAAACAGGGCTCCCGCCAGGACCTCGGTACCGCGATAGGCAAGGCAGGCGACAAAGGCTTCCGGCATTCGCCGGCACAGTTCGGCGAAAAATTCCCGGGTAAGGTAGGGACGCATTCCGTGGGTTCGATAATTGGCCGCATAGAGGCGGTAGGCGGTATTCAGGATTCTGGGGCTGAAATCCCCTCCCTCAATCCAGATGCAGCGTACACCAGCTTCCGCTGTTTTGCGCCGTTCGCGGCGTATTTTCTTGCGCCGCGCCGCGGTCAGGGTTGCCAGCCAATCATCGAAGCATTGGTAGTTTGCGTTAACCCAGCGGAAATGACAGCCGGTACGCGCCAAGTGGCCACAAGAGGCCAATATGGCGGATTCATCCGGGCGGTGGAATAGCCAGTGCAGGGAGGATAACCCGCGCTCGCGGGCATAATCCATCGCTCCTTGGGCCAGGGTGGTTCCGGTGCCGGCCGGTGCCGAGGCACCGAGAAGCAGGCGGTAACCCGGAATCGGGGTGTAGGGAATGGCGATGACAAGTTTCGGATAATATTCGTGGCCGCTCGAACCCAGCGCCTCGGCCCAGTCCCAGTCGAATATAAATTCCCCGCGGGAGTCGGTTTTTTCAAATAACGGTAGCGCGCCCCAAAGCTTGCCGTCGTCTCCGTGAAGGCTCAGGTAGCGGGGTAACCAGCCGGTTCCCGGGCCTACCGAGGCACCGGCCTCGAGGGCGCTGAAAAACTCATGGCGTAGGGGGGCGGAGTGGGTTCCGGCAAGCAGGTTCCACTGGGCGGAATCAATTTCCGCGATCGTGGAATGCAGCCGTAGAGTGGGCATGAGAAAATGATTTCAACCATCTCGATTCAGGGCATCGAGATACTTTTCGGAATCGATCGCGGCCATGCAGCCGTTAGCGGCCGAGGTGATTGCTTGGCGATAGACATGATCCATCACATCTCCGGCGGCGAAAACGCCCTCGATAGAGGTGGCCGTCACATTACCGTGGCTGCCGCCTTGTACTGTGATGTAGCCGTTGCGCATCTCGATCTGGCCGGTGAAAATCGAAGTATTCGGGGTATGACCAATGGCAATGAAAATGCCGCTGAGTTCAATGTCATGGATCCTACCGGGGTTGGTGGTGGCGCGGACACGCACTCCGGTGACTCCATTTCCGTCGCCGAGAACCGCTTCGACGACATGATTCCACAACAGCCGGATTCGGCCTTCGCGTTCGCGCGCGAACAGCCGCTGCTGTAATACCTTCTCGGCCCGCAACTGATCCCGCCGATGAATCAAGGTGACCTCGGAGGCGATATTGGCCAGGTAGAGCGCCTCCTCGACGGCGGTATTGCCGCCGCCCACGACGGCAACTTTCTGGCCTTTGAAAAAAAAGCCGTCACAAGTGGCGCAGGCCGAAACGCCCTTGCCCTTGTAGGCCGACTCGGAGGGCAGGCCGAGATAGCGGGCATCGGCCCCGGTGGCGATGATCAGGGCGTCGCAAGTATAGGTCATGTTATCGCCGACGAGCCGGAAGGGTCGCTGTTTGAGTGACGCAGATTGAATATGGTCGAAGATGATTTCGGCCCCTGCGCGTTCGGCGTGCTGCTGCATCCGGGTCATCAATTCGGGACCTTGCAGGCCTTCGGGACCGCCGGGCCAATTATCGACATCCGTGGTGAGCATCAGCTGCCCGCCCTGGGCCAGCCCGGTCACCAGCACCGGCGAGAGGTTGGCGCGGGCGCCATAGATCGCGGCCGTGTAACCGGCCGGACCCGAGCCAAGGATAAGCAGTCGAACATGTCGTGTCTGGGTCATGATGCCTTCCTGTGCATTTGGTCGATGGGAAGTATTGTGAAAAAAATAGTGTAAAGGATTGCCCGCCATTACGCCTTACCCTAGCCCCGGGCTTGGGTGCATTCGCCGGACGCGCTAAACTCATAAGGATCGAATCGTAACTTCAATATGGCCAAGACGAGAGACAGTTCAAACTCTACCTCCGATGAGCTGCTGATACCGCGGCTCGGCGCGGCGGCACGGGAAGCCGCCTTCTGGCTGAGCACCGCGCTGGCCGTAGTGCTGGCCGTGGCCTTGGCCTCGTTTCATCCGGGCGATCCCAGCTACACCAGCACCGGTATCGGTCCGGTGCATAACCTGATTGGTCCGGCAGGTGCCTGGGCCAGCGATTTCCTGCTGTTCATCCTTGGCGCTACGGCCTATGTACTACCCTTGTTTCTGGGCTATGCCGGGTGGCTGATATTCCATGGCATGGTGCGGCGCAAGGTGCTGGTGCGTAGCCTGCGCATATTCTCCTTGCTGGCGGCGATTATCACTTGCTCGATATTGCTGACCTTGTTGGCGGCGCCGGGTCCGGCCTGGTTTCCGGCCGGTATAGGAGGGGTGCTGGGGGATGCCCTGGCGGTGCCGATTGCCGATGGAGTGGGAGTTGCGGGAGCGGCGTTGTTGCTACTGGCGGTGTTGGCGGCAACGGTAACGCTGGCGACCGGCTTGTCCTGGTTTGCCTTGATGGATCGCTTGGGCGCCCTGGTCTTGCGATTTATCGAGTGGGTGGGGTTGCGCCGCCGGCACCGGCGCGAGCGGCGCCAGGCCAGGGCGGGTCGCACCTCGCGCAGCGTGGCGCTGGAGCGTGAGAGTGCCCGGCGGGCGACCCGGGGCAAACTCCGGGTCGAGCCGGCAATAGCCAAAGTAACGTTAAGCGCCAAGGTCGAACGCGAGCGCCAGCGAAATCTGTTTCCGCTCCCGCCGACTAAAACCGGGGCGCCGGGAACTCCGCCGCTGGCGCTATTGAACCCTCCGCCGCGTTCCGGTCGGGGATATGGCGAGAAGACGCTCGAGGCGATGAGTCGCCAGCTCGAATTAAAGCTGCGGGACTTCGGCATCGAGGTCGAGGTGGTAGCGGTACACGCGGGCCCGGTGATTACCCGTTTCGAGGTTCAGCCGGCACCGGGCGTCAAGGTTAGCCAGATCAGCGGTCTTGCCAAGGATTTAGCCCGTTCCCTCTCGGCGGTCAGCGTGCGGGTGGTCGAGGTCATCCCGGGCAAGAGTGTAGTCGGTATCGAGGTTCCTAACGAAGTCCGTGAACTGGTCACCCTGGGAGAGGTCCTGCGCTCCGATGCCTATGATCGTTCCACATCGAAACTTACCCTGGCGCTCGGCAAGGATATCTCCGGCCGGCCGGTAGTTACCGACTTGGCCCGGATGCCGCATCTTTTGATTGCCGGAACGACGGGTTCGGGCAAATCCGTAGCCTTGAATGCGATGTTACTGAGCCTGTTATATAAGGCCAGCCCCGATGATGTGCGCTTGTTGCTCATCGACCCGAAAATGCTCGAACTCTCGGTCTATGCAGATATTCCCCATCTGCTTACACCGGTAGTGACCGATATGGGTGAGGCGGCTACCGCATTGCGCTGGTGCGTGGTGGAGATGGACCGGCGTTACCGGAGAATCGCGACGCTGAAGGTGCGCAGCCTGGCCAATTACAACCGCAAGCTGCGGGAACTGACCGCCCGGGGGGAAACCGTTCCCGACGATCCACTGTCCGAGACCAATGAGGCCGGAGAACGCGAACCGCTCCGGCCTATGCCGGCCATCGTGGTGGTTATCGACGAGTTGGCCGATCTGATGTTGGTGGTGGGCAAGAAGGTCGAGGAACTGATCGCCCGCCTGGCGCAGAAGGCGAGGGCGGCAGGAATTCACCTCCTGGTGGCTACCCAACGGCCCTCAGTCGATGTGATCACCGGTCTGATCAAGGCTAATATTCCGGCCCGAATCGCCTTTCAGGTATCTTCGCGGGTGGATTCGCGTACCATAATCGATCAGAGCGGCGCCGATTCGCTGCTCGGTACCGGCGACATGCTGTTCCTGCCGCCGGGAACCTCCCTGGTTAATCGGGTCCATGGGGCCTTCGTTGACGATATCGAGGTGCATCGGGTGGTGGCGTGGCTCAAGCAAGCCGGCGAACCCACGTACCTGGAGGAGGTTCTCGAGGCGAACGAGGAGATTTCGAACGGGTTTCCCAAATCTAAAGTAAGCACCGACGCCGAAGACGATCCCCTCTATGATGAAGCGGTACATATCGTTACCGAAACCCGTCGGGCCTCGATCTCCGCGGTCCAGCGCCGGCTACGCATCGGCTATAACCGCGCGGCAAGGTTGATCGAGCAGATGGAGCGGGTCGGTATTGTCGGTTCCTTGCAACCGAACGGTAACCGTGAAGTATTGGCCCCCCCTCCACCGGAGTAATTCATGCAGAAACCTATCTTTCCCACCGCGGTAATCGCGTTGCTGCTCCTGGCGCCATTGGCCCAGGCGGGTAATTCCCGGGCGGCTGCAAGGCTGGATCGCCTGCTTGGCGCAACCCGCAGTCTCACGGCCCGGTTCACGGAAACCGTGGTAAATGCCAATGCCGCGACCGTCAGGCAGGCTTCGGGCTACGTGGCGATTGCCAAGCCGGGCCGGTTTCGCTGGGACTACCGCAAGCCTTACCGGCAGTTGATCGTCGCCGACGGGAAAACCCTGTGGATCTATGATCCGGGGCTCGAACAGGTGACGGTCAAACCCGAGCCCGGTGCGCTGGCCGCCGGGCCAGCGGCGTTGCTCGCCGGGGAGGCGGATATATCAAGGAACTTCAGGGTCAGCCTGCTACCGCGTCACGGCGGGTTGGACTGGTTGCGCCTGGTTCCGCGGTCGAAAAATGCCGACTATACGGCAATCGAACTTGGTCTTGCGGCCCATGATGAAATTCGGGTGATGCGGCTCGTGTCACGCCTGGGCCAGACCACACGGATAAAATTCAGCGATGTCCGGCGTAATCCGGCCATTCCCGTGGCACAATTTCGCTTCGTGCCGCCCGCGGGAGTCGATGTGGTGCGCGACACTTCACCGCCGGGGCCGAGCACCGGCGGGTCGTGATGGATCATCCCCGGGCGCCGCTTGCCGAGCGGATGCGCCCGCGGTGCCTGGATGAGGTGGTCGGCCAACCGGCCCTGGTGGGTCCCGGCGGCAGTCTTAGCCGGATTTTGAACGGTGGCCACCTGCCGTCCATTCTCTTTTGGGGACCGCCGGGCAGCGGTAAGACCACCCTGGCCCGGGTGCTTGCCGGGGAAGTGAAGGCACGATTTGTGGCTCGATCCGCGGTGGCCATTGGGGTGAGTGAGGTCAAGCGCATTATTGCCGAGGCCGATCGGGAGCGGGAGTCGGGGCACCCGACCGTATTTTTTCTCGATGAAATTCACCGCTTCAACAAGGCACAGCAGGATGCGCTGTTGCCGTATGTCGAACGGGGTACGGTAACCCTGATCGGGGCAACCACGGAAAACCCTTCCTTCGAGGTTCGGCGGGCGCTGTTATCACGTTGCCGCTTGTTACGCCTCGCCCAGCTCGATGAGCCTGCGTTGGTAACCATCCTCCGTCGGGCACTGGTTGATCCCGATCGGGGACTCGGTCTGGACGAGCACGCCTTGCCGGAAGAGTGGATCGGTGACATCGCGGCCGCCTCGGGTGGCGATGCGCGCCGCGGGCTCAACTTGCTCGAAAGCATTGCCGCCGCCCAGTGCGAACGGCCCCTGGAGCCGGGTGAGTTTCGCGCCCTGCTCGGGGAATGCATTGCCGCATTCGATCAGGGGGGGGATCTGTTCTATGACCAGATTTCAGCACTGCACAAGTCCGTTCGCGGTTCGGCACCGGATGCGGCGCTCTACTGGTTTGCGCGCATGCTCGCGGGGGGTGTCGAACCGCTCTATATCGCCCGCCGGCTGGTCCGGATGGCGAGCGAGGACGTGGGACTCGCCGATCCGCGCGCCCTCGGAATCGCGCTCGATGGCTGGCAGGTTTACGAACGGCTCGGAAGCCCCGAGGGCGATCTGGCACTTGCCGAGGTCGTGGTGTATCTGGCCGCCGCTCCCAAGAGCAATGCCATCTACCTTGCCTTGCGTGCCGCGGTGCAGGACAGCCGCAAGTGGGGTTCCGCCGAAGTACCGCTGCATTTGAGGAATGCACCGACGGAACTGATGCGTAAACTGGGCCACGGGGCCCGTTACCGCTACCCGCACGACGAGCCCGAGGCTTATGCCGTGGGCGAACATTATTTTCCGCAGGAGATGCCCGACCGCCGCTACTATCGGCCCACCGAGCGGGGGATCGAAAAACGGATTGCCGAGCGGCTGCGACACCTCGCCGAGCTGAACCGGGGCGGGCGCTGAGCCTCGCCGCGGCCCTTGAGCACCTTGGCCGGTAGTTATACCTGTTGTTTATCGAGAAACGGATAGTCCGTATAGCCGTGTTCATCGCCACCATAGAAGGTGGCCCGATCCGCCTCGTTGAGTGGCGCATTCCGCTTGAACCGCTCGACCAGGTCCGGGTTGGCGATAAAGGGTATGCCGAATGCCACCAGGTCGGCGCGGTGTTCGCAAATGGCGGCCTGGGCGGATTGTCTGGTGTAGCCGTTGTTGGCCAGGTACAGGCCGCCGAAACGATCGCTGAACTGGCGGTAATCCAAGCGGTGCTTACCGTGCTGCAGCATGACTCCTTCCAGTATGTGCAGGTAAGCCAGGCCGTACTTGCCGAGTTTTTCGCAGGCGGTATTGAAGGTGGCTTGGGGATTCGAATCGGCGATGTCGTTGAAGGTGTTTTCCGGCGACAGGCGGACACCGATATTACCCGGTGCCCAGGCTGTGACGACGGCCTCGACCACTTCGATTAGGAAACGGGTACGGTTTTCGATCGAACCCCCATAGTGGTCGTCGCGGTGATTGGTTTTATCACGCAGAAATTGATCGATCAGGTAGCCATTGGCGGCGTGAATTTCGGCACCGTCAAAGCCGGCTGCCTGTGCATTCCTGGCCGCCTGGCGATACTGTTCGATGATGGACTGGATTTCATTTAGCTCAAGAGCGTGGGGCGTTACGAAAGGTTGCATGCCTTGGTAAGTTACCGTCTCACCGGCGGGTTGAATGGCCGAGGGCGCCACGGGCAGGGCACCGTTCGGCTGTAGCGAGGGGTGCGAAATGCGCCCCACATGCCATAGCTGGATAAAAACCCGGCCGCCGGCGGCATGGATCGAATCGACCACCTTGCGCCAGCCGGCAATTTGCGCCTCGCTGTAGATCCCCGGGGTATTGGGATAGCCGACACCTTGGGAGGAGATCTGCGAACCTTCGGTGATGATCAGGCCGGCGCCGGCCCGCTGCGTGTAATATTTTCTGATGAGTTCACCGGCGACATTACCTTTTTCCGCGCGGTTGCGGGTCATGGGGGCCATGACGATACGGTTTTTCAGGGGAACATTGCCCAGTTGGATGGATGAAAAAAGAGAAATTTGACTGTTCATAAACTTTGCTCTTAGGTTAACCAATCATCCTGAAATCCGGAGAAAATCCTAGGTTTATCCCGGCCCATAAAACTATTTTAGAGGATCCGCCAGGGTAGGCGTAACCTCCTCGACCCGAGGTGAAACACGGAGGATATTATGCGCCCGTACGGGGGTATCGGCATATCAGGCGTTCGTTATGAAGGCGATACCCGGGATGGAGCTCAGCCGCCGCCTTTTGCGTTACCCGACCACAAAGTAGCCTAAAGCGGCGGTTCGCGGAGTCGCCGGATCCGGGCGGGATGTTCAGGGTTTATATGTGTCGGAATACCAGGGGCAAGATTTCGTAGGCGGTCGCAACCAGAAGGCTTGTTTGGGCGGCGAGCAGCAAAGATCCCGATAACCGGTGTCCTAACTCCTGAAATGTATTAATCCGAGACCGGTAATGCCATAACAGGGCGAAAAGCACAAATGCACCCGGGATGAGCGTGAGCGGGCCGAGCAGGTATGCGCCCATCCAGAAAATGGCACCGGCGATGCCGACGGTGCCGATAATGATGATCAGTTCCTGCTTGAATTCAGAGTCTGATTTCATAGTAGCTGCCGTTACTTTATTTCCCTCCGGGCGGACCGGGTGATTTAGTATCCGGCAGGGAGCCCCGCGGCTCAATCCCGTTGAATCGCTTTCCCGGATTGCTTGTCTCCATGGTCTTATTCATGCAAGATCGGTACCGTCTTGTCTCGATTCGACCTCGGGATAATAGGAGGTTCATTTTATGATCTTTTCTGCAGCGCGTAGGCTTCTTCGATGGCCACGGACACGGATGCAAATTCAATCTGTCCGGTGTTCCTGATCTCATTGGCGATGGTCAGGAAGTGCTGGATAGGGATCGCTTTTTTGGCTACCCAGTTTTCGACTTGTTGGATGGCATCCTCTTTTACATCGGTTCCGGTTAGGGTATCGATGGTGAGCCTGCGCTGTTGAGCATAAAGTCTTTCCCGCAAGGTGGCACGAGACAAGGTCTTCCAGTGATCATCGGTCGGAAGCGACTGGATCTGTTCTTTGAGCCAATCAAGCCCAAGAACAGAGCCCAGGTGGAAATAGGCCTTGGCCGCGTCTCTAATTCCTTTTCCGGTTTTCTCGGCAACCATGTGAATATCGAAAACCGTGTACAGGGCGGGAATGGCGGCGGCAAGTTGCTGAATTTCCTTGGGGATGATCTCGTCCGCGTAGGTGGCGCATGTTTTTTGGTACTGTTCTTGTAATCTTGGAGGAAGAATATCCGGTAGGAGAGTCAGTAACTCCCTGGTAGCGGGTTTGAATTTTTTTACTGTCTCCAGGATGTCGGCATTTCCATACCCGTGTTCAATCAGCCAGCGGGTTGCATAACGTACCAGGTGATCTGAAAGGGTGATTAGGTTGACTTGGACTTTAGAGTGAGAATGGATGGGAAGCGCCTCTAATCCGCACCAGAAGTCCAGCATATTCAGGGAATCGCGTGCAATTGTATAGGCACGGGCCACGGAACTGATGCTTGCGCCGGTGGTTTCCTGGATCCAGAACGGGAAATTGAATCCCATGCGGTTGATCATGCTGTTGGTGATGGCCGTACCGATAATGGCATTGCGCAGAGGATGCTCGGTATTGCGTTTGAGAAACCGGGGCCGCAACAATTCCGGAAAGTAATCTATCAGCTCCCGGCTCAGGTATTCGTCTTTAGCTAATTCGTTTAGATCCAGCGAATTTTTAACCGTTATTTTCGCATAAGCCAGCAATACCGCCAGCTCGGGCCGGGTAAAACCCTGTTTGCTGGCGCGGCGCTCGATGATTTCGTCTTCACTGGGAAGGTATTCCAGTTTTCTGTCCAGTGTCCCCTTTTGTTCCAGGGTACGTAGTAGATGTGCATGTTCGTTGATCTGATTCTGCGATTGGGCTTCTGCGACGGACAATGCCAAGGCTTTCAGGTAGTTGTCTCGGAGCACACTCTTGGTTACCTGCGGGGTCATTTCGAAGAGTAGCTTGCGCCGTTCGGACTCCCGGAGTTTTCCGCGCAGTTTGAGTTGGTTCAGGAAGATTTTGATATTGACTTCATGGTCGGAGCAGTCAACACCGGCGGAGTTGTCTATGAAGTCGGTGGTAACGTGGCCGCCATGCAGGGCATATTCGATACGGCCTAATTGAGTAATACCGAGATTTCCGCCTTCGATTACAACCTTGCAGCGGAGGTCTTTGCCGTTGATGCGAACGGCATCATTGGTCCTGTCGCCAACGTCAAGATGACTTTCGGACGTGGCCTTGACATAGGTACCAATGCCTCCGTTCCAAAACAGGTCGACAGGTGCCTGGAGTATTTCGTGAATGAGTTCCTGCGGCCGGTATTTGGACTTGGTCAAGCTTAACGATTTTCTTGCCTGTTTGCTTACTTGTATGTATTTTGCCGATCTCGGGTAGATCCCGCCCCCTTCGGATAGGAGTTTTCGGTCATAATCCGACCAACTGGATCTTTCCAGGTGGAACAGGCGCTCGCGTTCCCTGTAGCTCAGCTCCGTATCCGGGTTTGGATCAATGAATATATGGCGGTGATCAAATGCAGCCTTGAGTTGGATCGTCCGGGACTGGAGCATACCGTTGCCGAACACATCCCCCGACATGTCGCCGATACCTATGACGGATATTTTGTCGGCTTCAGGATCTATTCCGAACTCTCCGAATAGGCGCCTGGCCGACGTCCAGGCGCCTTTCGCGGTAATGGCCAATTGTTTGTGGTCATATCCCACGGAGCCGCCCGAGGCAAAGGCGTCACCTAGCCAGAAGCCGTAGTCCGCGGCAATTTCATTAGCAAGATCGGAAAAACTTGCCGTGCCCTTGTCCGCCGCGACTACCAGATAAGGATCATCTTCATCATAGCGAATGACTTGGTCGGGGTGGATGATCTTGTCATCGATGATGTTGTCGCTGATGTCCAGCAGGCCCCGGATAAAATCCCGGTAGCAGTGTTTTACCTCGGTGAGTATGGCGTCTCTGTCACCATTCGCGGGGAGACATTTGGCGATGAATCCTCCTTTGGCTCCGACCGGAACGATCATCGTGTTCTTGACCGTCTGGGCTTTCATTAGGCCTAGGACTTCGGTCCGGTAATCCGCTTTTCTGTCTGACCAGCGCAATCCTCCACGGGCGATTTTGCCGCCCCGTAAATGGATCCCTTCCACGTGGGGAGCGTAAACGAATATCTCGTATAGGGGTTTGGGTAGAGGCAATTCCGGGATCTGTCCCGAATCGAGCTTGAACGACAGGTAGGGATTGTATTTGCCGCGATGGCTGCGCATAAAATAATTAGTACGCAGGGTGGCACGTATAAAGCCTACGAGTGCGCGCAGAATACGGTCTTCGTCCTGTCCGGATAATTGATCCAGCTTCCGATCCAGTGCCTGGTTGATATTCTTTACCTTTTCTTCCCGTCTCGGTGCGGTGACTGATGGATCGAAGCAGGCCTCGAAGAGTTCAAACGCAAGACGAGAAACAACCGGATTCTCACTGAGGATCTGTTCCACATAGCGTTCTCCGAAAGGCATTCCCGTCTGTAGCAGATATTTTTCGTAGGCACGAATAACCCAGATCTGTCTCCAGTCCATTCCTGCATCAAGGATCAGGTTGTTAAGGCCGTCGTTTTCGGCATCTCCCCGCCAGATGGCAAGGAAGGCCTCACGGAAGCGTTGTGAATCATTTTCCACCCGGGTGGGAGTGGCGACTCGGGTGAGCACTTCGAAATCGTGAATCCAGTATACGGATGCATCTTTGAGTTCAATTTGGTAGGGTCGCTCAGCTATCACCCTCATGCCCATGTTTTCCATCAGGGGCAAGGCATCGGAAATGATAATGGGTTGTTCCCGGCTGAATATTTTTATATGAAAAACATTTTCCGGGTTATTGCCGGATCTATACAGGCTGATGTCGAATGGGTTCGATTCGCTCAGGCGTTCCAGGTAGTGAATGTCATGAGGCGCTTTATCCGGAGTTACGTCATCCTGGTAGGCTACAGGAATAAATTTCCCCCAGGTATTGAAGACTTCAATGCCGCGTCTCTCTCCATGGCGTTTGATCAATGAGACGCGCAACGTGTCGGTCCAGGTTCTGGTGGCTTCGGCAAGTTCGCGTTCCAGTTTCTTGTGGCCTATACGTGAATGTTGCCAGGGCCGGGTATGAAGGATCATGTGGATCCTGGCCAGGATAGATTCGTCCATGTGGACAAATGTTTCTATTTCCCTTGCTTTTAACGCTTCTCCCAATATGGACTGCATGCGTTCTCGTACCCCCGAGTTATAGCGATCCCGGGGGACGTATATCAGGCAGGAATAAAATCGCCCAAAGGCATCATGGCGGATGAATAATCTGACCTGTGGTCTTTCCTGCATTTGCAGGATTCCCGTGGTGATGTTGAAAAGTTCTTGTTCGCTAGCCTGAAAAAGCTCATCTCGAGGGAGTGTTTGCAGTACTTGTGCCGCGGATTTACCGGCATGGCCGGAGGGATCGTATCCAATGCGTTCGAGTACGTTGTAAATTTTTCTTCTGACTATGGGGATTTCCAGGGGGCTGTGGATATATACGGGTGAAGTGAAAAGCCCGAGAAAGCGGTATTCGCCACAGATCCGGCCTTGTTGGTTATATCGTTTGATCCCGATATAGTCCAGATAAGCGGAGCGGTGTACGGTCGAACGCGAATTGGCCTTGGTGATGATGGCGAATTCCTCGGCCAAGGCGCGTTTGCGCAGTGCGCTGGGGAGTAAGAGCGGCTTGCTCTCTTTACTGCTTCCGTGTAGGATCCCCAGTCCGGTATCCGGAACTTGCACCAGCGCGAGTTTTTGCCCTTGGGGTTCCAATCGATATTCACGGTAGCCGAGGAAAGTGAAGTTATTGTCGACCAGCCAGTTTAAAAACTGGCGCCCTTCCTCTACTTCATCCGGATCCAGAGGCAGTGTCCCCGGCAACAGCCTGGAAGCTATGGATGCGGCCTTGTCACGCATCAATCTCCAGTCATCCACTGCCGCCATTACGTCACGGAACGTGTTGTTGAGATCGCGTGTCAATTTTTCCAGCTGATTCGGATCGGTGACCTTGCTGATCTCGATGCTAATGAACGATTCGTTCAGATTGTTGCTGGATTTTCCCTGAGTGTGAACCTTGAGCAGGATGCCATGGGAGTCTCTCTTCAGCCGCAGTACCGGGTAAATGGTCTGGTGGATGGTGAGATGGCGCCGTTGAATGCACAGGGAAGCCGAATCCACTAAAAAAGGAACATCCATCGACACGGTTTGAATAATGGTGTGAGTGCTGCGCCATCCGTCTCTGGCTAGGGTCGGATTGAATATCCTGAGGACGAAGCGCTGATTGCCACGGGTATTGCCAAGCTGGAAGTGGGCCAGGGCCGAAGCGGCGAGAGTCTCCGGATCATGCTCGCGTAAATCCTCGGGGCTCACGCCGTCGTAGTATAGGCGGACGAAGTTATCTATGATCGCGCTTAAATCGGGGGCCTTGACTTTTGCCGCAGCGATAATTCGGGAAATGAGGGCGTCTTGCGAGGTCCTTTTCGTGACGGAGACCATGGATAACTTCTGCCGGAGATGAATGTCGAATATTCTAACTCTGGATCAGTATGAAATGCCGAGTATGAAGCGGCTTTCCCAGGTACAGGCCGTATAATTTTCCGGTATCCCGATTGCGTGGCTGGAAGGCGGGCGGTGGGTTTCGGCGCAAGCGCCCGCGGGGCGGTGCAAATCCCGCCTTCCGTTAGGCTGAAGGCTTAGTCAGGCTTTTCAAGATCCTCGATGACGGCGGCCAGGAAGCGACAAGCCTCTCCGCCGGTTGCGCAGCGGTGATCGAAACTCAGCGACAGGGGGATGCGCCGGTGAGCCTCGAAGCCTCCCAGCACCGGCACCACGTCGTGCCGAATTCCGCCGGTACCCAGGATCGCTACCTGGGGCGGTACGATGACCGGAGTCGCGTATCGGCCCGCCATCATTCCGAAATTTGACAGGGTGATCGTCGGGTTGAGCATTTCCTGCGGACTGACCGTGCGTTCCCGCGTGGCTTGTTTTATGCGGTTTAGCTCATGCCGCAGAATTTCATCCTTGAGTGTTTCGACATTACGGATGACCGGAACGATGAGACCATCCGGGGTGTCGATAGCCAGGGCCAGGTCGATGTGCTCGTGCAGGGTGCGGGTCATGGATTTGCCGTCGAACCAGGCATTGAGTTCCGGCGCCTGCCGGCAACCCGCGACCAATGCCCGGATGAGTCGGCCCGTAATATCCTGTCGGGGTGCCCACAGATGAATGTCGGCATCATCGAACAGGCTGGTCGGCATGACGGCATCCCGGGAGGCGGTCATGGCGAGTGCCATGGCCCGCCGGGGGCCCTTCAAGAGGGTCGCCCGAGCCGGTTCCACCGCCCGCGGCGATGCGCCCGGGCGCGAGGGAGCGGCCGGGGTCGGGCGGGGTCGGGCGGCATGACGTTCGACATCGCTGGGAGTGATCTGTCCGCGGTGTCCGCTGGGCTTAACCGCTTGCAGCTCGATACCAAGCGCCTTGGCCCGGGCCCGGGCTGCCGGCGCCGCCTTGGGACGCGCATTGTTACCCCGCTGAGCCTTGCGGATGATAAATCCGGATTCTATTTCTTCTTCATCCGTGGGCATGGTACCGACAACGGTACTGCTATCCTTGCGCGGGGATTGCGCTGTTGTAACAGTCTTCGTGGAGGCTGAGCCCGGCGTATCTTTCCTCGTTTCAGAGGCATTTCCAGCGGCAAGCTCGAAATCCACCAAGGGCTTGTGGACCTCTACCACATCCCCCTCCGCGGCGTGGAGTTCAATGATTCGGCCGCTGTAAGGGGATGGCACGTCGACGACGGCCTTGGCCGTTTCAACCGAGACCAGCGGGGCATCCGCCTCGATGACGTCCCCCTGGGCGACGTGCCAGGTGACGATTTCCGCTTCGGCGAGTCCTTCGCCCAGATCAGGAAGATTAAAGGTTTTCATCGCTCGGCCTCCAGGGTGCGCAAAACGGCTTTTTGAATGCGGTTGACGCTCGGCAGGTAGTTGTTTTCCAGCTTGGATAGGGGCATGATCACGTCATAGCCGCTGACCCGTTCGATCGGGGCCACGAGGGAGTACAGTGCCTTTTCCGCGACTGCTGCGGCTATTTCCGCGCCGACTCCGCAACTGCGGGGCTCCTCGGCGATGATAACGAGTCGAGCGGTTCGTTCTACCGATTCCACCAGGGTTTCCAGGTCGAGCGGTTTGACGGTGGCCAGGTCGATGACTTCGCATTCGATACCCTGCGCGGCAAGCTGGGTTGCCGCCTTAAGCGTTTCGTTTATCATCGCTCCCCAGGAAGCCAGTGTCACGTCGGTGCCTTCCCGCAGCACGAAACAGGTATCTAGCGGGAGCGCTTGTCCATTATCGGGCACTTCCTGTTTGGTAATACGATAAATGCGCTTGGGCTCGAGAAATACCACCGGATCGGGGTCGCGCATGGCGGCGAGCAACAGGCCATAGGCTCGCTGTGGCGAGGAGGGGATAACGACCCGGAGGCCGGGGACATGCGCGTACAACGCCTCCATGCTTTCGGAATGCAGCTCGGGGGCGTGGATGCCACCACCGTAGGGGGCGCGAAGCACCATTGGGCAGGACAACCGCCCACGGGTCCGGTTGCGCATGCGTGAGGCGTGGCTGACCAGTTGATCGACCGCCGGGTACATGAAGCCGCTGAATTGTATCTCCCCGACAGGCTTCATGCCCTGGGCGGAAAGACCGACGCAGAGCCCCGCGATCATGGCCTCGGCCAGGGGGGTATCGAAAACCCGGTTGGCGCCGAAGCGTTTTTGCAATCCGTCGGTGGCGCGAAATACCCCCCCATTGGCACCGACATCTTCGCCGAATACCAGTATCGAATCGTCGTGTTCGAGTTCCCAGGACAGTGCTTGGGTCACGGCCTCCAAAAGGGTGATTTTACTCATCGGCGGCATTCTCCTCGATAGCTGTTTTACGTTGTTCGCGCAGGGCATCCGGGAGTTCGGCATACATGTAGTCGAACATATCGGTGATCGCCGGAGCCGGGCTGTTGAGGTAGGTTTTAACCGCCGCCTCAATGATTTTTTTATTCTCCGCCATGAGGGACTGTTCTTTTTCATCGTCCCAGACCCCGAGCGATTCGAGGTATTTGCGAGTCCGCTCCAAGGGCTCGATCATTTTCGCCTTGTTAACCTCATCCTCACTCCGGTAACGCCGGGCATCATCGGCCGTGGTGTGGTCGGAGAGCCGATAGGTCAGGGCCTCGACCAGGGTCGGACCTTTCCCTTGGCGTGCCTGTTGCAGGGCTTCGCCCACAACCTTGCGTACGGCGATAATGTCGTTACCGTCCAATTGTACCCCGGGGATTCCGGCGGCGAATGCTTTCTGGGCCAGGGTTGCGGCGCGAGTCTGCGCCGATCGCGGCACGGAGATGGCCCATTGGTTGTTCACGACTACGAATACGATGGGTAGCCGGCGTACCCCGGCGATATTCATGGCCTCGTAAAAGGCGCCCTCGGAGGTTCCCCCATCGCCGAGCATGGCGACCACGGCACGTTTTTCCTCGCGGGTCTGGAATGCGAGAGCCGCCCCGGCCCCGTAAAGCGTCTGGGTTGCGATGGGAACGCACCAGGCAAAATCGTGAGGGGGGCCGGAGAAATTACTGCCCTGTTCGTTCCCGCCCCAATAAAGCAATACCTCTTCGGGTTTGACCCCACGCCAGAACTGGGCCCCGTATTCACGATAGGAGGGAGCCAGTACATCCGCCTCGATCATGGCGGCGCCGACCCCGACGTGGGCGGCCTCGTGGCCGAGGCAGGAGGCGTAGGTGCCCAGTTTTCCCGTCCGTTGCAGGGCAATCGCCCGGCTGTCAAAGGTCCGGGTCAGGGTCATGACGCGGTACATGCGCAACATCTCTTCCGGATCGCGGGCAAAGGCCGGAAGGCGCTTGGTGAGTACCTGGCCCGCGGGATCCAGGATTTGTTCGAAGCCGATCTCAAACCGGGCCTTGGTTTTCACGGTATCTCCTCTTTATAAGACAAAAAAATAGGAAGGTGAAGTCTTTAAATTGATCGTAATTATAGCCAAGACCTGTACTCAGGCGCAGAATCCAGATGATCTCGCGGCCGGGCGATACCCGGTTTTTATCCTTTCGGATCAACCCTGATGGCGCCGCAGCCGGGACTGTTGCCGGACCCAGTCGCGTTTTTTGAGTACTTGACGCTTGTCGTACTGTTTCCGCCCCCGGGCGAGGCCCAGTTCCAGCTTGGCGAGTCCATGTTTCCAGTACAGCCGCAGCGGGACCAAGGTATATCCTTTTCTCTCGACCGCCCCCCTGAGGCGGTTGATTTCCGTGGATTTGAGAAGCAGTTTTCGGGTTCGATCGGGCTCGGGAACCACATGGGTGGAGGCGCTTAGGAGCGGGTTGATCCGGGATCCCAACAGCCAGATTTCGTTGCCGCGAATCAATGCATAAGACTCGCCGATATTAGCCTGTCCGGCGCGCAGGGCCTTTACCTCCCACCCCAGCAGGACAAGGCCGCACTCATGGCGTTCTTCAATGTTGTATTCATGGCGCGCCTTGCGGTTGAGCGCGATCGTTGCCTGGCCGGTGGTTTTCATGGGTACATTGTAAACGGGCTTCATGCTAAAATAATTCGGTTGCCCGCGAGTGGGTGGCCCAGCCCATTTTCGAACCCGATTAAGATCTTGCGTGAAGTTCATCGTTCGGCGTTAATTCCTTATACCGTCGAGGACATGTATAAGCTGGTTAACGATGTGGAAGCCTATCCACGTTTCTTGCCTTGGTGCCGTTCAGCCGCGGTAGAAAGGGTGAATACGCATGAGTTGGTCGCCTGCATAGAAATAAATCGTGCGGGGTTGCATCGGCAGTTTGCCACGCGCAATCTTCTTGAACCGCCCCGGGTCATACACATGCAGTTGGAATCGGGGCCATTCCGCACGCTGGAAGGGGCATGGAATTTTCAGCCTCTGAACCGAATGGGTTCCCGGGTATCACTGGACCTGGTTTTTGCTTTTTCTTCCCGTCTTCTAGATGCGGTATTTGCCCCTATCTTTAGCGAGGCAATGAATTCCTTGGTGGACGCGTTTGTTGCCGAGGCTCGCAAAACTCATGGCCATGGCCAATCCGCCTAAGATTACAGTGGAGGTCGCGCCGCATCCTTCCCGGTTTTCCGGACCGGTTGCGCTCAAGATAGATTCCGGCACCCGGCTTGTCGATTTGCTCGACAGGCTGAATATTCCCCGCGAGCCTGCGCTATGTGTTGGGATATGGGGCCGGACGGTGGATCTTAACCGGGTACTCGAGCAGGGCGACCGGGTCGAGTTTTACCGCCCCTTGGCCGTCGATCCGAAAGTTGCGCGGCGCGAGAAACTCAACTCGGGGCGTCGGCGGGCGGAGCCGAAGTCGTGAAACGAGTGACTTTGCCATTCTTGAAATAGACGGTCAGGCGGTAGATCTTGGCTTTGGTTTTGGCCCCCGGTTTAGCGTAATAGACATAATGCCACGCATCGGAATGGAAGGGGTCCGCGAGCATGGGTTGCCCGAAAAGGTAACGCACCTGGTCTTGGGTCATGCCGACCTTGAGACTCTGTACCTGGCTGGATTTCAGGTAATTTCCTTGGGTGACCGGGGGGATGTAGACGCAGCCGCCGAGGGTTATGAGGAGGGTGGCAAAAAGCAGGGAACGGGACATCGGTCTGTATACGGGTTGCAAGGTGGTCCATAATACCCGTGAAAGACATCCGGGGCCAATGCCCCTCCTGAAAATATGGATAGAGACAAGGAGCTGCGCGAAGTAGGCTTAAGGGTAACCGTGCCACGCTTGAAGATACTGCGGGTGCTGGAGGCTGGTGCCCGCCGCCATTTTTGTGCCGAAGATATTTATCGGGCGTTACTCGATGAGGGTGAAGAAATCAACCTGGCAACCGTGTACCGGGTATTGACCCAGTTCGAGGCCGCCGGCTTGGTGACGCGGCATAAATTCGCGGGTACGCATTCGAGTTTTGAGATCGATTCCGGGCAGCACCACGATCATATCGTTTGCGTTCGCTGTGGACGGGTCGATGAGTTCGTGGATAAAACCATCGAGGCGCGACAGGAAGAGATTGCCCGCCGGATAGGGTACGAGATCACCGATCACGCCCTGTATCTTTACGGTATTTGCGCTAAATGCCGTGTGGAGGGAGAACAGGAGAGGATCGAGACCGCTCCGGGTTGAGCGGTTGAATCCGTCCGTATTTATCGGGGAGGGGGCTGGATAAGCGCGCGCGCGTGGCGGCGGGCGCTCTCGGTTACTCGCAGGCCTCCCAGCATGGCGGCGATGGCCTCTACTCGTAGGGCTTCGTCCAAGGGTTCTATCGTCGCCGAGCTGCTCGTGGCGGTAGTAAGCTTGCGGACTTCGAAATGGTGGTTGGCCAAGGCGGCTACCTGGGGTAGATGGGTGACGCATAGAATCTGGCGATGTCCGGCCAACGCCTTCAGGCAACGACCCACCAGATCCGCTACCCGGCCACCGATACCCGCGTCCACTTCATCGAATACCATCACCGGGGTTCCACTGGAGGGATCTCCCAGCACTTCGACGGCGAGCGCGATGCGTGACAGTTCGCCGCCCGAGGCGATCCGGGCAATCGGCCCCGGGCGCTGATCCGGATTGGTGGTCACCAGAAAATTCACCCGCTCACGCCCACCCGGGGGATAGGACTCGGTGGAGACGGATTCCAGGTGGATGGAGAACTCGGCCTGGGGCATACCCAGTTCCCGCATGGTCTGGGTGACCTGAGTGGAGAACTCAACCGTGGCCCGGCGCCTTTTTGACGATAATTCCGTGGCTAGTTTCTCGTATTCGCTGCGGCAGGCATGCAAGTTGTCGGCCAGCTTGGCCAGGTGTTGGTCTCCGGTTTCAAGTGCATCGTTTTCCCGGGTCAAGCGTTGTTTCAAGGCAGCCAGGGAAGCGGGGTCCACCGCATGTTTTCTTGCCAGGGTCTGGTACCTGGCGATGCGGGTATTCAGCCACTCGAGTCGCGCCGCCGGGTCGGCCTCGGCTTGGGCCTCGGGGCGGAGCAGCCTCAGGGCTTCGGAAACGAGCGATTCCGCCTGGAAGAGCAGATCGATGGCTTCTGCAAGTTCGGCGCTCGGCGCATGGAGTCCCTTCAGGGCTCGCTGCGCCCGGCCCAGCGTGGCACTGGCCGAACCCTCGCCTTCTTCCAACGCTCCAAGTGCCTGGGCATAGGCCGCCTCGGTGCGCTCGCGGTCATGCAGCCGTTCATATTCGGCGCCAAGATCCTGGTATTCCCCCTCCCGGGGCCCCAGTTCGTCTAATTCCCGCAGTTGGAACCGGAGTGTGTCAAGTTTTTCCCTGCGTTGCGCGCCGGCGGATTTTGCTTCTGACAGAGTTTCCTCGAGCCGCCTGAGCACAGTGGCGGTTTGGGCTACCTGAACGGACAAGTTCTCGCTGCCGGCGGCACAGTCCAGAAGCATGCGTTGGTGCTCGGAGCGGGCCAGGGCAAGGTGTTCGTGCTGGCCATGGATTTCAACCAGGTGTTCCCCGATTTCGCGCAGGAAGCCTATGGGCACGGGAACCCCGTTGATCCATGCCCGGCTGCGGCCATCGGCCGTTATGCTGCGATGTAGTAGAAGCTCGTTGTTTTCTATCGGTATTTCGCGTGAATTCAGGAGCTTGCAAGCCGGGGATGAGGGGGTAAGAGTAAACTCTGCGGTTACCGTGGCTTGGCCCGCTCCGGTGCGGACCAGGGTGCTGCTACCCCGGTTACCCAACACCAGGCCGAGGGCATCGACCAGAAGCGATTTTCCGGCCCCGGTCTCGCCGGTTAGAACATTGAACCCGGGGCCGAATTCCACTTCCACGGCGGTTAGAACCGCCAGATTCTCTACGGTGAGCCGGGTCAGCATGAGGGAGTACGCCAGCCCCCCCAGCCCAGTTTTTTTCGCAGGTTCGAGAAATATTCGTAGCTGGGCGGGTGCAGCAGTTGCACGCTGTTTTTTGACCGTTGCACGGTAAGGGTTTTGCCTGGTTTAAGTTCGAAGCGTAGCTGGCCGTCGAGTAAGGCCTCGGCGCGTTCGCCCGCGTTGAGTACGGGGCGTATGTGAACGGTTTGGTCGGCCCCCACCATGATCGGGCGTTCACCCAAGCTGTGAGGGCTGATATGGACGATGGCAAGGGCCTCCAGATTGGGGTGTACAATCGGGCCGCCGGCCGAAAGTGCATAGGCCGTCGAACCGGTGGGGGAGGCGACGATCAGGCCATCGGCGCGGGTGCGTCCAAGCTGGATGGCGCCGATCATTAGTTCAAGCTCGAGCAGATGGCCGCCGTTTATCCGTTTCACAACGACGTCATTGAGGGCAAGGGCGTCGTTGCCGTCGAGGTCGGGAGAATCGGCCCGCAACAGCATACGATGTTCGATGCCGTAGCGTCCCGCTAGGATCTCGGGCAGTTCCTTATTTAGCTCCGTGGGAGAGAGATCGGCGAGAAATCCCAGTCGTCCCAGGTTGACACCCAGCAGGGGGGTCTTGGGCCAGCCGGTGGAACGTGCGGCGGCCAGCAGGGATCCATCCCCGCCCACCACGATGATCAGATCGGCCTGGCGCGGCAGGTCAGGCATTGCGACGGGACGTGCCGTGGGGGCGAATCGTGTGGTCGGGCCGCCCGCGAGTACCTCACAACGTGCCTGGGTGAGGATAGCGACAATTTCGTGAATGACGCCGGTCACGGAGGCGGCATCGTCTTTGGCGATCAAGCCGATGTGGTGAAAGGCAGGTGTCTTCATAGGGGCTTTACGGTACCATGACAGCCGGTGTGAGGGAACAGCCGGGGTATCGGTTTCCGTGCCAATAAGACCAATTTCCCTCCCCGGGCAGCGGCGGCAAATCTCAGCGACGGCGGTATTGGGTGCTACCGAACAAATTTTCGAGCCGGGTGGCCTCATCCACATGCCGATGCGACTCTTGAGCAAGAACCGCAAGCCCGCGTTGCACGGCAGGTCGTGCATCGATGGTCGCGTACCAGTGTTGCAGGTGAGGATAGTCTTGTAGCCTCACGCCCTGGGTGTCATGCGCACGTAACCAGGGGAAGGTGGCGATATCCGCGATTCCATATTCGGGGCCGGCAAGATAGTTCGATTCCCGCAGGCGGCGATCGAGTATCCCGTAGAGTCGATGGGCCTCCTGGGTATAGCGCTCGATGGGATAAGACTGACGCACGGGGGCGTAGGAACGAAAATGATGCGCCTGGCCCAGCATGGGTCCGATATGACCCATTTGAAACATCAACCATTGCAGGGTCAGGTAATAATTCGGTCGATCCGCAGGTAGGAAACACCGGGTTTTTTCAGCCAAATACAATAAAATAGCACCGGATTCGGCTAGAGGGAAAGGTTTTCCGTCGGGGCCTTCTTCATCAAGAATCGCCGGGATTTTGTTGTTCGGGCTGATAGCGAGAAATTCCGGGGAAAATTGTTCTCCGGCGCCGATATCGATGGGATGAACCCGGTAGTCGAGCCCGGTTTCTTCGAGCAGAATATGAACCTTATGGCCGTTTGGTGTGGCCCAGGAATAAAGCTGGATCATTTGTTGCCTCCCGATGAAGAAAATGGTATCGCCTCATCCGGCCCGCAAGAGCTCAGGCACCGGGCGGAAAGCGCCGGGGGCAAAGGGGACGGGGCTACGGCCTGCAACCAGTGTTCGTGTGGGGATAAGCTGATTAGATCCAGAGGCTGGAGAATATGCCCGTCCAGAGTCATGGATTGCCCCCAGGGCGGAATTTCGGAACAACGAAGCAGAGCGAGCCTGCGTTTGATTCGTCCCAGGTGGGTGCTGCGGGCAATGACTTCCTGACCCGGGAAACAACCTTTTTTCAAACTCACTGCGCCATTATCCATCAGGTTGAGCATTTGCGGCAAGAAACGTCCCCGAACCGCGGTGTCAATCCAGACCTCACCGGCGAGCATTCGGGCTCCGCGCCAGAGCGTATCATTGGGGCATTCCGGTATATCCATGCCGGATCGCATTGCCTCGAGGCGCTCCTGCCGGCCCAGTAGCAGAATCCGGGCTTCATCCAGGCATTGAATCCACAGCCCGGTATACTTTTGAATTTTCCCTCGATCCAGGGTTATTCCGTGGCGCTCGAGTCGTCCGGGAAGATCCGTGCCCACCAACGCTGCAAAGCGGATCAGCGGATCGGGGAGGAACTCGACTTGGCTGCGAAATCGGTGACGCTTGAGGTGGGTGGTGAGCCAGTCGACTTCGTTGCTGGGCAGGATCAGCCGCCAGGCGGTAGCGGAGCGCCAGGCTTGAGCCAAGGCCAGCACTCGGCCCTTAGGATCGGCGAAGGAAATAGGTTGGGCCTTGCCGCTCGGGGTATTACCTACGGCGGCGCTCCCTTGGGCATGTAAAAAAGCCGTGGAATCGCTTCCGTGCAGGCTCAGCAGCGCATGGTCGGGAAGCGGTATCCATGCCGCCGTGTTACCTGCATGGGTCGGTGGCAGGCAGGCTTGCAGGAGGCGCTTGAGAAACATGGCGCGACCAATCATGGGATGATGGCCATAGTAACCAATCCTTGCCAGGGGCGTGGCCATGCGTCGACTTTACACCGGAACCGATACGGCTTTGATCGAATATTTGCGCGAACAGCTGGAAAACCGTGGATTTGGCGTGTATGTACGTAATCCGACCAATACCGGCTCGGCGGCCGGAGAGTTATCCCCTATTATGGCGCCGCCCGAACTATGGCTGACGAATTCCGGTGATTTTGCGGCGGCTGAACGGGTGTTGCGCCAAGCGTTGACGGCGGTACGACCGCAGCGGACGGATTCTTGGCGTTGTCCGCAATGCGGGGAACTGGTGGAAGGGCAATTTGAGATCTGTTGGCGGTGCGGTACGCCGCGCCCGGCCCAAGGAGAAAACCCAAATTAAAATAGTCTATAAATTTAGGTTGACCAATGCGCCCGGTTACCGTTAAAGACGACCGCGGGAAGGCTTGGGCTGGAGTCAGCGAATATTGAACAGGGTTCCGATTATCCTGTTAAAGTAGGCCATGGTGTGAGAAATTGAATTTTTTATACACTGCTTTGAATCGTCTCGCGACGAGGAGGTGAGCGATGAAATTCCGATTTATTTTAGCCGCCCTGTTGGGGTTGCTTGCGATTACCGCACTGGCGGGGGGAGGGGATCAATCCCTGGTCAGTCCCCGACAACCGCATGCGGTTATTTCTACGGCCATGCCGGCCGGGCCGAATCACTATCGGGTTCAGATCATCTGGCTGGATGGAAAGTATCTTTCAACCGACCATCGGCGCACGGCCTTCTGGGTGAGTCCTGGGGAGCATACGATCGGATTTCGAGTGATTATTAACCCTAGCCGTGGACCGGCCGTCATGCTTAGCCCCGCATTCGATCAGCCCCAAAACCTGCGTACACTTAAGCTAACGCTGAAACGGGATATGACGTATTACTTTGCCGCCAAGATCCCGGATGCCAATCCCTCCAGATGGCAACCGGTGGTCATCAAGCGGGTTGGTAAAAAGTAGGTGCACCCATTATGCGTCGATCCGGACTGATTTTTCCGGCTTATTCGTATCTGGCGAAATTGAAAGAGTGAAACCATTATGACTATTGGGTTGGTTGTTGATTCGGCCTGTGATTTACCCCGTGATTTTTTTCACGATCATGGCATCGAGATCATGCCTATTTCCCTGCATTTCGGCAATGAGCGTTTCGTGGATCTCCGCGACCCGGAAGCCACCCTGAATTTTTACAAGGACTATATTCCCGAGCATGGTCTGAAAGCCGAAACCGAGGCCTTTACGGTAGAAGAAATCAGTCGATTGTTTTTGGATCAACTGGTGACCCGCTATGACCGGGTTCTGGTTTGTGCGATAGCCGGAACCCGGAGCCAGATTTTCCACAATGCCACCCAGGCTTCCTTCAGAATTCTCAAGGAGTATCACCGGCGGCGGGAAGCATCCGGGCTGAAAGGGAATTTTATGTTGCGGGTTGTCGATACCGGGCAACTTTTTACCGGGGAGGGGGTACTGGTCTGGGAGTTGGTTCACCAGTTGGCCCAGCATCCTGAGATGGGGCTCGAGCGGTTACGGCAGTTTGCCGAGAGGTTCAAGCGCCAAGTTTACACCTATGCCATACCCCGGGATCTACAGTATATTCGCGAGCGGGGACGCCAGCGGGGCGACCGCAGTGTCGGCTGGCTTCAATCTCAGCTTGGGGGCCTGCTCGATGTGAAACCTATTGTCGAAGCCCATGTGGGCGAGACGCATCCTATCGGCAAGGTACGTCATTTTGAAGCCGCCGTTGATCAGGTCATGAGTCGTGCCATCGAGCGGATCGATCGAGGTAATCTCGTGGCTCCCGTCGTGGTGTTGAGTTACGCTGGAGAGATCCGTGAACTTCACCATCTCGAGGCCTATCGACGGTTGCGGTTACGGGCCGATGAAGCCCAGGTGAAATTACTGGAATCGATGATGAGCACCACTGCGGGAGTTTACCTGGGCGCCGGATCTTTTTCGCTTGCCTATGCAGCCGACCGGTAGGAATCGCCGACAAGAAGTGAGAAATCCGCTACGGCATTAAACTTTGCGGCTTTTATCATGGTAGGTGGTGAAGGCTAATGGGTGTCGGAAAACGGCACCGTATTCGAATCGAATAGTTGAGCGTTTCGTTATTTTCAACGGGTAAGCCCCGGCTGCTGGTTGGAACCGGGATACCGGCGGTGGGTACGCCGGCTCCGGGTTCTTGAACCGTGAATTGACCGCCCGGCCAGGGGGAGGCTCCCGAAACAGTATCGCCGATTATTATTCCGCCTTCGGGTTTGGCTCCAGCAGGGGCCGAATGAGGTCGATCGGCAACGGGAACAGGATGGTGTTGGACTTTCCGGGTGCGGCCACCTCGGTCAGCGTCTGCAGGTAACGCAACTGAATGGCCTGTGGTTGCGTGGCCAGGCGATTGGCGGCCTGAGTGAGCTTTTCCGAGGCCTGCAGTTCGCCTTCGGCGTTGATCACCTTGGCCCGGCGGGTGCGCTCGGCTTCGGCCTGGCGGGCGATGGCACGTACCATGTTCTCATCCAGTTCGATCTGCTTGGTTTCGACGTTGGTGACCTTGATGCCCCAGGCATCGGTCTGTTCGTCGAGGATGGTCTGAATGGCGGTATTGAGCTTGTCGCGTTCGGCGAGCATTTGGTCGAGTTCGTGTTGCCCCAGTACCGAACGTAGCGTGGTCTGCGCCAACTGGCTGGTGGCGTTGAATGGATCGGCGACCTGGATGATGGCGCGTTCCGGATCCACGATGCGGAAATAGATGACGGCGTTTACCTTGGCCGATACGTTGTCGCGCGAGATGATATCCTGCGGCGGTACGTCCATGACGATCACGCGCAGATCGACCCGTGTCATCACCTGAATGATGGGAATCACGATAATCATCCCCGGTCCCTTCACAGCCTGGAATTTACCGAGCAGAAAAACTACGCCACGTTCGTATTCCTTGAGCACCTTTATCGAACTGAGTATGATCAAAACGATGATGCCGATGGCAACGAGAATGGGAATTAACATGTTTCTATCCTCCACGATAAATTTGCGCGACGAAGCGGATGAGTTCAGGTAGGATCTTTACTTCCGGCGGAAATCTCCGGCGAAACGGTCAGTACCAGGCCGTCGACAGCACTGACGATAACACGTTCGCCGCGTTTGAGGGGCACCGAGGTCACCGCCGCCCAGCGTTCGCCCTCGATATGGACATAGCCCCTGGAATCGAAATCCGACTGGGCAACGGCGACACGTCCGATCATGTGTGCCAGTCCGCTCACCACCGGCCTTCGCCGCATTTTCACGATGAGGTAAAGCAGTACCAGGATGATCACTCCGGCAGCCGAGGCGATACTGCCGATATAGATGCGGGACAGGCTGTAGCCGGGGGCATGGGTGTCGATCAGCATGATCGAGCCGAAAACGAAGGCTACGATACCGCCGATGGCAAGCGTGCCGTAACTGGTTACGAAGGCTTCGGCCACAAACAGGATGACGCCGAGCACGATCAGCGCCAGACCGGCGTAGTTGACGGGCAGGGCATGAAAGGCGAACAGCGCCAGGATGAGGCTGATGGCGCCGACCGTGCCGGGCAAGATCACGCCCGGATGCAGCCCTTCTATGATCAGGCCGAACAGGCCGATCAGGAATAACAGGTAGGCCACCGTCGGGTTGGTGATGACGGTCAGCAATCGTTCACGCCAATTCTGATTCCGGATTTTCAGGGTGATGTTGTCGGTGTGCAGGGTAACCGCACCTTTTGCAGTGGGTACGGTCACATCGTTTATGGCGACCAGCAGTGCCTGTGGGTTGGGTGCGATGCGGTCGATAACCTGTTTGGCGAGAGCGGTTTTCGCGGTGATGCTGGCTCCATTGCGAACCGCGCGCTCGGCCCAGCCGGCGTTGCGACCGCGAAGCTCCGCTAGGCTTTTGATGTAGGCGACGGCGTCATTCAGAATCTTTTTGCCTTCCGCCGTTTTCGGTTTGGCCGGCGTGTTGCTGCCAGCGGCTGGACTCAGCGCTACCGGCGTCGCCGCCCCCACGTTGGTGCCGGGTGCCATCGCCGCGTAGCCGCAGGCGTAAAGGATGTACGTGCCCGCACTGGCCGCACGCGCACCTTCGGGACCCACCCAGCAGATTATCGGCACGGAGGAGGCCAGAATGGCCTTGATGATGGTGCGCATGGACTGCGACAATCCTCCCGGCGTATCCAGCCGAACCAGCACGAAAGGCGCCTGCGCACTTGCGGCGGCGTTCAACTCACGCTGCACATAGCCCGCCATGGGCGGGCCGATCGGCCCCTCAATGGCGATTTCCGGTGCCACCGTACCGGCAAATACCGGTACGGACGCCGCAAGCAGGGCGAAAGCGGCCAAAGTACGCTTTACAATGGAGGGCATTGAAACGGAATCGATCACGGCCATAGCATGCATCAGAACAAAACCAAAGGCGGGACGCAAGCCCCGGGGGCGGGTGTCACCATTATCACGACCGGAGGCACGATCGACAAGATCTACTTCGACACACTTAGCCACTATGAGGTCGGCACCCCGGTCGTTGCCGGCATCCTCGCCGAGGCCGGGGTGGCGGTGCCCTATACCGTGCGTTCGCTGATGCAAAAGGACAGTCTGGAACTCACCGTTGCCGATCGCGCCCGGGTGCGCAAGGCGGTGGAGGAGGCGCCGACACCCCACATCCTGATTACTCACGGCACCGATACCCTGGTGGAGACGGCCAGAGCACTCGAAGGTGTACCCGACAAAACCATCGTCCTCACGGGGGCGCTGAAGCCGGCCCGGTTTCGCGACACCGATGCGGTGTTCAATGTGGCGGCAGCCTTTCTTGCCGTACAGGTGCTAACCCCCGGTGCATGGATCGTCATGAACGGCCAGGTGTTTCATCCGTCCCGGGTGCGGAAAAACCGCAAGTTGAACCGGTTTGAAGCCGTGAGTATTCCCGGGGCATGAGGCTAACGTCGCCTCGGCATCCTGGAATTTTTAGCATTGCGGTAAAAGCCGCGGTGGTGCCGCGCGACTATCCGGCTCGCGTGGCGTGGAGGCGGGGCAGGGCAAATGCCAGGGGGGCGGATATAACGGTTAGAAGAACGATGACCCATAATGATCTATCTACGCCGAGCAGCTGCACTGCGGCTCCAAAACCGAGAAGCATAATGGCTCCCAGGCCATTGGAAAACCCCAGGGCGATCCCCGAACCCAGGGAAGGGTTCTCCGGGAAAATATCCTGACCGATCAGTACGGTGACAGGAAGACTTGCGAAAAGAACTATCCCGAGTGCCGCCAGTGTGGGCCATCCCCAGGGGATCGGTAAAATCAGGTACAGGGCCAGGAAGGCGGCGACCAGAATGCTGGAGGCGCCGAGAAGGAGGCGGCTGTTCAGGCGATCGGCAAAGAATCCGCCACCGATATTGCCGATGATCCCGACCACCAGGAGGACGCTGATGAGAGAGGCGCCACCGACCAGGGATCCTCCGTGGGCATGCCAGGAGATGGGCAAATAGGTCACCAGTCCGACAATGGCCAAGAACCGCAGGGCAGAAAAGGTCACCAGATATGAAGCCGCTGGGAGATGCTTGCACCAGGCAATTTTTCCGGCATGGGGCCGGGGCGCCGGATTGGGCAGGTTGCGGTGCAGCAGGGCCATCGATACGAATGCGGCGATCATGAGCACCCAGAGGTTTTGCATGCCCCAATGCACGACCACCAGGCTGGCCAACAGGGGCCATATTCCCCGGCCCAGCTCGCCACCTACCAGGAATACCGACATCGACAGGCCGTGTCCGGGACCCGCAAGCCTGCGGGCGGCCGCAAGTGCTTGAGGATGGAAGGCGGAATTGGCCAAACCGATGCAGATGAGAACCAGTATGAGCAGCCAGAAGTTCGGGACCACCCCGATCGTTGCAGCACCCAGGCTGGTACCGCCGAGCCCCCAGAGGATAAATGAGCGGCCTCCCAGGCGGTCAGCGAGCCAGCCCAGGGCAGGCTGTAAGGCCTGCCCTATCAACAGGGCAGCCATCATGCCGGAGGCCAGGGCGGGGCTTTGGTGCAGGGAGATCAGGATTGCGGGGAGAATCCCCGGTAGCAGATTTGCCGCACCGTCGTTTGCAAAGTGGAGCCATGCGAGCCCCAGCAGGCGAGGAAGACGCGGGGCGGCGGTGTCGGTAAGGCTATCGGCTAAGTCGGGCATCGGGGGGTTCCGCTTCGGGTTTGCTTGCCGGGTTTCATTTATTGCTCCAGAACCCAGGCCGAGCCTCGATCCGGTGCGGGGTATCTGCTTGCCGGACAACCGGTTTTCCATCCCCGGACCGGGTCAGGGGCCGGATGCGTGGTGCACGCCCAAGGTTTGGGTCGAGTGCATAGGCCGGAGCGATTAGTCGCCAAGATCGAACTTGATTCCCTGGGCGAGCGGCAGTTCGGTGGACCAGTTGATCGTATTCGTTTGGCGGCGCATGTACTGTTGCCAGGCATCGGATCCGGACTCGCGCCCGCCGCCGGTGGCCTTTTCTCCTCCGAAGGCCCCGCCGATTTCGGCACCCGAGGTGCCGATATTGACATTGGCGATTCCGGCATCACTGCCCGAGGCTGCAAGAAAGCGCTCGGCGTGGCGCAGGTTTAGGGTAAAAATCGCCGAGGAGAGTCCCTGGCTGACATCGTTGTGCAGGGCGATAGCCTCATCGAGTTCGCGATAACTCATGACATAGAGAATGGGAGCAAAGGTTTCTTCACGGACGATATGGGTCTGGGCCGGCATACGAATGATGGCCGGGGTGACGAAATAGCCGGGCCGGTCCAGCACCTCTCCGCCGGTGAGTAGATTTCCACCCTCTTTTCGGGCCTGTTCGATGGCCGCCTGGTAACATTTCACCGCCTGGGCACTGCACAGCGGCCCCATCAGCACATTCGGTTCGAGAGGATTGCCGATCTTGACCTGGCGATAGGCGTGAGTCAGGCGTTCACATAGTCCTTCGACAATGGATTCGTGGACAATCAGCCGTCGGGTCGAGGTACAGCGCTGGCCGGCCGTGCCCACGGCACCAAAAACGATGGCCGGTACGGCAAGGCGAAGATCCGCGGTCTCATCGACAATAACGGCGTTATTACCACCTAGTTCAAGCAGGGTACGTCCCATCCGTTTGGCGACGATTTCATTGACCAGGGCGCCGATGCGGCATGATCCGGTAAACGAGAGCAGACCTACCCGCTCATCGGCATAAAAGCGCTGTGCCAGCTCGATTCCACTTTCGGTGAAAAAGCTGAATACGGGGGGGAAGTCTTCTCCTTTCAGTGCCTCTTGCACGATCTTTTGGATGGCAATCGCGCATAGCGCCCCCTTGGGAGAAGGTTTCCAGACCGTGGCGTTGCCGCAGATGGCGGCAATCATGGCGTTCCAGGCCCAGACCGCGACCGGAAAATTAAAGGCGGTAGCCACGCCCACCACGCCGTAGGGGTGCCACTGTTCGTACATTCGGTGGCCGGGTCGCTCCGAATGCATGGTTTTTCCGTAGAGCATGCGTGACTGGCCCAGGGCAAAGTCGGCAATATCGATCATTTCCTGGACTTCCCCATCGCCTTCGGCCTTGATTTTGCCCATTTCCAGGGAGACCAGGCTTCCGAGCGCATCCTTGTTGCGGCGTAGCGCCTTGCCGATCAGGCGCACGGCTTCACCACGTCGTGGTGCCGGGAGGTTGCGCCAGGATCGAAAGCCGGTCTCGGCATCGCGAATTACCTGGTCGTACTCCTCGGCGGAGGCGCCGCGGATCTCGGCAAGCGGCTGGCCGGTTGCCGGATTGATTGAGGTGAAAATCTCGCCTTTGCCCCCCCAGCCGAGTGTGGGACTCCATACCCCGGGGTTAACGGATTCGAGTTCCAGGGTTCGAAAAATCTGGGCGACGTCAATGGCCATTGCTTATAAACCTCCAGTAAGAGAGACCCGCCGGGGGTAATCCGGCGGGCAGAGAAAAATCTTTTCGGGCAATATTGTGCCATTTCATGCCGCGCGGTGATAGCCGATCGGCGGATAGGGGTCTAAAATATCAATTTCCAGGCAAGTGGAGCGCTGCAAGTTGATGAGATCCGGAGAGGAAAGCCGCTTGCGTCGGTGTCACCCGGTTTCCCGCGCGCGTCGCCTTGGCTTTTCGCCGGGGTTTCTTGTCCCGACCGGAGTTGCGATCCTCACGGGTAGCCTGTGGATTGAGCCGGTGATTCGCCGGATTAACCGGTCGGCGGTGGTGTTGTGAGCCGGTTCGGGCGGTTACGCATCGGTCAGGGATTCGATGTGCACCGGTTCGGGCCGGGAGATCATTTGATGATCGGTGGCGTGCGTATCGAACATAACCAGGGTGTAGTGGCTCATTCCGATGGGGATGTGGTGTTGCATGCGCTGGCCGATGCCCTGCTCGGTGCTACCGGGTTGGGGGATATCGGGCATTTCTTTCCTGAAAATGACTCTGCTTGGGCGGATGCCGACAGCAACATATTGCTGGCCGAGGTCGTTACCAAGGTGAAGCGCCGAGGATGGCACTGCATCAACGCCGATTGTACGGTATTATGCGAGAGTCCGCGTATTGCCCCGCATGGTGCGCAGATGCGCGAGGTAATCGGTCTTACGCTGGGCTGTTCCCGGGAATCCGTCGGCGTCAAGGCCACCACAATGGAACGCATGGGGTTTCTCGGACGAGGAGAGGGGATCGGTGCGCTGGCCGTCGTATTGTTGGGCGGCGCATAAGCGCGGTGTGGGCGCGTAGATCTCAATTTATCCAGGCGCCGGCCGGGCTTGGGCAATCATGGCGCGGGGAGCGTATGCTACCCCGGATTCGAGAGTGGCTATCCGAGGAACCCTTCTATGCTCATACGTGAACAAATTCGGGACGATGTAGTACAGCTTCAGCTTGATCGCCCCCCGGTAAATGCCCTGACGGGTGAGTTGCTCGATCAGTTACGAAGTCGGTTGAACGAGTTGGGTTCGGCTCGGGCGGTGGTTATCTGTGGTCGGGAAGGAATTTTTTCGGCCGGACTCGACTTGCCGCATTTATTAAGCCTGGACCGTGATGGAATGTTGGCTTTCTGGCGGTCGTTTTACCGGGCGCTGGAGGCCTTGGCACGGTGCCCGGTACCGCTCGGAGTAGCAATTACCGGGCATAATCCCGCGGGGGGAACGGTGCTCAGCCTGTTCGCCGATTTTCGTATTGCCGCCGAGGGGGATTTCAAGCTGGGTTTGAACGAGGTACAGGTGGGCCTGCCCATGCCGGCCCTGGTTTACCGGGCCTATGAGCGCCTGCTGGGGCCGCGCCTGGCCGCCCGGCATGCCGTATCCGGAACCCTGTTCGTGCCGAGTGCCGCGCTGGCGGCAGGATTGGTGGACGAACTGGCTCCCGCAGATCGGGTGATTGCCCATAGCATGGCCTGGGCGCAGAAACTGGCTCAATTTCCCCGGGCGGCCCTCGATGCCACCCGGGCGGTCGCGCGCGCCGAACTGATCGGTTTGTTTGATCGCGTGGATGATTCCGCCTACGAGGAGTTGAACCAGGCCTGGTTTCGTCCCGAAGTCCGGGGAGCGCTCGAGGCTTTTGTCGCCCAGATCCTACACCCCAAGGAGAATCGCTAAGGCGATCTATCGGCAGCCGGGGTACGCAGATACCGGGCGGTTTACCGGGGCGGGGGGCCGGCGGACCCAGGTCCTGTCAATGTTCCGGTTCCGGCCACGCGGCCTTAGGCATCGGGACCCTTGAGGCAGATTTTCGATGGGGCGACAAGGCCCACGCCATAGGCTGGGTCGGCCTTGGAGTAATGACCGATCCGGCGGGTCTGGATGGAGCGCGGTATTCCGCGCAGGGCGCCGGCCATATTGGCCAGGCGTTTTCGAATAGGCTGGGCGGCGTTTCGATGCAGGCATCATTCCCCACAATGATTCACTCCCAGAGCGAAAAGCAAGCGGCGCAACCTCGACCTGGCCCGGGATAACCCGATGCCGGGTCGAGGTTGCCCGGCACAAAACCTCTAAGACCTGTCCTGCGAGATCACACAAGGTCGAAGCGATCGAGATTCATCACCTTGTTCCAGGCCGCCACGAAGTCATGGACCAACTTCTCCTGCGCGTCCGCGCTGGCATAGACTTCAGCCAGGGCCCGGAGCTGGGAGTTCGAACCGAAGACGAGGTCGACGCGGGTAGCGGTCCATTTGAGTTGACCAGTTTTGCGATCGTGCCCTTCAAATATCTCCTTGGTGTCCGGGATCGCCTGCCACTCCGTACCCATATCGAGCAGGTTCACGAAGAAGTCGTTGGTCAGCGCCTCCGGCCGCTTGGTAAGGACGCCGTGCCGAGTCTGCCCGACGTTGGTATTCAGGACGCGCATGCCGCCAACGAGCACCGTCATTTCGGGCGCGCTCAGGGTCAGTAATTGCGCCCGATCGACCAGCAACGCCTCGGTCGGTACGTCGGGGGTTCCTTTCACGTAGTTGCGGAAGCCGTCGGCGATCGGTTCGAGCACGGCGAAGGAGTCCACATCGGTTTGCTCCTGTGAAGCATCCATGCGTCCCGGCGTGAAGGGAACCGTCACGATGTGACCGGCATTCTTGGCCGCCTGCTCGATGCCGGTACAACCGGCCAATACGATCAGGTCGGCGAGCGATACCTGCTTGCCATCGGCCTGCGTGCTGTTGAACTCACTCTGGATACCCTCCAGGGTTTTTAGCACTTTCGCCAGTTGGGCCGGCTGGTTGACCTCCCAATCCTTCTGCGGTGCCAAACGGATGCGGCCACCGTTGGCGCCGCCGCGTTTGTCGGAACCCCGGAAGGTCGCTGCCGCCGCCCAGGCGGTCGACACCTGTTGCGAGACCGACAGGTTTGCCGCCAGAATCTTGCCCTTGAGCAAAGCAATGTCCTTTGCATCGATCAGGGGGTGATCGACCGCGGGGATCGGGTCTTGCCAGATCAGCTCCTCTGCCGGGACCTCCGGGCCCAGATAACGCGAACGTGGTCCCATGTCGCGGTGGGTCAGCTTGAACCACGCCCGGGCGAATGCGTCGGCGAACTGCTCCGGATGCTCATAGAAGCGCCGGGAAATCTTTTCATAGACCGGGTCGACCCGCAGGGCGATATCCGTGGTCAGCATGGTCGGCGCGTGATGCTTGGCCGGGTCGTGGGCATCCGGAACGGTGCCGGCACCGGCACCGTGCTTGGGTCGCCACTGGTGGGCACCGGCCGGGCTTTTCGTCAGCTCCCATTCGTAGCCGAACAGGTTCCAGAAGAAGTTGTTGCTCCACTGGGTTGGCGTGGTGGTCCAGGTGACCTCCAGGCCGCTGCTGATCGTGTCACCGCCTTTACCGGTGCCAAAACGGCTCTTCCAGCCAAGACCCTGTTCCTCGATGCCGGCGGCTTCGGGCGCCGGGCCCACCAGCGACGCATCGCCGGCGCCGTGAGTTTTGCCGAAGGTGTGACCGCCCGCGATCAGCGCAACCGTTTCTTCGTCGTTCATCGCCATGCGCGCGAAGGTCTCGCGGATATCCCGCGCCGCCGCGAGCGGATCCGGGTTGCCGCCCGGGCCTTCCGGATTGACATAGATCAGTCCCATCTGCACCGCAGCAAGCGGGTTTTCGAGATCCCGCTCGCCGGAGTAACGTTGCTCATCGCCCAGCCAGGTGGTCTCGGAACCCCAGTAGGTGTCCTCCTCCGGTTCCCAGATGTCCTCCCGCCCGCCGCCGAAACCGAAGGTCTCCAATCCCATCGATTCCAGCGCGACGTTACCGCTGAGGATCAAGAGGTCGGCCCAGGAGATTTTCCGGCCATACTTCAGCTTGATCGGCTGAAGCAGCCTGCGGGCCTTATCGAGGTTGACGTTGTCGGGCCAGCTGTTGACGGGGGCAAAACGCTGTTCCCCTCGGCCTGCGCCGCCGCGGCCGTCGCCGATGCGGTAGGTGCCGGCACCGTGCCACGCCATGCGAACGAAGAATGGCCCATAGTGGCCGAAGTCCGCCGGCCACCAGTCCTGGGAGTCGGTCATCAGTGCCAGCAGATCCTTCTTCACGGCCGCCAGGTCGAGGCTCTTGAACTCTTTGGCATAATTGAAACCCTTGCCCATGGGGTTGGACAGGGGCGAGTGCTGGTGCAGAATCTTCAGGTTGAGTTGGTTCGGCCACCAGTCACGGTTCGACGGACCGCTGCCCGTGGGGTGATTGAATGGGCATTTCGTTTCGGTTGACATAAGTTATCTACTCCTTTGATCGTTTGAATTCAACGGCTCGGTCCGCTTTGCGGCCCGAGTGATATATGAATTGGTTCGTGCCAATGAGATCGGGTGATGCGCCGGTTTCCGGATCAGCCGGGAGTCTTGCATCAGCACCGGTGCGCGTGGAGCGGCGGTGAGGTGGTTCTGCTTTCTGCTCATGGCCCGATCTCTCCTCAGAATGAATGGGTGGGGTGGGCGCTTCGCAACACGAATAAAGTATAGCATATTTTAGACAGAGTCTAATTTTTGGTTTTTCTAATGACGCCCCTCGGAATTTCCCAGTTGGGATGGACCCCGTTTTTTTATGGAAACCGGGTCTTCCCGGTATCTTGATGGAATGGAGATGAACAGTAAGTCTGCGCGGCCGGCTCGAGTCGCAGAGAGTCGGCCTGGAGGTATTCAGCGGAGTGGGCAAAAGTGATATTAAGCAGAAACTGAACTACAGATTTAACAAGTTGTCCAAGGAGCGAAACCCTGCGCCCTGAGTCCAGGGAAGTCGCCCGACGCAAGCCGTGGGTTCACATGACCGGGCAGGCGGGTTGGCAGGTATCACTTAAACCAGGAGCCAGCAATGGGAAATAAAGTAGTCATGGCTGCCACCATCGTGGCATTGTTTGTGTTTGTGGTTCCGGTATCCTATGCCGCCGGTATGCCGGGGAAAAAAGGGAATGAGATGTTTTTCAGGCAGCACACGTTTAATTTCCCTGAGTATTTCTATCAGTTTCATCCAGGACCTCACTGGGATCTTGTGCATGCCAAGCAACTTCGCCTTACCCCGGGACAAATCCGTGCGGAGAAGTACCTTGTCAAGGGCATGAAGCGGGATACGATCTATGGAATTACGGTACTCAGAGCTGCCTATCAACGCTACCGGGGGGATGCCAGTCAGGAAACCCCCGAACTCGGCACGCTGATTCGTGATGTGAAGACGATCGGGCGGGCGCAGACCTATCTTGCTTACGAGATGATGCCTTATCACCTGAAGGGTTATCGGTTGCTCGATAATGCACAGAAACAGATTTACCACCGGCTGGCCCGTGAGAACTGGATGCGGATCATGCGTATAAGAAAAATGGAAAAGCATTGATGAGGGGATAACCTCCGAATTCCGGCGGGCGAATTGAGGTTACGCTTCTCTGGATATCGCCATACTTCGAATCCGGGCGGGCATTTGACGGCCGCGAGATATATCGGAAGTTGCTGCTGTTTCCTTGGTGACAGCCTCGGTTCGAAGACCGGAAACAACGGCCATTAACGCGATGGCCGCGCCTCCATCTATTGGGGATGCGGCGATCGCGTGGCAGCCGACTGCCGGGATTGAATACCCCCCATACCGCTCAGGATGATTGCAGGCGGCATCCCTCGACGAACTCGCTGGTGCCGTCGGTATAGTGTTCATGCTTCCAGACAGGTAGACGCTGTTTAACAGCCTCGATAGCCGCTCGGGAGGCTTCATAGGCTTGCGCCCGATGGGCGGAGCAAACTACGATGAGTACGCTGATTTCTCCGAGTTCGAGGCGCCCGATACGGTGCCACAGGCGACAGGAGAGGATGCCGGGCCGGCCAAGGATCTGCGCTTCGATCTCAGCCATGGTCCGTGTCGCCAGGGCCGGGTGGGCGCTATACTCGAGAAAGGCAACTTCACGATTCTCATTATGCCGGCGAACGGTACCGGCGAATACCACAATGGCTCCGGCTTCAACATTTCCCGGCGTTATTTGCGCCAGTAACGGTTCGAGTGGTGCATGGACCAGGTCGGGCATTTCAGCCTCCGCTGACGGGGGGCAGCAGCGCCAGGGTGGCGCCGGGCGAAATGAGGGTGTCCGGGCCGACCACCCGCCCATCTACGGCGACGGCCAGGCGGGACAGGTGCGCTCCGATCGGTGGATATTGGCGGCTCAACTCGGCCAATACCTGGCTGATCGGCTGCGTTGTCGGCGCCGGGAACTCCTCGTGGTCGATCCCGCGCAGCGCCGACAGGCGCCCGTAGTACTCGATGCGGATGCTCGCGGGCATGTCAGCCCCCGACCCGGAACATTTCGACCTTGCCGGTCGGAGGGGGGATGGAGCCACGAAGCTCCGAGTAGCGGTCCGTGCGTCGCCTCCAACATTCGCGTAGCCGTTGCAGGATTGCGTCATCGCTCATGCCGGAGCGCAACGGGGCGCGAAGATCCAGTCCCTCGCTGGCGAACAGGCAGGTATAGAGTCGGCCCGCGGCCGTTAACCGCGCCCGCGTACAATTGCGGCAAAACGGTTGTGTGACCGAGGCGATGAACCCGATCTCCCCCGCGCCGTCCCGGTAACGGTAGCGCCGGGCGGTTTCGGAGGGTCGGTTCGGGGCGACGGGATCGAGGGGCCACAGGGCCTCGATCTGTCGGCGTGCCTCTTCGGCACTGACCATTTCGGTACGATCCCAGCCATTACCGGTTCCGGCATCCATATATTCGATCAAGCGCAGGATGTGTCCGCTGTAGCGGAAGTGTCGCGCCATCGGAATTATCTCTTGATCGTTCAGGCCCCGGCGCACCATCATGTTGACCTTGACCGGACCGAGTCCGGCGCTGTCGGCGGCGTCGATGGCGGCCAGGATCTGCGCGGGGTCAACGGGAACACCGGCCATGCGCGTGGAAATTTGTGGATCCAGCGCATCTAGGCTTACCGTGATACGGTGTAATCCGGTTTCGTACAGAATCTGCGCTGTTGCCGGAGTCAGTAGCGAGCCGTTGGTGGTCAGCGCGATATTCTCGATCTGTGGAATCGCGGCCAGTTGCGAGATCAGTACCGGCAAATCGTGGCGCAGCAACGGCTCGCCACCGGTCAGACGCAATCGGCGTACGCCGAGTTTGGTGAACAGTTTCGTCAGCCGGGTGATTTCCTCGAAACTCAGGATTTCGCCCCGGGGCAGGAACGGGAAGCCGGGGCCGAACACTTCCCGCGGCATGCAGTAACGGCAGCGGAAGTTGCACCGATCCGTCACCGAGAGACGCAGATCTTCAAGAGAGCGCCCAAACGTGTCCTCAATAGCCATGCCGCAACTCGTGAAATGCCTTTTTAGTCGTCCCGACGTGCATAATACCCTGAATCGGAAACTAACGGTGAATTGGCGATGATACGCGAGAGATCGGCGCCCGGTGCCGAGGATCTGGTTACGCTCTGCTGCGCGCAGCGTGGCGTGGTGGCCCTGGCCGGGGCGGGCGGCAAGAAGACGTCCATGATCGCATTGGCCACGCGTCACCCCGGGCGAGTCGGGTTGGCCACCACGGTGCACATGCCGTCCCCGGGGGATCCCACTTGGCGCTTGCTTGCCGGGGACGAGGATTTTCTGCTCGATCGTTTGCGGGGGTTGCCTCCGGGACCGCCGCTGACGCTGAGTCGGCTGTACAAGCCGGGAATCCTGGGGGGGTTGGACCCGCAGCGGATACCGGAACTGATGCGTACGGGCGGCTTCGATGTGCTCCTGATCAAGGTGGACGGGGCACGGCATCGGTTCATCAAGGCACCGGCGGAGCGCGAGCCGGTGCTGCCCCCGGCGGTGGACACCCTGCTGTATGTGGTGTCGGCTCATGCTTTCGGGCTACCGTTCGGACCCGAAGTCGCACACCGGGCCGAACGCCTGGGGGCCGTGACCGGACTGGAGCCGGGAGAGACGATTACCCCCGAGGCGGTGGCACGTTTGCTGGCTTCACCCGCCGGCGCCCGGCAACACCTGGGTAGTGCCCGTCTGGTGGTGATTCTGAATCGGGTCGACACGGCGGAACGCGAACGCTTGGCGCGGGAGACGGCCCGGCTGGCACTCGAACGAACCCCGGCGATCCGCCGCATCCTGCTCGCCTGTATGGGGGAGGCCGATCCCGTAGTGGATGTGTTGGAGGGGACGGGTGAGCGATGAACCCGCCCCACCGGATCGGGAAAACACCCTAGGGGTTCTCCTCGCCGGCGGGCGTGGCAGTCGGATGGAGGGGCAAGACAAGGGATTGGTGAAATTGGGGGGGCGAGCGCTGGCGGAACATGGGTTGCGGATTTTGCGTCCCCAGGTTTCGCGGGTGGTGATCAGCGCCAACCGTAATTTGCAGCTTTACGCCCGCTTTGGCCATGCCGTCGTGAGTGATCGAATCGAGGGCTTCGCCGGGCCGCTGGCCGGCATTCAGGCCGTGATGACCCAGGTGGCGGCGCCCTGGTATCTCGTTCTGCCCTGTGATGTGCCGTTTCCCCCCGATGACCTGCGTGAACGGCTGGCCGGGGCCTTGCGGAATCAGGGGGCACGGGTCGCCTGTGCCGCGGATGGCACCCGAATCCATCCTACGGTTGCCTTATTGAGTCGCTCGGTTCTGGAACCGCTGACCCATTATCTTGCCGCGGGCGGGCGCAAGGTGCTGTCATTTTACGAATCCCTGGGGTTGGCAATGGCGGAGTGGAGCGAACCCGCGGCGGCATTCCGCAATTTCAACCGCCGTGTGGAGCTGGAAGGTGAAAGTTTATTATGGGATGATGCTAATGATGTGGAGCAAGATCGATGAGTGAGGGAAAAGGAGGTCCTGGTAAAGGCCATCGGGGTTCTTCGTTGAGCATTGCCGCGGCGCTCGAAGCCCTCCGGTCCCGGTTGTCCGCGGTTCGGGAGGTCGAATCGGTGTCGCTGGATGAGGCGGGTGGGCGCATACTTGCCGCACCCGTCGTGGCGCCGGCCGATGTACCTGCGTGGGCGAATTCGGCGATGGACGGCTATGCGCTCCGGGCGCAGGATTTGGCGGTGGCCCGCGAGCAGGGTCTGCCCGTGAGTGGCGAGGTGTTGGCGGGCCGGCCCTTCGCGGGTCGGGTCGAAGCCGGAACCTGTGTGCGTATCATGACCGGAGCCGTGATGCCGGACGGAGTGGATACCGTGGTCATCCAGGAGGATACCGAACGCCGGGGGGATCGGATGCATTTGGTGGCCGGCGACTATGAACGCGGCGGCAATGTGCGCCCGGCCGGGGAAGACGTGCGGGCGGGAGCCCGGGTATTTGCCGCCGGACGGCGTCTTCGCGTGGCCGATGTGGGTGTTCTCGCCGCGCTGGGCGTGAGTCCCGTTGCCGTCGTGCGCCGGGTGCGGGTGGCGATCTTCTCGACCGGAGATGAACTGCGACCGGTGGGTGAACCGCTGCAGCCTGGACAGATCCATGATAGCAACCGTTATACCCTGAGAGGACTGCTGAAGCATGACCGGTGCGAGATCATCGACCTCGGCATTGTCCCGGATGATCTGCAGGCTACGCGAACGGCGCTCGAACGGGCGGCCCGGGAGGCCGATCTTACGCTCAGCACGGCGGGGGTTTCGGTCGGCGACGCCGATTTCGTCAAGGCAGCCGTTGCCGCGTTGGGCGAGATCGAGTTCTGGGGAATTGCGATCAAGCCGGGACATCCACTTGCGTTCGGACGGGTCGGGCGTAGCTGGTTCTTTGGGCTGGCCGGTAACCCGGTCTCGATGATGATCAATTATCTTCAGATCGTGCGCCCGGCGCTCGATCTGTTGAGCGGAACCGCCGCGCGGGATCCGCGCCGGTTTCAGGTCGAGGCGGGAGAGACTTTTAGTCCCAGCATGCGCCGCGAGGAATTCCCCCGTGGCGTGTTGCGCATCGACGAGGACGGGGTGCAGCGCGTGTATCGCACCGGCCGGCAGGGTTCGGCCTTGTTGAGTTCGATGAGCCGAGCCGATTGCCTCATTTGCCTGCCGTGTCGGGCGGGAGAGTTCAAGCGTGGCGAGCCGGTCTGGGTCGAACCGCTCGATTGCATCTGACCGTACCCGGAGAAATTTTATGACCGATTTTGTGCCGCAGACGATTGCCATACTGACCGTATCCGATTCCCGCACGCTGGAGGATGATCGCTCCGGAGACTATCTGGTCGAGGCACTGGAACAGGGGGGGCATAACCTGGGTGCGCGCCAGTTGGTTCCCGATGACCGCTACCGGATTCGTGCCGTGCTCAGTGCCTGGATCGCTGCGCCGGACATTGCGGTAATCATCATGACCGGGGGCACCGGGCCCACCGGTCGCGACATCAGCCTGGCGGCCGTACGCCCGCTACTCGATAAGGAACTGGCCGGCTTTGGCGAGCTGTTTCGGCAGCTATCGGCCGCGGAAGTAGGCACCTCGGCCATATTGTCCGATGCCGCGGCCGGCATTGCCAACGGCACCGTCGTATTTGTGTTGCCGGGTTCACCCGGGGCCTGTCGCACCGCCTGGGAACAAATCATCCGTACCCAGCTCGATACGCACACGCGACCCTGTTCGCTGGCCGATCTTATGCCCAGGTTGAACGAACGATGAACGGTTATCGCATGATCGATGTCGGCGCCAAGGCCGTGACCCGCCGCCGGGCCGTGGCCGTCGGCACCATTGCCCTGCGAGGGGCTTATACGGCGACCCGTGATCGTACTTTGCCCAAGGGCGACGCCCTGTTGCTGGCCGAGGTGGCCGGGATTCTTGCCGCCAAGAATGCCCATGCCACCATCCCCTTGTGTCACCCGTTGGGATTGGACCATGTGGCGATTCATACCCACTGTGACGACCGCTTCCGCCACGTAACCGTTCTGTGTGCCGCCGCTACGAGTGCCCGCACCGGGGTGGAGATGGAGGCGCTGGCAGGTGTCAATGGGGCCTTGCTCGCCATCTATGATCTGGCGAAAAATGTCGAATCGGCGCTGGCGATCCGGGAGATTCACCTGTTGCTGAAGGAAGGCGGCAAGCACGGGCGCTGGATCCACCCCGATGCCGATCCCGAGCCGTGGATGGAGGCGTGTCTCGACGAGAGAATGGACCGATGACCTACTACAGGCGGAGTGGCTGGATGCCGGCCCTGCGCCTGGGTGTTGCACTGAGCCTGATCGGGGCGATGGCGCTTCCGACCGCGGCGCACCCGGCGCTGCGCGTGGCCTATGCCGGGTCCATGGGCGTGGTCATGGATTTGCACATCGGACCGGATTTCTGCCGCCTCGAGGGATGCCGCTTTGAGGGTATGGGGCGCGGGGCCTGGGCGTTGGCACACCTGCTGGCATCCCGGTCATTTACCGCCGATGTCTTTATCTCGGTTACCTCGGGGCCGATGGAGTTTTTGCTGCACCGGCGGTGGGTGCGCCGCGCCGTGGCGGTGGCCCGTACCGAGATGGTACTTGCCTATAATCCGCGCAGCCGCTTTGCGCCCTTGATGCGCCTGGCGCAAGCAGGGCGCCTGGCTTGGTGGCGGGTACTCGAAAAGCCCGGCCTGCGGCTGGGGCGCACGGATCCGCGGGTGGACCCACAAGGGCGCAACGTGATTTTTGTCTGCCTGTTGGCGGAAGACTGGTATCATCGCCCGGGGCTTGCGCACCGCTTGCTTGGTGCCTGGGAAAACACGGCGCAGATTTTCTCCGAGCCCTCACTGATGACGCGCCTCGAAGCGGGCCAACTGGATGCGGCCATCACTTATCGTAGCGCCGCGGTGTCGCACCATCTGCCGTATGTTTTCCTGCCGGCGGCGATCAATCTTGGCAGCCCGGCCCGGCGTTCGGCCTACCGTCGGGTATCGTTCCGGCTTGCGGGCGGTGGCAAGCCGGTGTATCCCGCGCCACTGGTGTTTTATGCGGGAGTTCTTCGTGATACCCGTCATCCGGCGCTGGCCCGCGCATTCATCGGCTACCTCGGTTCGACAGCTACCGTGGAGCCCTGGCGGCGGCTGGGTTATTTGCCAATCTTACGGACCGGCACTCAATGATTCTACGCGGGCGCGGCGGGGTGTGGATCCTCGTCGGTGTGTTTGCCTTGGTCGTGTTGATCGCCCCCTTTGTTACCTTGATTGCCGTGACACCGTGGCGGCATTTTGCCTTTTCTCCGGGAGATTGGGCGGCGGTGCGGGTGTCGGTGTTCTATACTCTGGGTGCCCTGCTGATTATCGTGGCCTTTGGGACTCCGCTTGCCTGGTGGCTCGCCCGGGCGCGGTTTCGGGGACAGCTGGCGGTGGAGGCCCTGGTACTGCTGCCCCTGATTACCCCGCCCCTGGCGATGGGCATCCTGCTGGCCAGCCTGTTCGGTCCCGCCGGGCCGGCCGGGGCCTTGGCCGGGCGGCTCGGATGGTGGCTCACCAATACCCCCTCGGCGTTTATCCTGGCTCAGGTCTATGCGGCGGCACCTTATTACATCGTTACCGCGCGCGCCGCCTTTGAAGGGGTTCCGCGCGAGTATGAGGAGATTGCCTGGACGCTCGGTGACTCGCTTACCCGATCGTTCCTGCGCATCACTTTGCCTTCGGCCCTGCTGGGGTTGGTGGCCGCGGTGGCGCTGGCCTGGGTCCGGGCGCTGGGTGAGTTCGGTATCGTGCTGATCATCGCCTATTTTCCCCAGGGTATCCCGGTCAAGCTTTGGGTGAACCTGCAGAACCTCGGACTGGCGGGCGTTTACCCCCTGCTGTGGATATTTTTCATCGTGGCTTTGCCGTTGCCTCTTGTACTGGGGCTGTTGTCCCGCCGCGGCACGCGGGTTCCGAGGTGAAGATCCGTTACCGGATTCGCCGTCCCGTGCGTCTGGCGATCCGTTGCACCCTGGCGCAATCCACCGCGCTGGTCGGCCCCAGCGGAGCGGGCAAAACCACCCTGTTGCGCGCCTTGGCCGGCCTGGTTCCGGCTCACGGTGAACCGTGGGCCGGGCTTGCGGTGCAGAAGCGTCCCGTCGGCTATCTGCCGCAGGGAACGATCCTGTTCCCTCATCTCAACGTGTGGCAGAACGTGGCCTACGCACTGTGTGGCAAGCGCCATGAGCGGCGGCGGCGGGCGGTTTCGTTGCTTGAGCAGATGGGGTTGCGGTCCCTGGCGGAGCGGCGGGCAACCACCCTTTCGGGCGGCCAGGCCCGGAGGGTGGCGCTGGCTCGCGCCTTGGCCCGCGAACCCCGACTGCTGCTGCTCGATGAGCCGACCACGGGGCTTGATCCGCTCAGTCGCAGGCAGGTCCTGGAGCTGCTTGCGGAGCTGGAGGAACGCCATGGCCCCCGGGTGTTGGCCGCGACTCATGATCCGGTCTTGGCCATGCGGGCCGAGCGGCTGCTGGTCTTGGAACGGGGGAGGATCGTGCAGGCGGGTCCACCCGAGGTGGTCTATCGCCGCCCGGCCACACTGGAGGCGGCCCAGATACTGGGAATTACCAACCTGCTCCCGGTTACGATTCAGCGGCATCTCGGGGAGCGGGAGGCGGACTGGGCGATGGTGGAGATTGCCCCGGAGGTGCGCCTCCTTGCCCCGTGGCCGTCCTGGGCCCGGCCTGGAATCGATGCCTGGCTGCTCGTGCACCCGGAGCACGCCCAGGTATTCCCCGGGTCGCGGGCGGAGCACCGCGGGATCGACGCCCGGGTAGTGCGCGTCACCCGTATCGGCGCCAGTGCCCAGGTCTCCTGTCGCCTGGGATCCTCGTTGCTGGAGGTGCTCCATCCCTTGTTCCACAGTACTTGGCTACCGGCTCCGGGGGCGAGAGTCGCGCTGGAAATGGCGCCTGCCGATGTACACCTGTTGCCGCGGTCGCCGGCGGATTCCAGCGCCTGCCCGGGATAACCCGGAATAGGTGGATAGCGAGGAAAAATTCCTGGTGCAATAGGATCTTACCATTGAAATCCGCTTGCGAGTTGCCGACTTGACATTTGTTGATCACGGGTGGAATATGGAGATCTCGAATGCACGGGGAAAGTGCAATGCCGAAGGTAACTCGAAGAGATTTGCTGAAAAATACCGGTCTCGCCGTCGCGGCCGGTTCGCTGGTATCCGTGGTGCAGGCCCAGCCGTTACGCTTGTTTTCTCCTCCCGCCTATCGTGCCATGAAGGTGGCCCGATTGGCGGATTTGCGGGTTGATCAGCCGCGGGACTTTAGCTATCCCGATGCGCAGTCCATGGCATATTTGGTCAAGCTGGATCGTGCGGCGATCGGCGGGGTCGGTCCGGGAAAACGGGTAGTGGCTTTTTCCCGGATTTGCACCCACATGGGCTGTCCGCTGGAGTTCAAGCGTGATGAGTCCGGGCGGGGGCGTTTTGTCTGCCCATGCCATTACTCCATGTTCGATCCGGCACGCAATGGCGCCGTGTACCAGGGTCTGGCAACGGATTTTCTGCCGCAGATCACCCTGGAAGTACGCCGTGGTGGGGATATTTACGCCACGGGTGTGCAGGGCCTCGTCTGGGGTCGGGCAAACAACCATCTTGAGAAATAAGAGAGGAGGCGATCATGGCTCTTTATACTCGATATGATCAACTGCCGTTACCACCCCGCGATGCGGAGGTGAAGAACCTCGGTTGCCAGTACTGCACCTTTGCCTGCGGCTACAAGGCTTACGTTTGGCCCATGGGTAAGGACGGTGGTCCACGGCCGGATCAGAACGCCTTTGGTGCCGATTTCACCCGGCCCCAATCGCCGATCGTTGGCTTTGCCTATACGGAATACAAATGGTCGACCATCCGGCGCAAGGATGGCTGGTATAACCTGGCCGTCGTTCCAGCCAAGGATTCACCGCTGAATCTTGAAGGAAATTATTCGCCCCGGGGCGGTGCCAATGCCCGCACCACATGGTCGCCCGACCGGGCTACCCGCGTGCGCCTGAAATATCCCTTGCTGCGGGTTGCCGGTGACTATCAGCCGGTACCTTGGGACTATGCGATTGAGGTGATGGGGCGTGTCATCAAGGGTCTGCTGGAGCGGGAGGGTCAGTCCGCTATCGTCGGTAAATCCTACGACCACGGCGGTGGCGGCGGAGGCTACGAAAATAACTTTGCGATTTGGCATATGTTCCATACCGCCTTGCGTCTTGAATACTGTGCGCGTCATAATCGCCCGGCGGATAACAGTGAGACCTGGGGCAGCGAGGATCGCGGTCTGCAGGTGTTGAACTACACCACCGACGATGTGCGCCTGTGCGATACCCAGGTATTTTGGGGTGCCAATACCTACGATACCGCCTCGGTCCTGACGGCCGCCCATCAGCTACCTAACTTTCTC
>Ga0256829_1000172_pt1 | contig 82893 bp, 56 predicted proteins | sample 131447metaG_FD_185979 | JGI IMG/M metagenome (GOLD analysis project Ga0256829, IMG submission 185979) | Hydrothermal vent microbial communities from Lau Basin, Pacific Ocean - 131-447 | ecosystem: Environmental > Aquatic > Marine > Hydrothermal vents | place: Pacific Ocean: Lau Basin | collected... | reverse complement strand
ATCAGGACAACGAGAGCACATCTCATAATGGCCAGAGCACAGAGCTCGCAAACAGGTCGGATATAAGCGTGCAATCTCAATCTGAAACGTCGAAATGGCTTGCAACAACGGGACGGGTCCATATAAGCGATTCAGCCGGAGGCTATTCGCGATTCATCAATTCGATCAATCTACCGCTTGAAACGTCCAGACAAGAACTCGCGTCTGCTTCTTACCCTGTGTCATTTCAATGACCTTAACGTCTGTTGCGCCTGCTTTATTCGCAAGTTTCGACAGTGGCTTCACGCTCTCCGCTTTTGATACCAGGCTAGTAAACCAGCGTATTTGCGACGCAAACTGCTTACTTTCTTTAATCATTTTTTTAAGAAAAAGCGCTTCGCCGCCGTTGCACCAGAGTTCATTTTTCATACCGCCAAAGTTGAGCAGAGGCTCGCTCTTAGGTTCTGCTTTACCTTTGTTGAGGTTGGCGACTTTCCGTTGACTGCCGCGCAGAGCGTCTTCTGCAGACGCATGAAAAGGCGGGTTGCAAACCGATACGTTGAATTGGTCTTGTGGCAGAACGACACCTTCAAACATCTTGTGCTTGTCCTGCTGTAGTCGAAGGCTGATGCGGGGCTTCAAAGCCGGGTTGTTTTTCAAAATCTCCGCGACATTATCCAAAGAAGCCTCACTGATGTCGGTTGCAACACACTCCCAGTCATAAACACTGCTCGCCAGAAGTGGGTAGATGCCGTTGGTACCGGTACCAATATCCAGCATACGCACATTCTTATCGGGCTCTATCGAATCCAGCAAATCGGCGATGTAGTGAATGTAGTCAACCCGGCCCGGAACAGGAGGGCAGAGAGCACCGTCAGGTATGTCCCAGCCAGTTACTCCGTAATGCTGCTTAAGGAGAGCAGCGTTCAGCGCTTTTACAGCTGACGGGTTGGCGAAGTCTATCGTCTGCTGAGAAGAAGGTGTTCTCGTTATATAGTTAGCGAGATTCGGGGATGCCTTAATCAACTGATAAAAATCGTATTCCTGATTGTGAATGTTTCTGGGGTGCAGTTTTTTCATACGGGCAGTTATCTGAGGCATACTGGGTGACACCTGCGAGAGTATACAGGTAGTCAGACCTTCTGAACTAACACGGGAAAATCATGACTGTAAGTAACGGATTGGCTGCGTGGCACAAGCAAGGGCAAACGGCCGAATTCAGGGGACATCAGATCTTCTATCAGGATTCCTGTGCCGGTGAGGAGGTGATTCTCCTGATCCATGGCTTTCCAACCGCTGGGTGGGATTGGCACTACATATGGAAAGCGCTGAAGAACGACTACCGCCTTATTAGCATCGATATGTTGGGTTTTGGCTTTTCCGATAAGCCTGCTGACTTCCAATTTTCTATTCATGCCCAAGCAGATCTGATTGAGTCTGTCCTGACCGAGCGGGGGATTCAGGAAGCGCATATTCTGGCCCATGATTATGGTGATACCGTGGCGCAGGAATTAGCTGCACGACACCTCGATCCAGAGTCTGAGCGTCTCCAGATACTAACTATGACGTTGCTGAATGGAGGTCTTTTCCCTGAGCAGCATAGAGCGCGTCTGATTCAGAAGTTGCTGGTCAGCCCTGTTGGTCCTTTATTATCGAAATTCGCCTCTCGTCAAACGTTTGAGAAGAACCTGAATGCGGTGTACGGTGAATATACAAAATTGGATTCATCGGAGGCGAACGATCTCTGGCATTTGTTCTCACGTAATGATGGGCATAGAAAATCTCATATCATGCTTCATTATATTGCCGATCGAAGGAAACACAGGGAGCGTTGGGTAGGAGCGCTTCAGAAGTTGGATGTACCTCTATTGTTAATTGACGGTACTGCCGACCCTGTATCAGGTGGGCACATGGCAGATCATTATGAATCTTTGATACCTCAGCCGAACGTAGTCCGCCTGAATGGAATAGGTCACTATCCACAGTTAGAAGCACCACAAGCTGTGCTGGAGCATTTTGTTTCCTTTATCGGTTCGAATAAAAACATATGAACACGCCACTTAAATGGTTCGCTCTGATTTCTCTGTATCTTGTTCAGGGCCTTCCCCACGGCTTCTTCGGCCAGGCAATGCCCGTGCTGTTGCGTGAGCAGGGCGTCGATCTCAGGTCTATCGGGCTGATGTCTCTGGTAGCACTGCCCTGGGCACTGAAATTCATTTGGGCGCCGGTGCTGGACCGGGTCTCCATCGTTCCCGGAGAGTATCGTCGCAGCTGGATTCTGGCAATGAATCACACCGCTGTGCTGGTTCTGATTGGCTTGTCGTTTGTCCCGCTGCCATGGCTGACGAGCGATGGCGTGTTAGCGCTGGCTCTTGTTCTGATGGCCGTAAATCTATTAACCGCCACGCAGGATATCGCCACTGATGCGGTCGCTGTAGAGAATCTTAAACCTGAAGAGCGTGGTCTCGGTAATGGCATTCAGGTGGGTGGCTATCGTGTCGGCATGGTACTGGCCGGTGGCGTTCTGCTGTCTTTCTTTAATTACCTTGGCTGGCAGTTTTCTTTGCTGTCCGTCGCAGCGCTGATGTTTCTTGGTAGTTTACCTTTGTACTTCTGGAAGCCACGTCGGCATACCAAAGCAGAGCAGGGCGTCTGGAAGCAGTGGTCTGGTTTCTTTCGTCTCGACAGCCCCTGGTTATGGCTGGCGTTGATTGCGCTTTATAAGTTTGGTGATGCGTTCGGGACTCAGATGATCAGGCCTTACATGTCTGACCTGGGCGTCACACTTGAGCAGATGGGAGCTTTACTCGGCATTGGTGGTTTTCTTGCGGGCCTGTCTGGCGCCTTGTTCGGAGGCTGGCTGACCGGTCGGATGCCCCGGGCCTATGCATTAGTCTTGTTCCTTCTCTTTGAGACTGTCGCAATGCTTGGTTACTCCCTGATTTCTGCAGGTGATATGTTGACGATCTGGCTGGCCGTGATTGCAGAACACGTGGCGGGTGGTATGGCCACTGCAGCCCTGTTTACGGTCATGATGGATCGCTGCCGCGAGCACTCAGAGGGCGCGGATTATGCCTTTCAGAGCTGCGTAGTCATAATCACCGGAATGGTCGCAGGTGCCTTGTCGGGGTATAGTGCCACCCATATTGGTTACGCGGGTCATTTCACCGTTGCGGCGGCATTGTGTGCAGCAGTGATATCCATCGTGGTGATGGCTCAGCGTCGGGGTCTTTTTTTGACTCTCAGATTTTCACATTAACAGGATCACTATGACTGATATCGCCAGAACATTAGACGCCCGCGGGCTTTTCTGCCCAGAGCCGGTAATGATGCTTCATAAAGAAATTAATGAAATGGCGATCGGCGAAGTCATACAGATACTGGCAACAGACCCCTCAACCGTGCGCGATTTTACGCGCTTCTGTGCGTTTCTCAGTCATGAAATGCTGGTTAACGAAGAAGTGGATGGGGAGTATCGCTTTCTGATCGTGAAGGGTGCCGAAGAGGAAGAGTAGCTCTCGTCGCTACAAATAAAAACGGGCCTTTGAAAGGCCCGTTTTTATTCAGGAAGCAGTCAATGGGTGCTGCTTTTAAATGCCTCAGATAACGGCTTTAAGCGCAGCAATAAACCGCTCAGTCAGCACAGTATCTGCGTCTGCTGTAAGCCATTGCTTAATGAGCGCATTACGCTCTTCTTCTTTGCTGAGATTTCTTCCCATGCCTTCTGCAAGGCGCTGAACCTGAAGTTCCATGCGCGCCGGCTTATCTTCGACCGGTGATTCAACATCAGCCAGTATTTCCATCGTGATGCAGAGTTTTCTGGCATCAGCCGTACTGCTTTCCTGAGTGAACCAGGAAGCTTCAATGCCTGAAGGCAGAGCAGCGTCAGAGTCAGGTGTCTCATTGGTCGAAATTAACCCTAGCAGAGTATCCCAGCGACCACGCTCTTCTGCGGCTTTCGCTGCGCTGCGTGCAGAGTTAATACGCTCTTCAATATCGCTGAGCGATTTAACAAGGCGTCCGTGTGCTCCTTTTGGAAGCTCAATCTCTGCAAGCTTTTCACGTGCTTCGGTTACTGCCGCAATACCTTGATTTTCTGCGTTCACTTTTGCCTCTTCAACGATGGCTTCCGCATTGGCTACCGTTTCGTTAATTTCAGCTTTGCGGGCATCGCGTGCGTCATTCAACTGAGCAAAAACAGAATCTGCGTGCTTACGCAGCTGGCTCCATAGTTTCTGGTCCGGGCCGCGAGGCGTCACGCCGACCGACTTCCAGTCCTGTTGGATTTTCTTCACTGTTTCTGCTGCTGCGCTCATATCGTCGCTGTTCGCAGCCGCTTCAGCAGCGCTGACCAGAGCACGCTTCTGATCTAAATTACGATCGTATTCGGCTTTAAGGTGCGCATAGATCGCGTCGCAGACGTCGTTAAATGCTTTCTGGGTTTTCTGGTGAGACGCACGATCAACCGGCGAATATGAGCGGAAGGTATCACGGGCGGCATTCAACGTATTCTGCACCGTTTTCCAGTCTGCGCTGTCCCAGTCCATGTTGGCTTCGTAATGGCGTAGCTCTTCGGTAAGCTGATTTCGCAGAGATACCAGTTTCTCACGCTGCTGAGCCTGTTCTGCAAAATAAGCTTTGCACGGCTCAAAGGCCTTATCAGAGGCTTCCTGGAAACGCTGCCACAGGTCCCGGTCATTCGAGTGGCCAAGAGATTTCCACTCGGTCTGAAGCTCTTTAATACGCTCGGCCAGTAAGTCCGGCGCAATATCGGCGTCGATTAAGGCTTCCATCTGCTCGCACAGGGCTTCCTTCTTCGGCGTTACAGCAAAGCCCTGCCAGTCGCGCAGTTCGTTCAGCTGATTGGTCAGCAGACGAAGGCGTCCCTGCATCTGATTCTGTGTCTTTTGCGTCAGCTTGTCGTTTAAACGATGAATCTGCTTGAGCGCGCTGGCAGCGTCTGCAACAACTTTTGCTTCCAGTGCGCTTTCGAGCGTTTCAATAAGCGCCTCTGCTTTAGCGCGGACTTCGCTGTCATCCTGTTTTGCCGGTGCTGGCTTTGCCGCTTTCGGCTTTTCACCGGCCGCTTTTCTCAGAGCTGTCAGCCATTCTGGAGCGCTGGCACTGTGTGGCCAGGCAAGGTGTGGAAGGTGTTCGCGGGCCTGCTCCGGAGACAGTTCACCCTTAACGTCTTCATGCTCAGCAAGGTATTGCAGGGCTGACGCTGCGGTTGTGATTTCGGCAACGGCATTATCGTACTGCTTTTGCTGGCTTGCGGATGCCGAGTGCTTAGCTGTGGCTTCTGCCCAGGCACTTTCTTCGCTGAGGAGAGTTTCTTTCAGACTTTCAGCGGTGGAGTCATCACTGATGCTTTCCAGTGCATCCTGCAGGTGAGCAAGGATACGCTGTTGCTGTTCAGTCGCTTGCTGCAGTTCAGCTTCGAGTGCTGCGGCTTTTTGCTCTTCTTCTTTCTTCGCCGTAAGGATTGCTTCGAGTTGTTCCAGCAGGGCAGGAATATCCGTTGTCTCAAAGCCCTCGGTGGACTCTTTCAAATCCTGCCAACGCTGACTGAGTATCTGTACTTTGCCGGTAAACTCAGGGCCAAAGCCCAGGCGCAGAAGAGTCTCAGCATTACTGCGGATGTAGTCGATCTTGTCCTGAACCTTCTGGCGGGCTTCATCTTCTGCATTGATTGCCGCAAGGGCGTCTTTGCAGTAGCGGTAAACGGCCTTATCTTTGCCCTGTGCATGCTTCTGCAAATCGTGCAGCGCATCTGCGGAGGTAATTGTCTCTGCCGCAGCCAGACGCACGCGTGCCAGAGAATGCTCTTTAGCCAGAGCCAAACGAGCCGGTTCGTCACCAATGGCAGCGATGGCAGACTTTGCCAATGAATCATCGCGGGTCAGCGATGCTATGCGGGTCAGTACCTGATCATTGGCACCAGTTGGCAGCGTGCCTGACGGTGCGAGACGCTCAAGCCAGACGGCTTCAATCTGCTGACGGGTCTCTTTGTCCGCTTCACGGATCAGAGCTTCCAGCTCAGTCTCATCGGTTACTTCTTTAATCAGTGCCAGGCGGCGATCGCTGTCTTTCTCGCTGAGGATTAACTGACGCCCAGTTTTCGCGGCCGGCGCTTTCTTAGTGTCGGTCGCGTTGCGGGTTTTGTCCCTGTTGAATAACTTTTTGAATAGAGCCATGAAGTTCGCTTACAACAAATGTTCTCGAAAAGGACGATCATTCTAACGTCATAGCAGCAGAGGGGAAGCGCAGAATTGAGTCAGTAGCAGATTGATGCAGAAGGCGAGACGACCCCTTAAAGCTGTGGTAGAGTATCGAGAATTGTGGCAAAAATAAAACGACAACAATAATAAGATCCGGGGATCACGATGAAACTCATCAAGCTGCTGCTGGTAGCCAGTATGGTCGCAACTACCGTTGTTACTACGGGCTGTGCCTACTTTGGCCTGGGGTCGAGGCCTCTCTCTGAACTGACCGAAAAATACACCGACGAAAGCTCGAAGTTTACCGCCGTAGATGGTCTGGTGATGCATTACACCGATCAGGGCTTTGGCGATGAAGCTGTGTTGATGTTGCATGGCGAGCACTCTTCTCTGCATGTGTGGGATGCCTGGGTAGAGCGCATGGCCACCGACTTCCGCGTGATTCGTCTGGATCTTCCAGGACACGGCCTGACCGGGCCTGACCCAAAAACAGAAACATACGACGTCGAGTACATGATGGGCAAAGTCGAAGCCTTCATGGACAAGCTCGGCCTCGACAGCGTTAAGCTGGTCGGCGCCTCGTATGGCGGTTTCATTACATGGAACTTCGCCAAAGAATACCCAGAGCGCGTTGAGAGCATGGTGCTCGTTGATTCCACAGGCTTTGATCAGGAAGTCCATCCGGTATTGGGTTACAACACGATTCCTGTCCTTGCTGGCCTCAACTCCTGGACGCTGCGTCGCGGTAAAGTTCGTGATCGTATTGAGTCTATGTACTCCGACGATGAAAAGGTTACCGACGAGATTGTCCGTCGCAATCAGGACATGATGCTGCGTAAAGGCAACCGTACGGCCTTTATTGATGTTGCCCGCACCATGGAGAAACAACTTGAAGAAGGCGAGAACGAAAGTGATCGCATCAAGTACATCCAGACGCCATCACTGGTTATGTGGGGCGAGGATGATGAGTGGACGCCAGAGCGCGTCATGAAGCAGTTCAAAACGCATCTGCCGAACATGACCTTTGTTTCTTACGAAGTCGTCGGCCACCTGCCGATGGAAGAGTTGCCTCGTCAGTCGGCTCGTGACGCTCACCATTACCTGTTGTACGGGGAGCTGCCTCAACTTCCGGGCAATGAAGAGCAGGGCTGGATCGTACCGGGTAACCCTCGTAAAGGCTGGTAAGTACCCGCTGAGCTGATGTTTAACAGAACCCCCGCAGGCTGTCCTCCGGGGGTTTTGTTTTATGCGTGCCATATAACCGGTAAACTAGCGTTTTGATCTACACACAGGAGCATTGAGTGAACACCATCGTCTGGTACGACTACGAAACCTTCGGCGCTAACCCGGCCTGGGATCGTCCGGCGCAGTTTGCCGCTATCCGCACCGACGAAGACCTCAATGAAATCGAAGAGCCTGTCGAAATCTTCTGTCGCCAGACAGATGATTATCTACCGCACCCCGATGCGGTTCTGATTACAGGAATTACGCCGCAGGATTGCCAGAGCAGGGGTGTTCCAGAGCGTGAGTTCATCGCTCGCATCAATGACATGTTCAGTCAGCCTGGTACCTGTGTTGCCGGCTACAACAGCATTCGCTTTGACGATGAGTTCACCCGTTACACGCTCTATCGCAATTTCTTTGACCCGTATGCGCGTGAGTGGCAGGGCGGTAACTCGCGCTGGGACCTGCTCGATGTAGTCCGTTGTGCCTATGCACTGCGCCCGGAAGGTATTGAATGGCCAAAGAACGACCTTGGCAAAACCAGCTTTAAGCTTGAGCACCTGACTGCAGCAAATGGCCTCGACCACGGTAAGGCTCACGACGCGGTGTCCGACGTGCGTGCGACCATTGCTCTGGCACGCCTGATCAAAGATAAACAACCTAAATTATACCGTTATCTATATCAGCATCGTAGTAAGCAGGCGCTGGGTGGCCTGATTGATGTCGGCACTCATAAGCCACTGATGCATGTATCGGGCATGTACCCCGTAGAGCAGGGCTGTATGGCCGTTGTTGCACCTCTGTGTTGGCATCCGACGAACAAAAACAGTTTTATTGCCTGGGATCTGTCTGCCGATCCGACCGCACTCTATGACCTGAGTGCTGAGCAGATTTCAGAGCGCGTCTTTACCCGAGCGGCGGACATGCCAGAAGGAATAACCCGCCTGCCTCTGAAAGAAATTCATATCAACAAATCTCCTGTCATTGCGCCTGCAAATACGCTGACACCGGATCAGGCAGAGCGTTGGAACATCAGCGGCGATGACCTGCGTCGCCATCTGAAGATACTGCGTGAAGCAGGACCTCTGAATGCCAAGATGGCTGAGGTCTTTGGCAATCGTCAGTTTGCCGAAATCTCCGACGTGGATGCTCGCTTATACGATGGTTTCTTCTCGAATGCTGACAAACAGGCAATGGATGAAATACAGCGAATGCAGGGTTGGGATCTGGCGGATTATCCGAATCCATTTCAGGATGAGCGCGGGGAAGAAATGCTGTTCCGCTACCGGGCACGTAATTTCTCTGACACCCTCAACGAAGACGAGCGCGAGCGCTGGGAGCAGCATCGTACACAGCGCCTTATGCAGGGCGTTCCTGGTTCGCCACTGCTGACCTTCGAGCAGTTCGCGCCAATCCTTGAGCAGGCAGCACAGCGCGTAGCGGATGACCCTCAGAAGCTACAGTGGATATATGAGCTGCAGATGTACGCTGAATCAATCTTTCCGGTTACCGATTACTGATCAACCCAACGAGAATGGGCGTTTAGTGATCTGGAGTTTCAAGTGGATTCATGTGATGCGTTTAACATCACGATAGAAGTTCTCGTGAGACCCGAGCGCAATCAGCTCCAGAATCAAAGCGCCGTCTTCGTAGCTGTAACCTAACAGCATGAGTTGCTTAGTCATTTTGAATTTATAAACGCGTAGAAAGGCGAGATCGCCTTTTTTCTGCTCGCCGAGAAAGGGGTCATTCATGACCTCTCTCACCGCGCCATCAAGGTCGGCTTTTTGATTAGGTTTAAGTTTCTTAACTGCTTTTTTAAAACTGGGTGTCTGTACAACTCTGGTGACTTTTCCTGTCGTTTTAGCCAAAGTCATAGTCTTCTAATTTTCCAGCTTCTTTCTCTGCTCTAGCGATGATCGCTTGTTTCACGAACTCATAGGGTAAGTCTGGATTATCTTCCATGATCTCGCCGATCTTAGCCCAGTGTTCAATTTGCTTGGGAGGGGTTCGGTTCAAGGCTTTTGCCATAATGGTGGCTTTCTCTACAAGCTCTTGATCCAGTCGGATGCTGGTAGTTGCCATAGCGGTGTACTCACAGATTCAGGTAACTCAAAATGTAGCAAATTGCCACAGGTGTGGCAATTGGCATCGAACGCATAATAGAACGAATCTGGCTGTCTCTCTGTCTGTGATCCGCGGTCACTTATCCGCCAGGTGCGGAGCCAGTACTTCTTCCAGCGTATAGCCAGTAAGGCGACGGATCGTGCGCCACAGGTAATAGAAAATCAGTAGCATCATGGCCATGGATGGAATCGCGATCATGGGATAGCTGACCAATGTCATACGGCCCAGCTCTTCGTTAAAGGCCTGAGTACCCGAAGGGCTGACGACAATCCACTTTGCCAGCACATAGTTCATGATGGATGAAAACAGGAAGGTACCGGCAAAGAAGTACGTTGCTTTCATCAGGCGGCTTTCAAATTCTTCTGTCGCTTTATTCTTTTCCAGAGCGCTCTGAATCTTATCGACGTCCAGCACATTCGGGTTATATAGCATGGTGCGCACCAGTGGATAGCGGGTGCGGGTCGAAATAAGCACCGCCAGACCGATAATGGCAGGAATCGCAGCTTCTTTGATCGCCAGATAGCCAGCATCTAGTTCCAGCAGGCCAATACCACCGGTCAGGCCGACACTGATCATCCCCAGCAGGGCGATAAAATTCTTCTTACGGTACTTCACCAGCTCAAACAGGCCCCAACCCAGAGGGAAGGCGAGACCCAGCAGAAGCGCATTCACACTGCCGAGATGTTCGTCACCACTGAACTTCATCAGAATGATGGACGGAATCACAATACTGACCATCAGATCGATAAACGGACGCGGCTGATGATCTGGGGTGTTCGTGCTAGGGGCAGACATGAATAACAAACCTTAAAAGAAACAAATAAAACGCAGCCGAGAGTATACGACGAGAGATTCGCGACCGACACCTTTTAGCTTTCTGACGCTAAAGACCTTTTACCTTCGCGGCCCTTTATCTTCGCGGACCGACAGACCAGGACAGAATCTGGCTCAGCTCAGTGAGGCTAAAACCGGTTTCGTCACGCCAGCGCAACATGGCATCCATAAAGGCTTTCCAGCTCGCTTTTGAAGTAGGTACACCATCAATCACGCCTTTGCTCGTGAGTGCCAGAATCATATCGTCGCTGAAGATCGGTGAATCCACCCCCATACGACGCAGGAATATTTGACCGGTACGACCACCGACACGGTTACCGCGCTTGCGGAATACTTTCAGGTTGTCGGCGTAATCTTCCGGTTGCCATGACGCAAACCACTCAGCCGCTGAACCGTGCTCATGCTGGAGGTCCGTAAAGAACAGAGCGTTCTCGTACACCGAATTGATCTTCGCCATATGCCGGATGATGGTGTCATCCTGCATAAACTGCTCGTATTGCTCCTGTGGCCACATGACCAACACATCTGTGCGGAAATTGCAGAACACCTCTTCAAAACGCGGCCACTTATTCGCAACGACCTTCCAGTTAAAGCCAGACTGAAACACACACTGCGACAGGCAGGACAACCAGCGGTCATCGGGAATCGCGGCCAGCTTCTTGGCGGATACAGGCTTCATTGCATGCTTGAGCTTCAGATCGAAGTCATGATGCTGAGCAGCGGCTTGTTCGAGGTAATGGCTGAAAGAGAGCATGCGAATAGCCTATGAAGAATGAACAGAAAATAGTGTCTCGCCATGATATGGGCAACCGCTTCTGAATGTAAAGAATACATGGTTATCCATACAGTATGATTCGGACTTTTCGAGCAAAACGCGCACGCTTTGTTTTCGTGCTTGCGCGTTTTGTCAGAGCGGGGTACCGTAAACCTCAATCGAATCAAAGAGTTGCCAGCTTGGTTTACAAGTTTATAGGCAAGCACTCGCCGAAATAACAGGCGTGCGCGTTTTTCTGGAAGGGAGATTTGAGTTATGGAAGATTTTTCAATTGAGTCAAAGAGTTATCCCGGAAAGCTCGAAAGAGTGTCCCAGGATAAATGCGCACGCACACTAACAAACTGTTACGTGCCATGGAAGCACCGATGAAGAATTATAAGTTTGAATTATTCGCTGACTACTTTCAGGTCTATCTTATGGATACTGAGGCAGATGACGATACTTCGGAAGTATGGACTGATGAGGCGCTTAATTTGAAGCTAGGAGTGCTGCCAAATACTCTCGCAGTTGGGACATTCCGGAATGTTGATGTTCCAGTTGAAATAGAGATCTACGATAGTGAACCCGACATCGATCTCAAAGAATGGGATCATGCTTCGAAGGGTTACATCATTATCAAGTCTGGTAGTTGTACAGTGTTCGGTTGCACAGACTATCTACCTGACGCAGCAAAAATAGAAATCAAGCCGGGCGCCTATGCAGCACTTTCTCTAGCCAAAGGTCTAGATTCAATAACCGAGGAATGGGAAGACGCGGATGATCTTTATAGGGTTATTCTTTGGCCCTCATCAATTAAAGAATATAAGGCGCTAAAGTCCCATGAAAACACGTAACAAGGGTAGGCAAAATCGCCCGCAAAAAGCGCGGGCTGGACTCACTAACGCTCGCCTTTGCTACCGGCGTTAAATGTCCAAGGAAACTATGAAGCCAGAACAATTAATCGCAAATATCAAAGAAGAAATTGAAAGTATCGTTTCTCTTTATGGCCAAGGCTCCGAAGGGCAAACTGATCTTGGCATTAAACTCGATTCCTTGGGGTTAAGTCCCGAGGTTAAAGAAAAAGTTGTTGGCTTAATTAAGCAGGCAATCGAAGAATCAACTTACAATCTAATATGTGGCCTAGAAGGCTCGGCATCCATTGCTGGTACTCAAGAGTGCTACGAAATAAAAGATGAAAGCGGTAACACGCTTTCAGGTGAGCTGGATAGCTTGTTCTATGAACAAATTATGGAATAAGCATTTAACCAGGCGCTCAAACGGACTCCGTAAAACTGTCGCGCTTTTTGTACCAAAAAGCCCGCCATTTTTACTCCTCCGTTTAGCTTGGCGTTAAGGTTACCTCATGAAGCTTTTGATCATTTTGCTCGCCGGATTTATCGCCGGTGTATTCGCGGGTGCGATCTATGAGAACCGGCGCCTTTTAGGGGAGCCAGATACAACGGTTGCTGTTTTTATAAGCAAGAACGCGATTGATAACGCCAGGCACGCAAAGAAGTCATTGGCAGAATATAGAAGCCTTCTAGCTAACGGTAAGCTAGAGGCTCTACAAGAAAGATGGGAGTTCCAAGAGCAGATTTTTTCTGAGATAGAGGCGAACGCCCTGGCGGTATGCGATGATCCTGATACGAAATGCAAGGAGCAGCACCTCAAAATTCTCGGTTTGACAGAAGAACTTAACAAGGCAAAGCAAGCGGGGACGCCGTAAACGGCGCCCCTGTTTGCGACGTTATGTGAAAATAGGATTCCGATTTTCGTCGTGATCGAATTATTTTCAAGACCAAATTAATTAATGAGTAAAGTATATGAATGATGAGCCCGAACTAGAACTATCGATCCTATCCCAGGAATTGAAGAGTGGTGGAAGGACTGTATCTGTTGAGATTTACCGTCTTGAGGGTGATGAAGAGTGGGCTCTCGAGATCGTTGATGAATTCAATAATTCGACAGTATGGGATGATACTTTTCCCACTGAGTCCGCAGCACTAACTGAAGCAAAAAAGGCTATTCTAGAAGAAAGGGTAACATCTTTCGTTGGTCCAGAAGACGGCAAGAGTGATGGTGGGAACTGGAAATAATATAGCTGATCACACAACAATGCGTATCAATCGCTCCCTGATCTTGCCCCGATAAAACGGACACCGAAGTTGAACTAGATAGCATCCGCTTCGGAAACCTCACCAAACCACCCACGCATACCCACTGATCACGACAATACAACTCAGGTTGATCCGGAATCCTGCACGCATCATATCTTTCTGTGCGACATGGCCGCTGCCATAAACAATGGCATTTGGCGGCGTCGCGACCGGCAGCATAAAGGCGCAGGACGCCGATACGGCGATCAACGCGCTCAGGATGACTGCTGGAATCCCTAAGCTTTCTGCGATGGCGGCAAACACGGGCACAAGTAAAGCCGCACTGGCGGTGTTACTGGCGAATTCAGTCAGGAACACGACAAAGGTCACGATGGCCATAATCACCAGAATTAACGGCGCGCCCTGCAAGAGGCCACCAATATGATCGGCCAGAAAAACGCTGGTGCCTGTGGCTTTGAGTACGGCGCTCAGGCAGATGCCGCCGCCAAACAACATCAGCACACCCCAGTCGGTGGTTTTCTCGATCTGCTTCCAGGTGACGACGCGGCTCAGGCCCAGCGCGACGACGGCACTGATAGCGATCACTGTATCGAATTTAGGTAAGCCGCCCAGTAGTTTGTTAATCGGTGAGCTGAATATCCAGAAGAGTACGGTTAATCCAAATATGCCCAGTGTCAGTAGTCGCGGTTGCGTCCATTCCAGTGGTTCATGCTCGGTGGAAAAGTGGTGATTCAGATTCGGGCGTATAACCATAAAAAGAACCGCGAGCATGACGGGTAGCAGAATCAGCGACAGCGGCCCGGCTAAGCTCAGCCAGTTCGCGAAGGTCATGTTGTTTTGTGCCGCGGCGATAGCATTAGGTGGGCTGCCTACTAAGGTGGCAATGCCTCCGATGTTTGCGCAGTAGGCGACACCAAGCAGTACGAAGATATAAGTAGGGCGCTGCTCTTCTTCATTAAGTTGATGTAAGACACCAAGTATCAATGGCAGCATCATGGCGGTCGTTGCTGTGTTACTGATCCACATCGACAGGCCCGCGGATACCGCAAACAGCATAAACACGGCAACGTTAAACCGACCTCGTGCCAGGGTCAGTACTTTATTAGCAATCGCGGTATCTATCTTCTGAGCATGCAGGGCTGAGGCGAGAGCAAAGCCACCGAGGAAGATAAAAATAATCGGGTTAGCGAAGCTGGCGAGTGCCTTCGTGGTGTCGAGCACACCGAAAGCAACAGCGAGTATGGGGACTAAAAGGGCTGCAATGCTGACGTCGAGTGCTTCAGTTAACCAGAGCACAGCGATAAAGATCAGGATGCTCAGGCCGTCAACGATGGCTGGTTCAAATGGCAGCCAGAGTTGCATAGCTACGAAGAGTGCAGCATTGATCAGAACAATAAGGTTTGAGCCCGGCATACGTCATCCGTTGTTTTTTATTATCTATAGAGAGTAATGAAAAATAACGAACGAGGTAAGGTGTCAGATGCGCCGGACCTTGATCTGGCGCCCCTTAATCCGGCTTTTCTCCAGCAGGCGCAGTGCCTCATTGGCATACTCACGCTCTACGGCGGCGAAGGCGACAAAATCCAGTACGGTAATATTGCCAATCACTGTGCCCGGTATCTTACCTTTAGCGGTTATCGCTCCAACGATGTCACCGGGGCGCAGTTTGTTCTTACGGCCTTCCGCAAAGCAGATGGTCACATACGGCGGCTTAGCCGTGTCGTGCGAATCTGTCAGGTCACTCTGATGCATGGCCGGAATGTTGTGTTTGAGCAGGTCTTCAATCGCTTCGCGCTTGTATTGCTCGCGCTCGGTAAACAGGCTCAGGGCCAGACCTTCGCTGCCGGCACGACCAGTACGGCCAATGCGATGTACATATACTTCAGGGTCGCGTGGCAGGTCGTAATTAATGACGGCTTGTAGCTCATCAACATCCAGCCCGCGTGCCGCCACGTCGGTGGCGACCAGGCAATGGGCACTGCCTTGTTTAAAGCGGATGTAAGTCTGATCACGATCCCGCTGGTCGAGGTCACCGTGCAGACCCAGGGATAAATATCCGGCATGGCGCAGCGCCTGAGAGACTTCATTTACGGTCTGTTTGGTGTTGCAGAAAATTACTGCCTGCTCGATGGCAAAGTGCTGCATGGCGGCTAACAGAGCATCGGTGCGGCTTGATTTATCGCAGCCAATTAACTGCTGGCGGATATGATCGGTTTTATGAACGGCCTCGACTTTAATCGTCTCAGGCTCGTGCATCAGGTCTTTGCTCAGCGCTTTGATGTTGTCTGGGTAAGTGGCCGAAAACAGCAGCGTCTGACGCTTGTGTTTGGTATGCGAGGCAATGTCGCGGATGTCGTCGGCAAAGCCCATTTCCAGCATGCGGTCGGCTTCATCGAGAACCAGTGTACTGACATGCTCCAGCGACATGGTTTTCTTGCGCAGATGGTCTTTAATGCGGCCCGGAGTACCGACAACAATGTGTGCGCCACGTTCAAGCGAGCCGATTTGCGGCCCAATTGAGACGCCGCCCGATATAACTACGATTTTAATGTTGGGTGTAAAGCGGGCGAGCTTACGTAACTCATCGGCGACCTGGGTTGCGAGTTCGCGAGTGGGGCAGAGCACCAAGCCCTGAATGCCGAAGAACTTAGGGTTCAGGTTCTGCAACAGCGGAATACCAAACGCTACGGTTTTACCGCTGCCGGTTTTTGCTTGAGCAAGTACGTCGTTGCCTGCAATGCTGATAGGCAGTGACTGTGCCTGAATGTCTGTCGCCTCGTTGAAACCCAGCTTTTGCAGGTTGTCCTGCATGGCTGGTGCGATGCCTTTTATGTCTTTAAATGAAGTACTCACGCGGTTGCCTTGCGTTTCAGAACGACGCCCGTTTCGATGTGGTGTGTATACGGAAACTGGTCGAACATGGCGAAACGCACGATGTCGTGGGTTTTACAGAGTTCGGTCAGGTTCGCGTGAAGAGTGTCCGGGTTACAACTGATATAAATGATGTTGTCGTAACCGGCGGTTTGTTTCACGGATTCGTCGTCCAGCCCAGCACGAGGCGGATCAACCAATACAGTGCGGAAGTCGTAGCTGGTTAAGTCAACGCCTTCTAAGCGGGTGAATTTGCGCTCGCCTCGTAAGGCCTGAACAAACTCTTCAGACGACAGGCGCGCAATAATCAGATTGTCGATACTGTTGTCGGCAATGTTTACCTGCGCGGCATTCACTGAGGTTTTAGAAATCTCAGTGGCAAGAACGCGGTCAAACTTGTCAGCTAATGCTACTGAGAAGTTGCCGTTGCCGCAGTACAACTCAACGAGGTCACCACCGATGCCTTCAGAGGCAGAGCGCGCCCAGCTGAGCATCTTTTGGTTCACTTCGCCATTGGGTTGGGTGAAGCCGCCTTCGATCTGGCGATAGCTGAACTCTTTACCATCGACTTTGAGCACTTCGGTCACGTAGTCGCGCTCCAGCACTACCTTCTGCTTACGTGAGCGACCAATGATCGGGAAGCCAAGACGTTTCTGCAGTTCGCGGGCTTCGCCCTCCCAGGCGTCATCGAGCTTCTTGTGGTAGATGAGGGTAATCAGGGCGTCGCCGCTTAACGTGGTCAGAAACTCGACCTGGAACAAGCGCCGACGTAACAGCTCACTGGTGTGAATTTCAGCCAGTAGCTTGTTCATCAGTTCGTTAATGAGCGGAGAGGCTATATTAAACTCACGGACTTCGTACGCTTTCTTGCGGTTGCCCGGTTCGAACATGGCGTAGAAGCAGCGGTCTCCCTCGTGCCAGAGGCGGAATTCGGCGCGCAGGCGATAGTGAGACACAGCACTGTCGTGGACTTCCAGAGCGGGCGGTGCGAATTCTGCGAACAGACTGTTCAGGCGTGCCTTTTTCTCGGCAAGCTGGGTATCGTATTCCGCAGGATTGATAGGATCTGGAAAGATTTCTGACATGAGATAACCGGGGCTTAAGCGTAAGGGCCGGTATTATACGCGGCCCCGCAAAGAGTGCGAGTGTGGCGCATAATGTCATTTCGGCCAATGATTGGGTATTTCTATCGGGTATTGTTCCAATCATAGTTGTAAATAATTGCTATAAATTATTCGTTGTAAATGTCTGACGAGAATAGAGAGGTGTGTATGAGTGACGTGTTACAGGGGTTAGTAGAGCTGCTGGAACCTACAGGGATCGGGGAAAACACCTTTCGTGGCGAGACTCAGGACTTAGGTTTCCGGGCTTTGTTCGGCGGCCAGGTGATGGCTCAGAGCCTGTCTTCTGCGCTCAAGACGCTGCCTGAAGGCGATTGGCATGCGCACTCGTTCCATGTTTACTTCATGCTGGCCGGAACGGTGACTGATCATCTTGAGTTTGAGGTTGATCGACTGCGTGATGGCCGTAGCTTCTGCACCCGTCAGGTGAAGGCGATTCAGAATGGTCGCGCTATTCTGACCATGATCTGTTCATTCCAGCAGACCGAAGAGGGCTTTGAGCACCAGGCTGCAATGCCTGAAGTGAAGGGGCCGGATGGCATTCCTTCGCAGGTTGAGCTGGCGCGTATGTTCCGTGACTACTTCCCGGAAAAGGTACGCGATATCTATACCGCCGATAAGCCGATCGAAATGCGTGTGCTTGATCCGGTCAATATCTTTGCGCCGACTAAGAAAGATCCAGTGAAGTACCTCTGGATGAAAGCCGACGGTTCGCTGCCAGAAGATACTGATCTGCACGCTAAGCTTCTGGCGTACGCATCCGACTTCAATCTATTGCCAACGTCGTTGCATCCACACGCGCGTTCTTACGGGCAGAAGGGGATGCAGATGGCGAGTCTTGATCACAGCGTCTGGTTCCATCGTCCGTTCCGCATGGATGAGTGGCTGCTGTATGCCATTGATAGCCCGAACGCAGGCGGCGGCCGTGGATTCTGCCGTGGTCAGGTTTTTAATCAGAAAGGTGAGCTGGTAGCGTCTGTCGCGCAGGAAGGGTTGATCCGTTACCGTGAACCGGAAGAAAAATCATGATGTTGCTTCGTTTTATCTTTATTTTTTTCCGCCAGAAATGGAACGACAATAAAGATCCTCTTGCTCTGACGACCTATAGTTTCCGGGTAATGCCCTGGGACATGGATCTGAACCTGCATCTGACGAATACACGTTACCCTGCGTTTATCGACGTTGGCCGGGTGCAGTGGTTTGCAGAAATTGGCTTGTTGCCACTGATTATGAGCAACGGCTGGCGCACGGTCGTTGCCAGTCAGACGGTGACCTTTGTGCGTGAAATTAAGCCGTTTACTAAGGTGGATATCGAGAGCCGGGTTCTGTATTGGGACAGAAAGTATCTGTACTCAGAGCACCGCTTTCTGGTTGAAGGCAAGCTGCATTGTAAAGCGCTGGGGCGAATTGCACTGGTTCGTGGTGGACGGGTACGTAGCTTCAGCTCATTGCTGCAATCTATTGATAAGTATCACGGACGTGACGAGCAGGAGTATATTGCGCCAGATCCTACGCCTGAAATTCAGGCCAAGATAGATCTGCTGACGTTAAAGCGTGACGCTGAACTGGCGCGCGCTCAGGCAGAGGCCGAAAAAGATTCCGAAGACGAGAAGGTTATTCCTTAGGTTCTTCCTTAAGGTTTTTTGCCAGCTTCTTTTTGGTTTCCATTTTCGTTTGAAGACGATGGTCAGAATTTTCCTCTGACGCCTGATCATCGTTTTCATTTTTCTGCAGTAGTTCGCTTGCTGCAGAAAAATCGAAGCCTTCAGAATCCTCCATCTCTTCAATGTTCGGGCGTATCCCACAGCCACTGCCTTTGACAGGCATTAAGCCTGAGGTTCCGGGCGCTTTTTTCATGCCAGTACCTTATTCATTTGGGCTGATCTTCTCTGAGCAGTAGCTTAGGATTTACGCGTGCGTTATTGAGGCTGACGGTCCAATGCAGATGTGGGCCCGTGGCCCGGCCTGTTTTTCCGACGGCTCCCAGTAAATCGCCTTGCTTGATCACATCACCTTCTTTTACATCGACACGACTCATATGACACATCATGCTGATAAGTCCCTGGCCGTGGTCAATAAAGACGCTTTTACCGTTAAAGAAAAAATCACCCGTTAACACAACGGTGCCACCTGCCGGAGCAACGATATCTTTGCCTTCCGGGGCGGCTATATCAATCCCGCTATGAGGGTTGCGCGCCTGACCATTAAAGAAGCGCTTGAGTCCGAATGCGCTGCTGTATGGCCCGGTGGTCGGCAGAATCATCTGATTCCAGTCAGGAGTTAAATCAGCAGAGAAGCTCGTGTACACCGGAGTCATCTGGTTATATTCACGCCCGATACGATCCATGTCGTTTTTCTGCGGATTTACCTTGCGCTTATTCTTGATTTCGATGTGCTGTTCTTCGTACGCAAAGTCTTCAAGAATCTGAGACTGTTCTTTGCCATCGATTTTAAGTTGCAGGCTCTCTTCTGCTTTTAGCGGTACACCAATAACGGCATAACGCTGGCCGTCTACCGTTGTTGTCAGAACGGGCTTGTCGTTCAAGGTTACTTTGCTGTTTTCATTTAACGGCATGGAGATGATGCCACCAGCGATTGGATGATTCGGCAGTGCTGATTCTGAGCTGCCTGATTTCTCAATAGTTTGGCTGGCAGTCGCATTGAGAATGAATGCTGAGAGCAATACAGGTGCGAGTACAAGGCCTGTCTTTTTAATCATCATTTCTTTTCGCTTCTTGTTTCACTTCTTGCTTTTGGGCTTCATTCTGAACGCCAGTCACAGTACTGGTGAGTGTGCCCGAGCGGATCAGTGTTTCTATTTCATCGCCGGCTTTCAGCTCTTTGGTATCACGTACTACGGTGCCATCGGTTTTTCGGGTAATAGAATAACCGCGGCTCAGGACTTCAAGCGGGCTGACGCTATTAAGAAGTCGCATACCGGCACCAAGTTCCGTTTTCTTTTTCTGCAGTTGTTGCTGCATCGCACGCTCGAGGCGCCCGCGTATCTGATTCAGCGATTGCTGACTCTGATTAAGTCCGCGCTGTGGATGCAGATGCGCTAATGATGTCTGGAGTCGTTGCAGGCGTTGTTGAGGTTCTTTCAGGCGCGACGTCATCGTACGTTGCAGGCGTATTTCCAGCTGATCAAGATGCTGGGCTCTGGATTGCAGTGCTTGTCTTGGGCCACGCAATCGTGACTGCAGTTGAGTCAGAGAGCGCTGTGCGTGCATAAAACGCTCTCGTTGATTACGGATCAATCGTTGCTGAAGATCATTAACGTAGCGCAGTATCTGTTGACCATCCGGGCTGATCAGTTCAGCCGCTGCCGAGGGAGTCGGTGCCCGCATGTCGGCGACAAAATCTGCGATGGTAAAATCGACTTCGTGACCGACAGCACTGATAACAGGCAATTGAGAGTTGGCAATTTCGCGCGCCAGAACCTCATTGTTAAATGCCCAGAGATCTTCGAGTGAACCGCCGCCACGGCCAATAATAATAGCGTCGGCCATGTTGTCGCGGTTCGCACGATACAGCGCGTTGATTAATTGCTGTGGTGCTTCTTCTCCTTGAACAGCAGCAGGGTAGAGATCCACTTCGAGCATGGGCCAGCGCCGCTTCAGTACCGTCAGCATGTCGTGGATGGCCGCACCGGTTGGCGAGGTAATAATTGCTACCCGTTTTACGGCGGGCAGGGGTCTTTTGCGCTCTTCAGCGAACAGACCTTCTGCGGTTAATTTGCGTTTGAGTTGTTCGAACGCGAGCAATAGGGCGCCTTCGCCGGCGGGCTTCATCGCATCGACAATCAGCTGATAGTCACCGCGGTTTTCGTAAAGGCTGACCTTGGCGCGGATTTCAACTTTATCGCCTTCTTTTGGTTGAAATTTAACCATGCCAGCGCGTGAGCGGAACATGGCACAACGCACCTGCGCGCCACTGTCCTTCAATGTGAAGTACCAATGGCCAGATGATGGGCGGGCAAGGTTGGAAATTTCACCTTCAACGCGCACAGATGCGAAGGAAACTTCGAGCATTTGTTTTGCGCGGCGGTTCAGATCCGAGACGGTAAATATACCGGGATCGCGAGGGTGGTCTGTCTGATACATAAACAATCTGCTGGTTAGATAGTCAAAGGCTGACATAAGGAGGTGTTTTTGGCCAGTTTTTGTCATGATGCTAGACAGCGGCGGAAAAGCGTTCTAGGTTAGTCGGGTCGTTTTTAAAACGACCTAATTTGATCAGAACAAGGAAATGATCCATGAAAAAACTGATTGCTGCTGCAGCACTGATTTCTGCGTCTTCTTTCGCAATGGCTGACAACGGTCCTGCGGGCTGTGGTCTGGGTACTGCGGTTGTCTTCCCAGATGCTAACGAATGGCACGAGCACGTACTGGCTGCGACCACCAATGGTACTTCTGGTAACCAGACTTTTGGTATGACTTCAGGCACCCTGGGTTGTGAATCAGCAAATGGCCCACTGAAAGCGGCTGAAGCTTTCATGAACGACAATATGGATCAGCTGGCTGCTGACAGTGCACGTGGTCAGGGTGAAACTCTGGATGCGCTCGCTCAGGTTATGGGTGTAGAAGCGGCGGACACTGCTGCTTTCCGCGCAACTGTTCAGTCTAACTTCGATAGCATGTTTACTACCGAAGCGACTGCTGGTGATGCGTTCCGTTCTCTGACTGAAGCAATGTCTCAGGACAAAGCTCTGCAGAAATACGTAGGCTGATACATCAGTCTGTCATACTCTGAGGCGCATTCTTTGCGTCTCAGTGTTGTTTGTTAAGGATTTTCCGTGGGTCATCAGTTAAAGCTGATTCTGATTGCCGCTTTGTTGGCAATGTTCTCCTCCTCATTTGTTCTCGCTGCTTCTGATACCAGTCAATTCAAAGTTGTTCCGGCTGATGAGCTTCGCGATCTGGCGTTGCATCAGCAATGGCTGCATCTGCTTCATTATCGACAACACCCGTATACGTTTCGCTTCATCAGTCAGAATGATTCACCAGAGTTTTTTCTTGCTGAGAAGGGGAAAACCAATGCTCACGAAGAGCTGGTAGCCGATCTCAGTGCCTTCTTGTTAACGGATCAGGCCGATAATGCGTCTGCGCAGTGTCGTTTTCCAGCGCGGTACCATTGGTTAAAACACAGACTTCCGCAGGTTGGTTTTGTTGACCAGCCATGTTCAGAGTTTGATGAGTGGCGTGATGAATTAAACGCTCACCGCCTGACGTTGATTTTCCCTGCCTCTCATATCAATTCGCCGTCATCCATGTACGGCCATACGCTGGTGCGTATGGACAGAGAGGACCCTTCCAGCAGTAAGTTGCTCGCCTACAGTGTTAATTTTGCGGCCAATGCTGACCCTACCGACAATGAGCTGGTGTTCAGCTACAAGGGGCTTTCTGGTGGTTATCCCGGTGAAGTCTCGGTAATGCCGTATTACGTTAAAACCAATCAGTACCAGCATATGGAATACCGTGATACCTGGGAGTACGAACTGGACTTCGGTAGCGCGGAAGTGGATCAGTTCGTGCGGCATGTCTGGGAGTTGCAGGACACCGCGTTCGATTATTTCTTTTTTGATGAAAACTGTTCCTACCGCTTGCTGACGATGCTTGATGCGGCGTCTTCGCGATCAGATCTGGCGGCTGACTTTAAAATGAAGGCGGTGCCGGTCGACACCATTCGTGCTCTTTATAGCGCTGGTTTTGTCTCGCGAGAGGTGTACCGGCCTTCTGCTGCGTCTGTGATGGAGTCAAATGCGGCTCTGGCGTCAGAACAAGAGGCGGACCTTGCTCGTACTCTGGTCGAAAGTGATATCCCTATTGGCGACCTGCTGGCAGGGGTACCTGAAGAATCACAAACCCGTGTCCTTGAACTAGCATACAGCTACGCACGTTATTTGTCGGTTAAGAAAAAGCAAGCGAACCCGGTGCTTCGTAAACGAACACTGCAGATTCTCTCTGCTCGCAGCAAGCTTCCAGCGGGCGATGTTTTTCCTGCACCAAGAAAGCCAGAGTTTCGTGATGATGAGGGGCACGGCACAGCGCGTTTAAGTGTGGGTGGTGGTTATACCGGAGAGCAATGGCACGGTGACATTAACTGGCGCATTGCTTACCACGACGTCCTTGATCCATCGAAGGGCTTTTCGCCCGGTGCGCAGATAGAGATGGGGGATTTTTATGCCCGCGTCACAGAGGACGGCGATGTCCGTTTGCAGAAGCTGACTCTGGTGAATGTACTGTCACTCAGTCATAAAACGCGTTTTCAGAACCCGGTTGCATGGACGGTGAGTGCGGGTCTTGATCGGTTTAATCACGAGGGCAGTGAGCTCTATAGTCGTTTCAATCTTGGATTTGGTCGTGCGTGGCAGCTGCCACTTGGACTTCGTGATGGTAAGCGACTGGGCAGCGCTCGATTGTTTGCATTAGGCGATCTTACCGCGAGAGCAGATAATCAATTTGATGACGGTTATCAGATATCTGCGGGTGTGCGTGCCGGCTGGTTGTGGCAGGGACGCCTGAATCAGGAAATGATTCAGTTTCGCTGGCAACCCGCGGCTTTAGGGGATGATACTCCCCGGCGTGAGCTGACAGTAGAAGAGGCCTTTAACGGATTTGACAATGTCCAGCTGCGTTTCGGCTTCAGTCGTCAGTGGGCGTCGTCTGAAGCGACCAACAGCTGGAAGCTGACTTATGCCTGGTATTTCTGAAGCGTTCAGGCTGGTTCGGATTTCCGTGATGCTTGCGGTGGCTGCAACGTTAAGCGGTTGCGCCTCGCTGACGACCCTGTATTTTCACCCGCAGGAAATCTGGTTACAGACGCCGGACCGTTTTGATATCGATTATGAAGATGTCTGGCTGACTGCGGATGACGGCACAGAACTTCATGCCTGGTTACTCAAGCCTGAACCAACAATCGAGCAGGCTAAGGTGATTCTTTACTTGCACGGCAATGCTGAGAATATCTCGACGCATTCGCGCAGTGTTTTCTGGCTGGTTGAGAAGGGCTATACCGTGTTGGCCCTTGATTACCGTGGTTTTGGCGCATCACAGGGGCGGCCTATTTTGCCGGACGTTCTTATGGATGCGAAAGCCGGCGCCAGCTGGCTGCGGGATGCTTACCCGGATCACTCTCTGGTTGTTCTTGGTCAGTCGATGGGTGCAGCGCTCGCGGTCAATTTCGTTGCAGACTATGGCCGTGACTATGACGTTTCTCAACTCATACTCGAAGCGCCGTTTGCCGGATTCCGCAGCGTGGCCAGAGAGATGCTGCAGCGTACCGTGGTCGGTACCATTGTTTCACCCCTTGTTTACTTAATTCCGTCAGACTGGGACCCAAAGAATCGCGCCCCGAATATCCACATTCCGGTCATGCAGCTGCACAGTCGCATGGATGAGGTTGTGCCTGTGTCTGAAGGGCAGGCCTTGTATGACGCGCTGCCAGAGAGCATGCGGTGTTACGTCGCATCGCAGGGGCCTCATATCGCCAGTTTCCGATACAACAAGTTCAGGGAACAGGTCGCGGATTTTCTGGTCAGGGGAGTGTGCCCGCCTGTCGTGGCGGATACATCAAAACAGAATCCGTAGCGGGATTTACCGGCGAATGACCTTCCGGTATAATGCCCCGCCTTTCCTACAACCTCATTCGGAAGGCTCTTCTATGTTGCGAATCGCTCAAGATGCACTCACCTTTGATGACGTGCTGCTAGTGCCCGGTTATTCCGAGGTCCTGCCAAACCAGGTCAGTCTGAAGACACGCCTGACCAAAGGCATTGAGCTGAACGTTCCCCTTATTTCTGCCGCGATGGATACGGTTACTGAAGCGCGCCTGGCAATTGCAATTGCTCAGGAAGGTGGCTTAGGTATCGTCCATAAAAACCTGACCATCGAGGAACAGGCTGCTGAGGTTCGTAAGGTCAAGAAATACGAAAGCGGCGTCGTCAAAGATCCGATCACTGTGCCTAGCACCAGCACGATTCGTGAAATCATTGAGCTGACTCAACAGCACAACATCTCTGGAATGCCAGTTGTTGATGGTGATGAGCTGGTGGGCATCGTCACCTCACGTGACGTACGCTTTGAAAAGAACCTGGATGCACAGGTCGCCAGCGTGATGACGCCAAAAGATCAGCTGGTCACTGCAAAAGAGGGCACCAGCCCAGAAGACGTTCAGGACCTGCTGCACACGCACCGCATTGAGAAAGTTCTGGTACTGGACGACGCAGGCAAGCTGGTCGGCCTGATGACCGTGAAAGACATCGAAAAAGCCCGTGCTTACCCGAACGCTGCCAAAGATGAGCAGGGTCGTCTGCGTGTTGGCGCTGCCGTAGGCACAGGTGCTGGCACTGAAGAACGTGTCGAAGCCCTGGTTAAAGCCGGTGTTGATGTGATTGTTGTTGATACCGCACACGGCCATACATCGAACCCGGGTGGCACAGGCGTTATCGACCGCGTGCGTTGGGTGAAAGAGAACTTCCCTGAGGTTCAGGTGATCGGTGGCAACATCGCAACTGCTGAAGCGGCGATTGCGCTTGCTGAAGCCGGTGCGGATGGCGTGAAGGTCGGTATCGGCCCTGGCTCTATCTGTACTACCCGTATCGTTGCTGGTGTGGGTGTGCCTCAGATCTCAGCGGTTGCTAACGTGGCTGAAGCCATGAAGAAATACGATGTGCCTGTGATTGCTGATGGCGGTATCCGTTTTTCTGGTGACATCTCTAAAGCCATCGTTGCTGGCGCAAGCGTCGTTATGGTCGGCTCTATGCTGGCGGGTACTGATGAGTCTCCGGGCGAAGTTGAACTGTTCCAGGGACGTGCTTACAAGGCATACCGTGGCATGGGTTCTCTTGGTGCCATGGGGCAGAGCCAGGGTTCGTCTGACCGTTACTTCCAGGACAAAAAAGCCGGTGTTGATAAGCTGGTTCCGGAAGGCATCGAAGGTCGTATCGCAGTGAAAGGTCCACTGACGAACATCGTTCACCAGCTGATGGGCGGTGTGCGTGCTTCCATGGGCTACACCGGTTGCGCGACGATCGACGAGATGCGTACCAAACCTGAGTTTGTGCGTATTACGGCGGCGGGCATGTCTGAATCACACGTTCACGACGTACAGATCACCAAAGAAGCGCCAAACTATCGCTTAGGCTGATCGCTGAAAAATGCTAAGACGTGGGGATGACGAGAGTCATCCCCGCTTTTGTTTTTAAATCTTTTATCTGGAAAGCCCAATGTCACAAGACATCCACGCTCAACGTATTCTGATTCTGGATTTCGGTTCACAGTACACTCAGCTGATAGCACGTCGCGTACGTGAAATTGGTGTGTTCTCTGAAATCCGCGCCTGGGACATGGACGAAGCGGAAATCCGCGAGTACAACCCGTCCGGTATTATTCTGGCAGGTGGCCCTGAGTCTGTGACAGAGGGGGGTTCGCCGCGCGCTCCTCAGGTGGTGTTCGAGCTTGGTTTGCCAGTGCTTGGTATCTGCTACGGCATGCAGACAATGGCAGAGCAGTTGGGTGGCAGTGTGCAGGGCTCCAACATCCGTGAATTTGGCTATGCCCAGATTCAGGTTGAGACGAACAACGCACTGCTCAAAGACATCAAAGACCATGTCAGCGAAGACGGTAAAAGTCTTCTTGATGTGTGGATGAGCCACGGCGATAAAGTGGCAACCATGCCTGAAGGCTTTGAGCTGATGGCAACCACGCCGAGCTGCCCGATTGCAGGCATGTTCAATGCTGAGAAAAATTTCTTCGGTGTACAGTTTCACCCAGAAGTGACGCACACCCTACAGGGGAAGCGCCTGCTAGAGCACTTCGTTATGGATATCTGCGGCTGTGAAGCGCTGTGGACACCGGCGAAAATTATTGAAGACCAGATCGAACGTGTTCGTGAGCAGGTCGGTAACCAGAAGGTTCTCCTGGGCCTGTCTGGCGGAGTAGATTCATCGGTTGTGGCGGCGCTGCTGCACAAAGCCATCGGTGATCAGCTGACCTGTGTGTTTGTTGATAACGGCCTGCTGCGTAAGAACGAAGGCGATATGGTGATGGACATGTTCGCCAAGAACATGGGCGTTAAAGTCATCCGTGCCGACGCGGAAGATCTGTTCCTTGGCAAGCTCGAGGGCGTGTCTGACCCTGAGCAGAAGCGTAAGATCATTGGTAATACCTTTATCGAAGTCTTCGATAAAGAAGCCAGCAAACTGAAAGATGTTCCATTCCTGGCGCAGGGCACTATTTACCCTGACGTGATTGAGTCTGCGGCGGCTAAAACCGGCAAGGCGCACGTGATTAAGTCACACCACAATGTGGGTGGCCTGCCGGAAGACATGAAGATGGATCTGGTTGAACCTCTGCGTGAGCTGTTCAAAGACGAAGTGCGTAAGATTGGTCTGGAACTCGGCCTGCCTTACGACATGGTTTACCGTCACCCATTCCCTGGGCCGGGTCTGGGCGTGCGTATCCTTGGTGAAGTGAAGAAAGAATACGCTGACGTCCTGCGTGAAGCCGATGCTATCTTCATTGAAGAGCTGCATAACTTCGACTGGTACCACAAAACCTCGCAGGCGTTCGTGGTCTTCCTGCCGGTGAAATCCGTTGGCGTAGTGGGCGACCAGCGCCGTTATGAGTGGGTTGTCTCTTTGCGCGCGGTAGAAACCATTGATTTTATGACAGCACGCTGGGCTCACCTCCCTTATGAGCTGCTGGAGAAAGTCTCAAATCGTATTATTAATGAGATCGAGCACATTTCACGTGTGGCTTACGATGTATCGTCAAAACCACCTGCGACGATTGAGTGGGAATGATTACATTGTGGTTTCACTGAGTTAAACGAAAAAGCCCGGTCATTGACCGGGCTTTTTCGTAGGGCCTGCTATTATTAGAGCAATTATCCGTTTGGGCTAAGGTCATGAAATTTAGACTAATTTCTCTCTGCCTTACTTTCTTCTCTGTCAGTGTTATTGCAGCAGAGTTGGCGCCTGCACCGACGTACGGTGCGGTGAAGTTGCGGACCACGATCTGGCCTCCGTATCAGATGATGCTGCAAGGGGAGTTATCTGGTGAGTCGACCGAGACGCTGCGTTGTATCTTTCGTGATATCAATGAATCATTTTCGGTGCAGGTCATGCCGTGGCAGCGCGCGATTCAGGATATTAAACACTCGGTTGCAGATGGTATTTTTACTTCCGGGCCTTCACCTGAGCTAGACAAGGTCGCGACCATGTCGGCTCCTTTCGCTCTGGAAAAGTGGTACTGGTACCATGCCCGCGCCATCGACCTGAAGAACCCGAAATCTCTGAGAATCGGTGCGGTCAGATCAAGCAATCAGGCGACCTGGCTTGATACTGAGGGGATTCCTGTCACAGAGCTGGTCAATGAAGGGATGCAGTTAGTACGTCTTGTTCAGGCCGGGCGGATAGATACCTTTATTGCGGACTCGCGCTATTTTGAAGAGTTAGTATCGGAGGCTTCTGACTTTAACAGTTATCTGGATAAAACCTTTGTCCGATACATGCCTTTGGGGGTGTACTTTGCTAATCAATTTCTCGAGCAGCATCCTGAGTTTATCGGACGGTTTGATCAGCAGATATCTGATTGCGCTGGTGACACCATCGCGCTGAATGATTTTGAGAGGGAAAACCTCCTTTCCGTTGTAGCGAAAAGAATCAGGACCATCATCGATGATGATAGGCTTGTTGCAGCTTTAGATATCTCTAATCAGATGCAAAGGACACTGGCTCCTGATGTTATTGATGCGCTTGATGTGCAATGGCGACACGAGGTTTCTGCAACAGAACAGCCGTTGATCAGTGAAACTATCAGTAGACCAACGTCAGCTTATCTGAGGTCGGTGAAGGAGCTCAGTAATGGGTTAATTACCGAAGCCATTCTAGTGGGAAGTGCAGGTCTTAATGCCGCTCAGAGTGATATAACCACGGATTACTATCAAGCCGATGAGGCTGCATGGAAAGCGTTAATCAGCAACCCGTCCTCCGAATATCATATTGATGGTATCCGTTATGATGGGTCATCGCGCAAGTTTCAGGTAAAGGTGAGCTGGACAATTGAAGACAGCCGGGGAGAGAGAAAGGGTATCTTGATCCTTGGGATTGATGTGGAAGAAGCGCTTCGGAGTGACCAGTGACAGAACAGACAATCCTCCCGTAAGTGCCCCTTTGAAAGCCGCTGAATGTGGCTTTTGTCGTTTATACGTAAATGTCAGCATGTTACTTCTCGTTACATCTTGTGAATCAGACAGTTGTTCATTAATATCGCCACATGACACTAATTGGCCAATTTATGGCCCTTTCGGAGTGTTTGTGTGGCTCCTATGCCGGATATACCTCTTAAGGCCTATTGCTGGCGGGTATCACAGCCGATAGAATCCCGCAAAAACATCTGAATGGATTGTGAGCCAGTTCTCATTCTGACGAACTGGTTCGGTATGGAGCGATCGTATGAAACTTTCTAAGGGCCTGGCTCTCGTAGCCTCATGGGCAGCTATATCTGTATCCAGTATCACTCTCGCAGCGCCAGGAGGGGTGACTGATCCTGGTTTTTGGATTAAAGCCGATGATGCTGGAAGTAATTTCTCTGAGAATTGGGACGACCACTCGCCCAATAATAATGCGATTGGTGTGGTTGCTCCGTCTTCCAACCCTTGGACGCTTTCTGGTGCGGATGCCTCCCATAACTTTCATGAATATACGACTGGTTATTCAAGTAATCGTTTTTTTTATGAGAACGATTCCTTTCTCAGTAGATTCAGCCAAAGGTTAGACACAGAGCTCACCGCCGTTGCTGTTACCCGTATGACATCTTATTCGGAAAGTGACGCTCGTATTATTGGTATTGATAACGAATCTAGCGGTGCGGCGTATGCGGCAGAGCCGTCTCTCAGTATCGCAGGGTCAACCTCAAACAGTTTGGGCGCGACGGGCACCGCTGAGTTTTACAAATATTACAATTTCCCTTCTGAAACCCGGAACTCTTCTGCAGTCGTACCACTTTCGCAGATGGCTATTACACATTTCAGAGTGGGTGGTTCAAATCTTGATCAGTTGAATGTGGGTGTGAACGGCAATGAAACTTCTTATACTCTAAACGATAGTTTGTCGACCTATGCAAACAATATTTTTATCGGCTATGGGAGATGGGGGCAGAATGCTTCTGGCACAAGTGGGATTGGGCGCTCCGGAGCATTCCCAGGTGATATTAACGAAGTCATTCTATTTCCCAAAAATTTGTCTACCAATGAACTCCGTCGTGTAAACACTTATCTCGCCGTAAAGTACGGCGTTACGATTCCCGGAAATTATTTATCTGCCTCGGGTACTACCATCTGGAATTCCGGGCTGGCCAGTTCGTATGGGAATAACATTTTTGGGCTGGGGCGTCAGGACGAGAGCGGTCTTCACCAGCGGATTGCCAGATCAACGTCGAGCCCTCTGTTGACCATAGCATTACAAAATAATTTCACTAGCGCTAATAAATCACCTTCCAGATCTGTCAACGTCGCCGCGACCGGACAATATTTGCTGATTGGGGATAATAACGAAAGCTATACCCTTCAATATTCTGGAGTCACTGCTCCATACTCCGCTAAGTTGGGGCGTCAATGGTTTGTTCAGAAAACAGGGTTTAGCCAGACCGTTTCGATGAAATTTTCCTTACCCTCGGGCTTGCCTGCGAGTGCCAAACTCTATCTCGTTCGAAAAAATGGAAGCTCAGACCTTAGTTTCGGGACTAGTGAAGTAGGTGAAATTGACAAGTCAACAGGAATCATCACAGGTGTGGCTCTCAATTCAGGTGATTACTTCACTATTGCTGTAACGATTGATTCTGATGGTGATGGTGTTCTTGATCCATATGACGCGTTTCCTAATGATCCGAATGAGTCAGTCGATACTGATGGCGATGGTATAGGTAACAATGCCGATACGGATGACGACAATGATGGTGTTTCAGACACGTTGGATGCGTTCCCTCTTGACCCTAATGAATCTGTGGATACTGATGGCGATGGTATAGGTAATAACGCCGACACTGACGACGACAACGATGGGCTGAGTGATGGTAACGAAGAGTTGTTAGGCACAGATCCACTGGATACCGATTCGGACAACGATGGCATCGACGACCAGACTGAAGTGGGCAGTGTTGCGTCGCCAACGGACACCGATGGTGATGGCATCATAGATGCACTCGAATCGAATATTACTGATACGGACAGCGACGGCGTTGTCGACCAGCTGGATTCCGCGAACAATGATCCGACCAACGACTCGGACAATGACGGAGTCAGTAACACCCAGGAAACTCAGCTCGGTACTGATCCTCTTGACCCTAACAGCACGCCAACAGACACCGACGGTGATGGCATCGCAGACGCTTTCGATACTGACGATGACAACGACACTGTATCGGATGCTGATGAAGCGACGAATGGTACTGATCCGCTGAATGCTGACTCGGATGGCGACGGTAAAAACGACGGCGCTGAAGGCACTGCAGATACTGATGGTGATGGCGTTATTGATGCGCTCGAGTCTGCCAATAACGATGCGGATAACGACGGCGTATCTGATGAGCTGGATGCTGCCAACAGCGATCCAACCAACGACTCTGACAACGACGGTATTAACAACGAGACCGAAGTTGCAGCAGGCACTGATCCGCTCGATCCGAACGATGCAGGTACTGATACCGACGGTGACGGCACACCGGACAATATCGATACCGACGATGATAACGACGGTGTATCCGATACTGACGAAGCGACCAACGGTACTGACCCGTTAAATGGTGATACCGATGGCGACGGCAAAGGTGATGCTGCTGAAGGCACCACAGATACTGACGGTGACGGCATCATTGATGCGCTCGAATCTGCCAATAACGACGCGGATAACGACGGTGTATCTGATGAGCTGGATGCGGCGAATAACGATCCGACCAACGATTCTGATAACGATGGAATCAATAACGAGACCGAAGTTGCAGCCGGAACTGATCCGCTTGATCCGAATGACGCGGGTATCGACACCGATGGTGACGGCACGCCAGACAACATCGATACCGACGATGATAATGATGGTGTATCGGATACTGATGAAGCGACCAACGGCACTGATCCGCTGAATGCTGATTCGGATGGCGACGGTAAAAACGACGGCGCTGAAGGCACTACCGATACTGACGGTGACGGCATCATTGATGCGCTCGAATCTGCAAACAATGATGCAGACAATGACGGTGTATCTGATGAACAGGATGCGGCGAATAACGATCCGACCAACGACTCCGATAATGACGGCATCAACAACGAGACCGAAGTTGCGGCAGGCACTGATCCGCTCGATCCGAACAGTGTTGGAGCGGATACCGACGGTGATGGTACGCCAGATAACATCGATACCGATGACGACAACGATGGTGTATCGGATGCTGATGAAGCGACCAACGGCACAGATCCATTGAATGGTGACACCGATGGCGACGGTAAAAACGACGGCGCTGAAGGTACTACCGATACTGATGGTGACGGCATCATCGATGCGCTGGAATCTGCCAATAACGACGCAGATAACGACGGTGTTTCTGATGAGCTGGACGCTGCCAACAATGACCCGACCAACGACTCAGACAACGACGGCATCAACAACGAAACCGAAGTTGCAGCAGGCACTGACCCGCTTGATCCAAACGATGCCGGCATTGACACCGATGGTGATGGAACGCCGAACAGCCTGGACCAGGACGATGATAATGACGGTGTGAATGATACCGACGAATCAGCGCTGGGAACTGATCCTCTGAATGCTGACACCGATGGCGATGGCAAAGGTGATCAGGCTGAAATTGGCAATATATACAGCGCTACCGACACCGATGGTGACGGCATTATCGATGCTCTGGAGCCTTCCATCGAAGATGCGGATAACGATGGTGTGTCTGACGAGCTCGATGCGGCTAATAATGATCCGACTAACGACTCCGACAACGACGGCATCAACAATGAGACTGAAGTTGCGGCGGGTACCGATCCTCTGAATCCGAACGATGCAGGAACAGATACCGATGGTGATGGCACGCCAGATAACATCGATACCGACGATGATAACGATGGTGTATCGGATGCTGACGAAGCAACCAATGGTACTGATCCACTCAACGCTGATACCGATGGCGACGGCAAAAACGACGGCGCTGAAGGTACCACCGACACTGACGGTGACGGCATCATTGATGCGCTGGAATCTGCCAACAACGATGCGGATAACGACGGCGTATCGGATGAGCAGGATGCGGCGAATAACGATCCGACCAACGACTCGGACAACGACGGTATTAATAACGAGACTGAAGTTGCAGCCGGGACTGATCCGCTTGATCCGAACGATGCGGGTACCGACACCGACGGTGATGGCACGCCAGATAACATCGATAACGACGATGATAACGACGGTGTACCCGATACTGACGAAGCGACCAACGGCACAGATCCGCTGAATAGTGATTCAGATGGCGACGGCAAAAACGACGGCGCTGAAGGCACCACCGATATCGATGGTGATGGCATCATAGATGCGCTGGAATCTGCTAATAACGACGCAGATAACGACGGTGTATCTGATGAGCAGGATGCGGCGAATAACGATCCGGCCAACGACTCGGACAACGACGGTATCAATAACGAGACTGAAGTTGCGGCGGGTACCGATCCTCTGAATCCGAACGACGCGGGTACGGATACCGACGGTGACGGCACACCGGACAACATCGATACTGACGATGATAACGACGGTGTATCGGATGCAGACGAAGCGACCAACGGTACTGATCCATTAAATGGTGATACCGATGGCGACGGCAAAGGTGATGCTGCTGAAGGCACCACAGATACTGACGGTGACGGCATCATCGATGCACTGGAATCTGCTAATAACGATGCAGATAACGACGGTGTTTCTGATGAGCAGGATGCGGCGAATAACGACCCGACTAATGACTCGGATAACGATGGCATCAACAACGAGACCGAAGTTGCGGCGGGTACCGATCCTCTGAATCCGAACGATGCGGGTACCGACACCGATGGTGATGGAACGCCGAACAGTCTGGACCAGGACGATGATAATGACGGTGTGAATGATACCGACGAATCAGCGCTGGGAACTGATCCTCTGAACGCAGACACCGATGGTGACAGCAAAGGTGACCAGGCTGAAATTGGCAATATTTACAGCGCTACCGACACTGATGGTGACGGCATTATCGATGCACTGGAATCATCTATTGAAGATGCAGATAACGATGGTGTGTCTGACGAGCTGGATGCGGCGAATAATGATCCGGCCAACGACTCGGACAACGACGGCATCAACAATGAGACCGAAGTTGCGGCGGGTACCGATCCTCTGAATCCGAACGACGCGGGTACGGATACCGACGGTGACGGCACGCCAGATAACATCGATACCGACGATGATAACGACGGTGTATCGGATGCAGACGAAGCGACCAACGGCACAGATCCGCTGAATGCTGATTCAGACGGTGACGGCAAAGGCGATGCTACGGAAGGTACTACCGACACTGACGGTGACGGCATTATTGATGCGCTGGAGTCTGCGAACAACGACGCGGATAACGACGGAGTATCTGATGAGCTGGATGCGGCGAACAATGATCCGACCAACGACTCTGACAATGACGGTATCAACAACGAGACTGAAGTTGCGGCGGGTACCGATCCGCTGAATCCGAGCGATGCGGGTACGGATACCGACGGTGACGGCACGCCAGATAACATCGATACCGACGATGATAACGACGGTGTATCGGATGCGGATGAAGCGACCAACGGTACTGATCCATTAAATGGTGATACCGATGGCGACGGCAAAGGTGATGCTGCTGAAGGCACCACAGACACTGACGGTGACGGCACCATTGATGCGCTCGAATCTGCTAACAACGATGCGGATAACGACGGTGTATCTGATGAGCAGGATGCGGCGAATAACGATCCGGCCAACGACTCGGACAACGACGGTATCAATAACGAGACTGAAGTTGCGGCGGGTACCGATCCTCTGAATCCGAACGACGCGGGTACGGATACCGACGGTGACGGTACGCCAGATAACATCGATTCCGACGATGATAACGACGGTGTGTCGGATGCGGATGAAGCGACCAACGGTACTGATCCATTAAATGGTGATACCGATGGCGACGGCAAAGGTGATGCTGCTGAAGGCACCACGGATACTGACGGTGATGGCATCATTGATGCGCTTGAATCTGCCAATAACGACGCGGATAACGACGGCGTATCTGATGAGCAGGATGCGGCGAATAATGATCCGACCAATGACTCGGATAACGACGGTATCAACAACGAAACCGAAGTTGCAGCAGGCACTGATCCGCTCGATCCGAGCAGTGTTGGAACAGATACCGACGGTGACGGTACGCCAGATAACATCGATTCCGACGATGATAACGACGGTGTGTCGGATGCGGATGAAGCGACCAACGGTACTGATCCATTGAATGGTGATTCAGACGGTGATGGCAAAAACGACGGCGCTGAAGGCACCACGGATACTGACGGTGATGGCATCCTTGATGCGCTTGAATCTGCCAATAACGACGCAGATAACGACGGTGTATCGGATGAGCTGGATGCGGCGAATAATGATCCGACCAACGACTCAGACAATGACGGCATTAATAACGAGACCGAAGTTGCAGCCGGAACAGATCCGCTTGATCCGAACGATGTTGGAAATGACAACGACGGAGATGGGGTGCCTGACAACATCGACAACGACGATGACAACGACGGCGTGAACGATGATGAAGATGCTTTCCCGAACGATCCGAATGAAGATACGGATACCGATGGCGACGACATAGGTAATAATGCCGACACCGACGACGATAACGATGGTTACAGCGACCAGGATGAAATCGATAGCGGTAGTGACCCTCTGGATGAGAACGATACTCCAGCGGACAGCGACGGTGACGGTATCTCTGATGTAAACGACGACGACGATGATAACGACGGTGTCAACGACGAAGACGATGCCTTCCCGAATGATCCGAATGAAGATACGGATACCGACGGTGATGGCATAGGTAACAATGCTGATACTGATGATGATGGCGATGGCTACTCTGACGACGATGAGACTCAGAATGGTACTGATCCACTGGATCCGAACGATGTTCCTGCGGACAACGACGGTGATGGCATCTCTGATGTTAACGATGACGACGATGATAACGATGGCATTTCTGACGAAGATGAAGAGAACCTCGGTACTGATCCGAAGAACCCTGATTCAGATGGTGATGGCGTTGATGATGGCACTGAAATTGGTGATACCAACAACCCTTCTGATGAAGATGGTGACGGTACTCCAGATGCTCTTGATAGCACCAATGACAGTGACAGCGATGGTCTTTCAAACTATCTCGAAACACTGATTGGTTCAGATCCTGAGTCTCGTGACAGTGATGCAGACAGCTATCGCGATCATGAAGAGATTGCTGTTGTTCTGACTGGCGAGGATGTTGATGAAGACGGTATTGATGATGCACTGGATGCAAGCGTCATCGGAGCACCCGACGAGAACGGTGACGGTGTAGCTGACTTCGCAATTATTGATGTGGATGGTGATGGCATACCTAACCTGCTCGACACAGACAGCGACAATGATGGTATTGATGACATCAATGAAACGCTGGCCGACGTGGATGGTGATGGTATTCCTGATCTGGTAGACCCTGTGACTGCTGTTGGCGGTGGCGATAGCGACGGCGATTTCATTCCGGATGCGATCGAGTGCTGCTACGACACGGATCGTGATGGTCAGCCTGACTACATGCAGACAGACACCGACAGCGACTTTATTGATGACGTAATTGAAGCTGGCATCAGTGGTAATGACACTGACCTCGATGGCTACGATGACACCTATGACGCCGACATAGACGGTGACGGTAACGTCGATAATGGTCCTGACGGCAACCTGGATGGCATCAATGACTTCTGGCAGCCGATTGACTCGGATGGCGATGGTCTGGCGGATTATCGCGATACGGATAGCGACAACGATGGTATCCCTGACGAGGAAGAATCTGGTTATGGCGCCTTCCCGGATCGTGATACCGACGGTGATGGCATCCCTGATCGCGTCGATGGTGACAACGGTGACACTGGTACTTCTGGCGGTGACAGCGATGGTGATGGCATCAGCGATGAAGAAGAGTGTTCTGCGGGTTACCCGAACTGTGAAGACAGTGATGGTGACGGAACGCCGGATTATCTTGATGACACTGATGACAGCATTGATCAGGCGCCGGGTAACACTGACACTGATAACGATGGCCTGACCGATGAAGAAGAAGACGAGCTTGGTACTGACCCTAACAATGCAGACTCGGACAACGATGGTGTGTCTGATGGCGACGAATTGGCTGCGGGTTCCGATCCGCTGAACCCAGACTCTGATGGAGATGGCATTGAAGATGGTGAGGAAAATACAGACAGCAACAACAATGGCGTGGTCGATAGCAATGAAGGCTACCTGCGAACGTCAACAGGGTCGGGTTCTATGAGCCTTCTCTGGATGGCTGCTGCTCTTCTTCTGGTTCGCCGCCGGCACCTGGCGGTGCTACTTGCAGCAGCGTCTTTACCAGTGGTAGCGGTAGAAGTTGATAAAGAGCGTCTTTATGTACTCGGTGCACTGGAGTACTCACGCTTTGCGCCTATCACGGAAGGTGGCGGTATCAGAATTACTGACCGTCATGACTGGGGTGCTGGACTGGGTGTGGGATACGACGTGCTGGATGAGCTGGCGATTGAGTTCTCTTATGCCGCTAAAGGTGAGCTGGAAGCCGCGACCGGCGGTAACGATGTCGGTGTTGAATACAATGCTGCAGTGCTGTCGGCAAAGTGGTTCCCTGCGATCTGGAGAGAGAATCACCGCTATGCTGGAGACTGGCCAGAGAAGTTCAATTGGTACCTTACCGGTGGCGTGTCGCGCCTGAATACTTCAGGTGATGCTCTGTCGGAGAGTGAGAACTCAATGAACATCATGTATGGCGCCGGTGTGACCTATGGTCTGACGCCTAAGCTTCAGTTGCGTGGATCACTGGATCGCATCTCCGGCGATGTCCTGACTTACGGTCTGAGTCTGATCTGGTATCCGTTTGCTTCCGAAAGTCGTTCCTGGAAACGTGAGTCTCAGGTGATCGAAGAGGCCGCACTGCCGGTTTATGCGCCGGTTGATGTTGCTGTTCCGTCTGCTAAGCCGGTCGTAGTGATCGAACCTACTGCCGCAGGCCCGGAGGAGGTGTGCCAGGTAGAGCGCTCACGAGCGGATGTTCTGTTTGCCTATGATTCTTCACGACTGACTTCCGAGTTTGATGAAAGCCTGGATAGGGCGGCAGAAGACTTTTTCACCTGTCCTGATCTCGAGATCACACTGATTGGTTATACCGACAGCCGTGGCTCGAAGCGCTACAACGAAGCGCTTGCTCTGAAGCGCACAGAATCTGTGGCGCAATACCTGATGGAGCGAGGTATTCCTTCTAACCGTATCGTGAAAATCTCGCGAGGTATCGATGTCTCAAGAGGTCTGAGCGAAAACGAGAAACGTCGTGTGGAACTCTATTTCGGTGACCACTCTGAGTGATCTATAGGGCGGCAGCGTTGCCGTGCTGTTCTATGAACACCCGTAAATCATATGTAAGCCCTCAGGTTACACGTTGTAATCTGGGGGCTGTCTTTTTAAGATACATCCTTACCGCCACTGCTGTCGGCATTTAACAATAATAACGGTCAGCTGACAGATCCCCACACGTGGACGGGACGGAGATAATTGTATGAAGGCGTTTCAATGGTCGGCGGCCTCTTTGCTGTCGGTACTCTGTACTTTTTCTGTTTCAGTTCAGGCCGCGCCGGGTGGTGTCAGCTCGGAAGATGTTGGGCTTTGGCTCAAATCTGACGATGCAATTATTTCTAATGACCCTACTGATCCTGATCGATGGGATGCCTGGAAAGATCACTCCCGACATTCAAACAGCGTTGAAGCGGAATACGATACCGTTCCATGGTCTATGACTTCCCCAGACGCGGAACACAACTTTCATCCATATGCGACAGGGTTTACCAAAGACCGTTTCTTCCGGGAGCGTAACGCATCTTTCGTCGCCGATGACAGAGTTATTGTTCCTCTGACTATGATTGCGGTTACCCGTTTATCTGAGTTGCCAGACACCGACAGCGTTGCTCGTATTATGGGGGTTTCCAGTAACTCGGTATGGTCGCAGGCTAACGAGCCGGGCATTTCTGTCACTGGTGCAGATTCGGATTATCCTGGACGCGTTGAGCTACGGGTTATGTCTGACCCTTATACTGCTCCCGATTATCTCTACAGTTCGCCTGTGCCTCTCTCCGACACTTCGATTACCTATGCAAAAGTCGGGGGATCTAACAATACCGAGGTGACCATTGGTATTAACAACGAGAGCTCATTTAGTGTATTGGACAGCCCAGCCGCCATTGATGGTGATAATTTCTCGTTAGGATACGGTGTTTACTACGACCAGGCTGTTGGGTTTAACGGCGACATCATGGAAGTGCTTTGGTTTGAAACCGCTCTCTCTGACAATGAATTAATGCGGGTGAATAGCTACCTGGCCGTAAAACACGGAATCGGGCTGTCAAGTGACTACCTGGCTTCGGACAACACCGTTGTCTGGCAGTCGACCGTAAACTCAGCCTATAACACCGACGTTTTTGGCCTCGGGCGGGATGATACGAGTGGCTTGAACCAGCTTATTTCCAGGTCGGTAACGTCTCCCGAACTGACCGTTTCTACGACGACTGATTTTGCTTCCGGTAATAATACTGCTCGTCCGGTCCTTGGCGCTGACCGCTCTTTCGCCTTGATGGGGCATAACGGTGGTGCAGTGTCTTTTTCAAGCACGAATGTTTCAGGATCATATTCTTATCGGTCAGAGCGTGTGTGGCTGTATCAGGCAAGCAGTCTTATCGCTCCGCTTGCCATGAAATTCGACCTGCCTGCTCTGGCACCGGGGTCAAAGGTGTATCTGGTGCGTCGTAATGCTGATGATGATTTTTCTGCTGGTGCAGTGACTCTTGGTGAAGTGAACGCTTCGACCGGTGAAATAGCAGGCATTGAATTAACCGACGGCGATTATTTCACCTTGGCTATCACCCTCGACTCCGATGAAGACGGCGTGATCGATCCTGAAGACGCATTCCCGAATGATTCTACCGAAACAGAAGATACCGACGGCGATGGCATTGGTGATAATGCAGACTCCGATGATGATGGTGATGGTTATACCGACGATGACGAAGCACTCGCAGGTTCTGATCCCAAGGACGATAGCAGTGTGCCGGCGGACAACGATAACGATGGTATCTCTGACGTTACAGACACCGATGATGATAACGACGGGCTGAGCGACACGGATGAGGCGCTCGTAGGGACTGACCCGGAGAACCCTGACTCAGATAGCGATGGGGTTCTTGATGGCGCCGAAGTTGGTGGCGATGCGAACAGCCCGAAGGACGAGAACGGTGATGGTGTCGCCGATGTCTTTACACCGACTAATGATTCGGATCAGGACGGCTTATCGAACTATGTAGAAACCGTAATTGGTTCTGATCCGACTAGCCGCGACTCTGATGGCGATGACTTCCGTGATGATGAGGAGCTGGCGGTGACTCTGTCCGGCAGCGACACTGACAACGACGGTATTGATGATGCTATGGATGCGGACTCCACCGGTGCAGCGGACCGCGATGGTGATGGCATCGCAGATTTTGCACTTCGCGATACCGATGGCAATGGGACCCCAGACTTGCTGGATACCGACAGTGACGCTGATGGCATCGATGACTTGACCGAAACCTTGAATGATACTGATGATGATGGAATCGCCGATGTTCGTGACTCCGATAATTCATTGGGTAGTGGTGACAGCGATTCTGATGCCTTACCTGATGTTTTCGAATGCTGTGGTGATGCCGATCAGGACGGTGTTCCCAACTATATGCAGTCAGACAGTGATTCTGATTCGATTCCTGATGGTTATGAGGCAGGCATAATCAGCCCGGCAGATGATGATGGCGACGGGTATGACAACCGCTACGACGCCGACATAAATGGAGATGGCGTTCTGGACAACGGTCCGGATGCTGACAGTAATGGCTTGCGCGACAACTGGTTGCCTCTTGATACGGATGGCGATGGTCAACCCGATTATGCGGACACCGACAGTGACAATGACGGCGTCAGTGATGAGGACGAGACCCTGTTCGGCAGTGCACTCACTGATGATGCAGACGGTGATGGTATTCCATCGCAAGTTGATGCGTCGCAAGGGGAGAATGGCGGAGACAGCGATAGGGACGGTCTGGCCGATTCAGAGGAGTGCCCTGAAGGTTATCCTTACTGCCGCGATACCGACAGTGATGGTACACCGGATTATATGTCGGTAGACAGTGACGGCGATGGTATTCCCGATGCCGAAGATCCGGACACCTCTCCTGGTGGTGGCGACTCGGACGGCGATGGTATTGGCGACGCAGAAGAGTGCCCGGTGGCTGGTGAATGCCCGGATTCAGACGGCGACGGCATTCCGGATTATCTGGACGATGACACCCAGTATCAGGCTCCGGATGAAAATACAGATTCCGGTGACGGGGAGGGCGAGCAGGCTCCGGAGGCACCAGAGGCCCTGTCAGATCATATGACTTCCTCAACTGGTGTCGGCGCTTTCTCAGTGCTTTGGGGAATGTTTGCTCTTCTGTTAATTCGTCGCGGTTCAATCGCGCTGGCCCTTGCATTAGGCACCATGCTGACTGTGCCTGCGACAGCGGCCGAATGGTCGAAACAACGTCTGTACATGACGGGCAGTGCAGAATATTCTCGTTTCAGCCCGGAGACAGAGGACAGCGTATACACAGTCTCAGACCGACATGATTGGGGGGTGAGTCTCGGTGCAGGCTATGACTTGTTTGATCAGTGGGCGGTGGAGTTCGACTTCAGTCAGAAGGGCGAGCTTCAGGCCTTAAGAAACAATACGGTAGAAAACGCTGAATACAGTTTCGCTGCAGCTTCTGTCGCCTGGTATCCATCTATTTGGTATTCGAACCGGCGCTATGACGACACCTGGCCTCATAAACTCAATTGGTTTATTTCCAGCGGTGTTAGCCGCATGTTTGTTTCAGGAAGCGCAAACAACGAGCTGGAGAACCCGATCAATGTGTCGCTTGGTGGCGGTGTGACCTACGGCCTTTCTTCCGGTGTTGAACTGAAAGCAACCGCAGAGAGACTGTCGGGTGATGTATTCAGTTGGGGGCTGGGGCTCAGTTGGTATCCATATGCACCGGCAAGTCGGGGGCAGGCCGGGCGCAGCTATGACCCGGATGAGGACCGCACACCGTTGTATCAGCCATATCAGGTGGCCACTCAGCGGGTTGCGAGAACTCATGTTGCGGATTGTGGGCTGCAGCTTAAGAATGCTCAGGTAGAGTTCTCAGAGAGTTCGTATCTGTTGCAGCGAGAATACTTTCCCCGCCTTGATGAAATCAGCGACGATTTTTTTAAGTGCCCCGGTGTAACCTTAGTGGTGGTTGGTACTGGAGAACAGGCCGGCATGGATAAGGATTCTCGCCGTGACGATCTGGCTTATCAGCGCGCCCGTGCTGTCTATCAATATCTGGTAAGGCGGGGAGTACCGTCTAACCGGGTTGTGATTTCAACGCGTCCGGTTGACGACGACGCGGTATCTGAACACCGCGCCGAGGTATTTTTCGCCCGCTGATGCGGGCGCTAAGTCAGCCGTTAATTCAGCTCACTTTATTCAACAGATAGGTGGTAAGCAGAGGAACAGGGCGACCTGTTGCGCCTTTGCTGGTACCGTCACCGCCCCATGCTGGCCCGGCAATATCAACGTGAGCCCAACGGGTACCCTCGGTGAAGCGGGACAGGAAGCAAGCCGCTGTAGTCGCGCCCGCCAGTGGGCCACCGATATTAGCGATGTCAGCAAAGTTGCTGTCGAGCAGTGACTGGTAATCGTCTTCCAGTGGTAAACGCCAGACGCGGTCGCCGGAGTAAGCGCCTGCAGTATTCAGCTCAGTAGCCAATTCTTCATCTGTGGTAAACAAGCCAGAATTCACCTTCCCGAGAGCCGCCATACAGGCGCCAGTCAGGGTGGCAACATCCACACAGGTGGCCGGCTTGTAATCACGGATGCCCAGAGTCAGAGCATCGCACAGCACCAGTCGGCCTTCGGCGTCAGTGTTCAGAATTTCCACGGTCTGACCGGATAAGGTTGTTACTACGTCACCCGGCTTGCTGGCGTCGCCCGCAGGCATATTTTCAGCGCTGGTAATGATAGCCACTACGTTAATGGCCGGTTTAAGTTCGGCGAGAGTTTTCATTGTGCCCAGTACAGAAGCTGCACCGCACATGTCGTACTTCATCTCGTCCATTTTAGCGCCAGGTTTCAGGCTGATACCGCCGGTATCAAAGGTGATGCCCTTGCCCACGATCATGTGAGGAGCATCATCGCCTGCGCCTTTGTATTCCATAATGATCAGCTTGCCAGGCTCTGAAGAGCCTTTGGCGACCGAGTAAAATGCGCCAGCGCCCATCTCTTCCATTTCTTTTTCGTCGTAGACCTTACAGGTAAAGCCTGCGGCATCAGACAGCTTCTGTGCTTCGTCTGCCAGATAGGTAGGCGTACAGATGTTCGGTGGCATATTGCCGAGTTCTTTGGCGTACGATGTGCCGAGGCCTTTGGCGTCGGCAACGGTCAGGGCATCTTTGACGTCATCGCCGATCCAGATCAGGGTATCTAGCGCAGGTGTTGGCTCTTTACCGGGAAGGGTAGCAATGAACTTGTACTGTGCCGCGTGAACCGCGAGTACGATCTGTTCTGCCCACCAGGCTTGTGGCCGGCTGTCCGTCGCCAATGCAGAGACGTCTACCGCGGCGGTACCTTCTTTACCAGAGATCGCTTTACCTATGGCACTGGCGATTTTGTTGGCGTCAACGGCATTGAGGTTGTCTTTGCCACCGCCAATAATCACAGTGCGGCTGGCTTCTGTTCCGGCCAGTGAATACAGGGTCAGGGAGCTACCTGCGGCACCAGTAATATCTTTTGCCTTGATTCGGGCCTGAACCGCGCCAGCCGATGCGGTGTCTATCTTTTCGGCAGAGGCAGAAAGCTCACCGTTATCGTTAATCGTGACAACAAGAGTATCTGCAGTCAGTTCTGCAGGGTTACCGGTGAAAATCTGAAAATCCATCGTAGCTCCTTAGAGGGCAGGTTCGGTCGTATTCGGTGTAGCGAATTAAAGTGTTCCAGCTAAGTGTGCGGCCAGACCGTGAAAATACAAGTGGCTGGGGTAACGGAAGCTAAAAAAAACAGTACAATGCTGCCTTGTGGTTACTCTCTGATTTACACGACAACTGCCAGATGCCAATCAGACCCGACAGGCAGATGACGACCAGACAAAACAGGTGCGGCACCGTTTGATCTTATTCCGATATTTATCACGTGAATTGCTCGGCACAATGGGCGCCGTTACGATCGTGCTTCTCATGATCATGATGAGCGGCCGGCTTATCAATCAGCTGGCGTCCGCGGCTGCCGGTGAAATTCCTCTGGAAGTCGTTTTCTTCACGCTGCTTCTGAGAATGCCGTCGTTCCTCGAAATGATCCTTCCAATGGCGCTGTTTATCTCTGTACTGCTGGCGTACGGTCGTATGTATTCAGAGAACGAAATGAGTGTGCTCTCAGCAACTGGGTTTTCTGACCGTCGCTTGTTACTGTTTACGATGATTCCTGGCGCGGTCGTGATGGTGATCGTGGGGTCTTTTTCGTTATATCTCAGCCCTCTTGGTGCAGAGAAAATGGAAGATCTGTACGAAAAACAAGCAGAAATGACCGAGTTTGAGTTACTTGCCCCGGGCCGCTTTCAGAGTATGAAGAAAGGAACCCGTGTCACCTATACCGAATCATTGTCTGACAATAAGACGGTGATGAACCAGGTGTTCATCGCAGATGGTGATACTTTGATGCTTGCCGAGAAAGGCAGCCAGTATTTCAGTCAGGAAACCGGCTCGCGTTTTCTGGAACTGCATAACGGTAAGCGTTTTGACCTGGCTGCTGATAGTGCGGAATTGCAGGTGCTCGAGTTCGAGCGTTACGGTGTGAAGATCGCGGATGAATCCGAGGATCGTCGTAAAGTACGTAAGGATGCGGTAGCCACACTGGATCTTTTGTCTTCGCAAGACCCTAAGCTTCAGGCGCAGTTGCACTGGCGTTTGTCGTTGATTGTGATGGTGCCTGTGCTTGTGTTGATCGCTTTCCCTCTGTCTAAGGTTAATCCAAGGCAGGGACGCTTTGCCCGTATGTTCCCAGCCATCATTCTGTTTATGGTCTACATCTCTCTGCTCATCGCTATGCGCGGTATGCTCGAGAAAGAGCGCGTTCCGGCTATGGCTATCTGGGCACTTCATCTAATTTACCTGCTAATAGGGCTGGCGCTTCTGGTTGGCCCTGAAATTCTCCGACGTCGTCGGGCTGGGAGAGTCCTATGACCCGTCTTGACCGCTACGTTGGTAAAAGCGTCCTGATGGCCACACTGGTCGTTATTCTGGTGATTGTGGGTCTCGATGCAATTTTTACTTTAGTAGATGAGCTGGATCAGCTCAAAGGCGCCTATGGTTTCGTCGAGGCGCTTGAGTTCATGGCTCTGAGGCTACCTCGCCGGGCCTACGAGTACATGCCGATGGCGTGTCTGATTGGTTGTCTGGCTGGTCTCGGCGGACTCGCAGCCAGTAGTGAACTGACGGTGATGAGAGCCGCTGGACTCTCGGTTACCCGTATCATCTGGTCAGTGATTAAGCCGGTTGCGGTATTGATGGTTCTTAGTGTTGCTTTGGCGGAGTATGCGATTCCTACATTGGAGAGAATGGCTCAGTCTCAGAAGGCGGTGCAACAAGGCAAAGGAGAGCTGCTGTCGAATAAAGGCAAGGGCTATTGGCACCGTGAGGGTGACCAGTTCATGCGCTTCCGTGCCGTTGAGCCTAATGGTGTTCTGCACGGTATTGCTGTCTTTTACTTCTCGCCAGAAAAAGAACTGACTCGCGTTGTGCGTGCGGAGAGGGCGATCTTTCAGCGTAGCCACTGGCAGATGCAGAATGTCCGTGAGCAGTTGATTAGCGACGATCAAAGCAGCGTGACTTCATACGGCTCTAAACGTTGGGATTCCGGACTGACTCCCGAGAGCCTGAGCGTCGTCATGATCGAACCACGCGATATGTCGATCTCCAATCTGTACGCTTATGCGCAGTATCTGGACGATCAGGATCTCAATGCAGATAACTATCTGTTGTCGTTCTGGAAAAAGGTGACACAACCTCTGAGTACCTTTGCACTGGTACTGCTCGGTGCCGCCTTTATCTTTGGGCCATTGCGTCAGGTGACTGCTGGCTCGCGGATCTTTTCAGGGATTCTCGTGGGGCTGGTGTATAAGTATCTGGAAGAGATGCTGGCACCGGCCAGCATTGTGCTTGGCTTCGCGCCAATTATGGCCAGTATTATTCCCATTGTTCTGAGTGCACTGATCGGAGTGTACTTGCTTCGTAAGAGCGGCTGACGAAAGTCAGCTGCCTTTCGGGCGATAAACAATACGTGTCAGCGACGCAATGTCGTGCCAGGTGCGTTCTTTTTTATCGATCAGCATCCAGAAATAACCCAGCCCAACAATGGCTAATGAGAAAAAGCCAGTCGCACTGCGCAGTATGCAGTGACTGAGTTTGACGGGTGAGTTGTCATTGGTAATCAGATAGATGTTCCAGGCTTTCATGCCAATGGTCTGACCACCACGGCGCCATGAGTGCATGTAGTACAGAAAGCAGATCGTATAAAAGACAGAGCCGACCATTGCCGGGCTCAGGCGAACCATCTCTTCCTGACCTGTCATTGCCGATATCGCCGTGACCAGCAGCCCCCCCAGAATAATATAGAGAGCAAGAAGCACCAGCGCATCGTATGCCATGGCTGCAAGGCGACGAACAAGAGATGCGGTAGGGTAGTTTTGTAGCGACATGGGGTAAATAACCTCTGCAATCTGGTAACTGACGCCGGTCAGGACGCGTCCGGATGGGAATGTTAACATAAGCCCAAGACCAAAATTACAGGAGTCATCTTATGGTTGATCTGTTTGATATCCGTCGTGAATATACGGCCGGGCGATTGGATGAAAATACGGCGGCAGAAAACCCTATGACTCAGTTTCATGCGTGGTTTGAAGAGCAAAAAGCTGCAAGCCCAGACGAGCCTACCATGATGACGGTCGCCTCCTGCGACAGCGAAGGTCAGCCGTGGCAACGTATTCTCTTATTGAAGAGTTACGATGAAGACGGCTTCGTGTTTTTCACGAATTACACCAGTAATAAAGCCCGTCACTTCGGGGATAATCCGAAAGCCGCTCTGCATTTTGCCTGGCTGGCTCAGGAGCGGCAGGCCATGGTTCAGGGAGTGGTGACGAAAATCTCCCGGGAAGAGACCGAAGCCTATTTTCACTCGCGACCTCGCGAGAGTCAGTTGGGGGCCTGGGCATCAGACCAGAGTGCACCGCTCGGTAACCGCGCTGAACTGGAGGCCCGCTTTGAAAAGCTTAAAAGTGAATACGAAGGGTGTGAAATTCCAGTACCTGATCATTGGGGAGGGTATCGTCTGAGCCCTCAGCGTTTCGAATTCTGGCAAGGAGGGGAGGCGCGCCTGCACGACCGTCTGGAATATCTGCATGATGCTAAAGGCTGGACTAAACAGCGCCTCAATCCTTAATGAGGCTCTTTAGTCAGTCTCCTTAATCCGCCTTTAAGCGGTACTTACTGAACTTTCTGACCTCAGAGCCGGCGCATCAGATCGCGGCTCTGAGTGACGTAATGCCCACCAAAGAGTACGGCATGGTTCAGCAGGTGGAACAGCTGATAGATACCTCTTCTCTCTTCGTATCCCTCCTCGATCTTACGCACACTCTGGTAGCCCTTATAAAAGGCGTCAGGGAAGCGTCCAAAGAGTTCTGTCATCGCAAGATCAGCTTCGGCGTCGCCGTAGTAGCATGCCGGATCGTAGATAACCGGGAGAGACCCGCGACTGTCAGGAATAAAACCGATATTTCCGGACCAGAGGTCACCATGAAGGAGAGATGAATCCGGCTGGTGATCTTTTAAGGCATTCGAACAGGCATGCAGTACCCGATCTGCACTGGCAAACACATCCCCCTGACTAGCAAGCTCCCGTACCAGAGGTTCAAGGCGCTGCTCGACGAAAAAGTCTGACCAGCTATGACGCCAGCTGTTATTCAGCGGTGTAGGACCACAGAATGTGGTCTTGCCGTAGCCGTAGCCGTAGCCCTGATCGCTATGGTTACCGTGTAGCTTGGCGAGTTCTACTCCCGCTTGTTGCCAGTCTCCGTGCACTGCGAGCGGCAGGTGAGACAACAGGATGTATGAATGACCGTCGACCTCACCGGTCGCATAGGGAACGGCAGTCCGGATGGCCTGTGTTCTGGCAATTTCAAGGAGGCCTGATACCTCAGCGGCAAATTGTTCACTCGCCAGCCCGGATGCTGGCTGCATTTTCAGAAAAAAATCGCCTGCTTCGGTGTGAATGACAAACTGCTGCTGCTTACTGTTATTAAGATGCTGGCAATAGTTAAGAATATCGCACGCGCCGACGGGTAGCTTGCGTTGGTCAATCGCATCGGCAAGCAGGCGAGTGAGCGTGTACTCGGGATTACTGTGCGATGCAGTCTGTGGGAGTGGCATAAGCAGACACCATTATTTGAACATTTGATCAGTATATATCGCCTTGAAGACGATAATGATGATCAGTTCTCAGAATAGCGTAACCCAGGTAAGGTCGTGTGTGGGTTTTGTGTACGAAAGTAAACAGGCAAAAAAAAGCCCCGAAGCGGTTACTAACCGTCGGGGCCTTAAGAATTCGTGGTAGCTATGACTGGACTTGAACCAGTGACCCCAGCATTATGAATGCTGTGCTCTAACCAGCTGAGCTACATAGCCACTTCAAACTTCCTTGGTCGCGTGTGCGTCTCAAGTGGCGCGTATTATGCCACCATTTTTAACTCTGTCAACAGTTTTTCGTTATGAATTTCAACGGCTTACCGGATATCCGGATTACACGCATAAAAAAGCCCAGAGACTGATAGCAGAGGCTTTCTCTACCACCGGAATCCGGGCTTTTGGGGTATCAGCATTGACCTGGGATCAGATGATACCTTGCTCCTGCAGGTCGGCGATCAGGTTGTCCAGAGATTCCTGATCTGCTGCCAGGCTGATATCAGCGCCGTCAGCACCGCCGGCAACCAAAGCAACCAGACCATTCGCTTTCAGAACCTGAGCGGTTTCCGCAGTAGCAATGCCGGAAACACGGCCCATCTCGTACAGTCGACGATCCAGAGCATTAACGATGTCTTCTGCATTAGCGGCGTTCACTGCAACGATGGCAGGCTTCTGGTTGAAGCGACGTGCTTTTTCGTCAGCAGACACAGGCGAGGTGTTGCTGCCGTCAGCCGCTGCAGCACCAACGATCATACCAGCACCGATGGTGACGTTGCTCAGGCGATCAATAATGATGAAGGCGCCTGTACCCGGGATTTTTCCGTAGGTATCAAATGGAATCGCTTTATCCAGAGACACTTCAACCAGGGCAATCTCATTGAGCGCAACTTGTTCAGCAACACTGTGCTCAAGCGTATTCACGTCGATCAGGTGATGGATCTGAGTGAAGGTACCCGTTGTCGCGCTGGAGGCAAACTTAAGGTCGTAGGGCTTGCCTGGCACCATTGCGCCTTCGGTCATCCAGACGATGTTTGCGTTCAGCTTGCTACCTACTTCTGGAAGGTCATTCGCTTTAACGATGACGTCACCGCGACTGATATCAATTTCGTCTTCTAGGGTCAGTGTAATCGCTTGACCAACGAATGCTTCTTCCAGATTACCCTCATAGGTGACAATGCTTTCGACCTTACTGGTCTTCTGCGATGGCAGTGCCATGATGGTTTCACCGGGCTTGATTGTGCCTGCGGCAATCGTGCCGCAGAAGCCGCGGAAGTCGAGGTTAGGGCGGTTTACGTATTGCACTGGCAGACGGAAGTTCTCAAGGTTCTTATCTTCGTCGATTTCGACGGTCTCAAGAATCTCCATCAGAGTCTGGCCTTTGAACCATGTTGAGCGCTCGGAGCGTTCTACAACATTATCGCCGTCCAGGGCAGACATAGGTACAAAGCGGATGTCTTCCAGATTCAGTTTGCCGGCAAACTCAAGGTAGTCTTCGCGGATTTCATTGAAGCGGTCTTCACTGAAGTCCATCAGGTCCATCTTGTTGACCGCAACCACCACGTGTTTGATGCCGAGTAGAGAAGCAATAAAGCTGTGGCGTTTGGTCTGAGTCTGCACACCGTAACGGGCATCAATCAGGATGATTGCAAGGTCACAGGTCGACGCGCCGGTCGCCATGTTGCGGGTGTACTGCTCATGTCCCGGGGTGTCAGCAATAATGAACTTACGCTTGGCGGTTGAGAAGTAGCGGTAAGCTACGTCAATGGTAATGCCTTGCTCACGCTCAGCGGCGAGACCATCAACCAGCAGGGCCAGGTCGATTTTCTCACCTGTAGTGCCGGATTTCGCGCTGTCTTTTTCGATCGCTGCCAGCTGATCTTCATAGATCATTTTCGAGTCGTGCAGAAGACGGCCGATCAGGGTGGATTTGCCGTCGTCCACGTTTCCGCAGGTCAGGAAACGCAGCATTTGTTTGTTTTCGTGCTGCTTCAGGTACTCAAGGATATCGGAAGCAATCAGATCGGATTGGTGTGACATTAGAAGTACCCCTCCTGTTTTTTCTTCTCCATCGAACCTGATGAGTCGTGGTCAATGGCGCGGCCCTGGCGTTCTGATGTGGTGGTCAGCAGCATTTCCTGAATGATCTCAGGGAGTGTTGCGGCTTCAGATTCAACCGCGCCAGTCAGCGGGTAACAACCCAGGGTACGGAAACGTACAGATTTCATCTCTGGGACTTCGCCTTCTTCAAGAGGCATGCGGTCGTCGTCGACCATAATCAGCATGCCATCGCGCTCGACGACAGGACGCTTGTCAGCAAAGTACAGGGGTACCAGTGGGATATCTTCGAGATAGATGTACTGCCAGATATCGAGTTCGGTCCAGTTTGACAGAGGGAAAACACGGATGCTTTCGCCTTTGTTTACTTTACCGTTATAGATGTTCCACAGCTCTGGACGCTGGTTCTTAGGATCCCAGCGGTGTTTACTGTCTCGGAAAGAGTAGACACGCTCTTTTGCACGGGACTTTTCTTCGTCACGGCGGGCGCCACCGAAGGCAGCATCGAACTTGTACTTATCCAGGGCCTGCTTCAGCGCCTGGGTCTTCATAACGTCAGTATGCTTTGATGAGCCATGAGTGAACGGGCCAATACCCTGTTCAACGCCTTCCTGGTTGGTATGAACGATCAGCTCCATACCAATTTCTTTCGCCATCTTGTCGCGGAACTCAATCATCTCCCGGAACTTCCAGGTGGTATCCACGTGCATCAGTGGGAATGGCGGCTTGCCTGGGTAGAAAGCCTTACGCGCAAGATGCAGCATCACCGCAGAGTCTTTACCGATGGAGTAAAGCATTACGGGGTTATCGAATTCGGCAGCCACTTCGCGGATGATATGCATACTCTCCGCTTCTAGCTGTTTCAGGTGGGTCAGATTGTAGTCGGTCATGGTTGGCCTGTTAGCTCTCTGAAAGGTATAAAACCGGCAAAATAAATTTGACGCAAATATACCAAGGCGTGAGGTATATAAAAAGGCGCTATTGATAACAAATAGCTATAACAATATGGTGTTCGAATCCATAAATTTCAGAGAGGTTGCGTTATGGGAACAGAGAGGACCGTTGCGATTCCGGGCCCGGAGGGACAGCTTGATGCCCGAGTGATGGAAATCGATGGTGCCAGGACCGGACTGGTGATGTGTCACCCTCATCCATTATTTTCGGGCACTATGGACAATAAAGTGGTCACAACGGCAGCTCGGGCAGCGAAAGGCCTGGGGCTGAACACACTCCGGTTTAACTTCCGGGGCGTTGGCAGCAGCGACGGCGAGCATGATCATGGCGTTGGAGAGCAGCAGGATGTCGCCTCAGCCGTCCGTTATGCGAAAGAAGAGCTTGGTTGGGAGCGGATTATTCTCGCTGGGTTCTCGTTTGGTGCCGGCATGGCCTGTCTGTATGGATGTGATCATGCCGAAACGATTGATGGACTGGTTCTGATCGCGCCTGCGGTTCATCACTTCGATGCTCCGACTACTTTGCCGCAGGGAATTGAAACCTGGGTCCTGATGGGCGATGCCGATGAAGTCGTGCCATTTGATGAAGTCGAGGGGTGGGTGCAGCTGGTGGTTCCTCAACCTCATTGGTTGGTTTTTGAGGGAGCTGGTCACTTTTTCCATGGTCGTATTACCGATCTGAAGTCCACCCTGACGGAAGAGTTGTCGGTGTTCGCCGAAGGTTAATAGAAGGAATGTTAAGTAAGGCAGGTGGCTGAGAGCCGCTTCATTTGCACTTTTGCAGCCCGGGCGGTAAATTTCGCCCCCCGAAAATCCTTATTGGAGAGTGTCCGTGTCTACCCCGTGGGAACTGTATCAGGCAGATCTGCTGCGCGACGATTTTTCATATGACCCAGCTCAGGAGATGGCGGTAAAGCATCTTCAGCGTCTTTACGATGACCTTGTGGCCGCTGAGCAGCGCCGTTCAAAACAGGGCGTTCTGGGTAAACTGTCGAAAAAGCTGAGCCGGACAAAGCCTGAACCAGAGAAGGGGATTTACTTCTGGGGCGGCGTGGGCCGCGGCAAGACTTACCTTGTTGATACTTTCTACGACGCGCTGCCCTTTAAGCGCAAGATGCGCACACACTTCCATCGTTTTATGCAGCGTGTTCACGGTGACCTGACGAAGCTTGCCGGAGCCAAGAATCCACTCACTGTGGTCGCTGACCAGATCGCTGAAGAAGCACGGGTCATCTGCTTTGACGAATTCTTCGTGTCTGATATCGGTGACGCTATGATTCTTGGTGGCCTGATGCAGGAGCTGTTCGACCGAGGTGTTACTCTGGTCGCGACCTCTAATATCGTGCCTGACGGTCTGTATAAGGACGGCTTGCAGCGCGACCGGTTTATTCCAGCTATCAAACTTCTCAATCAATTTACCGAAGTAGTTAACGTCGATAGTGGCGTGGACTACCGTTTGCGAACACTGGAGCAGGCCGAGCTATACCACTACCCGCTCGATGGCGATGCGAATTCCAGTCTGGAGAAAAGCTTTCAGGGACTGATAGCCGACCCGCGCCATGTCGAAGCTAACGCCAGCGTTGAGATTCTTGGGCGCAAAATACCGGCGAAAGCCGTGTGTGATGATATTGCCTGGTTCGATTTCTATGCCCTCTGTGATGGACCACGTTCACAGAATGACTACATCGAACTCGGCAAACTATTTCATGCCGTTATTGTCTCAGACGTGCCCGCTATGGGCTCGAAGAACGACGACCTTGCGCGCCGCTTTATCAATCTGATTGATGAGTTTTACGATCGCGGTGTGAAAGTGATTATGTCAGCCGATGCGTCAATCCCTGAGATATACAGCACTGGTAAACTGGAGTTTGAATTTCAGCGCACGACATCGCGGATGCTGGAGATGCAGTCTCACGATTATCTTGCCCGCGAGCACCGTCCGGACTGATCAGCCTTTCAACTGGTCAAGCCCAAATTTACGGCTGAGTATACGATCCAGCATACGTAGAGGCAGCCAACGCTTCAACAGCGGTAATGCTGTGCTGCCATTTCCAATTCTGATTTCAGGGGCAGGGTGCCCCTGGATGCGCAGTAGCATTTCTTTGGCGAAGGCTTCCGCTGTGGTGGGGTTCTGCTGAGACGCGACCGCCCGTTCCCGGATTTTATCTTCGACTGCCTTAAATAAAGAATCGGGCATGAGTAGGCCGCTGACCCCTGCCAGGGAGTTATCGCCGAAACTGGACTGAATCGCCCCTGGCTGGACTGTAATTACTTCAATACCAAAAGGCGCAAGCTCCATACGCATGGCGTCGCTCAGCGAGTGTAAAGCAGCTTTGGTTGCGCAATAGGCGCCCGAGAAAGGAGTCGTCAGGATGCCAGAAACAGAGCCAATGTTAACCACCTGAGCGTTATCTGAAGCTCTCAGCATCGGTAGCGCTTGTCGCGTGACACTTACAGGGGCAAGTACGTTGGTTTCAAACTGACGGAGAAGCTTCTCGCGGGATAGCTCGGTCACGGGCCCCATCGCGGCATAACCGGCATTGTTGATCAGAAGGTCGATATGACCAAGTCGTGCGCTTACTTCTTCAAAAACACGTTCGATGGCAGAGTCGTCGTTTACATCAAGTGCCATCCGTATGGCATTGTCATGATCAAGGTACTGCAGGTCATCCACATTACGGGCCGTCGCCACAACAGTATCTCCACGAGAAATACAGGCGCGCGCCAGTGCTCTGCCAATACCTGTTGAACAGCCAGTAATAAACACATTTCTCGTGGTCATGTCCGTTTCTCCGTCGTTGAATCTGTTACTACGCAGTCTTTGTTATCTGGCACTTTCTGCGGCTTCAAGCAAAGACAGAACTTCTTCTCGGATGCTGCCCATATCTTTTGGGTTAAAGCCAACGTGCTGGCTGTGGAGCTTGCCGTTGTGGTCAATAAGGAAGGCGGTTGGCATACCTCGCAACTGATAGGTTGCTGCCGTTCCTTCGTTATCGAACAGAGTAGGGTAATCAACCGGGTATTCCTTCAGGAAGCGAAGACCCTCTTCACGCGTTTCATCAACATTCAGAGCCAGAACTTCGAAGCCTCGATCTCTAAGTTCGTTGCGGAGTTCGTTGAGCATGGGTAATGATTTCCGGCACGGACCACACCAGGATGCCCAGAAATCCAGGTAGATAACCTTTCCTCGGTAGTCGCTCAGGGATATCTGGCGTTCTTCGTCCAGCGTGTTCAGAGTGAATTCAGGTGCATTAATCTTGCCTTCTGCGTGAACACAGGCAACCCCGGTGAGCACTACGAGAGCGAGAAGGCGGGTGATTACTTTGATGATCGACACAAAACGCGCAGCAACTAGCATGAGGTTTACTCTGAAAATGTGAGTCAATATTCTGAGGTGTATCAACGAGTTTGACAATCCGGGCTTTTCAGCCATATCACCTCTTTGGGTGGTTTTCGGTTCTGGCCCTGCAGTACTGATAGTGTCGTCTACACTGTAAGGAGTATTTGCAGAGGGAATAAGAATGAAATTACAGAAGCCGCTGATTGCGATGCTGCTGGGTTTACTATTGCATTTGGTTGGAGTTAGCGACGCGTCAGCAGGAGTGGCTTCGATACCGGGTTATTCTCCAGAAAACAATGTGCTTGATGTCGCCGAAGCAGAGTCAGGTCAGAACCTGGCGTTTATTACCCGCTACGTTGAGGATACCTCCGGCGACCTGGTGATTGGTGATGAAGAGAGCCTGGGCTGGAAAGCAGCTCGAGAGGACTTATCCTTCGGTTATACCAACTCAATTTATTGGTTCCGATTCAATCTGACCAACTCCGGTCACAGGCACCTCAGCCGCTTGATCAGTATCTCGTATCCTGTTCTTGATTATATTGATCTGTACCGGAAGACCAACGACGGTAAGTGGCAGCTTATTAGTCTGGGAGACAAGCAGGAATTCAGTGATCGCCTGTTGCCCCATCGTCATTTTCTGATTCCGTTCGAGATCGATCCGGGCGATGTCCAGGAATGGGTCTTCCGTGTAGAAACCTCCAGCTCGATGCAGGTACCTATGACGCTTTGGGATGAGCGTGATTTCTTCGTGCATGATCAGAATCAGCTTCTTGGGCTCGGTCTGTATTACGGCATTATGCTGATTATGGTGTTTTATAACCTTTTTGTTTTCTTCTCGGTGAAAGAGGGCAACTACCTGTTTTACGTTCTTTACGTTGGCTGCATGGCGGGCTTTCTTGGTAGTTTGCAGGGCATCAATTTTCAGTATTTATGGCCATCTGCAATTCACTGGAATGATCAGAGTATTATCGTGTTGCTGTCTGGCGTCATTGTATTTGCCGGTATTTTCACCAGAAAATTCCTTTATCTTCATACCGATCAGTCGTTCTTTAATAAGCTGATGGGGTTGCTGGTCCTGGTCTGTATCGGCATAGTACTTCTCAGTAATCTGGTGGCGTATCACACCTTGATAAGGGCGTTAATTGTCGTTGCCATGCTCGCGATGATTGGCGCTATCGTACTAGGCGTGAGACGTTGGGCAGAGGGGTTTGTTGCTGCGCGTTATTACACCATTGCCTGGATCAGTTTTCTGTTGGGCGGGATCGTCCTTGCTCTCAATAAGTTCAACATTATTCCCAGAAACTTTTTTACCGAGAATTCGCTTCAGATTGGCTCTGCCATGGAAGTGATTCTGCTGTCATTTGCGCTGGCCGATCGTCTGAATCAGGAAAAACGTGAGCGTTACGAAGCTCAGATCAGTGCGTTGGAACACGAAAAACTGGCTCGCAAGGCACAGACTGAAGCCCTGGATCAGGAACGTAATGCGCGTAAAGCGCAGGAAAAGGCCCTTGAACACGAGCGGGCTGCGCGGGAAGCACAGGCAAAAGCACTGGATATTCAAAAAAGAGCAACAGAGACACTGGAGCGCCGTGTTCGGGAAAGAACACTGGAGCTTGAGAATGTAAACGAGCAGCTTGAGCGTATGAGTACGACAGACGCACTGACGAATGTCAGAAACCGTCGTTTCTTTGATGATTTCCTGGATCGTGAGTTTGCATTAGCGCGTCACGATATGGCGAACTTTTCCATACTTTTGTTAGATATCGACCACTTCAAACAGGTTAACGATACCTATGGCCACCAAGCGGGTGATGAGATTCTGCGTTGTATTTCCGGGGCTATCAGTGAAACGATCGATAATAAAGATTCGGTCGCAAGGTACGGTGGTGAAGAGTTTGCCGTGGTTCTTCCTGGGATTAATCAGGAGCAGGTTGCATCCATTGCTGAAGCTATTCGCTTGTCGGTAGCGTCTATCAATCTTGACCGCATCGCAGATGGCTTCCGTGTGACTATCAGCGTCGGCTGTCACTCGGCGATTCCAGATGATACTGATAGTCCTGAAATCTGGTTGTCGAAAGCAGATGAAGCGCTGTATCGCGCGAAAGAGAATGGTCGTAATCGTGTGGAGTGCTGGTCGGAGGTAGAAGCTCAGGCGGAGGACTAATCAATCCCCGCCTGTTTGTTTCCTGTTATTGTATGGAGGTCTGGCTGGCATATCCCACTCTGAAGCCTCCCCAATGCTTGCCATTAACCCAGATCGGCACTGAAAGGTCATGCATTACTTCGCCAGTGTCACGCTTATAAGTCTGGAGCAAAAATAGTTTTTGGTTACTGCCACAGCGTGACCCAGTGCGGTCATCAAAAATACGCTTAGTGCGGTTATTCACCAGGTCTTTGTGATAGTCGCCGCTCAGAGGTTGAGTGAACTTGATGTTGTGAGTCGGGAAGTAGCCATTGTCATCCACGGCACCAGCATAGGCGATGAACGGGTTGCGCTGTAAAATCGGCTCTTGGATATCTGGCAATAGCTCATCAGTGAAAGCGTCGAAATCTGTGGCGAACTTCTTGGGATTCGTTCCGGGAATGTCGCGATATTCACGGCTGAACAGGGCGTCGTATGTGATTTTTCCGCTAGCAATGGCTTCTTCAAATAATCGACCAATCGCTTCAGCGGCACTGAAGGCTTCAGCTTTAACCGTATCGTGCGGCTCGCCTAAATTGCCACTACCGAAAGATTCGAAAATGGTCTCTGCGGATTCTGACAAACCGGATGATTTATCAGCAATGGAAGCCACTTCGCTTTCAGTTTCATGATAGTGAGCAGAAGTCTGCCCGATGATTCCTGAAATATGCTGGATATGCCCAGTATTATCGTTCATGTTTTCGACAAGCGCATTGACGGCGTGTTGAATATTATCGGCGCGTTTGTTGATTTCAGTGAGGTGATCATTCAGCTCGCGCGTCATGCTGACTCCCTCATCAATGACTCTGATCAGGTTGCTGCTGTTGCCTGCTGCAAGTTTCACTTCCTGATTGATTTGGGCGATGGTGGTGCCAATCTGTTCAGTCGCATCTGATGTTTTCCCAGCCAGAGCGCGCACTTCGTCAGCGACCACTGCAAATCCGCGCCCCTGTTCGCCAGCCCGCGCAGCTTCAATGGCAGCATTTAATGCCAGCAGGTTGGTTTGTTCTGCAATGTCATTAATGATGCTGGTTACCTTGCTGATGTTTTCAGATTTGGCCTCGAGATTGGAAATAAGCTCTGCATTACTTTGCACCTGGTCGCGGGTTTCTTCCATTTTCGGAATCGTGCGGTTAATGGCCTCGCTGCCAGCTCGGTTTATCTCCATGGCTTCATTAGTGGCGCGTGCGGCTTCTCGTGTCTGCTCCAGCATATCTTCCATTGTGTTGGAGATACGCCCAGTGCTGTGCACTATCTGTTCACTGTCTTTTGCTTCCTCGTGAATGCGTTGTTGCAGCTTGTTTGCGGCGTATGACATTTCGGCCGCAGAGATGGCGATATGGCCACCGTTTTCTGCAAGGTTCTGTTGGATTCTTCTTGCTGAAGTCAGGTAGTTGTTGATGTCTTGGGTGGCATCTGTAAGCCAGTCCGCGGATGGCTTGATATCGTGTCTGTCGCTTTTTATCGAAGCGGTCAGGTTGGAGATAAGATCGGTCGTTGGTCTCAGTATCAGCCTGTGTTGTAGAAGAGCAGTCGTACAGGTCGCGACAACTGCACTTAGTATTAAAGCCAGTATTGGCTCTGCGCCTGTTTCAAGATTTGCAAAACCCATGACGATTCCGGCTAAGCTGCCGACCAGCACCGACCCAGCTATCAAACGTGAACTAGAAACCATAGAGAACTCTCCGCTTTGTCCTCTTTGGAGAATAGTTCATATGGCCTGAAAGGATATTTATGAGGAGGCGGTATATAAGAAAGTCAGGTTAACCTGAGGATCTGGTTGATCTGCTGCTTAGAAGACGTTGGGGAAGATAACCATTGAATGGTGCCGAAGGGGAGACTCGAACTCCCACGGGCGTTAGCCCACTGCGACCTGAACACAGCGTGTCTACCAATTCCACCACTTCGGCAAAAGGGTGTGACGACATCGTCGTCTACAGCGCCATCAACACGGTAGGTTGTTGATGGTGCCCAGGGGGAGACTCGAACTCCCACGAGCGTAAGCTCACTGCGACCTGAACACAGCGTGTCTACCAATTCCACCACCTGGGCAAAACAAGATTCTTCTTGCGAAGATTCTTCACTGACCGAAAGATCCGTTGGTACTGAAATATTGGTACCAGAGGCCGGACTCGAACCGGCACACCCGAAGGCGGGGGATTTTGAATCCCCTGCGTCTACCAATTTCGCCACTCTGGCAAATCAGTATCGGTCAGTGGCCGCGTATATTACTCAGTATTTTCCGAACGTCAACAATTTTTTCTAAGTATTTCCTTAACTTAGGAAATTATCTCGGGTAACCTTGCGTCCGGTTTTACGCGCATACTCCGCCCGCTATCCTCAGGCCTAATGAATGAAAACGAGTGACTTCAGCTTCGAGCTTCCTGATCACCTGATTGCCCGACATCCTGCTGCTGAACGCAGTGCTTCGCGGTTGCTGGTATTTGATCCGCAGCAACAACAGATAGACGATCGCATCTTTCGCGATATCGAGTCCCTGATCGAGCCAGGTGATCTGCTGGTGTTCAATAACACCCGGGTGATTCCAGCGCGTTTGTTTGGTGAAAAGGCGTCGGGCGGTAAGCTGGAAGCTCTGATTGAACGCGTTGTTTCTGAACATGACGTTCTGGCGCATCTTCGTAGTTCGCGCTCTCCGAAACCGGGACAGCTGATTTCTCTCGGCGGCGAAGATGCAGAGGTGGTTGGCCGCGAGGGAGCCTTGTTTCATCTGCGCTTCACTTCTGAGCGCCCAGTACTGGATATCCTTGAAGACGTCGGACACATGCCTTTGCCTCCTTATATGGAGCGGGAAGATGCTGAAGAAGATCGCGAGCGTTATCAGACGGTGTATGCAGAGAAGCCAGGCGCCGTAGCTGCGCCGACGGCCGGTCTGCACTTTGATGACGGCCTGCTTGAGCGCCTGACAGCGAAGGGAGTGAACTTTGCGTTTGTGACCCTGCACGTCGGTGCCGGTACCTTTCAGCCCGTGAAAGTCGATAACATTCACGAGCATCATATGCATTCAGAGTACATTGAAGTTCCTGAAGATGTTGTCGAGGCTGTCAGGGCGACAAGGGCGGCGGGTAAGCGTGTTATTGCAGTCGGTACGACCTCGGTGCGAAGTCTTGAGTCGGCCAGTCGCAGCGGGGCAATCGAAACGTTTCAGGGAGACTCGGATATTTTTATCTACCCCGGATACGAATTCCGCAGTGTTGATGCCATGATCACGAATTTCCATTTGCCTGAATCGACTCTGATTATGTTGGTGTCTGCGTTTGCCGGTCGTGAAGGAACGCTTGCTGCCTATGACCATGCGGTAGCCAATGAATATCGTTTTTACAGTTATGGTGACGCTATGTTTATGCCGTGTCGCCTGCACCAATCAAGCGGGAGCTGATTATGACTCGTGAATGCTTTATGCAGTTTGAACTGCATGGCACGGATACGCCGAAAGACGAGGGTGGCAGCTTTGCGCGTCGCGGCACCATCACGTTTCCCCGAGGAAAGGTAGAGACGCCTGCTTTCATGCCTGTTGGAACCTATGGTTCAGTCAAAGGCCTGAACCCTGAGCAGGTCGAGGCGCTGGGTGCTCACATTATTCTGGGTAACACCTTTCACCTGATGTTACGTCCCGGCACCGAGATAATTAAGGCGCATGGCGATCTGCATGATTTCATCGGCTGGGATAAGCCTATTCTCACTGACTCCGGCGGTTTTCAGGTGTTCAGCCTTGGCGATATGCGCAAAATCACAGAAGAGGGCGTTACCTTTGCTTCGCCGGTAAACGGTGACAAGGTTCTGATGACGCCGGAAAGCTCAATGGAAGTTCAACGCGACCTCGGTTCAGATGTCGTCATGATTTTTGATGAGTGTACGCCTTACCCGGCAACGACTCAGGAGGCCGCAGACTCCATGCGCATGTCTTTGCGTTGGGCTCAGCGCTCAAAAGACGCGCATGGTGATAATCCATCCGCGTTGTTTGGCATTATTCAGGGCGGTATGTATGAGGACCTGCGGGACGAGTCTTTGCAGGGGCTTATGGATATCGGCTTCGATGGCTATGCGATTGGTGGTCTGAGCGTTGGTGAACCTAAAGACGACATGATGCGCATTCTTCGTCATACCGCACCTCAGATGCCAGAAGACAAACCACGCTACCTGATGGGCGTTGGCAAACCGGAAGATCTCGTGGAAGGTGTGCGCAGGGGCGTTGATATGTTCGACTGCGTTATGCCAACCAGGAATGCGCGCAACGGGCATCTTTTTACACACAATGGGGTTGTAAAACTCAGGAATGCCGCCAATAAGACTGATACTGGTCCTATCGATGCTGAATGCGATTGCTACACCTGTAAAAACTACAGTCGCGCGTATCTGCATCACCTCGACAAGTGCGGTGAAATTCTTGGTGCAACGCTCAATACCATACATAACCTGCATTACTATCAGACTCTGATGGCCGGTTTGCGCAGTGCTCTTGAAGAGGGTACATTTGCCGCATTCGTTTCAGACTTCTACGCTCGCCGCGGCCGGGAAGTGCCGCCGCTGGATACACCGGAAGGCTGAGACCACAACGATTTTAATTACAGGCGATGCCTGAACATTGGGAGTAAATTTGAATGAAAGCTTTAATGGCGCTGTTTGCTGTTGTTCCTGCAACTGCTTTTGCTGAGGCCGCACCTCAGCCTGCAATGGGCGATGCCTTTTCCTGGGTATTCCTGCTCGGCTTTGCAGCGATCTTCTACTTTATGCTGTGGCGTCCACAGGCAAAACGTCAGAAAGAACACAAAAACCTGATCGAAGGTCTGGCGAAAAACGACGAAGTCGTTACCGCCGGCGGCATGCTCGGTAAAGTGACCAAAGTGACTGAAGAGTTCGCTGTCATTGAAGTGGCTGACGGTGTCCAGTTCCCTGTCCAGAAAGTTGCTGTCACTGCAGTACTTCCTAAAGGCACTATCAAAGAAGTAAAAGCCTGACCAATCCCTGTAACGGCCTCTTCAGAGGCCGTTTTTTATGCTGAAGGAATAGGGCAGTTGTATGCTCAATAAATATCCACTGTGGAAAAACCTCCTCATTCTTGTGGTGGTTGCACTGGCGTTCATCTACGCCGCCCCTAATCTCTACCCACCTGACGCAGCAATTCAGGTAACGCCAGCGCGCGCTGGTGCTGAAATGTCGTCTGCCACCCTGAATAACGTTCGCGAAGCATTGGATGACGCGGGGATCAGTTATTTTGGCGAAGAAGTAAATGGCAGCACCGCGCTGCTGAGACTCGAATCCTCTGACGCACAGCTCCCTGCAAAATCAGCCATCCAGCGTAAGCTGGGGGATGAGTTTGTAGTTGCTCTGAACCTCGCACCGACAACGCCGGACTGGCTGGTCAATCTTGGTGCTGGCCCTATGACGCTGGGCCTTGACCTGAGTGGCGGTGTTCACTTCCTGATGGAAGTCGATATGGATGAGTATGTCTCCGGGCGTATCACGAACTACCGTGAAGACCTGAGAACCAGCCTGCGTCAGGAAGATATTAAATATCGTCGGGTTGTTGTTGAAGGCACTAAGGTTCGACTGAGCTTCCGCCAGGAAGCTTTGCGCAGCGAGGCCCGAACTTTTATTAATCGCAATTACCCTGGTGAATTCCTTCCTCAGGAAGAAGAGGTCGATGGCAACTTCGACCTGATCCTGATGCTCACTGAGCAGAAAGTCCGTGATTTCGAAGATTATGCCCTGAAGCAAAACCTGATGACGCTGCGCAATCGTGTTAACGAACTTGGTGTTGCTGAGCCACTGGTTCAGCGTCAGGGCCGCAACCGAATTGTGGTTGAGCTGCCGGGCGTGCAGGACACAGCTGAGGCCAAGAAAATTCTGGGTAAGGCTGCGAATCTTGAATTCCGCCTTGAAGCAGAACCGGGTGCCAGCCGCTTTGCGACGGAAGAATATAGTTTCCGTGACAACCAGAACCGCACTGCGCGTCTTGAGAAAAAAGTCATTACAACAGGTGACAGCGTCACCAATGCCAGCTCTGGCTTTGATGAGAACAGCTTCCCTCAGGTAAATATCAGTCTCGACAGCAAAGGCGCTGCGCGTATGACGCAGGTGACCAAGAAAGCGGTTCAGCGTCGTATGGCTGTGCTGTTTGTCGAGCGTAAACCGAAGACAACCTACGAGATGGTCGATGGCGTAGAGCAGCCTAAGACGATTCAGGTTGTCGAGAAATCGATCATCTCTCTTGCCACGATTCAAAGCGTCCTGGGCAGTAGCTTCCGTATCACCGGGCTGCAGTCCGCTGAAGCGAATGAGTTGGCATTGCTGCTTCGTTCCGGTGCGCTTGCTGCACCGATGGATTTTGTTGAAGAGCGGACGGTAGGTCCAAGCCTGGGTGCTGAAAACATCGAAATGGGCGCACGCTCTGTGATGGCAGGCCTTGCTCTGGTTCTGATTGCCATGCTCGTGTTCTACCGCGCGTTTGGTTTTATCGCGAATATTGCTCTTGCGGTGAACCTTGTTCTGCTGGTTGCCCTGATGTCGATTATCGGTGCGACCCTCACCTTGCCGGGTATTGCCGGTATCGTTCTGACTGTGGGTATGGCGGTGGATGCGAACGTGCTTATCTTCTCGCGAATACGGGAAGAGCTGAAAAATGGCCGGTCGCCTCAGCAGGCAATTCATGAAGGTTATGACCGTGCCTTCCTGACCATTTTCGACGCCAACCTGACCACGCTGATTGTTGCTGTGATTCTGTTTGCAGTGGGGACTGGTCCGGTTAAAGGGTTCGCCGTCACACTGTCTTTCGGAATCCTGACGTCTATGTTCACTGCGGTCATGGTGACCCGTGCAATGACTAACCTGCTGTACGGTGGTCGCCGTGTAGAGCGCCTGTCGATTGGAGGTAAGGCATGAATACTGTGAACTTTATGCGTTTCCGTCATATTTCGACGGCGATTTCACTAACGTTGCTACTGATTTCGGTCGTTGCTATTGGTATGCGCGGTCTGAACTTCGGTCTCGATTTCACTGGCGGTACGCTGCTTGAAGTGGAATACGAAACCCCAGTTCCTCTCTCTGAGGTGAAATCGGTCCTTGATACCGCAGGCTACCGTGATGTTGTCGTGCAGAACTTCGGTTCTGAGACCGATGTTCTGGTTCGTATGTCTGAGTCCTTCCGTGATGACCTGGGTAACGAAGTTCTCGGGTTGTTGCAGACGAATGTCGAAGATAATTCACTGACATTGCTGCGTAGCGAATTTGTCGGCGCAAGTGTTGGTGAGGAGTTGCGTGATCAGGGCGGTATCGCCATGCTGGTGGCGCTTTTCGTCGTAATGGCCTACGTCGCATTCCGCTTTCAGTGGAAGTTTTCACTCGGTGCGGTCATGGCCTTGTTCCATGATGTTCTTATCATTGTTGGTATGTTTGCGCTCTTCCAGTGGGAGTTTGATCTTAATGTACTGGCAGCCTTGCTCGCCGTTATCGGTTACTCGCTGAACGACACCATTGTTGTCTCTGACCGGATACGTGAGAACTTCCGTATGATGCGTATCGGGTCTCCGGCTGAGATCATCAATGAATCACTGACCCAGACACTGGGGCGGACATTGATGACCTCCTTGACGACCATTCTTGTGCTGCTTGCGCTCTTGTTCCTGGGTGGGGATATCATCCATAACTTTGCATTAGCGCTCACGATCGGTGTTGGCGTAGGTACCTACTCATCCATCTATATCGCAGCGAACCTGCTGCTGGCATTCAATGTCAGTCGCGAAGACCTGCTACCGCCAGAGCTAGAAGAAGAGGGTGACGAGGCTCCTTAGTTTCGGTTTACTATCTTCGGAATGAATAAGAGCGGCCCAGCCGCTCTTGTTGTTCTATCGGTCAGATACTCATACGTCTGTTTTAGACGTACTGTTGTAACGGCGTACGCCATTCATGACTGGCGCGTTGCATTTTACGCCATTTGAATGGTATCAATATGTAACTGGATGGCATGGGGGTGTCCCGGGTAGGGTCGGAACATAAGCTTCGGGATGGAGCAAAACAGGACGTTTGCGGCAAAACTTGTGTCATTAAGGGACAGTTAGCCGGATTTGTCTTTATAACAATAATGAAAGCGGTATGCTGCCGCATTGCTGATTCTCTACTGACCTTTTGGGGGCAAAAGCCAGTGAGCCATCATAATCAGCTATCAGAAGAATAATGAAGGAAGCAGAATGAACGTCAGAACCTTGTTTGCCACTCTGTTTGGTCTTTTGTTTCTGTCGTCCGCAACACTCACTTATGCGGCTGACGATCTCGAATCCCGACGAAACGCAAAGCTCGAAGCAACAGTAATGAACCCCAATCTGCCGCTTGAGAAGCGCATACGTGCGCTCAAGAAATTGCAGAAGGATGAAATGGTTAACGGCCGTATCCTGAGGACGTTCTGTGTCTGGGACCCGCTGGGTAAAACTGGTCCGATTTCCTCGACTGTTGAAGATCAGAAGTTGCGTTCTCTTCATTATGGAATGGACCTCACTGTTATAACTTATCAGGATGAATCTGAGCTTGTCGAGGCGCTTCGCAGCGGCGAAGAATGTGATGCCGCCCTGATTCGTGGTGTTGCTGCAATGGAATTCAACCGTTTTGCTGGCACCATTGAGTCGGTTGGTGGTTTGCAGAGTCGCCAGCAGGTTCAACTGCTGATGCAGGTGATTGCGAATCCGCGCATGGCACAGCGCCTCGGCGATGATAATTACGTTGTACTCGGCCTGGCTACTCTGGGTTCCTCTTTCCGTTACAGTGCCGATCGTAGTAACCGTTCACTCGCCAGCTTTAAAGGCAAAAAGATAGCAACCGAGTCGTTTGACCCCGGGATGGCTCGGCTGACCGAAGCCTTCGGTGCTGATGCTGTGGTCGGCGATATGATGAGCAACGTTCAGAAATACGCCGACAATGAAGTTGCGGGCATGATGTCGCCGATTGTTGCTTATCTGGTGATGGGTAGTGGTCAGATTTCTGGTGACGTCGCCATCCTCGATACGCCTGTCGCTCAATCAACCATTCAGTTGGTTGGCCGTACGGAAAAGTTTCCTCCGGGGCTTGCTCAGATTCTGCGTGAAGACTTCCTCTTCAAGTTCGATAACTATGCACGTCGCGTTGATAACGAAATGGCGCTTGTTCCAGAGTCTTTCTGGGCAAAAGACAGTGCTCAGGATATCGCTGCACTGGAAAAGCATTCTCTGGATGTTCGTCTCAAACTCCGTGAGGAAGGGTATTACGATCCGGCAATGCTCAGGCTGCAACGCAAGATTCGTTGTAAGTTTGACCCTTCCCGTAGCGAGTGCAGTAATTCGAAGGAGTAATCCTGATGTTGTGTGTACAAGCGAACAAAAGGCAGCTCAGGCTGCCTTTTTTAATAATTAACCGTTCTCAGAGCAAAAATGTTCTCGACTGTGCTCTGTTAATTCAAGCACGGCAGAGTGACTGTGACGCCGTTCAGCAACGATGGCGTAGAAGGCTTGCTGTAGTTCTGGGACAGTACCTGCGACGTTGACGTCGTAGCGACGACAGATCTCTTCTGTGATGACTTCCGGCGCAAAAAAGAACCCATGTCCTTCACTGCCAAACGCTTTAAGCAGTGCCGAGTCATCGAATTCTCCGGCAATTCGCATCGAAATTCCCTGGCGTTTGAGCCAGCTCAACAGGTTTGTTCGCATCGTCGATGAAGAGCCGGTCGGTATCAGAAGCGGTGCATCCACGAGACACTCCGGAAATGACTTGCCCTCCAGCAAGCGACCATTAGCAAAGCACGCAAGCCGGCTGGCACCAAGCTCATGGCTGAAGCAGCGTATGTTCATGCCCGGTGGCACGGGGCTATCGGCCAGCACGACATCAAGTCTGTGCACCGCCAGTTCGCCTAGTAAGGTGATCATCTGCTCTTCTCGGCATATCAGCTTCATCTGTGGATTCTTGGCGATGATAGGGGCAAGCAGCTGGTGAGTAATTGACTTGGGCAGGGCGTCTACGATGCCCACCCTGAGCTCTTCGGGGCGTGCAGCCAGCCCTTGTTGCATTACCTCCTGCATTTCTTCGCCAAGGCGAAAGATATCTTTGCAATACTCGTACGCCAGATGCCCTGCATCGGTCAGTTCAACATTACGGCCATTGCGGCGCAGTAACGCTTCGCCCAGCTCATCCTCGAGTAACTTGAGCTGACCGCTGATCGTTTGTGGTGTAATGGCCAGACGGTCTGCAGCCGCCTGAATGCTACCGCTTTCTGCGACCGCGAAAAAATAGTGCAGGTGCTTATAGTTGAGTCTGTGCATACTTCGTAAAAACCGATATATCATATATAGTTAATACGAATATTATTGTTGTAAAACGCGTCATACAATACGTAAATCAAAAAAGGAGTGAGACTATGAAACGTCCCGATTATCTGAATTCAGAAAACAACGAGCCGGTTGCACGTAGCATACCGGTTGATCAGTATCAGGCTGGTACCGGTGGCAACACCTTTGCACCTGATGCACAAAAAGTACTGCGTAACACCTACGCGCTTCTGGCCATGACGCTGGTATTCAGTGCCGCTATGGCGGGTGTCTCTATGGCAGTGAACGCGCCTTCTTTGGGTTTGCTGACTCTGGTTGTAGCTATCGGTCTTATGTTTGCTATTCATAAAACAGCTAACAGCGTTGCTGGTATTGCGCTGACCTTCGTTTTTACTGGCTTCATGGGCTTTACCCTTGGGCCAATGTTGAACATGGTTGCTGGCATGCAAAGCGGTGGCGCGACCATTGGCCTTGCGTTGGGCGGCACGGGCGTAACCTTCCTGCTGATGTCCGCATTTGGTATGTCTACTAAGCGAGACCTGTCTGGTTGGGGCAAGACTCTGTTTGCAGGCTTTATCGTAGCCATCATTGGTGGCGTGGTCGGATACTTGTTTAACATCCCGGCTCTCTCGCTGGCTATCTCTGCGATTGTCATTCCGCTGAGTGCTGCACTGATCAGCTATGAAACAAACAGCATCGTGCGTGGTGGCCAGACTAACTACGTTCTTGCGACAGTCAGTCTGTATGTCGCGATCTACAACCTGTTTGCGAACCTCCTTGTTCTGTTGGGCGTATTCGGCTCAGACGATTGATAACACTCTGACTCTCTGTGCTCATGAGGGTGTGCCGCAGGCCTGAGGTCTGCGGCTTTTTTGTTTCTGGGCTAAGCTGAATGTATGAAGATACTCCTGTTTTTAGTCTTGGCTTCCGTATACAGCGCCGCGGTCTTGGCTCTGCCCGTGTGCTCAGACCGTGACGCAAAGGCCGCGTCAGACGAAAAAGCCCTCAGCTACTTTCGTAAGCAAGGCGAAATCTTCCATCCCGCCCGTGTTCTCAAGAAACACAACACGAGTCGCCATAAAGAAGTTGCGAGCTATGTGAAGTTTGGCGAAAAGCGCTACAGCATTTTCACTTTGGTAGACACAGACTGCTACGCCAGATTCATCAAACGCACCCGACAAGGTGACTAACGCGCTTCCTCATCTACGAGCAGCTTCTCATTCGCTGGGGTTACTGATAACTTATACTTAAGTTATACAAAGGCTAGGGTGAGACTATGATTCAATTCCAGAAACTGAATAAACGAGATCCCATAGAAAAGGTCATTATTGTGTCGCTTGATCTTGCTCTTTATCAGGTGAATGTCCTGGTTGATGGACAAGAACTGCTGGTCTCTGACAAGAAAGGAAAACCATTGCGCGCCCGAAATACCCTCGAAATTGAAGCTCTATTCGAAGGCTACAACGTCAAGGATATGGTGTTGCGGCATGAAAGCGCCTACGACGAGATGGTGAATCAGCCCACGCGACAGGGAAGCAACCGGATGGAGGTGCCGCTGGGGCGCAATGGCCTGGGTTTTGCTGCGAACGATAGCGAGTAGATCTTTCCTTTCAGGCCGCGTGAGCTAGGCCTTTAATTGCGGGTATCTCGTATGCGTGCGTTATTTTCACTGATAGACGGCTCTGATTTATCGGTCCGGAAAAGGGAGCTGGTTGCTATAGTGTGAATCTATTTCGACGTTAACATGCCCGCGACACTGATCACGTTCATGGCCACTTCAACGATACGCTTATTGCTGTCCATCGCTGCCTGACGAAGGTGGCGATAGGCTTCCTCTTCCGTGATCCCTTTCGACTGGATCAGCAAGCCTTTCGCCTTATCAATCAGCTTACGTTCATCGAGTGCTTGGCGAGCTTCAGCAAGTTCGCTGCTGATGCGTTGTAAGCGCTCCGCCTGTCCCTGAACAAGGTCGGATATAGAACGCGCCAGTTTCACGTTAACACCGGGTGTCAGGTTGCTATCCGAATTTAACGTCGACTCAGGCAGCAAGCCTAATGGAGACTCGGGTGGCTCACTGACTTCTGCCAGATCCTTCAGGTGTTCCCGGTGGAGCCTCAGGTCTTCTTCGGCAGAATTAATTTTGGTTTCACAGAGTTTCATCAGGTCGCCGGTCATATCGAGTTCGATGCTCTGCATTTCATCAATACGGCGTGTCGCTACCTCATACCAGACTTCACTGATGGAGGTCGGCAAGGCATCATCAGCACGATAGCGCTCAATCATCTTACGCAGACGTTCCAGTTCAGCCGTTGCCTCACAGCTCTCAAGTTGATGCCAGCGCGCTTTAGGAACACTGGCAGAGAATTCGGTGAAAATACCGAAGCAGCGTTCCTGCGCATCGAGTAGCTCGTGCACTTTATCTTGAAGGGCATTGCTGAAGCTCCCACTGGTGAAGCCGATTAATCCCATCGCACGTTCCTGGCCCGCATATTCTTTACCTTGAACAAAGTTAAAGAGCGCAACCAGCGCGCGCGTGATCTCCGGGTCATCGGCGATATCAGCCGCTTCAAATATCACCGTCAGCAGCCCAGTAATCAAGCGGCTGTAAAGTGCGGTGTTCTCAGTGGCCGACACTTTGCGCGCGGTTACCTGTGCTCGCAGTGCGTCTATTCCTTCAAGGCATTGAATAACAAACGCCAGACTACTCAATAGTCGGGTTGAGTGGGAGAGAGAGTCGCTTTCACTGAGTTCCGTAAGCGTCTGCCGGAACTGCTTCTGGGCAATGCCGGTGACTTCGAGTTCATCGGCTCGCTGCTGCGCGTAGCGCTGTCCGTCGGACACAAGATAAATGTTGGACAGACCACGTTCACGCTGAAGTTCGTGAATGAGTTCCGTTACCCGACCCACCAGGCGGCAATTCACCTGCAGTTGTTGAAGCGCTGCAATTTCAGCGTGTTTGGCGGCGAGCAGAAAGTCTTCGGAGGTGGTCAGTTGAGGCATGAATCTGAATGAATCCTGATAGTTTGTGGGGATGATACGCTTCAGAGGGGGGAAGTTGAATTATCCTGTGGCCGAAAAGATGACAAGTTGACCAGTCTTGGCCTGATGAGAGTGTTGTCAGTTATGCTACATCGCCCGCCATTGCGGTTATCCTTACTTACACTTTACTCCATAAAGTAATGCTAAAGAAAAGTTGTTGAATCAAGCAGTTAGGGAATATCTACTGACGTGCGCTCGTCACAAAAGGAGTGGGTGGCATGTATTGATACATTTGTCAGATGGTTATTGGAAAGACGATCTAATACCATCTACCCAATACGGGTCTTACTCCGTGTGGCCGTTTTAGACCCCGCGGACAAGTAAGAAAATAATAAGAAAAACAGTGGCTTTTGTTTGCCGGGCTCGTACTCCAAACCCCGATCAGCTCCAGTCACTTGTTCTCGCACGTCAATGCTCGCGCATGGACTCCTTAGGAGTGTTACTTTGATTAACTTCCGCACAGCACTACTCGTCTCACTGATTGCAGGTCTTACCGCTTGCTCATCAGGTGGTTCAGATGGCGATGATCCACGTGTTCCCGATCCAGTGAATGGGGGAGATCAGGCACCTGTGTCGCTTGATTTCTCGTCAACGCCAGAAGGTAACCCGGTAGAAGACGAGCGCTGGGAATACCAGATTGAAACCAGTCTGGCTGACAGCGACTTCCTGACCTACAGCCTTGTCAGTGGCCCTGATTCCATGACCATCTCAGAAGATGGTCTGGTGCAGTGGACGCCTGATGATGAGGACGGCACCGAGGTTCAGGTGACTGTGCGAGTTGTATACAACGATGGCACGAATACGGCCGATGCTCAGCAGACGTTTGAGCTCAGCGTTACGCCCGTTAACGATAAGCCTGAAATTACTTCAGTAGCTCCCGCAACGGCTGTCGCAGGTTCTCAATTTCAGTATCAGCTGGTGGTTAACGACCCGGATGATGCGAATGATGGAGAGAACCTCAGTTATTCGGTCGATCTGCCTTTCATCTCTAGTCAGACTCCAGAAGAGTATGGAATTTCGATTTCATCGACTGGCCTTCTGACCTGGACCGTCCCAGTGGATGCCTCTTATGCCCTTCGTACCGTCGGTCTGAATATTCGGGTAACCGTGACAGATGGCGAGGAAGACTGGGGAGATGTGCTCCTTGCTATACCGCCTCGTCAGAGCTGGTATCTGAAAGTTGTCGATGCAAATACGCCTCCTGAGATTGTGTCTTCGCCTGTGCTTTCAGCGACTGAAGACCTTGCCTACGAATATCAGATCGTTGTGGAAGACGTTGCTGGTCTGGATACTCAGGGTAACGAGATTCCTGATGATCTCGAATACACGCTGATCGACGGTCCGGACGACATGACCGTTTCTTCGACAGGTTTTGTCCAGTGGACTCCGACCGAAAATGGTTCATCACCTTACGATGTGAGTGTTGTTGTTCAGGTTGAAGATGGTGGAGAGAACGATGCTGAACCCGTACAGCAGTCGTACTCAATCACTGTTACTCCTGTGAACGATGCCCCGGTTATTAACGGTACGCCTGCCGCTGTTGCAGCGCTGGGTGGTACTTATGAATATCAGGTCAGTGTGACCGACCCGGATGATAACAACGACGGCTCTGGCTTAACCTTCAGTCTCGAAGGCCCTGAAGGCATGACCATTTCGCCGACAGGCTTTATCGAGTGGACTCCTGGCGTCGAAGGTAGCTTCTCTGTCACTGTTACCGTTGTGGATGGACAGGAAGACGGCCCGGCCGAAGATACTGTTTCATGGATGGTTGAAGTGCGCGATAACAACACTGCGCCGGTAATCAATCAGTCTGAACCCGCGATCTCGACCACCGAAGATGCTGAGGGTTTTGCAACTCTGACTGCCGTGGATGCTGAAGGTGATGCTTTTGCCTGGAGCATTTCAGAGCAGCCATCAAACGGTGCTGCGATCGTTATCAATGGTGCCGTGACCTACACACCACTTCCGAACTTCAATGGCACCGACTCCTTCACCGTTGTTGTGTCAGATGGCAGCCTTTCTGACCCTGTTGTTGTCGATGTCACTGTTGCTGCCGTCAATGATGCTCCGGTCATCGATCAGAGCGCTGCTGCAATTGAGACCACCGAAGATGTGGTTGGCTCTGCGACGCTGACTGCCAGCGACGTTGAAGGCGATAGTTTGAGCTGGGCCGTTTCGACAGGCGCCGAAAACGGCAACGCTGCCGTTGTAAATGGCGAAGTTACCTACACCCCGGATGCTGACTTCAGCGGCACTGATTCTTTTGTCGTAGAAGTGTCTGATGGCACTGACAGCGATACCATTACTGTAACGGTAACCGTTGCCGATGTTGCGGATGCACCTGTCATTGATCAGGAAACCGCTTCTATCACCACCGACGAAGATACCGACGGCTCGACTCTGCTGACAGCAACAGATTCAGACGGTGATCCTCTTTCCTGGAGCGTGAGTGCTCAGGCGACGAACGGTACCGCGGTAGCATTTGATGGCAATATTACCTATACGCCGGCTGCGAATTTCAACGGCAGTGATTCTTTCACCGTCGAAGTATCTGATGGTGGGTTGACGGATACCGTCGTAGTCGATGTCACTGTGAACTCAGTGAACGACTTGCCTGTGTTTGATCAGATGAATGCTCAAATCAGCACAGATGAAGATGTGCAGGGTGCAGTCAACCTGAGTGCATCGGATGTTGAAAACGATGTTCTGTTCTGGAGTGTGACCGAGCAGGCGGGTAACGGTGTTGCTGCAGTTGCAGATGGCAACGTGACCTACCAGCCAGCGGGTGATTTCTTTGGTTCGGATTCTTTTGTTGTTGCTGTTAACGATGGTGGCGAAAACGTCACTATGGCGGTCAGTGTGACCGTTGCCGCAGTCAATGATGCTCCGGTTATCCTCAGTACAGCACCGACTTCAGCTACGGAGGGTGTTGAGTATCGCTACGCGGTTGACGCCGATGATGTCGATGGTCCGACGCTGGCTTACAGCCTCGCGACTGCACCTGCGGGTATGCAGATTTCCGAGTCTGGCTTGATCACCTGGACGCCAGCAGACGGCATCAGCACCGCCAACGTGATTGTGGCTGTGTCTGATGGCAGTGGCAGTGGCAGTGGCAGTGTCACTCAGTCGTTCACGATTGCAGTGACCGATGTAAACGATGCCCCAGTGATTACCTCGGTGGCTCCAACGTCTGTCGTTTTGGGTGAGGAATACACCTATACGCCAAGCGCCACCGATGCCGAAAACGACCCCCTGACCTGGAGTCTGACTCAGAAGCCAGCCGGCATGACGATCAATGTAACAACCGGTGCGATCAGCTGGACACCAGCCGAAGCAGGTAGCAGCGGCACTGTGCGTCTGGTCGCCAACGATGGCAACAGTGATTCTGTGGCCCAGACCTTCGTGATTACTGTGTCTGAGCCAGACAACGAAGCGCCGGTTATCGGTCAGGGCGAAACAGACACGCTGACCATTGATGAAGATACTGAGGGCAGTACTACTCTTACCGCCACCGACGCTAACGGTGACAGCCTGAGCTGGTCGGTATCCAGCCCGGCGAGTAACGGCAGTGCTGCGGTCGTGGGTGGCAATGTCACTTATACGCCAAATGCAAACTTCAATGGCAACGACAGCTTTACCGTTCAGGTGTCTGATGGTTCTCTGACCGACAGCATTGTAGTGAACGTGACCGTGAACGCGGTGAACGATCTGCCAGTCATTGCACAGGGTGCGGGAACTACGTTGACCACCGCAGAAAACAACTCAACGGGCGTGACTCTGAGCGCGTCTGATGTCGATGGAGATAGCCTGAGCTGGTCGATCAGTACCGCTGCTTCTGATGGCTCGGCAAGTGTAACGGCTGGCAATGTCAGCTACACCCCGAATGCCGGTTTCAATGGTAATGACAGCTTCACGGTTCAGGTCTTTGATGGCACGGCACCAGTCAGCTTCGTTGTTAATGTCGAAGTGACTGCGATGAACGATGCGCCTGTGATTGATCAGGAAACGGCATCAGTTTCGACGTCTGAAGACAATCAAGGCACGACTGCTCTGACGGCTACCGATATTGATAGCGCCAGCCTGAGCTGGACCGTTTCAGTTGCGGCCAGCCATGGTTCGGCGGCTGTGTCCGATGGTAATGTCACCTACACCCCGAATGAAAACTTTAATGGCAGCGACAGCTTCACCGTTCAGGTGTCTGATGGTGAGTTGAGCGACAGCATTGTGGTCAGCGTGACCGTAACCGCAGTGAATGATGCGCCGGTCTTTGCTAATGCCGCGTCTACTTCGGCCGTGGAAGGCAGTGAGTACAGCTATCAGGCGGTCATCACTGACCCGGATGATGTCAACAACGGTACCGATCTGACCTTCACTCTGGATCAGGCGTCGATTGATGCAGGCCTGACTGTGTCTGGCACCGGCCTGGTGACCTGGACGCCAGATAACGGCGTGACCTCAACCTCGGTGTCACTGAGCGTAGCGGATGGTGGTGAAGACGGAGCGTCTGCGGCGGTTCAGAACTGGACCATCACCGTCGGCAGCGTGAACGACGCCCCTGTGATTACCTCCGAAGCGCCAACGACAGCGACTGAAGGGGTGGAATACCAGTACTCGGTTCAGGTGAATGATCCGGACGATGCCAATAACGGCACCGATCTGATCTTTACCCCTGTATTGGTTCCTGAAGGTATGTCGGTATCGAACATGGGCCTGGTGACCTGGACGCCAGCAAACGGTGTTGAATCTGCGAATGTCGAAGTGCAGGTACGCGACGGCGGTGAAAGTGGTGCGCTTCCAGACAGCCAGAGCTGGACCATCACCGTATCTCCGGTGAACGATGCACCTGTTATTGATCAGGGTGAGTCTGCATCTCTGACTACTGATGAAGATATGGTTCAGCAGCTAACTCTGACAGCGACTGACATCGACTCTGAAACACTGACCTGGAGCATCAGCAGTGCGGCAACCAATGGTACCGCTACCGTTGCTGCGGGATCTGTCAGCTACACGCCAGATGCGGACTTTAACGGCAGCGACAGCTTCACTGTCGAAGTATCAGACGGTGTTGAAGCGGATTTGATTCAGGTGAACGTGACGGTTAACGCAGTGAACGATGCCGCTGTATTCACCTCGACGCCGGTTACCAGCGCGACAGAGGGGCAGTTGTATAGCTATCAAGCTGCTGCTACTGACGTGGATGGCGATGAGCTGAACTTCAGCCTGCCAGTGAAACCAGCAGGCATGAGCATCAACGTAACCAGTGGTGAAATGACCTGGACGCCAGCCAACGGTGTTGAATCTGCGAACGTGACCGTGCGTGTTAACGACGGTACTACAGATACGAACCAGAGCTTCAGCATCGTGGTAACTCCGGTGAATAACGCACCGGTGGTTACTTCATCACCAGTGACGACTGCGACAGAAGGTCAGGCCTACAGCTATCTGGTAATGGCAGACGATATGGACAGCGAAGTGCTGACTTTCAGCCTGACTTCTGCGCCAGAAGGCATGAGCATTGATGATGAAACAGGAGCGATCAGCTGGACGCCTGCGAACGGTGTTGAGTCTGCGTCAGTGACTGTTGAAGTCTCTGATGGTGAGCTGAGCGATAGTCAGACATTTACTGTCTCTGTATCTGCCGTCAACGACGCACCTGCGATAGATCAGGGTGATTCCACGGCGCTGACAACAGATGAAGACGCGAGCCAGACACTGGCACTGACGGCCACAGACATTGACGGCGACAGTCTGAGCTGGAGCGTTACTTCTGGTGCAGCTAATGGCGAAGCGTCAGTCGATAGCGCTGGCCTGGTAACTTATGTACCAGCGGCCGATTTCAACGGGTCAGATACTTTCACTGTGCAGGTAAGCGACAGCGAGCTGACCGATTCTATTCTGATCAACGTATCGGTAAGTCCGGTGAATGATGCGCCTGTCGTTGCTGAAGGTGATGCAGTCTCAATCACAACGGCTGAAGATACCCAGAAGAGCCTGACGCTGAACGCGACTGATGTTGATGGTGATAGCCTGAGCTGGTCGATAGCTGCGCCTGCTGCAAGTGGTTCAGCGGCTGTATCTGCGGGTGTTGTCAGTTACACGCCAGCTGCCGGATACAACGGTTCTGACAGCTTTACTGTGGCCGTGACCGATGGCACCGATACTGTGACTGTTCAGGTGAATGTCACGGTGACTGCAGAAAACGACGCGCCTGTGATCGATCAGGCTTCTGCGTCGATTTCCACATCCGAAGACACTCAAGGCAGTGTGACTCTTAGCGCATCCGACCCAGAAGGTACGTCTCTGAACTGGAGCATCACAGGTGTTGCGGCGAATGGTACCGCCTCTGTGAACAGCGCTGGTCTGGTGACCTATGATCCTGCCGCCAACTTCAATGGCAGCGACAGTTTCACCGTCACCGTATCTGACGGCGATCTGAACGACACCCGTGTTGTTAACGTTGTCGTATCAGCAGTCAACGATGCGCCTGAAATCACAGAAGGTGAGACGGCTTCTCTGAGCACCGACGAAGACAACATGGGCAGCGTTACTCTGAATGCTACTGATGTTGAGGGTGATACCATCAACTGGAGCATCCAGTCTCAGGCCAGCGATGGCACTGCGGTTGTATCAGGTACTGGTACCAGCCAGACCGTGAATTACACACCAGCAGCGGACTTCAATGGCACAGATAGCTTTGTTGTTGCGATCGACGATGGCACAGATACCGATAGCATCATCGTCAATGTAACGGTAACGGCCGCCAACGACGCGCCAGTCATCACGTCAACCGAAGTAACGACAGCGACCGAAGGCGAAGCGTACCTGTACACCGTGGCCGCGAACGACGTTGATGGCGATGCGCTCAGCTACAGCCTGACTGAAGCACCGGAAGGCATGACCATTTCTGGTAGCACCATCAACTGGACACCAGAAAACGGTGTTGAGACAGCGAACGTGACCGTGACTGTGACTGACGCTACAGCAGAGGCGACACAGAGCTTCACCATCACAGTGACCGCTGTGAATGATGCGCCTTCTATCACGTCAGCCGCGGTAACTACCGCCACTGAAGGTGAGGCCTACAGCTATACCGTTGTGGCCGAAGACGTGGACAGTACTGAACTGGCGTACAGTCTGGCTTCTGCTCCGGAAGGTATGACCATCTCTGGCGCGACGATCAGCTGGACGCCTGCCAATGGTGTTGAGTCGGCGAATGTGACTGTTGAAGTTTCTGACGGCAGTCTGAGCGATAGCCAGAGCTTCACCATTACGGTTGGAGCAACCAACGATGCGCCTGAAATTGATCAGGGTGCCGTTACTGCGCTGACAACGGATGAAGACACTTCTGCAACACTCAACCTGACGGCGACCGATGTCGACAGCGAAAGCCTGACCTGGCGTATCAGTAATGCGTCTGAAAATGGCAGCGCGAGCGTTGATGCTTCGGGCGTCGTCAGCTACGAACCCGCCGCTGACTTTAACGGCAGCGACAGCTTCGAAGTCGAGGTCAGTGATAGCGAGCTGACAGATACCATCGTCGTTGACGTAACTGTGACTCCGGTTGCCGATGCGCCAGTGATTGCTGAAGGCGAGACTGCTGCACGAACCACCAACGAAGATCAGCCACTGACCTTTGCGTTGAACGCCAGCGACGTCGATAGCGCGACGATCAACTGGAGCATCAGTAGTGTAGCCAGCAATGGTTCTGCGACGGTTTCAGGTACGGGTACGACTCAATCTGTGAACTATGTGCCGAATCAGAACTTCAATGGTACTGACAGCTTTGTTGTGCAGGTATCGGACGGTTCACTGAACAGCACGATCGCAGTGACAGTGACGGTGAATGCAGTTAATGACCTGCCAGAGATCACGTCTGTCGCACCAGTAGTAGCAACGGAAGGCGAGCTCTACACGTATCTGCCATCAGCGACCGATGTTGAAGGTGACGCTCTGACATGGAACGTGGGCACTGCGCCTGCGTCTATGACAGTGAACTCAGCGACCGGTGAACTGAACTGGACGCCGGCTGAAGGTGTAACCTCTGCGGATGTGACTCTGCTGGTCAACGATGGTGGAGCTAACGTGACTCAGGCCTTCACTATTACTGTGACGGCAGTGAATAACGCACCAGTGATCACTCAGGGTGAAAGCACCAGCGTGACCATGTCAGAAGACGGTGCACCAACGCCGTTCACTCTGGTGCTGAATGCGACCGACAGCGACCACGCTGGCTCTGAACTGAGCTGGTCAGTAAGCTCGGCTGCAACCAACGGCACAGCGACTGTATCGGGCACTGGTCTGAGTAAGACGGTGAACTACGCTCCGGGTACTGGTTTCTCAGGAGCTGACAGCTTCACTGTTGAGGTTACCGATGGTGATCTCTCAGACAGCATTGTGGTGAACGTGACTGTTGAAGCAGTGAATGCCGCGCCTGTTATCGATCAGGGCGATAACACCACCATGACACTGGATGAAGACGGTACTCAGACTCTGTCTCTGAGCGCAACGGACAGCGACGGTGATCTACTGACCTGGAGCGTTACTTCCTCTGCCAATGATGGTGGGGTGAGTGTCGATACCAACGGTCTGGTGACCTATGTCCCTGTTGCTGACTTCAATGGTAGCGACACCTTCACTATTCAGGTATCTGACAGCGAACTGACTGACAGTATCACCGTGAGTGTGACTGTGAATTCAGTGAACGACGCGCCGGTCATTGCCGAAGGAGCATCAGTGACGCTTGAAGTGAATGAAGACAGTTCTGACTCTGTGACCTTCACAGCATCGGATGCGGATGGAGATACCCTGACCTGGTCTATTTCTTCCGGAGCCGTGGAAGGCATCGTGACTCAGACTGGCTCTGAATTCAGCTATGCGCCTGCAGCCGACTTCAACGGCAGTGACAGCTTCGTAGTACAGGTCAGTGACGGTACGGCAACAGGCACCAGTACAGTCAGTGTGACAGTGATCGCAGTGAATGATGCGCCGGTTGTTACTTCTTCGCCTGTAACTACGGCTAATGAGTATCAGGTCTATGCCTACGATGTAGCGGCTTCTGACGCTGAAGGCGATGCAGTGAGCTACTCGCTGACCACTGCTCCGGCGGGCATGGAAATCAGCAGCGCAGGTGAAATCCGCTGGATTCCAGAATCTGCAGGTACTTACAGCGTGGTTGTGAATGCGACTGATGGCTCTGATGCTGGGGTACAAAGCTTTGATATCACCGTCAATGCCGAGCCTGCTGTTGCTGGCCGTGCAGTGAAAGGTGTGCTGGCGAATGCGCCAGTAGAAGCTGCCGTGTATACCGGTCTGGATGCCGAAGGCGAGCACAGCTGGAATGTGATTGGCACCACTACGACGGACGCCAATGGCTACTTCGGGTTTAACCTGGGTACCCAGTCAGCGCCGGTGCGCGTTCGTATCACAACAGATGCAGAGACCACCATGGTGTGTGATACGCCGAGTGGTTGTCTGATATCACCGCCTGCCAACTTTGGCGAAAGCGGTACACCGGCTGCGGGTATGATTCTGGATACCATTGTGTCTGGTGCTGACTTTGCCGGTCCTCTGGCGGTCACACCAATGACACACATGGCTGCGACCTGGCTGCAGGCCTTCCCGCGGGCTCTGGACGACAACAATGTGCTGTTGGCTCATAAGCGCCTCGCGGTTTTGTTTGGCTTCACTGATGACTCCTACGTCAGCCATCGTGTGCCAGACCTGACGGATGCCTTTGAGCGCAATTTTGCACTGAGCAGTGATGAACAGGCTCTGCGCCACGCAATCTTCTCAGCAAGCCTGCAGGAGACAGCCATCGTTGCCAGTCTGCCGATTGATAGTCTGGCGGAAAACATTGGTCTTATCTTCGGACTTTTGGGCGGTCAGATGCCGCTTAAATCTGGCGAGCTGGATGTAAGTACGCTGGGTCTGACCGATCCTGATACTGAAGAGCCGATCACCACTATCAGCTATACAGGCTTCGATACCTTCGTTGCCAGTGCTGAAACTGTAGGTCAGTTCATTAATGACGGAAGCCTCGATGGCATGATTGCTGGTTTCGGAAGCCTGGTGACCGATTGGACACCAGAGCTGGCAGACCCATCTATCTGTCTGGTTACTGACAATCCTGAACTGGATCGTACAGAGTGCCGCAACGTTACAACTATTGGTGAGGCTACAGGCTACGATGCAGCGAACTTTGCACGTGCACTAGCACCAATCGATGTAGCAGGCGGTTATCTGGACGATGCGCAGGCAGCAGAACTGGCGAACGGTTCGACAGTGAATCGTGATCTGGGCTGGTTGTATGTTGATGCGACGGCTCAGGAAAATACTGCGAACATGCTGTCGGCCTTCAGTGAGGTTCTATCGGCTGGATTGCAAGGTGCAGCCTGCGTGCCTTTGAAGAATAACTTTCAAAGTTGTAACCTGACCCCATCAGAGAAATTTTCTGGGATAACTGTTGATTACAACAAGACTGGCTTTTTTGGCAGTGATGACTGTAGCGGTAGTAGTGATACTTGTAAGATCGACATTACGGGACAAGCACTAGGCCAGTCATTTAGCTTCCAAAATATAGTAGTTCCAGATATTCGTAATCTATTGGGGGGCTCGACTGGTGGAGACTTTGATCCTGATACAGGTTTGACTATTTGTTTTACCGGTACCATCACGAACTCTACTGCACAGATGTCTCTGAATAACTTCTGTCTTGAGCTGAACATTTCAGAGAGCCCAGATTCTGTGGTCGCACCTTTCCAAACCTTTAGCGCTCTGGAATATGCGCAACTTCAAAATGAGGGGTCGGCGACGAATACCGCACTGCAGAACCTTCTGGAAGTTATTGTATTGAAGGTAAGAGGCTACGGCTCAGGCCTGAGTATTTCTAGCCAGTCCGATTTGGGAACGTACAGTATGACGGGGCTAGATATGTTCTTCGTCTTTGATCGTGAGAGTCTGGTTGACCTGAATAAAGGCACACCAGTGTTTGAGTTTGAGGTCTCTTCGTTTAATCGTTCAAACCTATGGGGGGAAACAGTATCTTCCCCTAGCGGACCGATGTTTAACCTGAAGATCGATGATACGAGTACGCTGACTGGAACCAAATTGACTAACAACTTGGGTGTTCCACCTGTGCTCAGTAATACGGATGCGGTTGTCAGTGGTTTAGGGCCAGTAGTTGATATCGCGAAGGAGTATGCTTTAAGCCTCATCGATTCAACAGTAGTTGTAACTGAGCGTACACCAGAAGAATGGGATGCGATCATCGCTGAGGTTGAAGCTAACCTGGCGTACAACGGTACGATTACCACAACGATTCAGGACCCTTCTGCTGGCGACCGCACCTACATCGCGACACTGACGCCAGAAGGCAATGTGTTCATCAGTCAGGAGAACAGCACTGCGAATGCTATGCAGCTCTACCTGTCCGGTGCGACTGGCTACATCTATGCTGACGAAACTCTGGTGGCGACTGCTCACCTGGGTAACAGTCAGGACGGCATGTTGCTGAGCTTTGTCGATGGCAGCCAGCGTCGCTATACCAACGCCAACCCGAATCTGTCGGGGCAGCTGGATAGCTTCCTGGAGTTCCTGCAGGTTCTGGTTCCACCGGCTGAAGAAACAGCGCCTTAACCGGCGCTGGTTAATCCAGCTCTAAGAATGACAACAAAAGCAATGACAATAAAAAGGCCACGCAATGCGTGTAATGCTGTTCACTTAAGCATTTGAAGCATCACGAGGCTTCTAAGAAAATCTGGTATCAGACTCCTGATGCCGGATTTTTTTATGCACTTTCAACAGTCCCTGCTCGACCTGAGCGATCTGTTCA
>Ga0256829_1000171_pt1 | contig 83168 bp, 79 predicted proteins | sample 131447metaG_FD_185979 | JGI IMG/M metagenome (GOLD analysis project Ga0256829, IMG submission 185979) | Hydrothermal vent microbial communities from Lau Basin, Pacific Ocean - 131-447 | ecosystem: Environmental > Aquatic > Marine > Hydrothermal vents | place: Pacific Ocean: Lau Basin | collected... | reverse complement strand
TATAACTTTATAGCCAAACTTGGTGCTTCTGGATTCAAAAAAAGATGAGTTTTTTCTGACTGGTGGTGTGTGAGGTGTGTTATGGAATTATTTGGGCTAAATAAAAACTATTATGTCATAAGATTTTTTACTTAAAAATCGAAGCACTAGCAGTACCAATAAGAGAGTTTTTAAGCCTAAAGGCTTAATGGTTTGTTTGCTTTTATGTCACTTCAGGGCAGCTCCAATGCCATTAAGTTAAGAGTTTTAACTCCATAAAATGCATAAAGCTTAAAACACAAGGCTAAAAGCTAGCCATTGCGTCATTCCCGTGAAAGTGGGAATCCACGGTTTAAATTGTCAAAAAAGTTAAATTGCAACTTATAGACAGTTAAAATTGTAGATTCCCGTTTTCACGGGAATGACGGAGGTGGTAGATTATTTATTTTATTTGATAATTAATTCCATTAAACGGTTATAGAATCCTTAATTTAATGGCAATGGAGGTGCCCTTCAGTTAAAATTTTAAAAGCTATCGTCTGTAGGGGTTAATTGTATCATTTCAAAATGTTTTTTTTGTAGTTTTTGGTTTTCGCTTTGTAGTGTATTGTACTCTTGTAGTAAATGTTCTTTTCTTTTTTTAGCATCTAACATTACACCAATAGAGTATTCTCCAAATAGTATAGAGTATAGATATAATAGTAAAGCAACAAAAAATAGTAATTTAAGCAAAGGAGAAAGAAACTTTTTCTCGCTTTGCTCTTCTTTATATTCACTATCTTCTAGTATTTTATTCACCAAATAGCTCATTTCCTAAGTATTCGAACTGTCCTAACTCTTTTTGAATCTCTAAAAGTCTATTATATTTAGCGATTCTATCGCTTCTAGCAGTTGAACCAGTTTTGATTTGTGCAGTGTTAAGTGCTACTGCAAAGTCTGCGATAAATGCATCTTCGCTCTCTCCACTTCTGTGGCTCATTACACAAGTGTAGCCATTTCTTTGTGCTAAACGAACTGTCATCATAGTTTCACTGAGTGTTCCAATTTGATTTGGCTTGATTAAGATAGAGTTTGCAATACCTTTTGTAATACCCTCTGCTAAAATCTCTGCATTTGTTACAAATAAATCGTCTCCAACCAACTGAACTCTGTCGCCAAGTCTATCTGTAAGCTCTTTCCAGCCCTCCCAATCATCTTCGCTAAGACCATCTTCGATAGAAACGATAGGGTATTTGTTTAGTAAGTTTTCGTAGTAGTCTATTAGCTCACTACTTGTAAGCTCTTTGCCTTCTGATTTAAGAACATACTTACCTTCATCATTTGTAATTTCGCTAGATGCAACATCTAATGCTAGAACAATTTGCTTTCCAGCTTCGTAACCTGCATTTTTAATTGCATTCATAATAACTTCAATCGGCTCTTCGTTACTCTTTAGGTTTGGAGCAAATCCACCCTCATCACCAACAGCTGTACTCTCACCCATCTCATCGATAATTTTCTTTAACTCGTGATAAATTTCAGAAACTGCTCTAAGACCTTCAGAGAAGCTATCAAAACCAATTGGCATAATCATATACTCTTGGAAATCCACAGAGTTATTAGCGTGCTCACCACCATTAATAATATTAAACATTGGAACTGGCATTACAACACCATTTGCTCCACCTAAATAGCGATATAGAGGCATTTTTAAGCTAGTTGCTGCTGCACGAGCTACCGCCATAGATACACCAAGTACAGCATTTGCACCCATATTAGAGTAGTTGTTTGTACCATCTACCTCTTTCATAGTCAAGTCGATTTCTGCTTGATTAAATGGGCTCATACCAACAACTGCTTCTGCTAATGGTTCATTAACATTTTGCACAGCCTTTAGCACACCTTTACCATGAAATCTATCGCCACCATCACGAAGCTCTAAAGCCTCTCTCTTACCAGTACTAGCCCCACTAGGAACAATAGCACTCTCTTTAGTACCATCGCTTAAAACAACAGTAGCACGAACAGTCGGATTACCACGACTATCTAAAACTTCATCCGCATATACATCTTCAATAAATACCATATTATCCCTTAATGCTAAAATTACATAATTATACTAAATATTTGATTAATGGGTGGTTTAAAATTTAGGAGTTAAGAGATAGAAGCAGTTTCTATCTCTTTTATTTTGTTGAGTTATGCACTGGTAATGTTAATAATTTAAACAATTAGTATATTTTTTCACTACTTTATCGTCAAATTTTTGCACAATAGAGTGGTCTGAATTAACCTCTTGGGTTAGTGTATGGTTTTCGCCTTTAATAACTAATTTTCCTGTATGCCAACAGTATATATCAGGGTCGCTATCCACTTTATCTTTTTCATTTTTTTCAAAAGGGGTAGGAGTTTGAATAACTATCCAACCTTTAAGTTCAGAGCTTTTAATTGCTCCAGAAGTTTTAAAATAGCGATAGTAATCATAAGGTTCTCTGTAATTCTTTTTAAATTTAGTTTCTGTTTTAATATTTTTAAACTCTAAAGTATCACTGTTGCTAATAAATTTACCACTGTACTCATTTACAGAAGTTCCTTCATCATAACAAACTCCATCTGAATGTCCATGCTCTTTACAATATTTTCCGCTATTTTTTTTACTGAAACTGATAGTAAATTTATTTTTATCATCTTTTCTATAAACAAAATTTTTACTATTAATTGTAGCAGAATATTTTATTATATAATTCTCTTCTTTATTCCAGTCATCGGCTATATTTATTGTGCCATTTTCAGTTATTCCTGGAAGTATTTCACAATCATTATAGATTAGTTTATACTTTTCGCCTCCTGATGTTGCATTAGAATCATTATTTTTCGATTTGCCTGAAATTGTTTCGTGCGTTATTGTACCACCAAATAGACACTGTTTTACACTGTTATCTGTGTTGTTATTTTCTGTTGTATTAAGAGTGTTACTGTTGCCGCTAGATATGGCATAAGTGTACGCTATAAGCATCTCTGGGTCTAATTTGGTTTTAGCAATTTTGTTAAGAATATCCGCAGTTTGGTCCTGCTTTAGCTCAGCAGTTGGTGCAGGTACTCCATCATCAACAGTAGAGTAGCTACTTCCACCACCACAACCAACAATAAGAAAATTTGCAACTATTGCAAATGGAATAATAAGTTTTTTCATAAGTGCCCCTCAGTAAAATATAATTATTTGACTATTATATCATAGGGGAGCTTGTGTATCTTAATTTTTTACTTAATCATCGTTCTTAGCAATTTCATCTTCTTCCATTGCTAGTTTTTCACCAAATCCTAAGGCTTCTTTGATTTTGTGCTCTATTTCGGCTCTTAGTTCTGGGTTATCTTTTAGAGTCTGTTTAGAGTTCTCTTTTCCTTGACCTAATTTTGTTGCACCATAGCTAAACCATGCACCGCTTTTATCGACAATATCTAATTTTACACCGTAATCTATTAGCTCACCCTCTTGGCTAATACCCTCGCCAAACATAATATCGAATTCTGCTTGTCTAAATGGTGGTGCAACTTTATTTTTAACAACTTTTGCTTTTACGCGGTTACCAATTTGGCTATCACCTTGCTTTAGTGTTGCGATTTTTCTAACATCTATTCTAACTGAAGCGTAGAATTTAAGTGCATTGCCACCTGTTGTTGTTTCTGGAGAACCATAACCCATTGTTCCAATTTTCATACGAATTTGGTTAATGAAAATTACAGTTGTATTCATTTTGTGCAAAATTGCTGTTAATTTTCTTAAAGCTTGACTCATAAGTCTAGCTTGCAGACCAACATGAGTATCTCCCATGTCGCCTTCTATCTCTGTTTTTGGAGTAAGTGCTGCTACTGAGTCGATAATAATTAAATCTACCGCACCACTTCTTGTAAGTGTCTCTAAAACCTCTAGTGCTTGCTCTCCAAAGTCTGGTTGAGATACTAATAAATTGTCGATATCTACGCCCAAGTTTTTAGCATAGTAAACATCTAATGCGTGCTCTGCATCAATAAATGCACAAATTGCACCTTCTTTTTGGGCAGATGCAATACATTGCAGGGCTAAAGTAGTTTTACCTGAACTCTCTGGTCCATAAATTTCTATCATTCTACCTTTTGGAATACCACCGATTCCCAAAGCCATATCTAAGCCTAAAGAGCCAGTGCTAATAGATTCTATTGGCTCTATCTCTTTGTCGCCTAGACGCATTAGAGTACCTTTACCAAAAGCCTTGTCTATCTGCTTCATAGCTAAGTCTAATGCTTTTTGTTTATTTGCATCCATTAATAAACCTTTTAAAATTTTTCTTATTGTATCAATATTTTCATCAAAATTAAGCTACAATTAGCTTAAAAATTGGATTGAATATGAAAATCGATATAGCACACTCACCAGACGCAGATGATATTTTTATGTATTACGCTATTAAATTTGGCTGGGTAGATACAAAAGATTATGAATTTACAAACATTGCCCTAGATATCGAAACACTAAATGTAAAAGCGATGCAAAACGAGTATCCAGTAACGGCAATTAGCTTTGGGATGTACCCTAAAATTCGCGATGATTATGCAATGCTAAGAACTGCTGTGAGTTTTGGTAGTGGATATGGTCCAAAGCTTATAAAGCAAAAGGGCAAAAAGCTCCGTGATAACCTAAAACTAGCACTTTCGGGAGAAAATACAACCAATGCAATGCTTGTTAGAATGAAGTACCCAAAAGCTAGAATTGAGTATATGAACTTTTTAGAAATCGAGCAAGCAGTAGTTGAAGGCAGGGTAGATGCTGGAATGTTGATTCATGAGTCTATACTTGATTTTGATGATAGCTTAGAAGTTGAGTTGGAGCTTTGGGATTGGTGGCAAGAGTTAGCTGGTGAAGGCTTGCCACTACCACTTGGCGGAATGGCAATTCGCCGCTCACTCCCACTAAATAGGGCAATAGAGATAGAAGATATATTAATAGATGGCGTAAAAGTTGCAGTAAATAGAAAGCAAGAACTTAGCGATTTATTAGTTGAGAAAAAATTGGTAAGAATCGAAGATAAAATGCTAGAAAAATACTTAGATATGTACGCTTCTGATGAATCTGTAACTTTAAATGATTTACAGATAAAAGCCTTAGACAAACTATTTGAAATTGGTTATAAAGCTGATGAATATGATTGTCTTATTAAAACTAAAGATTTTTTATTACCAAGTGAATATACTGAATATAGAAATTTGTAAAGATGAATATAAGCTACCTCTCAATGCCATTAAGTTAAGGATTTTATAGCCATTTAATGGAATCAGTTATTAAATAAAATTGATAATCTACCATCGCCGTCATTCCTGTAAAAATGGGAATGACGCAGTGCTTAGCTTTTAACCTTGTGTTTTAAGCTTTATGCATTTTACGGAGTTAAAACTCTTAACTTAATGGCATTGAAGGTACCTCTAATAACATTGAGTTAAGAATTTTGTCTCCGTAAAATACACAAAGCTTAAAAAGTGCAAAGCTGAAAGCTTGCGACTATGTCATTCCCTTGAGAGACTGTGAGAAAGTATCACTTCAAGAAATGCAAAGTTTTATCACAGCCTCTGAAGAAAGGAGTCTAAATTTGAATTGTATATGAGTTACAATTTAAACCGTGAAGTTCTGCTTTTGAGGGAATGAAGTAGTGACTGGCTTAATTGCCACCCTCTTCTTGTTTTGCTATTTCTGCACGAACTTCATCCATATCTAAGGCAGTTACTTGCTCTATTACATCTTTTAAACCCTCTTTAGGTAGCATTCCTGGTTGTGCAAATACTATTATACCTTCTCTGATAATCATTACAGTCGGAATCGATTGTATTTTAAAATATCCCGCAATATCTTGTTGCTCTTCTGTGTTTACTTTACCAAATGCAATATCTGGGTACTCGCCTGCTACCTCTTCGTAAATTGGTGCAAATTGACGACAAGGTCCACACCAAGGTGCCCAAAAGTCAATTATTAATATTGGGTTTTTCTCTGATACTTCATTAAAATTTTCACCAGTTAATTCTACTATTGCCATTGTTTTCCTTTATTATTTTATGGGCTTTATTATGCCCATAATTTATTAATAGAATATAAATCTATCTAATTATCTTAGAAATAAAGTATTGCTCTTGGAAAAAAGTAGCTTCTTGTATCTCTTTATCCGTTATATATTTTAAATTTTCTGGCACAACTATAAGTTTATCGTCATCATCATCTAAGCGGTGGATTACTGCAACACATAGCCCCCTAAACTTTTCAAGAGGTTCATTAAGCCCTAAAATATAGGCATCTAACTCTTCGCCATCTCCCCAGATATAGTATTTGGAATAAATCCGTAATTTATTGGGTATATGTAGTCAAATTTTGGATGTTTAGAGCCAAGTGCTCTATCGATTTTAACAGTAACTATTTTGTTTAAAAACTTTTTACTTTGCATAGTTGTTGGTAGTGTGCAAGGCTTGATTACCTTGCATAAAAATTTGCTGATTTAATTCTTTTTATGTTCGTTTTTAGGAACAACATACATACTAATGTATCTACCTTCTTGTGCAGGTGGTTTCTCTAGCGTTGCTACATCTTCTAATAGAGGCCAAATATTATTTAGAACTTCCACACCAAGTTGAGGAGTCGCCATTTCTCGACCTTTTAGGAATACTCTTAGTTTAACATGCTTCCCTTTTTCTAAGAATTCTCTAGCGTGTTTAACTTTGTAGTCTATATCGTTTTGAGCAATTTTACAAGAGAATTTTACCTCTTTTACCTCAATTTTCTTTTGGTTTTTACGAGCCTCTTTTTTCTTTTTCTCTTGTTGATACTTATATTTGCCGTAATCCATAATTTTTGCAACTGGCGGTTTTGCATCTGGCGACATTAGCACCAAATCTGCACCTTCCTCTTCTGCTAGTTGCAGTGCTTCGGCCCTAGATAAAATACCTAATTGACCTTTTGTATCACTAATTACTCTTAACTCGTTTGCTCTGATAGCCTCATTCATTATAACGCTATCTTTTTTACCTTTTCCTCTACCTTGCTTGTTCAAAGTTCTCCCTCTTTTATTTCGTTTACTAATTGTAACATAAAATCTTTAGCTTTTATATTATATTGCTCTTTTTTTCGTCTATCTCTTATGGCAACTGTGTTATTTGCTACCTCTTCATCGCCAATAATTACTACATATGGCACTCTCTGCTTCTCTGCTAAACGAATTCTTTTGTTTAAAGAGTCGTTTTTATCGTAAATTTCTGTATCTATCTCATTTGCACTAAACTCTTTAGCCAACTCTCTAGCATACTCTACATGAGACTCAGCAATAGGTACAAAAATCGCTTGCGTTGGAGCAATAAATGTTGGGAACTCACCCGCATAGTGCTCTGTTAATATACCAATAAATCTCTCGAAGCTTCCTAAAATTGCACGGTGTACCATGACTGGTTGTTTCTTCTCATTATTTTCATCTGTATATTCCATCTCGAAACGCTCAGGCAGGTTAAAGTCTACCTGAATTGTCGCACACTGCCACTTTCTGCCAATTGCATCTGTAATCTTTACATCGATTTTTGGGCCATAGAATGCTCCACCTCCCTCGTCGATTCCATAGCTAATTCCATAGCTATTTAATGCATCTTTAAGACCTGCTGTAGCCATCTCCCAAACTACATCATCACCAATCGCTTTTTCTGGTTTAGTAGAGATTTCCATCTCATACTTAAAACCAAATTTGCTCATAATTTTTTCGATAAACTCGACAACCTCTAGTACAACCTCTTTAATTTGCTCTGGCGTACAGATAATGTGTGCATCATCTTGTGTAAACTCTCTAACTCTAAATAGTCCGTGCAGTACTCCACTCTTTTCATGGCGGTGAACAACACCATACTCAAAGAATTTAATAGGTAAATCACGGTAACTCTTTCCACTGTTTTTGTACATTAAAATATGTCCGATGCAGTTCATCGGCTTAAGCCCATACTCTTGCCCATCAATTTGGGTTAAGTACATATTCTCGCCGTAACATGCGTAGTGTCCGCTTGTTTGCCACATTTGCGATTTTAAAATCTCAGGGCCACGAACAGGCTCGTAACCTCTTGCTCTGTGGGCTCTCCATAAAATCTGCTCTAGGCGACCTCTAAGTCTAGCCCCTTTTGGTAGCCAAAATGGAAGCCCAGCACCTGCCTCTTCGCTAAACATAAATAAGTCTAACTCGTTTCCAATCTTTCTATGGTCACGCTTTTTAGCCTCTTCTAGCATTTTCATATGAGCTTTTAAACTCTCTTTATCGGCAAATGCAATGCCGTAAATTCTTGTTAGCATCTCTGAATTCTCATCGCCACCAAGGTAAGCACCAGCTAATTTTGTAAGTTTTACATTAAATAAAAAGCCTGTACTTGGCACATGAGGACCACGGCAAAGGTCTTCGAAATCGCCTTGTTTATATATACTAACTTCTTCGCCAGGTATTTGCTTTATTAATCTCTGCTTTAAATCATCGTTAGCAAATTTATTTAGGGCTTCCTCTTTGCTAAGAGAGTACTTTTCGATTTCGTACTTCTTCTTAGCTAACTCTTTCATCTTTTTTTCGATTTTTTTCAAATCTTCTTCGCCAATTTTTGCATCTGTTCTAAAGTCGTAGTAAAAACCCTCTTCTACAACTGGTCCTACAAAAAATTGACTGTTTGGATAAAGCTCTTTAATAGCTTGTGCCATCAAGTGTGCTGCTGAGTGGCGAATTATCTCTAATGCCTCTTTAGAGTTGTCAAAAATAATTTCTTTATCTCCACTCTGTGCACTTTGAGTATCACAAATTTCGCCATCTTTAATATAGCCGATTACTTCACTCACAATATTTCCTTACAAATTATAAAATTTTAAACTAATTATAGCCAAAGATAGTTAAGGACAACTCTAAAAATAGGCGATAACCTAAATCCTATACTCTAAATTCCAAATCCTATATCCTAAATCCTAAAAGTTAGTCTTGCATAAAAAACTTAACTCTATCTTTTGTAGCAGGATGGCTAGAGATCCAACCTAAGTATTTGCTAGCATTATTACCTTGATGCTTTTTATTGTAAAATTTTTCTAAATTTATAAATAGTTGAGCTAATGGTTTGGACGATATACCTAATCTTTTTAACTCTGATTTTGCATAATGGTCAGCTTGATTTTCGAATTCTCGGCTATAACTACTTGTTATCATAACAGTTGGTAGAGTTGTTGCAATAAATGATAAATCACCAGATATATAACCGATAACTGTAGAAGCAACAGCACCTTTAATAATGCCTTTTAAGCCATGCTTATAGACAACATGCCCTTTTTCATGTGCAAGTACTCCTAAAACACCGCGAAGTTTTTTATCCTTATCTAAAAATACTAATTCATCTAAAAGTACAATATCTCCACTTGGTAAGGCAAAAGCATTTGCACCCATTTGTGGTGATGAGCGAAAATGTAACTTGTATCTTTTATCTCCATTTGTAAGCTTTTTAAACATTATTAAAATTTTAGCTTTTTTATTAGCACTTAAATTACTTTTGTGTAAATAGTGTTTATCTAATTGAGATAATGCTCTACGGCTTGCATAATCTAATGTGTTTTGTGGCAAAATATTAGCTAAAACTTCAGCAGAATAATTTGCTCCACCAGTTAACATAAATCCTACAAATAAGGCTATTAAAATAACAGAAGCAGTAGCCAATTTCCAAGAACGCTCTAATTTATCTATTTTAGAGCGTTTGATATTTAATTTATCTAAAATTTTATCTATTTTATCATTTTCATCACTTTTACATCTCTCTCCATTAGGTAAATGAATAACACGAGGAGTTGAGCCAAGGCGAGATGATATTTTAACACTAGAAAGAGGAATATTTATTCCACGAGATGCTATAATTAGCCGTTTATCTTTCGTAAATTCTATTGTAACATTATGCTCTTTTGAACTAATGCCATCATACATTTTGGCTCTGATTTTCATATTAGACCTAAAATCCTATATCTATATCAAAAAAGTCCATCGCTTCTTCACCAATAGGATTTGTATTTTCGTAACCTTGAGATATAAATTTATCGTAATTATCGCAAGTAAAGTATGTATGCTCAATTTTATATCTTAAATATCTAAGTTTTGTATATGGGTAGAGCAAACCAAGAGAAAATACTAATAGTATTGCATTTGTAGCACTAATTAAACCTAAAGCAGTAGGATTTATTTCGCCTTTAAACTTTGCATTTTCCAAACTTGTATGATTTCTTGCAAAATTAGAGAGATAGCCATCGCTAATTCCTTTGTAAAGTCCTGTAAAAAATAGATATAAAATCATACCAAATATAGTTATTAAATATTTAAACATAGGATGATGTGTTATGCTTGTTGGTATATATGATAAAATTGTACCTCCCATACCGGTGATTGCTATAGTTATGGCACCAAATATTAGTGATACTGCAAATGTTAATAAACCCATTTTTATAAACATTTTTACCGCATCTTTGCGTGTAGCTTTAAAAGAAAATTCTGCATTAGCATATGATGAATGATTTACTACAAGTGCTTTGTATCGTCTGTATAAAATAGGAATAATTACAGAAAATAGTAAAATATAGCCAATAATTGCAACTATTACAGCTAGTTCTGGGCTCATTTTGGAGATGAACACTATTAGAATAGGTAGAGCAATAATTGCAACTATTATAATGACACTAAGAAGATAAAAACTTCTAACTTTAGCATGAAATTTAAATGGAATATTTCTATAACTTGCACTTTTTAATCTAAAACTAATAGCTTGACGAATCAACCAAGGCAATAAAAGTAAGAATAAAACAAAAATTCCAGCAGCAATTTTATACATATTTAAATAGTGACCAAATAGTAAAAATGTAGCATAAAATAGTACAACAATACTACGCCCAATGAATATTCTTTTAGGGTCTGCATTATATTCAAAATTTGATTTATTTAAATAGGTATTACCATATATGTATCGGTTAGTTCTAACTTTTGCCCAAGCTGAATAGATGCCTAAAGTTAATAGAGTTAGAGCAATATTTACAATCCAAATTTTAAAGTATTCTCCAGTTTTAGCTTTAAACTCAAATGGCTCAAAATTCTCTTTTCCAACTTTTGGAACGGCTGGAGATATATAGTTTTCATCTAAGTTAGCATTAGGTGTAAGCCCTGTTTTTCGTAAAGAGTTATCTTTCTCTTTATGTAAAGTAACATTTGTATCTTCTGTAACTATATTTGGTTCGCTATTTTGTTTGGATATTACTTGATTAATCTGTTCTAGTATATTTAAATTATCTTTTTTACTCTCTTTATGAGTTTCTTTCTTCTCGATAAGTTTTTTATCTGTAGTTAATTTATTAGTGGGAATAGACTCTTTAGACTTATTTTGTGTAGATGCTTTAGATGTCTCTTCTTTTCGGAAAAGTCCTAGAGATTTTTTCTTCTTGGGCTTTTCTTCTGAATTTTTCGAGTAAGTATTTTTTGCTGGATCTCTAAAATCAATATACATATAACTTGCCTTATAATTTGTAATTTATTACTAACTGAAGTTACACACTATATACAATATTTAACAAATCAAAAAAGTGATAGATATAAAAGAACAAATTTTCTCTCCTAGCAAGCTTGCGAGTGATAATTTTTCTTTTATAAGTGTTGCTTTTTTGTTTTGCCTTACGGGTAGCACAAGAGGGCACTTGACTTTAAATACAATTTAGGGCAAGTTAGCTTTGGCTAGCTTTTATTAAAACTATTCACATTAAGCACCCTCTTATGCTATTAAATAATGTATATAGTGCGTAACTTCAGTTAATTATATCCAAAAAATCTAACTAAAATAAAAAATATTGCAATTAATATATCCATCTCAACTCAAACTACAATATAATAGCAATTCAAAAATAGTGCAACTACTATTAAATACTGTATATAGTGGGTGACTTCAGTTATTTATTTTTAGCTCTTTTTTTCTTCCACTCCTTTTCGAACTTTTTACGCTTTAGGATAGATAATTTTTCTATAAAAAGATGCCCTTCTAAATGCTCACACTCGTGTTGAATTGCTATAGCTAAAAAGTCATCATCTTCTATAATATGCTCTTTACCGTATCTATCTTGATATTGTAATTTAACATAGTTAGCCCGTTCTACATCTTCGTAAAAACCAGGAACAGATAAACACCCCTCTTGATATTTTCTTTTACCATTCTTATCTAAAAAAACTGGGTTAATAATCTCTAGTGTATTCTCTTTTGGTTGAGCTCCATCTTGTTCTTCTAAAGGTACATTTATTATAAGTACTCTTTGAGGTACAGCAATTTGAATTGCTGCTAATCCTACCCCATTTTTTGCAACCATAGTTTCATACATATCATCCAGTAAAGTGTGCAACTCTTCGTTGAACTCTGTTACCGGTTGCGATTTCTGTTTTAAAATTTTATCTGGATATATTACTATTTCTCTTACCATCTCTATATCCTATTTACTTTTTTCAATAACCTCGTCGATTAGACCATATTTAACAGCTTCTTGTGAACTCATAAAGTTATCTCTTTCAGTATCTTTTTCTATCTGCTTAGGAGTTTTCCCACAATTTTTAGCCATTATTTTATTTAACTGCTCTTTCATTCTAAGAATCTCTTCGGCTTGAATAGCAATATCTGTCGCTTGTCCTTGAGCCCCACCTAGAGGCTGATGAATCATAATTCTAGCATTTGGAAGAGCGTATCTTTTACCTTTAGCTCCACTACTTAATAAAAAAGCACCCATAGATGCGGCTTGCCCAATGCAGATTGTGTGAACATCTGGTTTTATGTAGTTCATTGTGTCATAAATACTGTAACCGCTTGTAATTACTCCACCTGGAGAGTTAATATAAAAATAGATATCTTTATCTGGGTCTTGAGCCTCTAAAAATAACAACTGTGCAACGATTGTAGAGGCTACAGCATCATTAATTTCACCACTTAGCATAATAATTCTATCTTTTAATAATCTTGAATATATATCATAACTTCTCTCGCCACGACCTGTCTGTTCTACTACATATGGAATATAACTCATTTTAAAATAGTCCTTGCTTTTTAAAGGCTATTATAGCTAAAAAATTATTATTTTAAGTTAGTGTGAGGGAGTGGGTGCGTGTGTGAGTTTGGTATAGGTGCCATATGGCACCTTTATTAATTAGTCTTCTAATTTAAGAAGTTTAGCAAATAGTTTATCTTCCATCATTCCCATTCTAACAACTGGAATTAGGTTATTTGCTACATAGTACTCCATAAGTTTTTGTGGGTCTTGACCACTCATTAATGCTTCGTAGTAAAGAATTTGGTTAATTTCACCATCGCTTACTTCGATATCTTCTGCTTTTGCTAACTCATCTACAATAAATGTAGCTTTTACACTTTTTTCTGCATCTTCTCTTACGCTCTCTCTTAACTCATCTAACTTATCTTTAGAGTTTTTAACCTCTTCTAACTCCTCTTTGCTAAGGGTTTGAGCTTTTTGGTTAGTTAAGTTATCTATCTCTTGCTCTACAATATTTCTTGGCAAATCAAAGTCATATTTAGCAATTAAATTTTCTAAAATTTTTGGCTTAAGTTCATCTTCGTAAATTTTTCTAACTTTATTATCTACAATAATTTTTTTAGCGTGCTCAGTTAATTCATCTAAAGTAGCATCATCTTTACCAAGTGCTTTTTTAGCTAATGCATCATCAATTTCTGGTGCAACTTCTTCTTTAATATCGTGTAGTTTAATATCAAACTCTGTCTCTTTACCTGCTAAGTTTGCTGCTTGGTAATCCTCTGGGAAAGTAACTTTAATTGTTCTCTCTTCACCCTTTTTCATACCGATTAATTGCTCTTCGAAACCTTCGATAAACTGCTTAGAACCAATTTTAAGCTCGAAGTTCTCTGCACTTCCACCTTCGAATGGCTCGCCATCTAATTTACCTGTAAAATCAAATACAGCAACATCACCCTCTGCAAGTTCTCTATCCTCTTCGATACTTTTTGTTTTTGTAAATCTTGAAGCGATATTATCAATCTCTTCTTTAATCTCATTTTCGCTAGCTTCTGGCTTAGTAAACTCTGGAGCAATATCGCTATAATCACCAAGCTCTATTTTTGGCTTAAGAGATACAACAATTTCCATATCTTTCTTATCGCCATTCTCTTCGAATTTTTCAAAAATTGGGTTACCGATTATATCTTTAGGGTCAATACCAGCATCTTTGTAAGCTACTTCTACAGCCTCTCTAATCGCTTCGCCCTCTGCATCTTGCTCTAATTTATCACCATACATTTTTTTAACAACAGCTACAGGTACTTTACCTTTTCTGAAACCATCTACTTTAACACTTTTACTAGCCTCTTTAGCTAATCTATCTAATTTGCTAGCTATATCGCTATTTTCTAATGATGCACTAATCTTATAGTTAGCGTTATCAAGTTTTTCTACATTAACATTCACATTAAATCCTTAAATTTAAAAAATTTTGCAAAATTCTACCTAAAAGTAGCTAAATATAAACCTCTATATAGTCGATTAAATATTATTATAGTTAATTGTGGAGTTTTTAAGTAAGTAAAAAGTCCACAAGGGGGGGGTGTGAACTTATAGGAGCTATCCCTCTTGAATTTGCTTTTTAAGAGTTTTTCCTGGCTTAAAACGAACGCCATACTTCTCTGCAACTTGAACTTTTGTAGTAGTTCCTGGAATATAAATTTCTCTTGCATTTTTCTTTACTGGTTCAAATGATCCGAAACCTAAAAACGATACAGCTTCTTTATTTTTTAAAGAATCTACAATAGTATCTAACATAGTATTTACTACAAGTTCTGTCTCTTTTCTTGATAATCCTGTCTTCTCTGCAACTTCATTTATCAGCACTGATTTTTTCATTAATTCTCCTCTTTATAATTATGGCATATATAATGTAATACGATTGCATATATAATTTACTCAGCGAAACTTATATCCGTTTTGTAATATATAATTCTAGCATAATAATTTTTTTAATCAAGCCTCTCTAAAGCCCTATTTAAGGGAGTTTGCTAGAGATAATCCATAAAATGGATATGAAATTTTTATGACATATTAGTAACATTTATTTATATAGCATTTTTTTTCATATATGCTACTAAAAGTAACAAGTAAACTACCTTTACCTCCATTTTATAGGATAAAAATTTTTTAAGTAATATTGAATTATATATTTTTACTTCAGTTTATGATAGATATACTTAATAAGCCCATTGTCTTTTACTTAGAACTACTCTTCATTTTGACAGATAATAAAGTGAATGAACTTATATAATGCTATTATACAGACTAAATAATGTATAATAACATTAAAAAACTAAATTAGATAGCTAATGATAAAATGCCCTTATTTTGAGGTGCACTTTAGTTATGTTCTAATGTCTATGGAGATAAATAATGATAAGAGTAGTAAAGAGAAATGGGCGTATTGAAGCACTAGATGTAACAAAAATTCAAAAATATACCTCTTCTGCGGTAGAGGGGCTTAGTGGAGTAAATCAAAGTGAATTAGAGGTAGATGCGAAGTTACAATTTCGTGATATGATAACTACTGAAGAGATTCAGCAAACAATGATTAAAACCGCAGTCGATAAGATAGATATAGACCGCCCAAATTGGACCTTTGTTGCAGCAAGACTATTTCTTTACGATATTTATCATAAAGCTTCTGGTTTTACAGGCTACTTACACCTTAGAGAATATTTCGAGCGTGGAGAGAAAGAGGGTAGGTTAATTCCTGGTCTAAAGGAAAAATACGACTTAGACGATTTAAACGACTATATTAAACCAGAGAGAGATTTACAATTTAACTATCTTGGATTAAAAACACTTTATGATAGATATTTAATAAAAGATAGAGAAGGTGTACCTATAGAGTTGCCTCAGCAAATGTTTATGGCTGTTGCTATGTTTTTAGCTCAAAAGGAGTTTGACTGCCAAACTTGGGCGAAGAGATTTTACGATATTTTAAGTAAATTTGAAGTTATGGCTGCAACTCCAACGCTAAGTAATGCAAGAACTACAAGACATCAGTTAAGCTCTTGTTATATCGGCTCAACTCCTGATAATATCGAAGGAATTTTCGACGCTTATAAAGAGATGGCACTTCTATCTAAATTTGGTGGCGGTATCGGCTGGGATTGGGGTCAAGTGCGTGGTATGGGTAGCTACATCGACGGACACAAACACGCAGCTGGTGGAATTGTACCATTCTTAAAAATCGCAAATGATGTTGCTATTGCAGTTGATCAATTAGGCACAAGAAAAGGGGCAATTGCTGTATATATTGAGCCTTGGCATATAGATGTACGCGACTTCTTGGACTTAAAGAAAAACTCTGGCGAAGAGCGTCGCCGTGCACACGATTTGTTCCCTGCACTTTGGCTAAATGACCTATTTATGGAGCGTGTAGAGAATGACGAAACATGGACGCTTTTTGACCCATTTGAAGCGAGCGAACTATGCGATTTATATGGCGATGAATTCAAAGCAAAGTATGAAGAGTTAGAGGCTAGAGAAGATATAACTAAAGAGGTAATATCTGCAAAAGGTTTATGGAAAGATATTTTAAGAAACTACTTTGAAACTGGTAACCCATTCTTAACATTTAAAGATACAGCAAACCGTGCAAATCCAAATAAACATACTGGTGTTATTAGAAGTTCTAACCTTTGTACTGAGATTTTCCAAAATACTAGCCCTAACCACTACAAAATCCGCATAAAGTTTAACGACGGCTCTATAGCAGTTTTTGAAGAGGAAGAGGAAGTAACAGTAGATAGCGGAATTACAAAGCTGGCTAAAAAGATTACAGCCCTAGATTCGATTGGCGGAAAAGATATATATATAGTAGATAAAGAGAAAATCGATGGCGATACAGCCGTTTGTAACCTTGCTAGTGTAAACCTATCTAAAATCAATACCCCAGAAGATATAGCTCGCGTTGTTCCAGTTGCAATTAGAATGTTAGATAATGTAATTGACTTAAACTTCTACCCACTAGAGAAGGTTAAAAAGACAAACTTAAAGACGCGTGCTATCGGACTTGGTGTTATGGGCGAAGCTCAAATGTTAGCCGAAGCAGCTATTGAGTGGGGAAGCAATGAACACTTTGAGAGAATAGATGAAATTATGGAATCGGTTAGCTACTATGCTATTAAAACATCTAGCGATTTAGCACTTGAAAAAGAGCCATATTCAGAGTTTGAAGGCTCAGATTGGAGCAAAGGAATTTTCCCAATCGATAAAGCAAACGAAAATGCTTGCAGACTTGTAGATAGAGGCGGTCTATTTGGCTACACTCACGATTGGCTTGCCTTAAAAGAGAAAGTTAAAAAAGATGGTATGCGAAATGGCTACCTCATGGCTGTAGCACCTACAAGCTCTATCTCTATATTAACAGGAACAACACAAGCAATCGAGCCAATTTATAAACGAAAATGGTTTGAGGTAAACTTAAGTGGTGAGATACCAGTAACAGCACCAAACTTAAGCCCTGATACTTGGAATTACTATGTAAGTAGTTACGAATTAGACCAAAGAATCTTGGTAAAAGCTGCTGCAATTCGCCAAAAGTGGATAGACCAAGGGCAAAGTACCAATATATTTATCCGCTTAGATAAAGCAAGTGGTAAATACTTAAACGATATATATATGACTGCTTGGAAATATGGACTTAAATCTACATACTACCTTCGTTCACAATCGCCAGAAGCGTTAGAAGATAAGGGTTATGTAGAAGATAGAAGTATGGAGTGTATCGGGTGTCAATAATAGAGAAGTGGCACTCGCTAGATGACTCCAACAAGTTTTTAATAGCTTATCCATTTTGGTTTTTGCTACTTTTTGGAGTTTTTTACTGGGGAACTTACTGGAGTATGTCGCCTATTGGGCACTACTTAGATAGCTTGCAACGAGATATAATAATGAGTGTACTAGACTCAACACTAGACAATCAAATACAAAATTTCGATATTGTAATAAACTCAAGATACCATGTTGTCATAACGCCAGAGTGTAATGGTTTTGTTCCTTACTATATCTATTTGGCAGGAGTTTTAGCGTATAGTTGCTCTCTAAAACTCAAAGTAATTTATGGAATTATTGGATATTTTATTCTTAGTTTAGTAAATTTAATTAGGTTATATGGAGTAACTCAAATTGTCAATAAATTTGGTGCAGATTCATTCTTTTGGGCTCATGATGTGGGTGGGAATTTACTACTAATTATTATCGGTATGAGCCTATTTTGGATATACTTAAAGGCTTGCACCAAGGAGAGATATGCAAAGTAAATTAATCGATTTTGCCAAATACAGTAGTCTAAAAATTGGACCAAAAATAGAAGTAAAAGTATTAGAGTATGGCGATACTCTTCCAACTGGGCACTTCTTAATAGGTGGAGCAAACAATTTATTAGTTTCTAACAATCCTCTACCTTTAGCAATTTTGGGTAAAGATTTCGACTTTATGAGAATAGAGGAGAGCTCTGTAGTAGTTGGATGTGCTACAAAAACTGGGCGACTGCTTAGTTTTGCAAAAAAGAATAACTTAGCAAATTTTGAATTTGTAGCAAAATTGCCAGGAACTATTGGCGGAATGCTTGCTATGAATGCGGGGGTTAAAGCATACGAAGTTTTTAATATTATAGACGAGATTAAGATAGATGACAAGTGGGTTAAAAAAGAAGATATAGAGTATGGTTATCGCTTTGCAAAGCTAGGTGGTGTAGCTACCGAAGTTAAGTTTAAATTAGAATATGGCTATAACGAAAAGCTTAAAGAGGAGCTTTTAGCACTTAGAGATAACCAACCAAGCGAGCCAAGTGCCGGAAGCTTTTTTAAAAATCCAGAGGGTGATTATGCAGGCAGACTTATAGAAGCTGTTGGATTAAAGGGTAAGCAAATTGGGAATATGGCATTTAGCCAAATGCACGCAAACTTTTTAGTAAATTTAGGCGGTGGAAGTTACGAAGAGGCTATAGAACTTACAAATTTAGCAAAAAAATTGGTATTTGAAGAGTTTGGAGTGTTACTAAAAGAGGAAGTTAAGCTTATTTAAGATAAATATTAATACTATTTTATAATTGTTTTATAAATTTTATATATATTAGTAGATAATTTAAAAAGATACAAAGGTAGAGTTATGGAAAATTTAGATTTTATTAAAAGCGAAATGCTTACGCATGTGGCTATAAACACGCACGCGGACCCAAAGAGAGTTTTGGTAATTAATGGCGGTAAAAGAGTTGGTAGAGAGTTAGAGAAGTACCGCATATTAACAGAAGTAATTCATGTAGATGGTATAGATACTATTGAGAAACTAAAAGATTTAGGTGCAAAAAAGTTTGATGTAGCTATTGTTTCTACTGGCGATTATACAAACAGTAGAGAGTTTTGGATTGAGCTTACAAAGCTTTTAGATGCAAAAGGTGTTACTGCAATAGAGATGAGCAATATTATTACAAAAGTAGATGATGCTAAAAGCGAATTAAAACTAGCAGGTGCAATTTACCCGATAGTTATGCCATACAGATATGACAAAGCAATAGATGGCGATATAGTTACGAGCGAATACTTAATGCTAGCAAGCAGATTCTACCACCCAACAGCAGATATTAACCTGCAAAGAGCAGATTTAACAGATGGCTTTGCATACTACAGTAGCGATGTTGCTATTGCTTCATTTACTGTGCCAGCATTTGTCTATAAAGAATACTTAGGAATTATTAAAAGATAATTTTATGGGGTCAGGTGATGAAAAGGAACATTATTGATTTTATGGGGTCAGGTGATGAAAAGGAACATTATTGAAAAATGCTATTGTATTAACAGGTGGAATTGCTAGCGGTAAAAGTACTGTAACAGCCCTGATGCAACTTTTTGGCTTTCGAGTTATAGATGCCGATAAAATTGCACACGAAGTATTAAACAGCTCTTCTAGCGAAATCGCCTCAACTTTTGGAAGTGAGTATGTAAACTCTGGTGTGGTTGATAGAAAGAAGCTTGGTTCTTTAGTGTTTGCCAACAAAGATAAACGGCTAGAGCTAGAGGCTATTGTGCATCCTAAAATTAGAGCAGAGATTTTAGAGCAAGCTAGTAAGCAAGAGAAGCTCGGTAAACCATACTTTATAGATATACCACTATTTTTCGAACGCAAAAGTGCATACGATATAGATAAAGTTTTAGTTGTATATACACCAAAAGAGATTCAACTAGAGAGATTAATCAAAAGAGAGGGCTTAAGCGAGCAAGAGGCTATACAGAGAATCGATGCACAGCTTCCAATCGATAGCAAAAAGGCAAAAGCTACCTATATAATAGACAATAGCAAAGATTTAGCACAGCTTCAAAGCGAGTGCGAAAGAGTAAAAGAGGAGATTTTAAAAGATGCTTCAAGTAGTTAAGTATAATGCAAGCGGAAACGACTTTGTAATTTACCACGATAGCGTAAAAAAGAGTAGAAACGATTTAGCAAAACTTCTATGCCACAGACAAGCAGGCATCGGTGCAGATGGGCTTGTAGTACTAGTGCCACATCCAGAATACGATTTTGAGTGGGAGTTTTACAATAGCGACGGAAGCGTAGCCTCTATGTGTGGAAATGCCACTAGAGCCGTTTCTCACTACGCAATAGAGCATGGTATTAGCGTTAATTCAGAAGCAGAATTTTTAACGGGCGCTGGTGTAATTAGAGCAACGGTTAATGGAAATTATGTAGTTACTGATATGTTAGAGCCTAAATTTTTAGAAAAAAATATAGAAGAGTTTGGTAAAAATTGGTGGTTAATTGATACCGGAGTGCCACATTTGGTAACACAAGTAAAAAAAATTGAAAATTTTTCGATAGAAGAGGCACGAGAACTTAGAAATAAGTATAATGCCAATGTAAATATATACTTTATAGATGATGGCAGTATGAAAGTTAGAACATACGAGCGTGGTGTTGAAGATGAAACTTTGGCTTGTGGTACCGGTATAACGGCATCTTTTGTGCGTGCTCATAGTGAAAATAAAGTAAAAGATGTAACTGCTGTTTATCCAAAAAGTGGCGAAGAGTTATATATGGAATATGAAGATGGTCAGTATAGATTTGGTGGAAAAGTAAGTAAAACTTTTGAAGCTGAAGTTACTATGGATATTCCTCCTTATATGTTATAAAAATGTCATTTTATAAGATTTAAATTTATTAATCTTATTTTGACTTTTATTAAGATAGAATATTTCTATTCCCATATCCATTATTATAATAAAAAAAATAGTGGTTTTTTGGGATAAAAGAAATAATAAATTAGGTCGCGTAGCTCAGTAGGTAGAGCACTACCTTGACATGGTAGTGGTCACAGGTTCGAATCCTGTCGTGACCACCATTTAAAATAACAAACATATAAATCACACTCTTAAAAAATTATTCCTACTTCTCAAAACTTGACAAATTTATTATAATCTATTACTATTTTACTGTATTAATCTGCTCTTAATTTAGGGTAGATATGACAATTTGTAAGATTATTACTATATCAAAGTATAAATATCTTATAATTTGTTAGAATGAAAGACCATATGGTACTTATTATTAGAAGGACTTTATGATTTTAAATGGTTTTTTATAATTGAAGTTACACGCTATATATAATATAACAAATTTTACATATAGTGTTTAATATCAGTTAGTAAGGTGCAAGTTGCTACATAATCCACAATTGAAAAGTTATTAGAACTCTTTAGTTGTGGATTATCTAGTATCCATGCTAAAAACGATAAACACAATCTTTTGCACAAGCAAATAGATTAAACAAACAAGGAGAAGAAATGAGTTTAACAAAAAAAGGAATCGTTCTTGCTGCTGCAGTTGCATTAGCGGTAGGATTTACAGGATGTACACAACAAGCTGCTGCGTCTACAGGCAAAACTAAAGTAGTTAAAGCTGCTAATCCATCGGATTTAGGTTTATATCCACCTAATGCACAACCAGGTCACTGCTATGCAAAAGTTTTAATTCCAGCTAAATATGCTACTAAAACAGAAAAAATTTTAGCAGATCAAGGTGGATTACACTTAAAAGTAATTCCAGCTAAATATGGATACAAAACTGTAAAAAAATTGGTAAAAGAGGCTAGTTATAGATTAATTACTAAGCCACCTGTATATAAAACTGTTACAGAGAGAGTTATGGTTAAACCAGCTAGCTATAGATTAGTTACTAGACCAGATGTTCATAAAACAGTAACTCAAAGAATTATGGTATCACCAGCAACTACTGAATGGAGAAGAGGGCGTGGCGTTACTACTCCAATTGCAGGTGGTGGTCATGTAGCTAGCGTTAACTGTTTGGTAAAAGTACCAGCTAAATACAAAACTATTACAAAAAGAGTAGTAGTTGCTCCTGCAACAACTAAGAGAATACCTATCCCTGCACAATATAAGACAATTACTAAAAGAGTACTTGTTAAACCTGCAGAGACTGTAAAAGTTCCTGTTCCAGCACAATACAAGACTGTACGTGTTAAAACTATAATATCTCCAGCAACTACAGTTCCTGTAAAAATTCCACAAAGATATACTACTGTAACTAAAAAAGTTAAAGTGGCTAATGCTTACTATACTTGGCAACCAGTTCAGTGTAGAACAGTTCTTCACTAGGAATAATATGTTATCCTCTTCTTTGAAGGAGGGGATACAGCTATATGATATACCCATTCCAATCGCCCTTAAGTTAAGGATTCTATTCCCCCTTTCTTAGTATAAAGCTCAAGCTTGAAGCGAGTAGTATATTAACTATATCCATCATTTACATTTTAATATTATCTATTATTTTATATGTCATATATTATAGTTTCTATGATTTATTATATCTTTTTTGGATAATTCAGATTTACTTGTTTTTCCCATAACTGCCATTAGTTCGCGTACTCCTTTTATTAAACCATTGTGATAGTTAGCTATACTTTTTGATTTTTGTCCAATTAAAAATTTACTTCTTTTTGCTTCATTCATAGTTGCTAAACCTACTGGACAGTTACGTCCATTTGCACCACTGCATTCTCTTGCTCTAATACAACCAGCTGATATCATAAAGCCCCTTGCTATGTTTATAAAATTAGCACCATAACATAATAGTTCTACTACGTCATCTGATGTGAAGCCAGTCTTTCTCAGCTGCAATAATTTTAATTTTATCCCGTAGTCCATACTCTTTAAGAGTACTTACTACAATATCTAAAGACTCTTTAATTGATAAACCAATGCGACTCATCATCTCTAATGGTGCTGTTGCACTACCACCATCTCCACCATCAATTGTTATAAAATCTGGTATATTTTTGCCATTACTAACTCGAAGTGCAAGAGCTTTTACATACTCTTCGAACTGTTCTTTGGAAGATATTACTATTTTAAATCCAGCTGGTTTTCCAGATAGTTGTTGCAATTTATCTATAAAATCATAAAGCTCTTCTATAGTATGAGCATATGGAAAGTGATTTGGACTTATTAACTTCAGTTATTAAGTCTTTATACGCTGGTACTCTACGATAATATGATATATCATCACTAACTTTTGAAGCAAGTAATTTTCCTCCTGTCTGTTTTGCTCCTTGGGCTATTTTTACTTCACTCATTTTACAAAATATCATAACTTTTTTATACCTTAATTCATCAAATTCACCACTATCATTTCTCACACCATACAAATCACTTCCAATTTGCAATGTAATATCTGGTATAGAGCTTGCTACCTCTTTTGGAAAGCGTGATAATGCAGTGTTCCAATCTATTCTCAAATAACTCTTCCCTTTATCATTAAAGATAAATGTACCTCTATCTTTGCGTTGTAAAACTATTTTTCTATATACTCTTCTTGCAATCTCTCTATTGGTAAAAAATTTTATTACTCTTTTTATGCATAAAGCAGACATATTACCTTTTACTACTTCTAAACAGTCCCTATTACAAGCATAAATTTGTAGTGTAGCTAGGAAATTAGATATTAAACCACCTTCCTCTGTATTTATAGGAAAATTAGCATAAAATGCTCCCTTAGAAAAGGCTCTTGTACCTTCTGGAGATATAGAACCATCACTCATTGCAGAACGACCAATTATACTTTTTGTAATAAATGGAATCTCTCTATTCTCACCAAAAATTACACTTAAGTTCTTCTCTACTTCATATGGCTCATTAACAATGTTTGCATGTCTAAATAGCAATTTTTCATTCGCATATGGTTTAGCAGGTGAAAAAGATATATATGGATTTTTATTGTATGAAACTTTATTAACCCACTCTATCTTTTCAAATGAATTATAAAATATTTCATCCCCAAAATATTGACGCATTGGGTCTCTAAAAAAAATAGAATATGTACCTTAATCTACCAATTAATGGATAGTTAATAAGTAACTGATTTTTACGCTATACGAAACTGTCATAAATAAATATTGAAAATAGTACCAATATAATCAGTAAAACTAATATTTTTACAAGTACACCCCAATCTGAAAAAAATAGACTGATACTATATCTCTCTACTAATTCATTTTTTTCTATGCAGTTCCCCCCTTTTTTTTGAATTATATATACCCATTATACCTTTATAATATATTTTAAACAAATTTTATATACGAGACTTCTATTAATTCTAAATTACTATTAATTATGAATAAATGGCATAATTGTATGTACTAGATAATTATATAGAATTTTTATTGAAAAAAAGAGCTATTTGAGAATCTGTTAATCTTTTTATTTTATAATATAACATATTTTTTAGGATAATTATGAAATCTTTTAATTTTACTACTATTATCTTTTTATTGTTTACTTTGCAAGTTAATGCTAAATTTATTACTAATAAAGCTACAAAAAACAGTACTTCTGTGGGTTTTAATTACAAAGCTGGTACATTAGGATTGGGTGTCGATTTTGTAATAAATTTTAATAAAACACTAGATAGTAGATTAAGTATTAATGGTTATAGTCAATTTAGAAATCTCTCTTTTTACAATAAAACATTGGACTCTTTTCAAAAATTAAATATAAAAGGTGACCTGCAAAGTAGTAGTATTCTTTTAGATATACACCCTTGGCAAAATTCTTTCTATTTTAGTTATGGAGCATATTATTCTAAAAATAAAATTAATGTGAATTATAAGCCTGTATCAGGGGAGATAGATTTAGGTGACCACAAATATCCGTCTATGCAAATTGGAAATATAGATACAGTAATAAATTTGAAGCATAAATTAAATCCATATTTTGGAATAGGATTAAGTTCTATGGATATAAATGATAAATGGCATTTTATTGTAGATATAGGTGCTATATATATTAACAAACCTTTATCTACTGTAAAGGCAAAGGCATCTAAAGGCTTTGAATCTATGCAAACAATTTTAGATAATGAATCAAAAATAGAAGAGAATAAAATAAATAAGTACATTAAAAAATTTAAAGTATATCCTGTAGTATCTGTTGGAGTTGGGTTTAAATTTTAGTGGTGTATAATTAGATATGAATTTTTATGTCTACCTTGCAATATTTATAACATCAGCACTTGGTTTACTTAACAGTAAATTTTTACTACTTACTTTGCTTATTTCAATGCTATTATTGGGTTACCACTTGTGGCAAAACGGTAAAAGTTGCCAACCAAAAAGTAAAGAATTTAAAGAGATAAAGAAGCTAAAAAACAAAACTGCAAAAAAAGAGTTAGCCAAACACCGATTTATCGAAGACCAAATAGTCTATATAGAAAAAATCTGGGGCTACAACAAAATACAAAAAAGCATTACCACAAAATTTATAGAACAAAGAGCCTATGGCAAAATATATACCAAATTAACTGCCTCCCTGCTACCCCAACTAATCCTACTAATCGAAGAGTGCAATACTCAAAACCAAAAAGGCTGCAAAAGCAAAGTAAACGCAAGATTAAGAGAACTTATAGCCATTATGAAAGAGGAGCTAAAGAGTTCAAAACAGCAAAAAAAAGAGAGCTTCGAAACTACCTTAGAGGTATTTGATTATTTGGTTAAAGATAGGTAGTTTAGGATATAGGATTTTGGATGTAGGATGTAGCGTTTGTTTGGTGTTTTGATATGTAGGTGCGACCATGTCGCACATATAGTTTTATTTGGCTAGCAAGCTTATTAGCTTAGGCTTGCTAGCTCTGTATTTACCTTCTCTAGCTTCTCTTGGGCATCGGCTAGGGCTTGGCGGTTTTGGGTTATTACAGCTTCTGGGGCGTTGGCTACGAATTTTTCGTTGTTTAGCATTCCGTTTAATTTAGCTATCTCTTTTTCTAGTTTCGCTTTTTGGTTTTCTAACTTTTTGATAATTGGACTCATATCAATATCGGCTGTTGAGATGTAGCTCTCCAAGTTGTCGCTTACATCTGTTACAGCATTTTCTGGTTTACTCTCTACAAACTCTATCTCTTCTACTTTTGCTAGTTTTTCTAAGAATGGTTTTAGTAAATTAGTGTCAACATCTTTTGTAAACTTTACATACGCTTTTTCTATCTTTTTGTTACCCATGTCAACTAGTGTTTTACAGCGTCTTATCGATACTATTGCCTCTATTGCCAACTCGAAAGTGTCAATCACGCTACTGTCAATCTCTTTTACAGTTGGGTACTCTTTTATCATAATAGAGTTTTCGCTATTTAACTCTGTTGCACTTAGTTTTTGATACAGATACTCAGTAATAAATGGCATTAGTGGGTGTAGCAGTTTCATAGACTCTTTAAATATGCTACCTAGTTCACTAACACTCTCTTTACTAGCTTTACTGAGCTCAATTCCCCAATCGCAGAACTCACCCCAAAGGTATCGATAAAGCGTAGTTGCTGCATCGTTAAAGCGGTACTGTTCTATATAGTCTCTTGTCTCTTTAACCGCTTCGTTAAATCTGCTTAGCATATATTTACCAAGCGGAGTTTTAATCTCTATTTCACTTAAATCTGCGAAGCTATCGCTATTCATTAACAAGAAGTTACTAGCGTTAAATAGCTTATTTGTAAAGTTACGGCTAAGCTCTAACTTCTCTTCGCTAAGCTTAATATCGCGCCCCTGAACTGCTAAAATTGCTAGCGTAAATCTAAGTGCATCGGCACTATATTTCTCTATCATTATAAGTGGGTCGATTACATTCCCCTTTGATTTACTCATCTTATCGCCATGCTCATCTTTTACAAGTGCGTGTAGATAAATATCTGGGAATGGCAACTCGCCTGTTAGCTTTTCGCCCATCATAATCATTCTTGCAACCCAGAAGAATAGAATATCAAAGCCTGTAATTAGTAGCGAATTTGGATAGAAGTTTTTCATATCATCTTCGAACCACTTCTCACCCTTTAGTACATCGCCATTACCCCAACCAAGCGTACTAAATGGCCAAAGCCCAGAGCTAAACCAAGTATCTAATACATCAGGCTCTTGCTCGATATTTTCGCTTCCGCACTTTTCGCAAGTTGTTGGTCTATCTCCCTCAAATGCCCATTGATGTGAGCAATCTTTACAAGTCATAACAGGTATCTGATGTCCCCACCAGAGTTGGCGAGATATACACCAATCTCTTAAATCTTTCATCCATGCGTTGTAACTGTTTATCCAGTGTGGTGGGAAGAATTTAGCTTCGCCACTATTTACCCTCTTTATTGCATCGCTAGCAAACTCTTTTTTAACAAACCACTGCTTCGAGATATATGGTTCTACAATATTTTTACAGCGGTAGCAGTGCCCAACTTGGTGGTTATGCTCTTCGATTTTCTCTACAAAGCCCTCGCCATCTAACTTTTGTACGATTGGCTCTCTAGCCTCTAATCGCTCTTGTCCTTCAAACTCGCCACAGTAATTATTTAGCATACCATCTTCATCAAAAATTGTAATAAATTCCAAATCGTGGCGTTTACCAACTTCGTAGTCATTTGGGTCGTGTGCAGGGGTAACTTTAACAACACCTGTTCCAAACTCCATATCTACATGCTCATCGGCAATTATTTTAACCTCTCTATCGATTAGTGGCAGTTTTACACTCTTGCCAATTAAGCTCTTATAACGCTCATCATCTGGATGTACCATTACAGCAGTATCTCCAAAGTATGTTTCTGGTCTTGTTGTCGCAACTACAAGTACACCACTACCATCGCTTAGAGGGTATCTTAAGTGATACAGCTTACCTGCGTGGTCTTCATACTCTACTTCGATATCGCTTAGTGCACCATCGTGTGTACACCAGTTAATCATATAGTTGCCTTGTACTATGTAGCCGTTATCATACATCGTCTTAAACGCTTTTTTAACAGCATTTGCAAGCCCCTCATCCATTGTAAAACGCTCTCTACTCCACGCTGGTGAAACGCCAAGTACCCTTAGCTGATTTGTAATAGCGTTTTGCGAGCTGTTTTTTTGCTCCCAACATAGCTTTAAAAACTCTTCGCGTCCAATCTCTTCTTTGGTTTTACCCTCTGCTAAAAGCTTCTTCTCTACAACATTTTGCGTAGCAATTCCAGCGTGGTCCACACCCGGTTGCCAAAGAGTCTTATAACCATTCATTCTCTTATAACGCGTAATAATATCTTGTAGAGTAAATGTAAGCCCATGCCCAATATGTAGGTGTCCTGTAACATTTGGTGGTGGCATCATAATACAGAAATTCTTACCCTCTTTTTGGATACTCTTATTGCCATCTATTTCGAAAAAACCTTGCTCTTCCCAAAACTTATAGTAGTTTTGCTCTATATCTTTTGGATTGTAACGATTTTTATCACTCATAATTAACCTTATCTGTAGAGTTCTTATGCTAAAACTCTAGTTAAAATTTTAAAGAGATTATAGCTAATATTAGCTTTTATGGAGGAATTATAATGAGGATACTATTTGTATGTTTAGGAAACATCTGCAGGAGCCCATTAGCCGAAGCGATTGCAAGAGATATTGCAAATAAAGAAAACTTAAACATAGAGGTAGATTCAGCAGGAACAAGTAACTATCATATAGGTGAGCCACCATGTAACTATTCGCAAAAGGTGGCACTAGCTAATGGAATTGATATATCAAATTTAAAAGCAAGACAAGTTACCTATAGTAACGATACAAAATTTGACATAATTATTGCATTAGATAGAAAAAATTTAGCATCTTTAAAATCTTTAGGTTTTAAAGATGTTCAATTACTTGGTGAGTTTGGATACGAAGGAGCAGATGTTCCAGACCCCTATTACTTTGAGAGCTATGATAAAAGGATAGCAGAAGTTTATACTATGATAAATGAATGTGTAAAAAATCTACTTAATATTTAATATAATCTAATTATGTTAAGTTATATCTGTTAATATACACTAATAGGTAGAATTAGCTGCCATAAATTAAGACATAAGAGCTATATTTATGAATGAAATAATGTATGAAGCAGGTTTTTTATTATCATATACACTTGATAAATTGGATAATTATAAATTTGTAAATCCAATATATGCCGTAATTTTGGAAGATGGCTCCAAAGAATTTAAAGAGATAAAGGAACTCTCTTTAGAGTACTCAATTCCTAAGGCAGTATCTATGTATGAAGAGAATAGTATTAATGCTAAAAGTGCTACTATCATATTTCCTGCTGAATTGCTTGATGACAACTCTAATAGATATAGTGTTTTAATTATAAATATTCAAAAATATAATTCACTTGATTACATAACAATAGCTTTACCATATAGTTTTGTAAATGGTTTTCTACAATTTACTAACTATGAATTATTAGACTATTTTGAACTACTAGAAGATGACTTGACAAATTTAGAAAAGAGTTTCATACAAGGTGCTTATAGTTATGATAATGCAGAAAACATATGGGAAAATAAATTTACTTTATAGGGTAATAAATTACCCATATTTAATAACTGAAGTTAATGATGTAATAGATTTTTAAATAATCCTTTTACTTCATCTTTTACATTACTAGGAATAGATTTTTTAATTTTTTCTTCTACTTTATGTTCAATTTTTTTAGTATGTGTATTTTTTCCAAGCAATTTTTGTAAAATTTTTTTCTTGATTTTCTCTTTTATATAACCACCAAATACAGGTACGATATGAGGATTATTTAATGAACCCCTTACTTTAAATTGATAATCGTTTCCATTAAATGTAAAGTGAACTTTTGTATTAATTGTTTGAGCTTTGGTATCTATGGCACCATTGCTAATGTCTATTTGTGTTTTTTTGCTATGTGTATTAACACTAAAAACAATTAAAGAGTTATCTATAGTACCTGTAATTTTAGCATTTGAGAATAGTTCTTTTGATAAATCAAATCGAGCATATTGTTTAAGCATATCTACTAACTTACTATTTAAAAATCTTGCATCATTTAAATTTGCTGTATAAGTACCTTTTTTACTCTTTAAATTATATTCAAAATGTACCTTTGAAATTGCATCTAAAAATGCTGGATAATTTAACATTTTAGTAACTTTGACAACACTTACACCTGCTGCATCTAGTGTTAATTTATTATTATGTAAAAGATAATTTATTGAACCTCCGAACTCATTTGCAATTCCTGAAATCATAAGGTTTCCATTTTGGTACTTTACATCCCCATTTACAGTTACACTACCATTAAATTTTTGTTTTGTTATAGGTTTTAATTTTGCTAAATCATCAATATTTATACTGTATTTACCATTTATAGCTTGATTTTTTGTATTGTAAATTAATTTACTAAACTTTACACTTCCCATAGAACTATTTACAATAGGTTTCATATTGGCTACCCCATTTTTTATAGTTCCATCTTTTATACTAAGTACATATCTAAAATGTTTACCTAAATTAATATTGTAAACTCTCCGTAAAGTAGCTGTATTTAAAGACCCCTTACTATATATGCTATATAAGCCATTTAACCTACTTATAGAAGTAATTTTGACAACTCCATTGACAATTCCACTATTTACAAAATTAGCTTGCTTTAGTATATATAAAAGTTTAGTTATATTCAAGCTTTTAAAGCTAGCATTTAAACTATTTTGTCCATAAATTAATTTTACAATTCCTCCTAAAGATTTAGTAGTTGCATTTAAGTTAATATTCCCTCTATCTTGCTTTAATTCTCCTGTTAATTTTAAAGCACCTCTTAAATTTTGATGAGTAAAAGTATTTAGTGCTGCTAATTCTTTAATATCTGCTACAAAATTTGTTCTTAAAGCTTTTGTTAAAATAGAAAATTTTGTATTGCTTAAAAATATTTTAGCAAAGCTAGTGGCTAAAGCTGTTTTTTTAGCATAAATAGTGCCATTTTTTAAACTCCCTTTAGTATTTAATTTATAACTATAAGTAGGCAATTTAATTTTTAACATTTTTGGATTTAACTTACCGCTACTTCCTATATTAAAAGCACCATTTAAATGCTTTAAATTTGGTACAACAATACTACCATTAATTAAACCCTTTTGTAAGTATCTTGGTAAATATGCAATATAAATAATTCTTGGTATAGATACTCTGTTTAAATTAACTTTTAAACTATTGTTAGACAAAAACAGTTTTAAATTTCCACCAAAACTGTTACTTTTTATGCTTACTTGTTTAACTCTTTTTTTATTGTTTAAATAAAAGGCTCCATCAGCTATTAATTTTCCTCTAAGTCTCTGTTTAGCAATAGAGTTTAATCTGCTTAAATTGGGAATATTTAAATTTAAATAACCTTTAGCAATTAAAAAATCTAAGGAAGTTGTAACTTTTTTAATATTTAATTTTGCAGTTGTTGTATCTATTACCCCCTTACCTACAATAAATTTTTTCTCTACATTTGCTTGGATTTTAGCAGTAAATTTTTCATCTTTTGGAAGTTTTATACCAAAGTTATTAGCTATTAGTCCACGATTAAATCGACCTTGTTTTATCTCTATATTCGCTTTGCCACTTGGGCTTTTAATATTTAATGAAGGCATATTAATATCTACGAAAGCCAAGCCATCAATCAGTGGTGCAATATTTGCAATTGCAAACATTTGGGAAAGTTTGGCACTATTTATGTTTGCCTCTATAGCCTCTGGTTTATTATTTTTAAGAAAAAATTTATATTTTACATCCGATTCAAATGCTTTCCCCTGACCATTTACACCAAAATTTTTTATTGTTCCTACGGCTTGCCCAGCAACATTAACTTTTGCAAATATATCTCGATTTTGCACTTTTATTTTGTCTGCATTTACATTATATTTAATATCAAAACTTTTTTTAAAGTAATTTACATCGCCTTTGGCATTTGCTGTAACTCCATTACTGGCTTTTGCATCTAAATCTATATAGCCATACTTACTATCTAGTTTTGTTATCTCAATTTTTGGCTCTTTTATCTTTTGTGCCAATGTTTTATTGACTATTGGCCTTACCACTGCATTACTTCCTGTTGGGGTAAATAATATGGCAAATAACGCAATTGCAAATGTTATTATTAGTAAAATTATAAATAGTAATTTTTTCATTAAATCTCCACTCTATTAAAATTGGGTACTTGTAATATAATTATATCACGCTAAAGGTAGCTTTTTGCAAAATTTTCTACAAATTTTTTTAACTCTTTAAACTCTCTATCTGATTCATCGATAAGTTGGCTAAACTTTAAATATACTTGCCAAACTTTTTTGCTATTATCCTCTCTACCACGCTTTTTAAGTTCAAATGAAACAGCAGCATTTATAAAACCTTTTGTAATTAATATCTCTTTGCTCTTATCTTTTCGGCGAGGAAACCAAAACTCTTCTAAAACTTCGTGAGCCTCAAAAAATTTATGCTCTAAAATTAATGCTTTATATTCTACAATTTTCATCTGCTTTCTCCTGTTAATAGTAGGGATTCAAACTCTAAATAATTTAATTTATACTCTTTCATAATTCGCTTAATATCTTTATATGATAATCCAAAACCACCTCCACTTACGCCACTTTTTTTAATATATCTTAACATATCTAATGTACTCTTAAACTCTAGTTTGAAATTTAATTTTTCTATTTTAAGTTTTTTAAAATAGTTATTAAATGCAGATATTATCACCTCTTTTTTATGAATAGGAGATTCCACACCAGCTGTGGAGTGTAAAGTTTTAAAAGTACCGGAAGTAAATATAAAAAATGCTCCTAAAGAGCTAATATTGCTAATGCTATTAAAAGTTTTGTTAATATCTTTTGCCCACTGTAAAGCAGATGAAGAGAGAGCAATATCGATTTTATTTTTTGCAAAAAGTTTAGAAAAATCTTCAGAGTTAAAATCTGCAATAATTAGTTCTATATTATTGCCCTTAGGGTGTAGTTTTAGCATAGGTTGGGAAAAATCTATTCCATAAAATTTACTATATTTTATATTCTTACTCTCTAATATTTTAAAAACTCTACCGTTTCCACATCCAATATCTAAAATTGTATTTATATTTTTTGGTAAGTTTTCAATTAAAAGCTCTGCACCAATTTGTTGAATTTTGCTATATTTATGATAATTTTTAGCATTTCTACTAAATTGCTCTTTTATTTGCATTGTAAAATTAGTTCCTAAAGCTTATTTTGGATATAATCGCGACAATTATATCCAAAGATTATTAGACTTATTTCATAATAGACTTCTTGCGAAACACTATATCTTGTAGATGTTGTTTAGTGTGTATTTATAGAGTTTTAGAAGATGTCTAATAAGTTATTGGATAGAGATTATATTTTACAGAGGATTATCATGACATCAACTCTATTTATTATTCAGATAGTTTTAGCTATCTTAATTACAATTGCGGTGCTTTTACAGAAAAGTTCTAGCATCGGTTTAGGTGCATACAGTGGAAGTAACGAATCACTTTTTGGGGCAAAAGGACCAGCTGGTTTTTTAACTAAAATTACTTTTATTTTAGGTTTATTATTTATAGCTAACACTTTAACACTTGGTTATATGTATTCAAAAGAGAGCAAATCTAGTGTGGTAGATACAGTTAAAACAATCGATAAAGTAATTCCAGCTGCTAAAACTACACAAGCACCAATCTCTAAAACAGATAAAAATTCAACAACTACTAAAAAAGTAGAAACTACATCAAAAACAACAGATACAAATACTACAAAATAATTCTATAGCCAATGGCTATAGATAATAGATTTTTTCCAGAGAATATAAAAGTAGAAGTGCCCTTTAATAGAAATATTAAAATAAACTACTTTAAACCAAAATATAGCTAAAATATTATTAACAGAAGTTACGCACTATATACAACATTTAATAGTACAAAGAGGGTGCTTAATGTGAATAGTTTTTAATAAAAGCTAACTTGCATTAAAAACTGTTTGCAGTCAAGTACCTTCTTATTCTGTTAAATATTGTATATAGTGCATAACTTCAGTTATTAAATTTTTATCTAAGGATATATTATGCTAAATGCAATATTTAACGAAACATCAGACCATATGAAAAAGAGCATTGACTCTATGAAAAAAGAGTTTGCAACTCTAAGAACTGGTAAGGTAACTACATCTGTAGTTGACCATGTAAAAGTAAATTATTATGGTACACCAACAGCACTAAATCAAGTAGCAAGTGTAACAAGTTTAGATGCTACAACTATTGGTATTTCACCATGGGAGAAAAATTTATTACCAGATATTGAAAAGGCAATTCAGCAAGCAAATATTGGTGTTAACCCAAATAATGATGGCGATTTTATTAAGCTATTTTTCCCACCAATGACAGTTGAGCAAAGAGAGCAAATTGTAAAACAAGCTAAATCTATGGCAGAAAAAGCAAAAGTTGCTGTTAGAAATGTTAGAAAAGATGCAAATAATAAAATTAAAAGATTAGAAAAAGATAAAGAGATTAGCGAAGATGAGTCTAAGAAAGCTCAAGATAAAATTCAAAAGCTTACAGATGAACATACAACATTAATTGATGAGGCTTTAAAATCTAAAGAAGCCGATATTTTAAAAGTATAAATTATGAATATAGAAGATATTTACAAAGAGGCAGGAGCCCTTTTAAGCGGACATTTTACACTAAGTAGCGGGAACCACTCTCCAAATTATTTACAGAGTGCAAAAGTTTTAGAAGATACAAAAAGAGCAGAACTTTTAGCTACTGCATTGGCTAAGCAGATAAAAGATGCAGGTTTAGAAGTAGATACAGTATGTGCTCCTGCATTAGGTGGTGTAATTGCAGGATATGAACTTGCTAGAGCTTTGGGTGTTCGTTCTATATTTGTAGAGCGTAAAGGTGGTGAAATGGAGCTAAGAAGAGGTTTCGAAGTAGCTAAAGGCGAAAAAGTATTAATTTGTGAAGATATTATAACAACTGGAGGCTCTGCACTAGAAGCCGCTAAAATTATTGAATCTTTAGGTGCAGATGTTGTGGCATTTGCTGCATTAGCTAATAGAGGCTTTTGCAAGAGAGTAAATACAGATAATACGCCAAAAGCAGAATGTAAATTACCAACTAATAAACCACTGTTTGCACTAGCAGATTTTGAGTTTGAAATTTACGAACCAGATAACTGCCCACTATGCAAAGCGGGAAGCACTGCAATAAAACCAGGAAGTAGAGGTAATTAACTCTACTTTTATATCTAATAACAAATTCACTGTCATTGAGTTAAAGAATTTATAGCCATTTCTTTTTTTGTTTGCCAGCATAAGAAGGTACTTACTGCAAACTAAATTTATGGCAAGTTAAATTTGGCTGGCTTTTAGCTTGCACTTTAAGTTTGGCTCATATTAGAGTTATATATATCTATAAATAATAGATATGGCTAACTTTTTTTACACATTTAGTTATTTTAATATACGATAGGCTTATTAATAATCATTTTTTAATATATATTTGAATATTATAATGACATTCAATAACTGACCTTTAGTGCGTAAGAGCAGTTAAATACAAAGGATTTGTATGCGTAAAACCTTACTATTATTATCTATCGTTGCAGTAATATCAAATAGCGGATGCTCAAATAATAATCAAATAACTAAAGCAGGAAATAGTGTAGGAAATAATGTAACTTATCTGGAAAGTACAATGCCAATGGATGCATATAAAAACCAGATGTTATCATATATAAATAATATAAGGCTAAGTGGTGCAACTTGTGCAGCACCAACAACACCTTTAAATTGGAATAATACTTTAGAAAATGTAGCTAAAGCACAATCTAAAGATATGGCTTTGAATAATTTTGTTTCGCATATAGGTTCTGGAACTGCTTTGGATCCTGCTAAACCTAGTATAGGCGTAGGTAGTACTTTTGTAGATAGAATAGAGTACTTTGGATATGGGGTTAGAGCGGGACAACTTGTAGGTGAAAATATAACTAGAACCAATATAAAATCAGTAAAAAGTGCTGATATTATGCCTAATTTCAAAAGAGCTATGACTATTATAGTTAATGACAAACCACACTGTGAGATATTAATGAATCCAAGATTTAAAGATATCGGAGTTGCAATGTATAGACGAGGTGGTCACTACTATTTTGCAATGGAGTTAGCAGAAAGAAAATAGACTCTTTTGCAAAGCTAAGGTTTAAATTGACTTCAGTTACAGCCCACAATCTTATATGCTATATTTTTACTTAAATCTTTTTATCTGTTCTTTTGATTAATATTAAAGATAGTTGTATTTTTAAAATATGTAATTAATATGATTAGATAAGATTTATTTATATCCACTTAATCAGACTAAATTTATTTATATTCCACTATTGTCACATCAGTTTTATAAAATATTAAGTAATTTTAGGTTACATTATAGAACGAAATACATATTGAGGAGGATATATTGAAACATAGTTTATTAAAGCCATTGTTCTATAGTGGTTTATTAGGGTTGAGTATTATTGCATTATCTGGATGTGGGGGCAAATCTCATAATGGCAAATTTAATGGTAAATTTGTAGATGATAAAGTAGTAGGAGCAGATTGGAAATGTTCTAGTAAATCAGGTGTAACTGATGCAAATGGTGTATTTGGACCTTGTCCAAAAGGCAGTTTAGTTACAATCTCTATAGGTAAAGTAATTTTAGGAAAAGTAAAAGAGACAAAAGATGGTATTGTTACACCACAAGATATTGCAGGTGTTCCTAGAACAGATACAAGTAATCCTCTTGCAGCAAAGATGGCTAGTTTAATTTTATCTTTAGATCCTGATGGTAACCCAGATAATGGAATCCAAATTCTACCAGAGATTAAAAATGTTTTAAACGATAAGGTAGGCAATGGCGGTTCTATAAATAATATAGATGTAACTACTGTTGCAACAGATGTTAAAACTGCAATAGAGAATAATCCAACATTAAAAGCTACAATAGAATCAAAGATAAATGCTAGCGTAAATATGGAAGTTAAAACCGCAGCACAAGCTGCTGCACAGTTAGATGCAACAGCACAAGCTATTGAAAATGGAGAGATAACTCCACCACCACCACCTACAGATAACGCTACAGATTAATTAAGAGGGGGTTTCCCCTCATCTCAACAAGGATTTTAATATGATTAAAAAGTCAATTTTTTTTTTATAACTGCCTCTTTTAGTTTTGGAGATAATTTTAACTCTCCGTCACTTTATGGTTTTTTAGGTGTAGCTAATACCCCAAATGCTTTTGTATTAAATGAAGGTGAAATAGAACTTCTATATACTAATCAAGTACCTAATATATATCCTACCTCTCAGCCACAACTTCGTTCTAATTCAAAAGCAGAGAATTACAATTTAACTATGGGAATATTACCATATTTAGATTTTAGTGTACAATACTCTTATGCATATAAGAAAGATAAGAGTTATGATGGATATTTATCTGATAGAAGTTTAAATTTTAAATACCAATTACCATATTTTCAAAGATATGCATCGTTTGCTATAGGTGGACAAGATTTAATTGGTGGTGCTCAGCATTTAAAAAGCATATATGCTGTCGCATCAAAAAAATTTAAATACACTTATTTATCTGCAGGTTATGCACATGGCTTTAATGAAGGCTCTTTAGATGGGCTTTTTGGCAACTTTGTGGTAAAACCTTTAGATTGGCTTGAAATTGGTGTTGAATATGATACAAAAGAGTATAATTGGGTTGTAAAAACCGAATTAAAGAGTAGTTTTTATGATACCCCTTTAAGATTAGGGCTTATTTATAAAAACTCATTTAATTTTAACAGAAGTGTTTTTGCCGGATATATGGCATTAGACTTTAACAGAAAAGTTAAATTTAAAGTTGAAGTAAATGAATATAAACATTTTGCAAATTACACTTTAAAAAATGTTAATAATACTGTTTATTACACTTTTGAAAATAATTTATATAGTAACGATAAGTATGCTTTAAAGCAGGCATTGGCATCTTTATCAAATATATATAAAGATACTCAAAAAATTGTAGTAACTTTAAAAAAGGCAAATTTACCTTTACTTACACTATCTACAAATCCAAAAAAATATCTATATTATCTTAAAAATGGTGGTAAATCCCCAATTAATATTGATAAATCTATGCAATCAGAATCTATTAAAAATAGTGATTTGTTAAAACCATATATTAAGTTAACGCCATCGATAAATTTGGTTGACGGTTCTGAATATGGTAATTTAGATTATGCATTTGCTTTAAATTTAGCACTCTCTACCCGCTTGGCAAATGGTTTGCTAGGTGCAGTAAATTTATATGTACCTGTTAAAACAACTTACAACTTTAAAAAAAGACATGTATTTGCTTATCGAAACAGAGATAAAGATAAAGTTCTTATAGATACGGCACTATTAAACAAGTATTTTATATATAAAGGTAAAAATTTTAACTGGCTTAATAGTTTTCAAGTCGGGCTTTTTGACTATAAATTAAGTGGTCTTGCGTGGCAAAGTGCACTACTTAGTAGGGATAATAAACATATGCTTGAGTTAAAACTTGGATATTTTAAAGATAACTTATATAAAATAATGTATAAATACAATAACAATATTAGAAAAGAGGCTCTTGTTAGATATAGTTATTTTTGGAAAAAATTTAATAGCCAACTATCAGTTACAGCCGGTGAGTTTTTGTATGGAGATAAAGGTGTAGATATTGGTGTCAAAAGGTATTTTGGAAGCATTTATGTAAAAGCTGACTTAGCCTATACTAAACATTCATTAAGAGGAACAAATAAGATAGCTAAATTACAAATTGTAATTCCTCTTGGTAAAAAAAGTAAAGATTTTAAATATGCAAATTTTGCATTGGGTGACTTTAAATATGAACGCAAAAAGACTATTGTAGCTAATGGCAGTAGATGTTTAGCACAGCCTATGCATCTTAAAGAGACAGACAATTCCTATAATCTTGAGAATTATCTATTAGATTATGGAAGAGACAATTTACCTTATAATAAATAATTGAAGAATTAAAATTTATTTGCTGGGTCTATTTTATAGAAATCTTTTAATTCATTATATAGGTCGGGGAAATGGTGTTTTAGTGCAGTTGGTGTGCCTAAGAATCGCTCTGTAGCTACTGCGAAGAATTCAGCTTCGTTAGTTGCTGCATAATTGCCTAATATTTTATATTTTCCCCAATATCGGTTAGCAATTGCTTTAGCTTTTAGTTTATTATAGTCGTTATAAACTACTTCGCTCCATTGGGCATATTTAGATTCGTCTAATGGTGGGATACCGTCTATTTCTCCATCCAAAAAGTCTATTTCATGGGCAAATTCATGAAGAATAACATTATCTTTACCTATGTGATATGCCTCTTTTTTTGCATCGTTCCAACTAATAACAACAGTATCATTTGCCGATTGTCCCTCTAAAAGTAGAGGCTCTTTTGAAACAATTCCACCATTTTCTCTTGCTGCATCATATATGACATGACTTGGATAGACAATTATTGTCAAGAGGTTGTCATAGCAGTTTTTAGTTGGGATATTTAAGAGTAAAAGGCAGGCATAAAATGCTACTGTTACTCTAATTTCATCTGTAATCTCTAGCTTTACACCTATAAACTTTTTACTCTCAATAAAAATAAGAATAGACTTTTTAATCTTATTTTTCTCTTGAGTGCTAAGTTTTTGGTAATAGGTGAGGGTATTTAAAATATTTTCATATTTTTGAGGAAATGGTTGTGATAAAATTTGTTGCAACTTTTTAGATTGTAACCAAGCTTTAATAGACCAATAAAGCAACAAAAAAAGCCCTAAAGCTGTGATGAAAAAGAGTAAATTTAAATAATACATAAAACTTTTTTACTCCCTTAAATAAAGTGCAGAAGTTAAAAGAAGTTAGAACTTTTTATTACTTCTGCTCTCTTTTGACTTATTTACTATGTGCCTTATGTGCTGTAATCCAATCTTCGATGTTTCCACCAAAAACATATACATTAGAGTATCCAAGTGCTTCTAAATAGCCTTTTACTCTACTTGCGAACCAGCCTTTAAGACAAGCTGTTACTATTGGAGCTGTTCTATCGTTTGGTAAAATGTCTATGTAATTTGTAAACTCTGGATATGGCGTATAGAATGCATTTGGAATATCTGCTTCTTCAGCATTATCACCATTTACTTTTGCTGGAGGTCTAACATCTAAAACAACTGCACCTACCTCTTTTACAAGTTCTAATGCTTTTTCTAAATTAACATTTGCTAATTCTGCTTTCTCTTTATTAATTGCAATTTGTTCTGCAATTCTCTCTACTATATTTTTGTCTAAATCTGTTAATGTTGCCATTTTCTATCCTTTTGTGGTTTTGTAAAGAATATTATATACCTTTTTTATGTTTTATTTGCAACTTAAGTAGCAAATTATTAATTAAAAACCATAAAATGTATATAAATTTTATTAGTATAAATAATATTAACATTAAGGTAATATTATTTTGCTATTATTTTAACAAATAAAACTTATTGGAGTAGTAAATGTTGATAAATGAAATTGTGATAGATGATAATAATATGGGATTTATTCCATCTTTGGGTATATCTTACCAGTTAAATGAGACTGCTAAAGAGATTATAAACTTAATCAAAGAGGGTAAAAGCAAAGATGAAATTGTGCAAACCATTGCAAAAGAGAGTGGTGTAGATTGGAGAGAAGTTCATATTGATGTAGAGGATTTCTTTCAAAAAATTAAAATTTACGGACTTGTGTAATGAGAGTTGCAATTAGTGGATTAAATAATACCGATAATCCAGCTCCAGGTATTCCAGTTGCAAAGAGTTTAAAAGATGAGCATACTCTAATCGGCTTGAGCTACGACCCAAATGAGCCGGGGGTCTATCAAGATTTTTTTGAAAAAGTTTACTTGATGCCGTATCCATCTTTGGGGTATGAAGAGTTTAAAAATAGAGTAGTGCAAATTAAAGAGAAGTCGGATATTGATTTTATTATTCCTAATTTAGATGCTGAATTACCACTCTATATTAAGTACCAAGATGAGATTAGCGAATTGGGAATTGGTAGCTACTTGCCATCTTTAGAGTGTTTTGAAATGCGTGATAAGAGTAAATTGCCAAAACTTAGCAAAGAGCTTGGCGTAAAACACCCAGAAACTATGGAAGTAAGCTCTCTTGATGATTTAATTGCAGCTACTAGAGAGTTTGGCTTTCCGATTATGGTAAAGGGGAATTACTATAAAGCATACAAAGCGTATAGTATAGATGAAGCGATTGATTACTACTACAAAATCTCTAACGAGTGGGGCTTTCCGCTGTTGGCTCAACAGGTTGTGAGTGGCGAAGAGATTAACTTTGTAGGTATTGGAAATGGCAAAGAGTTAGTCGGCGGTGTTGGTGCGAAAAAACTTACAACTACAGAGCTTGGTAAAGTTTGGAGTGCGGTTAGTATTAATAACCCAAAACTTTTGGAACTTTCTCAAAAATTTGTAGAGAGTACCGGCTGGAGAGGAGCTTTTGAGTTTGAAGCAATGGCAAATGGAAGTGAGATTTACTTAATCGAGATAAATCCTCGTTTCCCTGCTTGGGTCTATTTTAGTACGCAACTTGGGGTTAATTTACCACAAATGATGTTAGATTTAGCATCTGGCAAAGAGGTAGAGCCAAACTTTAATTATGAAAAAGAGAAGATGTATATGAGGTTTGTAGATGAGACAATGGTCGATTTTACTGAATTTACAAAACTGTTAGCAACAAAAGAGAAATAGGAGAAGTTATGAAGTATCAAAAACCAACAATAAATAGAGTAGATTTTGCACTTGCAAGTAAATATGGAAGCCCGCTAAAGAGCCAAAAGATTAAAAGTAGTATCGATGGAGTAAGTGTAAATGAGCTTACAAAAGAGTATGGAAGCCCACTCTTTGTATTTTCTCAAAGAGCGATTGAAGAGAAGTATAATGAGTTACACGAAGCATTTAGTAGCCGTTATCCAGATGTTCAATTTTGGTGGAGTTATAAAACCAACTATTTAGATGCAATTTGCCAAGTGTTTCATAATTTGGGCTCTAAAGCAGAAGTTGTTAGTGAATTCGAGTACCAAAAAGCTAGACGCTTAGGGATTGAGGGTAAAGATATTATCTTTAACGGACCATATAAGCAAAAAGAGTTTTTAAAGCAAGCAGCACTAGAGGGTGCAAAAATTCATATCGACCATTTGTATGAAATTAATGACTTAGAAGATGTTGCAGATGAGATTGGGCAAGAGATAAAAGTTGCGATTAGATGTAATATGGATACAGGAATTTACCCTCAGTGGAGCAGATTTGGCTTTAACATAGATAATGGCGAAGCGTACGAAGCGATTAAGAGAATTTATGAGGGTAAAAAGCTTATTTTAACAGGTTTGCACTCTCATATTGGTACATTTATGCTAAATGCAAACGCTTATGGGCAAGAGACTAAAAAGCTTATTGAGCTTAAGAATAGAGTCGAAGAGGAGTTTGGCTACAATATCGAATATATCGATATAGGTGGCGGATTTGCTAGTAAGAGTAGATTAAAGGGTGTTTATCAAGCACCAGAAGTTATAGTTCCAAGTGCAGATGAGTATGCCGAAGCTATTACAAATGCAATTTTCGAGTACAATAAGGGTAATTTACCTAAGCTTTTCTTAGAAACAGGAAGAGCTATGATTGATGAAGCTGGATACTTGTTAAGTAGTGTATTTGCATCTAAAAGAATGCCAGATGGTAAGAAGAGTTACATTATAGATGCGGGTGTAAACTTGCTATATACAAGCTTTTGGTACAACTTTGATATTATGCTAGATAAGCGATACGATGGAATTAACGAGCCATCTCAAATTAATGGACCACTATGTATGAATATCGACATAATTGCAGAAAATATTATGTTACCGCCACTAGATAGAGAGAGCGTTTTAACAATTTGGCCAGCTGGTGCGTATAGTGTAACACAAGCGATGCAATTTATTAGATATAAGCCAAGTATTGTACTAATTGATAAAGAGTCTAAAGTTCACTTAATTAAAGATGCTGACGATTTAGAGTATATCGTAGAAAAAGAGCATATGCCAGAAGTTTTAAAGTAAAATATTAAAGGGATAGAAGTGCAGAAGTTAAATTTTTTACTAAAAGCCTACTTCTCAATACTTTTTTTAAGAGATTGTAAAGCGGGTATTGTGCTTCTTGCACTCTCTTTTTTACTGCCAAGTGTTGGGGCTTTAGGTTTGGTTGCTATAGTTGCAACTGTAGCTTTTGCGGAACTTGTTTCTGTTAGAGATGAGTATTTAAAGTATGGATTTTATTTATACAACTCTTTACTCGTTGGTATGGGAGTTGGATATTACTTCGATATTACCCTATCAACTATACTTTTAACAGTAATATTGGCTATTCTTACATTCCTTTTTACTTTTAGTTTAAATCGGATATTTTTAAAATACTCTCTGCCTATTCTATCTTTGCCATTTGCTTTTGTGGGTATGATATTTTACTTAGCAAGTTTAAAATATACTAACTTGCTAAGCAATATATTATACCGTAAGCCACTGTTTGATATATCAATACCATTTGAACCTTTTTTCAAATCGATTGGTACAATATTCTTTTTACCATATAATATCTCTGGTTTAATAATTACTATTTTGCTTCTTATTTATAGTAGAATACTCTTTATGATGGCTGTTTTGGGCTTTATAGTCGGTGTTGCTGTGCACACTATATTTGTGCCATTTAATGAAGCACTGTACTCTCCTTATAACTTTAACTTTATACTAATTGCTATGTCGCTTGGTGGATTCTTTTTGATAGCAAATATAAAAAATTATACAATTGCTATGATTGCTGTTGCAATTTCTGCTGTTATAATTGACTCTATGGAGGTTTTTTTAAATACTTACTCTCTGCCTGTATATACAATGCCGTTTAATATTATTACAATACTGTTTTTAATGTTAACTGTTGGAGTGGGTTATAAGTATTACAATTATAATCCAAAAGAGACTCCAGAAAAGTCACTTAGTACATTTTTGTCATCTATTTATAGATTTGGTGGAAATGGTATAAAGATAAACTTGCCTTTTATTGGAGAGTGGAGTGTTTATCAAGCATTTAATGGAGAGTGGACGCATAAAGGTGCATGGCGATACGCATACGATTTTGTTATAGAAAAAGATGGTAAAAGCTATAAAAATGATGGACATTTTTTAGAGGATTACTATGCGTATGCAAAAGATATTGTATCTCCTATAAGTGGCTATGTAGTTGCTTTAACAGATGATTTGCCAGATAACTTTATTGGTAATGTAGATAGAGTAAATAATTGGGGAAATTATATAATAATCTATAGCGATTATGGTTACTATGTAGAGATATCACACTTAATGCAAAACTCTATTAATGTAAATGTAGGTGACTATGTTCAAATAGGACAAATGCTTGCTAAATGTGGGAATAGTGGTTACTCTCCACAGCCTCATATTCATATTCAAGTACAGAAATATGGAGTTTTAGGAAGTGAAACTCTGCCTTTTAAATTTATAGATTATATTAAAGGTGATTGTTTAGAGTATTATCAATTACCAAAAATAAATGATTCTGTGAAAGCTACAACAATCGATAAAAGTATGCAACTTCATTTAACATTTATTTTAGATGATAAATTTGTATATAGAGATAGCAACAATAAAGAGTATATAATAGAAGTAAAGATGAATGATTTGGGAGAGTTCTATTTTTATGATGGAAAAAATAGTTTATATTTCTATTTAGATAATAAACTTTTCTATTTTTATGAATATCAAGGTGGATATAGTTATTTGCAAGAGTTATTTAAAATAGCTCCTAAAATACCATTACTTGGTGTTGAAGTTAATTATTCTGATACTTTACCAATAGAGTTGAGGTATGGTAAACTTAAAGGTGCTTTTATAGAGTTTATAATGACATTTAAGCATAATATTTTTAATAAAAAAGAGAGATACCACAAAGATAGATTAAAGGTAAGTTCCAAATATGGTGAATTAGGTTTTAGCTTTTACGAAAAGGGCTTTAGTTATATTAAGGGTAAAAATTTTGAATTAAAGAGAGTAAATGAAGAAAATAGTATTAGCAATTAGTTTAAGTGCAGTAGTATCTTATGGTTTAAATGTTAAATCTGCATATTTAAAATCTTATAATTATGAAAAAATGTGTTCATGTGATGACGCTATAAAAGTTTTGATACCAGTATATAAAAAGTATGCCAATGGATATACAATAAATTTACGATTAGGGTGGCTTTTTTATTTAGATAAAAAATATAATAATGCAATCAAACACTATAAAAAAGCATTAATTAGTATGCCAAGTTCAATAGAGGCAAACTTAGGCTTATTAAAAAGTTATTTAGCGAGTGGAGATTTAGACAATACTATAAGAGTTGGTAATGTTATTTTAAAAATAGATTATTACAATTATTATGGAAATTACAATTTGATATTAGCTTTAAAAAAGAAAAAAGAGTACACTGAGGCATTAAACTTAACAAATAAAATGCTCTTGCTTTATCCTACAAGTGTAATATATTTAGAGCAATTAGCAGATATAACAAGTATAAATAACCCAAAAAAAGCTAAAAGTATTTATAAAAATATTTTAATTTTAGACCCAAATAATGTTGATGCTAAATTGTATTTAGTTAAATAATAGAATTCGCTCAAAAGCTATATATGCTTAACTTCAGCTGATGAAGGTAAGCCTTCAATTTTGCCATCTTAAAAGATAGCAAAAAACTTATTTAAACTTACCAAGTATGAGATAAAGAAGCAGCTACTGTGTTTGAGTGGGCATTTGTATTGCCCTCTACAAATTTTGCATAGCTGTATTTTAATTTTAAATGTGTTGTTGGTCTAAATGCGTAATCTACGCTAGCATCGATTCCATCTTTATAAACTTCACCTAAGTTATAAACAGTAAAACCACCGTGGTCTATAGCAAATACTTTTTTACCTGTCCAAGCGTCAATAGATGTTGTAAATTTACCTTTATAGTTTGTTAATTTTAATCCAAATGAGTTATAACTATTTTTTAAACCAAATAGTGAAGCATCTGTTGGTTTAATATAATTATATTCCGCTTCTAAATAAAATGAACCCATTTTACTATAATACTTTCCAAAATTAATACCAGCATATGGTCTTATTTGTAATACTTTTAACTCTTTTGGAGCGTAATTTTTATATTTGCTATAGTATAAGTCTAAGCCTAAATTATATTTTAAATATTTATAATAATTTATACCAATAATACCAACTATACCCTCATCTGTAGGTTTGTCATCACTATTTATATAGTGTACACCCACTTTTGCATAGTAATTTTTTGCAATATATCTTGTGTAAACAGCCGTTAAATCGTTTTGGTCTAAATCTTTTAAACCATTATTGTAATGAATGTTTATATTTTCTAAACCAATCTCTAATTTGTTAGGGAAATTGTAGAAAGATGAGTATAAACCTACAACATAAGCATCGTCTTTTGTAGAGTTTGCATAGTTAATATATGCACTATAAGGCATTGCTGTAATAGATGTTTTTGCTAAAGCTAAAGTGGCACCAATAGCTAACATAGTAATAGTTTTTTTCATTTTGTTCCTTTTTATGGGTAGTTTGGTCTAAGTATATATTCTAAAATATTATAGTAAGTATAATCAAATGAGATTAAAAATAGTTTAGAACAACATTATAAAAGGCAAGCTTTTGTATAATTTATAGATGTTATGGGTATTATCTATTTTTAGAGTTACTCGATAAGGAATAATTATGAAGTTAATAATATTTATCATTTTAATTAGTTCACTTTTTTCTAATAGTGTAAGGCACTATACTCCAATACAAAAGTGTGTTAATTTCAATTCCAAAATTTATGTTGCAATTAGAAGTTTTGAATTAAATTCTAAAAAAGCTTTGTTGATTGTTGATACTAAAAGTTTAAAAAGTGGAGTTGTTTTAGATACTAATGCTACAATTGTAAAATGTCCAAAAGAGATATATAAAAGTAGATACACTAAGCTTTTAGACCATACAAAATATGAGCTTAAGCATAAGTTACAAAATGATGGAATAGTATCTAGTGGTGGCGGAGTTGTAATTACTACCGACCTTTGTCCATCACACAAAAAAGGTTTTGAAGATAGGCTCTATTTAGCCTTGATTAAAAGATTTAAAAATCCTGTGCCCGTAACGCTGTTTATTACAAAACGCTGGATTTTAAAGCACGAAAAGGCGTTTAGAGAACTTCGTTATTGGCAAAACGAGGGTAAGTTAGATATAACTTGGGGAAACCATACGGCTAAACATATTTATCATCCAAAAGCAAAGTTAGAACACAACTTTGTACTCTCAGACGAAGAGAATTTACTGAAAGATACACTTGATTTAGAGATAGAACTTTTAAAAAAAGGAGTAGTCCCTTCAATATTTTTTAGATTCCCTGGGCTTGTATCGGATAAAAAGACGGTAGATAAAGTTACAAACTTAGGGTTAATAGTTATTGGCTCAAACAGTTGGCTTGCAAAAGGTGAAAAGATAAAGCAAGACTCTATAATTTTAGTTCATGGCAATAAAAATGAGCCAAGAGGAGTGGATATGTTCTTAAAAGATTTGAAACATTTAAATTTACCACAACCAATAAGTATTACAAAAATTCATCCTAAAGTTACACAGTAATAATCTATAATTGTTATCCAAATATGGAGCGAAACGCCAACAAAGATGCAAATGCTATACCAATTGCAATACCAAAATAGCGAGAGTATCTTTTGTTGCCAAGCATTGTAGAAATTATCAGTCCGGCTAACATTAAAACTATTAAAATAACTGCAATAACTGCCATAGCAATCGCCTTAGAACTCTCGATATGTGATAGTGGATTTCGTGTTAGTAAGTAGGTATCGACTCCTAACCATAATAGCCAAAGAGCCAATACAATAGATGCAATTAGTAGCCAAAATAGTATAAGTTTTTTTGGAGAATGATAATTTTTCATAAAATTATTATATCTTATTAAGAATATCTTTTTTATTAATTTTGAGGTTCTCTTTATTGTAAATATTAGCTTCTAGTTTTTTTATTATATCTTTTAATTCTGTTTTGTGGGAGTATGGCAGTAAAATTTGGTATAGCTCTTTATCATTTTTAGCTTTTTTTATTGCTAATTGCAAGTTTGTGAATTCTTTTTTATTTTTTCTGAATAGGTAAAAAATAGATATAATAACTCCCAAAAGTACCCCAATTAGTAAAAAAATTAACTCTCTTTTGCTTATAAGTGATTTTGGTATATTTACTACTTGCTCTTTTGTAAATAGGTTCTCTTGTAACTCTGTTTGTGTATTGAAATATTTTAATTTTAGAGGAGGAATTGTATAACTTTTATCGCTTACAACTTTAAAATTTTGTATAAAAGTAGCTTGTAATTTACGGTTTACTATTTTATACTCTCTTTTGGGTTTATCAGTGAAATATGTTGCATTTTTTAGAGCTAAGTTAAAGCTTTTTATATCGTCTAAATTAGCATTTCCTGTAATTTCCAATTTAAAACTGATTGGAGAATTTGCCTTAACGGTTTTAGTTATCCTTGTTAAATGCATATTTAAATCACCACTAATTGTTAAATTGTTAGGAAGTGAATAAACTTCAATCTTGGCTGGTTTACTAAGAACTTTATTTGATATAGTAAAGCCTGTTTTCTCTTGAATTGTTGAAATTTTTGCAACTCTGGGTGCTATATGTATCTCACCAGTAGCTTGTGGAAAGAGAAGATAGGTAAAAGTTTTATAGTAGTTATTATTTTTAAATGTTTGATTGCTTTCGCTTATAAGTTTGCTATATAGTGCCTTATTTTTAAATTTATTTAATGTAACATATCTAGCTTTTTTTGTATATACGATGATAACTTTTGCAATTATAGGTTCGTTTAAAAAGGCTTTTGTTTTTGATAACTTTAAAAAGACCCCATCTTTTGCAGATAATATAGATATAAATGTAATTAGTATAAATAATTTTTTCATTTAATTATTATACCATTTGGAGCTTGAATAAATCAGCGAATTTTATAATCTATTTTGCATAGAGATAAAGCTTTTAGCAAGCTATTTAAATTTATTACTCCTTGGTATTTTTTGTTACTATCTACATACGGAACATAAGTTGTATTTAAAATTGTAAATGCTTTAAATAGCCCCTCTTCTAAATTGTTACTTTCTATATAAAATGGTCGCTCACTCATAATATCTTTAACTAATACTTTATCTCTTTTTAACACAAAAGAGGGTTTTCGTATGCTTTTTAGTGCAAGAGAACCTATTAATACACCTTCATCATTTACAACAGGTAGATTTTGTAATCTTTGTCTTCTAAATTTTTTTATTGCATTGCTTAAATTATCATCTGCCTTTATAGGTTGTATTTTTTTTACATATTGCATTATGTCGCATTTTTTCATAAAGTTCATAATTGAACTATTATCTATATCTATGCCTCTTTGCATTAAACTTCTCTTAAAGTACGAACCAGGCTCCATTTTAGAGAGAAAATATACAGAAATTGCAGATGATAGTAAAATAGGTAGCAAAAGTTGATAAGAGTGTGTTAATTCGGTAATAATAATTGCACTTCTTAAGGGTGCTTTAGAAGTTCCAGCAAGTACAGCAGCACTGCCTATTAGTGCAAATATTCTGGGGTCGAAACCAAAGCTTCCAAATTCGCTACCAAACCAATACCCACCAAATGCACCTAAAAAGATAGATGGCGACATAATTCCACCAAACATTCCACTACCCAAACTTAAAATTACAGCTACTAATTTTGCAAGAAAAACCTCAAAAGTGTAGTGCGATACATAAACATCTTCAAAGAGTTTAGATACATATACATAACCAACACCTTTAACTTCGGGTATAAAGCTTATTATTAAGCCAACTGCGACACCCATAACAATTACAAAATAGTGCCATTTACTTCGATACCTTCTTCTTAATATTTTTAATTTGTTAAATGAGTATTTTAGAACCACAGCAATCAATGTAAAAAAAAGTGCACCAAGTGGTATGAACCAAAAAAATTCGTCATTGTAATCTAATTGTGGCACATAAAATGCTGTATAGTAACCAATAAATTTATGAGCAAATAGTGTTGCCGTGGTGCATGCAACAATAAGTGGTATTACAATATAAGAATTGATTTTACCGATTATAATTTCGATACCAAAAAATATACCAGCAATCGGTGCATTAAAAGTTGCAGCAAGTGCAGCAGATACGCCAGCACTTAGATAAATTGGTGCATTTATATTTTCTACTTTAAAAAGTTTTATAAAAACTTCACTAAATAATCCACCAAGTTTTGCAATAGGACCCTCTCGCCCAATCGGTACTCCAAAACCGATACTTATAGAGGTAAGCAAAAGTACCAAAAAGCCTTTTAACATCGAAAACTTTCCAGTCATTAAAGAGATTTTTTTAGCTACCTCTTCTATAGTTACATTCGAGCGGTTTCTTAAAAACTTTTTAATTATTAAATGCGAGCCCAAAAAGATTAATGGCATTGTAATTATATGAAAATATTGCCAACTATCAATATTTAAAAATTTATAAAGTGCCTCAAAAAGGCTAATAACATAACGAAATAGATACGCCGAAGCCCCACCTATTAAGCCAATTAATGTAGGTATTACAAAAAAGTGCCTTATGTCTTCTAGTTTCATATCTATTTATCTTCGTCAGGCTTAATACTGTGCGAAGTAAAGTCTTTCAAGCTCCCCTTAAAGATATTCTCTTGACCTAAATATAAGCTATAGCCAAAGCTTGTTAAGTAACTTGTAATTACTGCTGCTGTCATTGGAATTACAACATCGTTGTGGCTCATTTCGGTAATCATAACAATCGCAGCAAGTGGCGTTTTGGCTGCGGCTGCAAGTGCTGCACCCATACCAGCTAGTGTAAACATTACAAGTTCGTTTGGAAATACATGCCCAAAAATATTACCAAGAGCCGCACCAATAATTAATACAGGTAAAATCAATCCGCCTACAATTCCAAAGCCTAGTGTAAAGCTTGTAATTATAATTGTGCAGACTATTATTACAAAATCTTCCGAAATCGAAAACTGTGTTTGTGCCAAATTAGATAAAATTTTCATATCAACAGGAGCTGCTAATAAATCTGGATTATTAGTATAAAGGTATAAAAAAGCCAAAACAGGAATAGAGATTAAAGTTCCTATAAAAGCCCGTTTTTCTGGGCGAAATATAAATGCTGCTTTTCTTAAAAAGTGAAAGAAAATAGTATAAATATAAATTGTTATAGATATTAAAAAGCCCATACCAATAATATATGGAATGCTTTTTAAATCCCAAACAGCCTTAGAGTGTAGCAAAATAAATGCGTGATTACCCCTAAAAAAAGAGAATGTTAAATAACTCACAATCGCAGCAACAATCATCGGTATAAATGGGCGATAGTTAAAATCGTACATATTTTCTAACTCCAAAGCAAATATTGAACTTCCTAGTGGAGCCTTAAGCAAAGCACCAGTAAACGCCCCAGCACCAATTAAGCCAAGCATATTTTTAAAGCGTTTACCAAAGCCATAAGCTCTACCAACCCACTCGCCAATACCAACACCTAAGTAGAAAGATGGACCCTCTCTACCTGCTATGAATCCGCCAGATAATGTTAAAATAGAGATAAAAAGTTTAAATAGAATAGCTTTCATTTTTAAATAGTGTTTCGATTTTAAATGTAAAATAGAGAAGCCAATACCCGGACCAGCTACTTCTCTATCTTGTTTTACCATAAAACCTGTAATTAGTGCTACAAAGAGTGGATAAATAAAAAGATAAACGATATTTTCGGATAATTTATCATTTATACTCACAACGAGCAAATCTACAATAGATGCTATGACACCTGTTGTAATACCAATAGCGATAGCAAAAGGAAGCCATCTACCTATAAAAAATATTATAGATACTGAGTCTATTTTTATAGGGTGTGTATGAAATTCATCATTTAAAACTCTTTGTAAAAATTTCTTAAAATGTGGTTCTTCTGTGCCAAATATAAAATTGTAAAATCTCTTTTTTAACTTCTCCATATTATTGCCTTATTTAGAGGTTAGTTAAATTATAACATAAATTAATTCACTAAATTAAAATTATAAATGGGATTTAATAATTTTTAAAGTTTTATACAAACTACTGTGTATTATTTGCTTCTATCGGTATTAACAAAACCTTAGAACTTCTCTCTTTCAATCTATTTTCGGCTCTTTTATTTATTAGCTTTTGATGCACTTTTAATATTTTAGATATATTGCCATCGCTTCTGTTACTATCGCTACTTATTAAGTCAGATATTTTGCTATTTAATCTATCTAATACATTAAATTTGTCTTCTGGCTTGTATTTAGCCTCTTGCATATCTTTAGATACATTTTGATCATCAAAGTTATCAAGTTCTGCTTGCGTGGTTGAACATTTAGAATTACTTAACATTATATCTCGTAAAGCATTCATATGCTTAATGGCATACTCTAAATTTTGTTTAAATTTTAGATTATTTTCAAACTTTAAGGCATTTCTATAAAAAATTATAGCTTTTAGATAATTTTTTTGCATCAAATAAGCATTGGCAATATTGTATAGTTTTTTAGCAGTTAAATTATCGGCTTTTATTAATTTGTAATACTCTATTGCTTTAGTATAATTTTTTAATTTATAGAGTGTGTTGGCTATATTGTAATAAATTACATCATTTTTTGGCTCTATTTTGAAATAGAGTTTTAAAGCCTCTTTGTAATTATGACTTTTATATGCATTTTGGGCTTTATATTGCAAATAGTCATTATTTATGGAGCTAAAAGCTAAAATAGGCACTAATAACAATATTAATATCTTCATAATTTTCTCCTAAGCAAGCTAAGCAAATAGAGAACAAATGCTATAAGCAACGGTATATAGTATAGCTCAGTTTTCTGTTTATGCGGGTTTGGAGAGCTTATTTTAGTATCGATAGCCGAGATAAAATCGCCTAAATCGCTACTTAAACTATAAATTTTATAAGCCCCACCACTACTATTAGCTAGCGTTTTAAAACTCTTTAATGCAAATACCTCTATATCGCCTAAAGAGTTCTTGAGTACCCTATTATCAACCTTTACAATCGAGCCTTTAGGAGTAGCAATAGCGTAAATATATAACTTAATATTATGTCTCTTTGCAAAAGCTAATGCCTCTTTATAATCGCTATTTGTAGAGCTAAATATTATTACAGACTTAAGCTCTTTTTTGCTTGCATTTATAGCTTTTAATAACTTTAAAATATTGGCTTTATCCCGCTTTATTCCAACTGGCTTTAAGTTTTTTACTAAGTAGCTTAAACGCTCGTAATCTTTGCTTGCTGGCGAAATTAAAAAGCCTTCGTTTGCATAGGCATATAGTGCAACACTTTGCCCAGTTAGCTCTTTTAAGAGTTGCTCTATTTTACTTTTTGCAAAAGCTAAGCGGTTTGGATAAATATCTTTTGCATCCATAGCATAACTTAAATCTACAGCTACAGCAAAACTTGTATCGTTTTGGCTACTTAATAGTTGCTTATCACTTTGCGGACGATAAAGGGCAATTAACATAAATATAGTAGTTGCAATCAAAAAAGGTTTGGAGTAACTCTGCTTATACAATATAGCCAAAAATAGAAGTAAAATAAGTGCAATAGCTAGCGGATACTGAAAATATTGAGTATATGTAGCATAACTTTTACTCTCTACTTTTCCACTCTCTAATTTATTAATTTCGCTGTAAATTAGCTCTAACTCCTCTGGCTGTATAGCTTGATAAAACTTACCACCACTCTGCTTTGCAATTCTTTTTAAAACCTCTTTATTGTAATCGCCCTTTTTACCCAATGCAATAGTATAAACCTTTATGTTAAAACTCTTTATTTTGCTTATTGCACTCTGCAAACTTACACTATTTACGGTATTTATCCCATCAGTTAGTAGTATTATAACTCTATTTTTAGAATCACTCTTCTTAAATATATCTGCACCTAAAAATAGAGCTTCGTTGAGTGCAGTCTGCCTTGAACCTGCAACTCCTAACTTTATAAACTTTAGCATATCTTCTATACTCTTTTTATCGTAAGTTAAAGGCGAAGCTACATAGGCATAGTTTGCAAATAAACTAAGGGCGATATTGTCATTTTTTCTCTGCTTTAAAAAGTTAGTTATTATCTTTTTTGCAACACCAAAACGGTTATCTTCTTGCATAGAGTCGCTTGCATCTAAAAGAATAGATATATCATATCCCTTAATTTTATTAGCTTGATGCATATGCTTTTTTACAGGAGTTGCTAGAGCCAAAACCATAAAAAAAGCAATTAAAAACTTTAAAATTTTAGAGTAATCAAAACGGCTCTTAACTGCTTTTTTTAAAAGCTTTAAGTTAGAAAACTCAACTCTTCTAAAGTGCCGATTTAAGAGCCAAACAATCAACAAATAAAGTGGCAAAAGCAATAAAAAATATGGATGCAAAAAAGTCATTTAACTACCCCTCGCCCTTCATCCATCATCCTAACCCTTTTATCCTTTATCCCAAGCCCTTCATCCTCTTTTGCAATAAACTCTTTAATCTTAGCTACAATCTCGCTATCTATAACTTTAGCATTTTGGCTATACTTATACGGCTCTAACTCTTTTAAAAGTACTTCTAACTCAGGACTACTGTTTTGCTCTTTTGCTATAACTGTAAATCGGTACAAAAGCTCTTTTGTAGGGTTACTGAAATCTAAACTCTCATAAGGGTTTTTGTAAGCTGCTTTTTTACTTTTTCTGTAACGAAAAAAGAGCACCAAAAGAGTTACTAAAATCGCTACTACTAAACTTAGCAACAGATATATATAGATATAAAAGTCGTTATTAATTATTGGCTCTATATCATTTGGCATTTAAAACCTCTTTAATCTTGTTTACAGAGTTGTCATCTGTATATATCTTTGTAAACATTATCTGACAACTTTGTAAATGCTCTAAAAGCTTATTATCTTGCTCTTTAAAGAGTTTATTGTAAACTTTTTGACTTCGTTTGTCAATGTTAAGTTGTGTCAATTCGTTGCTATTTAAATCTTTAATATTTAGCTCACCCAAAAGTTCTAAATTCTCTTCAGCTTTTTCTCTAATAATTAAACAATAAGTTTCGTGTATTTTAGCAATCTCTTTCAAATCTACCTCTTCTAAAAAGTCTCCAATTATAAAAACAATAGAGCGTCTTTTTATGTGGTGAAAAATGTAATTTGTTAGCTCTTTATAATCTATAGAACTTTGGCACTTTAAACTCTGGGCAAACTGATAATTTATATCTACCACCTCTGACTTTTTTGTAGGCTTTAAAAATAGCTGCTCTCTGTTGTTAAAAAAGATAGTACTAAGCGACTCTTTAGCATAAACCGATGCAAAGCTAAGAGCTGTTAGAGCCTCTATCGCTTTACTCTTTTTAGTAGAAAAATTCAGCGAGCCACTATTTAAAAAAACAAGCACAATATTCAACTCTCTATCTTCATTAAAAGTGTTTACCTTTACACTGTCTCTTGTACTTTTTCTCCAATTTATATGGCGAGCAGAGTCGCTTGTATTATAAGCTCGTATATCTTTAAACTCAATACCACTACCACCAAATATACTAGAGTGATTACCAACTCTATTTGCAAATAGCTTTCGTTTAGTCTCTATAACTATTTGGTTTAATTTCATATATAGGTCTCCTTTTCAAGAGGCAAAGCCCCTTGAAAATTCCTCTCACTAAAGCTTTGCCTTTGGCAAGAGAAACTTTTATCTTTAGTAGTTATATTTTTAAAGAGCGATAAAAGTTTCATTATGGTGCTGGAATCTTAGCAATAACTTTAGCAATAATATCATCACTAGTAACGCCATCGATACTTGCTTGGTAATTTAGCTTTATTCTGTGTCTTAAGCTCAAGTAAGCAGAAGAAGCAACATCGGCAGGCGTTACGAAATTTCGCCCATTTAAGTACGCAGCTGCACGGCTAGCTTTAAATAGCGAAATAGAGCCCCTTGGGCTAACACTAAATTCGATATATTTAGCCAACTCTTCGCTAGGCTCTCTTGTTTCAAAAATTAGCTTCAACATATACTCTTTTAAAGCTGGCTCTATATGCACAGCCTCTATCGCTTCTTTAAGCTCTAAAAACTGCTTACTATCTAGCACTTGCTCTATTTTTGCAAAGCTTTTGTTAGAAGCTTGCTCCATAATCTCTAACTCTTCATCAAAGCTATTATATCCAACTATAGCCTTTAGCATAAATCTATCTAAAGATGCCTCTGGTAACTCATATGTTCCCTCTTGGTCTATTGGGTTTGCAGTTGCTAGCACCATAAATGGCTCTTGCAATTTAAAGCTCTGTTCGCCAATAGTTACCTGCCCCTCTGCCATCGCCTCTAACAGAGCAGATTGCACCTTTGGCGAGCTGCGGTTAATTTCGTCTGCTAGTAGCAAATTGGTAAAAATTGGACCGTGCTTTATTTTATACTCATTAGCTTTTAAATCTAATATCTCATTACCGATAATATCGCTTGGTAGTAAATCTGGCGTAAATTGAACACGCTTAAACTCAAAACCAATAGCTTTGGCAAGTGCATTTACTGCTGTAGTTTTTGCCACACCAGGAACACCCTCTACAAGTATATGCCCATCGCAAAGTAGGGCAATTAGCATCGCATTTATCAACTCTTCGTGCCCAATTACCGCTTTATGTATTTCATTTTTTAATTTATTTATCATTATATCTCTTTATTCTATATTCTTATATTATATACAATTAACTTTAATATAGCTATAATTGTATAAAAGTAGGGGCTGATAATGTATAGACTGTTTCTTTTTTTTCTATCTTTGATCTTAATATATTTTGGTGTACATATGATGAGCGAACATTTATCTTCAGGTTCAATGGCAAGTTTTAGCGACAAAGAGTATATAATCGGTATTTTGCTAATTGCTGCAGGTTTATTTAATTTTTTAAATATTATTGATGGATAAATATGAGAATTAAAAATGCTATAGGTGTTATTTTTTCAATATTAATTATTTCACTAATTATATTTGCTATATATTGGCACTCTAAAGAGCCTGTTGCTGTAGTTGTTCAGGCTGGACACGAAGGTAGAATAGATGGTAATACTGGTGCAGTTTATGGTAAGTTACAAGAGGTAAAATGGAATATTATAGTGGCAAATGAAGTAGCTAAACAGCTTAAACAGTGGGATATAAAAGTAAAAAGAGTACCAGCTGATACTAAACTTATAAAAGCAAAAATAGCAGTTGCTATACATTTTGATGGTGCAATAAGAAGGTGCAGTTCAGGTGCTAGTATTGGTTATCAAAACGAAAATTCTAAAGATTTTGCAAAACAGTGGAAGAAAATATATAGTCATTATTTTCCATTTGCTTGGCAAAAAGATAATTTTACTAAAAATTTAGCAAACTATTATGGCTACAGTTATATTAGAGCCAATAAGTTTTTAGTGTTAGAATTAGGTGAGATAACTTGTAGAAAGCAGACAAAATGGCTAAAGCCTAGACTTAAAAAAGTAGGGCAGTTAATTGCATATACAATTGCTAGAGAGTTAGGTTATGCACCTCGTAAACCTTTTTAGTTTCTACTGTTAATATCTTATTTTAACAGAAATAATGGTATTATTGTGTTATGAAAACATTAAATAAACTATTAATTGCACTTAACTTTATTTTTCTAGTTGGATGCGAACAACCAAGTGCCAATTACTATGCTGATAGTACTAATTCTACACCTAGTAGTACAATATCCACACCTAAAATAGATACTTCTAAAAAGATAAAAATATATTTTTCTAAAACCAAAGGTGCAAAAAGTGGTGGTGTTGATGAGAAGATAATTAGCGATATAAAGTCAGCAAAATACAGCATATATTTGGCCATGTACGAATTTACAAACGATGATATAGAACAAGCATTAGTTAATGCTTATGATAAAGGTGTTGATGTAGAAGTTGTTACAGACGATAAACAACACCAAAATGTCGATGTGAATTTATATGATGAATTAGAGCAAGAAGGTATAAGGGTAGAAGACGACGAAGGCTTTGGCAAGGGGCTTATGCATAATAAGATTTTAGTAATAGATAAAGCAATATCTTGGAGTGGCTCTGCAAACTTTACAAATGCCTCTTTTTATGGAAATTGGGAGAACTTTGTAAGATGCACCGATGCAGATGTTGTTAGTAAATACAGAGAGCAGATAGATGAACTTTTAAATCAAGAGGAGTTAGCAGGTGCATTAAAAAAAGATCATTTATCACTATATTTTTCGCCTGAAGATAAATTTAAAAGTAGCAAGCTTTTAAGCCTTATAGACAGTGCAAAAAGTTCAATTAATTTTATGGTGTTTTTACTAAACGATAAAGATATAAAAGATGCATTGATTAGAGCAAAAAACAGAGGTGTAGATATACATGGAATTTTCGATAATAAGCAGACTTCATTTCAGTCAAGATATACTCAGTACAATAATTTGAAAGATGCAAATATTGATGTTAAAAAGGTAGGTGACAGTTGGCATAAGCTTCATAATAAAGTTATGATAATAGATAAGCATATTGTTGTTACCGGTTCTTATAATTTTTCTTACAGTTCAGAGGATAAAAATAATGAAAATAGCTTAGTAATAGATAACAAAAATATAGCAAAACAGTACACAGATAAATTTGAAGAGGTTTATCAAAAAGCAACAAATTAAAATATTTAGTAATTAAAATCTTTAATTTGCTATAAATTTAGTATTTTATGCTATAATTGCAGTCGCCCTCTTCGGAGCTATGCAACAGGTTTGTAGGGAACTGGGTCAGGACGGGAACGTAGCAGCCCACCTTGCTCTCTTGTGTGCCATAGTACCCCGAAGGGGGTTTTACTTAACTTAATACCAAACTATTCATAAAACCAACAAACAGACTAACTTTAAGCAAAATTCACTATTGACTAAATCTTATTTTATACTTTTATCTGTATAATACTCTATTTAAATTAGAGAGGTGTCCGAGTGGTTTAAGGAGCACGCCTGGAACGCGTGTGTAGGGCAACCTACCGAGGGTTCGAATCCCTTCCTCTCTGCCACTATCTATTTAACCAATATAGCAGAGACGATAAGTTTTTAATTCCAAAGTATATGTAGTTTTTATTTCTATTGTGAAATCTTCTGACATAAGTTAATCTAAATATATCATTATAATCAAAATATAAATTTGCACCAAAGGCACTTTTTCTTTCCCAAAATGGTCTGTTTTGTAAATTTCCAAATACGCTTACACCTGTACCTACATTAAAGCCTTTTTTGAAGTTGCTAAATGGGTCAATATCTAATCGTAGATTGTCATTTATATGTTTACCATGATTGTAACTTAGCTTAAACTCAATACCATCAAAGAACATCCATTGTTGGTACCAATATAGGCTGTATCCTAATGAAAATCCACCATTTCTACTATCTATGGCTATTTCGTGTGGGAATAGTTTGTATCCGAAATTTGAAAATGATTTATTGCTACTAGGAATAAAAAGTGGCTGTAATTTAAAACCATTTTTCTGTGTTAATCTACTCATACCTAGCCACACAGAAAAATCTACGGCTCTTGCAACAGGTATATAGTTCACATCTTCATCTGCGTGTTGATTCTCTAAAGTTGCTACTCTATCTAAAAAAGTTTGGGCAGTTTCTTTATACCACCCTTTCGGATTTTCTTTTGCATATGCTAAAAAAGAGCCATCTTTTAAAGGGATATGTGTTGTGTCAAGATTTGTTAAAAATTTTGTAAACTCTTTAAAGCTGTATCGCTTGTTATCTTTTAATTTTAAATTAAATGCATTATAAATGGCAGCAAATTTATTACTTTTTTTTGGAGGTATTGTATTACACAATTCTGCTTTTAGTAGCATATTGTAAACTATTGTTGCATTTTTACTGCTATTAATATTTAGCATATTTTTATATCTTTCCATCTGCTTTGCTAAACTGTTTTCTCTACCAAAACCTCTTTTTTTTGCCTCTTGTGCAAAGCGATAAATTGCATCGTAAACGCCAACATAATAGTCGTATTGGCGAAAATTTTTATCTAAAAATGCACCAAATGCCCACATAAAATTACCTGTAATTGGGTGGTATCTTGATGATAAAATTAAGTGCCTACTATTATTATTACGGAAATATCTATCTATAGTTTCATACAATTTCATAGACCTAAAAATTTGTGTAGATTTTAACAATGGTAGTAAATTAGTTCCCAAAAAACCACTTGTAATATCTCTATCTGGTTTTACACTGTTATCTTTTTTATATTTTGGTGCTTTACAGTTAGTATTGCAGTGTAGAAAAGATTTTACTGCACTATTTTTACAAATTTTAGCATTAAATTTACGCATACTATCGGGATCTATAAAAAGAAAATTGTTAGCTTTTGGTGCCAATGCCAATGCTGTATCTAATGGGATATTATTATAAACTCCACCATCTAAAAAGTAATCGCTTCCCTTTTTACCTTTGTAAATATAATTTAGTTTAATTTGCTTAAAAGCTCCAGGGAAAGCAGAAGATGCAAAAAGTATATCTTTAATAAGAGATACATTTCTATCAAGTGCAGGTATAGTGAGAGTATGTAAAGTATAGTTTTTGTCCACAATATTTCGAATTGCTAATTTGCCGTTTTTCTCATAAACCTTTAAAGGTATAACAAAACTTTGGTTTTTCATTGTTATACCTTGAAAGTCCTCTTCTATTGGATGAACTTTTGTTACAGCAATACCAAGTGGAATTTGACAACTTTTTTTGTAAATTGATTTTTGCATATGTCTAAGAATATTGTTAGCTTTATCTATAAGTGGGTGTCTTGTAAATAGTGTAGAATTATTTGTTTTGTCAGTACCATGAATTGTTAAATCTTGAATATCAATGCTTGTCCATGTATCGTAAAAAAGGTTATTATCTACACTGTTATAGTCATTTTCTTTGTCTTGACACCAATATACAGCACTAATTAATGCATTAATACTACCTGCTGATGCACCGGCTACCGATTCTAACTTGGGTTTAACTAATTTACTTTTTTTGTTGAGCATATTTATGAGCTTTATAATAGCCCAATTATAACCTGCTTCATAAGCTCCTAAGCTCACACCGCCACTAATAACCATAGAAGCCTTAATCTCTTTAGGTTGAGCAGATAGAAACATTGGAACAAATAGTAAAATAGCAACCTTGAATATATATTGCATAGATATCCTTTAGAAATTATTAACTATTTTACCATTAAAATGTTACATTTCAAAGAATAATTTAAATTTTTCTATTTTTTAAAATAGTGCCAATATATGTCTTTTTTTTACTTTATATTTATTTTTAACAATTCGTTTTTGATATTTTTTGTGTCTTTTTGTATATTTTGCACTTTTTATAATTTTTACAACTCTTCTAAGTTTTCTAAGCTCTCTAATTTTTGCTTTTTTGCTCATTTTTGAAGCTAGAATTTGAACCTTTTTATAGTAACTCTTTCTTAATATTTGATTTAGCTTTCTATATGAAAATTTAGAGTAGTATTTTATTAATTTTGCTCGTTTAGATACAATACGCTTATGTAAAGATTTTTTTCTTTTCTTTGCTAGATGCAGTCTCTTTTTAAGCTTCGCATTCTGTTTGGCCATTGCTAGATGGTGAGCCTTAGATAATTTATTAAGTTCTCGGCTAAGTTTTGATAAGTATTTGTACTCTTTTCTATATGAAGTGTTATATCTTTTGTAGAAATATTTAGTCATATAAAATGCTGATCGGTGCTTTCTTGATACATGTTTTGGTTGTTTACCTTTAATAATTACTCTAGTTCCTACATCCGCCCATTTAAAGAGCTCTTGTGCAAATCCGTTTTTTACTCTAACACAACCATGAGATGCTGGACGATTTGGCACATACCCCAAATGTAGGGCAATTCCACTCCAAGTGAGTCTAAGCATATATGGCATTTCTGCTCCACCGGTTGGCTGTGGCCACTCATTTGAGATATGGAACTTTTCTTTAGCTAATACTCTATATCTTCCTGTTGGAGTTTTGTATTTTGCTCTTCCTGAAGATATCCAACCTTTTAATACCAATTTATTATTTTCGTATGCGAATGCCTCTTGTTTTGCTATATTAACAACTATTTTTTTATTTACACCTTTATTGGATGCCAATGCAACTAAGGTAGAAGTTAAAAATATAAATATAAATTTTAAAAGATATTTCATTTGTAAGCCTTTAATTAGTTTTTAACAATAATATATCATATTGGAATAGATATATTAGATTTTATGACAACTTTTTGTAAAAAAATTGTCAATTTGTATAAAAAATGTTTTTTATATGTTCTATCTCTTCAGTAATTAATATAGTTAAAAAATTGTAAAATAACATATAGGGTTATGAAAGAAGTATATTAGTAACTTCAGTTAGATATTAAAGATGAACTAAATTTTAGGAGAATTTATAAATGTATGATTATTTAATTATTGGTGCAGGTGTTATTGGGTTGGCAATAGCAAGAGAATTAAAATTTAAAAATCCTAAGGCAAAAATTTTAATAATAGAAAAAGAGAGTGATGTAGGTTTTCACTCAAGTGGACGGAATAGTGGAGTCTTACATGCAGGATTTTACTACACATCTTCATCGCTAAAAGCAAAATTTACTCGAGATGGCAATTATGAACTTAGAAAATATTGTTTAGATAATAATTTATCTATAAATCAATGCCAAAAAGTGGTTGTAGCAAAAAATAAAGATGAGCTAGAAACATTGCACGAACTTTATAGTAGAGGTATCCAAAATGGTGTAGAAGTGGAATTAGTAGAGCAAGAGAAATTAGATAAGCTATTTAAAAATGTTAAAACATATAAAATGGCACTGCTATCTCCAACAACTGCTACTGTTAATCCTAAAGAGATACTTTTGCATTTAAAGCAAGAGTTAATTAAAAGTGGTGTAACAATAGAATTTAATACTGCTTATAGGGATAAACATAACTATATGGCAAAGATGTTAATTAATTGTGCAGGTTTATATGCTGATAAAATTGCTAAGAAATTTGGTTTTAGTAAAGATTATAAAATTTTACCATTTAAGGGTATTTATCTTAAATATACCAAGAGTGATAGCTTTATAGATACAAATATTTATCCTGTACCTAATTTAAAAAACCCATTTTTGGGTGTACACTATACAGTTACTGTAGATGGAGATATAAAGATAGGACCAACTGCAATACCTGCATTTTGGCGAGAGAATTATAAAGGGTTAGATAATTTTAAATTAAATGAATTGGTGGATATTTTAGCAACGGAGGCTAAGCTTTTTATAAAAAATAGTTTTGCTTTTAGAGATTTAGCTATAGAAGAGATGAAAAAGTATAATAAAAAATATTTTGTCTCTTTAGCAGAATCTATGGTAAAAGAGTTAGATAGTAGTGGTTTTAATAGTTGGAGCGAACCAGGTATTAGAGCTCAACTAATAAACACTAAGAGCAATGAACTCTTGCAAGATTTTGTAGTAGAGGGGGATAGTAAAAGTGTACATATTTTAAATGCTGTTAGTCCTGCTTTTACTAGTAGTTTCCCATTTGCAAAATGGGTGGTTAATAATTATATTTTAATTAACTGAAGTTATACGAAAGAAATTTAATAAAAAAATGTAAAAAAAATTTTAAATCTTTGATTATATTTTAATAATTCAATTTATATCCATTTTATGGTATTAAAATATTGAAATATTTTAATATTAAATTACTAATTTTGAAATTTATTTAGCTAAGTAAATCTAAATATGTTCATATTATGGATATACAAAAGCATTATTTATGGTAAAAAAGTGTAAAATTGCATCGTCAAATTAAATATTGATTAAAAAAGGTAATAAAAATGTCAAAATTAACTATAATTATATTTGTGTTGGCATTTATTTTAAACTCTTGTTCAAATACTTTTAAAGCATTTAATCCAAGTATTAATATACAAAATAAATTAGAATCTACACAAATAGAAAGAGAGGCAAATCTTTTAAATATGCTCAATAGCATAAGAGTAAAAGATAATAATTGTTCACAAGCGGTTTCTAAATTGATTTTAGATGATAAACTATCTTTAGCAGCAAAGATGCATGCAAAAGATATGGCATATAACCATTTCGTTCGTCATGATGGCTCTGGAACAGAAACAGACGAAGCAAAAAAGAAGTTAGGTGTTGGAAGTCTGTTTAACGAAAGATTGGTATATTTTGGTTTTAGAGCACCAAAAGGAACCATTAGCGGAGAGAATATCGTTAAAATAGATATTGATAAAGACTCTAATACGACAGAGAGCAATTTTAAAAAGGCTCTATTAGGTTTGAGTCTATCTAAAAGTCAATGTCAAATTTTAATGAATCCTCAATTTAAATATGTAGGTATTGGTTATTTTAATGATAATAATAGTTACTATTGGACATTAGATTATGCACAAGAAAAGAGTCAACAATGAATTGTGTAGCTAATTATAAAAAAGTATTTAATTTAATTTTGTTATCTCTATTGCTTATATTTTTGGCAAGTGGATGTTCAAGCCATCGTAGATTAAGAGCACATTATCAACATAAAGCTCACAATTACAATGTATCAAATTATCAACGAGAGAATTATGAGCAAAATAGCCCATATGCTCCAGTTGGATATAATCCAAATAGTACTTCTCGAATCTCTGGCTATACTAAAAGAAGAGAATATCACAATAGTGGATACGAAAACTCATATAGAGCTAAAGCCCCATTAAAGATAGCAACTAATGCTAGTGAAATAGATGCTCAAGCAAAAAGCACAAAGCCTATGTATATCTCTTATCAACCTATGAGAATACCATCAGATGTTAGATTTATAAACTTAAGTACTTATAGAAATGTAATTTTAAGTATTATAAATAGAACTAGATCTTCGTCGATGGGTGGATATCCTGGTACAGATGTACCTGTTTATTGGAATAGATTTTTAACAAAAGCGGCAGAAGCACACTCTCGAGATATGGCAGTACACAAATTTATTAGTCACTTAGGTTCAGGAGAGCGGACAGACTATGCTAGAAAAGCTCCAGGTCAGGGTAGTAACTTTTATGAACGAATTATCTTTTATGGTTATCCGGCACAAGCGGGAAGTACTGCTGGAGAAATTTTAACCGTAACTAAAGATAGTATTGTTGGAACAAGAGAAGTTATGCCACACTTTCAACATGCAATTGAGAACTTTTTAAAATCCCAGAAACATAGTTATGTACTTAAAAATCCTAGATTAAATAGAGTAGGAGTAGCAGCATATAGGGCAGGTAATGCCATATATTGGGTAATAGAGCTAGTAGAAGATAGGGGTTAATGTTACTATCTTAAACATTAATGTTGATATTTTATGTTTATTAATGGCTTATAAATAAATTTTCTATTCATATCTATGCAAATGAGTAAAAAATAGTTATAATGATACAGAACTAAAGGTGATCTGTAGGAGGATAACTATGTATAAGTATTTATTAATCGTTGGAATATCTGTTGCAGTTAGTGGCTGTGCATTAAGTAACAAAACTGTAAAGAAAGACAATAAAGAGTACACGGATGCAAAAACAACACATTTTACAGCAAAAATGATAAAAGATGTTAAAGCAAGAAGGGCTAAATATTTAAAAAATCACAAGCAGTAAATATTAGTTAAGGGCATTCGAGTTGCCCTTAAAAACTACTATTGTCATCTTGACAATCGGGCATATCTACCCATATATTTCTGTTGATACTCTCTCCATTGTTATCTAGTACAGTAATTGTATGTGCTCCAACTCCTAATTTTAAATTTAACTTTTTGGAACTTGTTGGTTTTGGCTTATTGTCAATATAAAAAAAGTATGGTTCTTTGCCATTATCTATAGCTATTTCAACTGTAACTTTGTGACAACTTGCACTTTGATATCTTGCCCCTTTTTTAGGATATAAGAATTTTAATTTGTCTTTCGATTTTAACTCTTTGTCAAAATATTTAAGAACTTTTGGAGCTTGCTCTTTTATAAAATTACTACTCCAGCTCCACTGCTTTAATCCTTTAATTGCATCGGTTATACTAAAGGCTTCAAACATTATAGGTGTTGCAATTTCTCTAGCTGATAATTTTATTACTGGCTGATTGTCGGCTCTTCCTACCCATACTCCTATAGTATAATTTTTGCTATATCCCATACTCCAAAAATCACGGTACCCATAGCTTGTTCCTGTTTTATAGGCTATTTTGTCTGCTCTATCACGATAGTTATTCGGAGGTGGCAATTGTCTTAAAATTGCTGTAACTTTTTTTGCACTATTAGGATTAACAAGGCTTAGTTTCTTTTGTTTAGAGCTTTTTAAAAGAGTCAGACTTCTAGAACTTCCACCATTTGCTAAAGTAACATAAGCTTGTATTAATTGCCATAAATTAATACCGAGTCCTCCTAATGCAATAGGTAAAGTTGCACTATTTTTGGGAATATCTACTTTGCCAACAACTTTTTGCAATCTATCGATAAATTCACCAGCCCCAACACGATATAGTACCTTTACCGCTGGAATATTGAGCGAATTTATCAAAGCTTCGCTTATTGTAACTTGTCCATGGTATCTTCTCGAGTAATTATGCGGATGGTAGTTGCCAAATGTTACCTCTTTGTCTAAAATTATTGTTTGTGGATGGATAATGTGTTGCTCAAAACCTAAAGCGTAAATAAATGGCTTGAGTGCAGAACCAGGGGAACGAATAGCCTTTGTCATATCTATATAACCAGATATTTCTTTATTAAACATATTCCAGCTACCCAAATAGGCTCTTACTTTAGAGTTAGAATTTTCTACAATAAGTAGAGCCATACTTGTTCCGCTTGGTAAGCTTTTCCCACGCTCTTTTGCCCAAAGTTCTAATTGCTTTTGTAATGTACCATCTATTGTGGTATCTATTGTTAGTTTTTGGCTATTGTTTAAGAGTTTTAACGCTAAATGAGGAGCTAATCTTGGAAATTTATATACTCTTGTGTTTATAGGTTCTTTAAGAGCTTGTTTATATAAAAAATCACTCAATATTCCAGCTTTATATGCTCTTTTTAAAACTCTATCTCTTGCTCGTTTTGCTCTTTTGGGGTGCTTATCGGGGCGGTAGCTCTCTGGATTTTTAGGCAAGGCAACTAAAAGAGCAGCTTCGCTAGCACTTAGTGCATAAGGGTGTTTACCAAAATAGTACCAACTTGCCGCTTCTATACCTTCAATATTCCCTCCATATGGTGCTAGAGTTAAGTATATATTTAAAATTTCTTCTTTTGTATAGTGATATTCTAGCTGCAAGGCTCTGATTATTTCTACAATTTTAGAGCTTAAAGTCCTGTTTTTTGGCTCTAAAAGTCTAGCAACTTGCATAGTTAAAGTAGAAGCACCCGATACAATATGCCCTCTACTTACTAATTGATAAGAGGCTCGAAACATAGCTTGAATATCTACTCCATGGTGACTTTTAAATCGTTTATCTTCGAAATTTATAAGCATTTTTATATATAGAGGGTCAATTTTCTCAATATTTGGCTTAAAACGCCATTTTTGAGTGTAGTTTGTAGTTGTATAGAGCCAATTTTTAGAGTTATCATAAACAATACGAGAAGTATCGCGTGCTTTATATGTTTTGATAGGGTATAAAATATCAGTTGCAATAATAAATATAAAAAAACTAAACAGTGCTAAAAGAGTATATTTAAATAAATTTTTCATAAATTTCATAGTAAACAAATTATACCTAATTTATGATGTAAGTTATAAATTGCTGTTATGGTGTAGTTTTATTTGAGGTTCGCATATAGGAGCCCTAAAGTATTTTTACTTTAAGAACTCATATTTCAGCTTTTTACGCTTCTAATACTGCCCCTTTGCTAGCATTTGTAACTAATGCTCTATACTGTCTTAACCATCGGCTTTTTAATGGTTTAACAAGAGGTTCGAAATTAGCTCTTCTTTTTGCAATTTCATCTTCGCTTACAAGCAGTTCGATTTTGTACTCATCTACATCTATAAAGATTTCATCGCCATCTTCTACTAAACCTATCAATCCACCCTCTGCTGCTTCTGGGCTAACATGTCCAATACTTAAACCTCTTGTCGCACCACTAAAGCGTCCGTCTGTAATTAGAGCTACGCTATCACCAAGCCCCATACCCATAATAAGACTTGTTGGACTTAGCATCTCTTGCATACCTGGTCCGCCTTTTGGTCCTTCATATCTTAATACTACTACATCACCAGCTTTTACTTTACCGCCAGTAATTCCCTCTATTGCTTCATCTTGACTATTAAAACAAACCGCTGTACCTTTAAAGCTTCTATCGCCAATAATTCCAGCAGTTTTAATAACTGCACCCTGCTCTGCAAGATTACCAAACAAAATTGCCAAACCACCCACTTCGCTATATGGGTTATCTATAGTATGAATAATAGTTGTATCTTTAATCTCCGCATTTGCAATTCTTTCATATAGTGTATCACCCATTACAGTTAAATTATCTGCAAGTACATCGCCACCTCTTTTATTCATCTCTTTCATTACTGCACTAACACCACCAGCTGTGTTTATATCTTCCATATGAACAGTTGTTAATGATGGGCTGATTTTAGCAATATGGCTTACTTTTTTACTAATTTTATTAATATCTTCAATATTAAAATCAACACCTGCTTCGTTTGCGATTGCTAGCATATGAAGTACAGTATTAGAGCTTCCGCCCATAGCCATATCTACTGCAAATGCATTTCTAACTGCATTTTCGTTTAAAATATTTCTAAAGTTAAACTTGCCATCTTCGCTACTTTTTGCTAATTCACAAACTCTTTTTGCAGCTGCTCTAAAAAGCTCTTCTCTCTCTTTAGTTAGGGCTAAAATAGTACCATTTCCAGGAAGTGCAATACCCATAGCCTCCATTAATGTATTCATAGAGTTTGCAGTAAACATACCAGAACAGCTACCACCACTAGGGCAAGCGTTGCACTCCATTTCTGTTAAAGTCTCTACTGTAATTTCACCAGCTTCATACTCTCCAACACCTTCAAAAACTGTTGCTAAATCGATTGCTGTACCATCTTCCATATGCCCCGCAGCCATTGGACCACCACTTACAAAAACAGCTGGCACATTTACACGCAATGCACCCATAATCATACCTGGAACAATTTTGTCACAGTTAGGAATTGCAATCATTGCATCAAGCTTATGAGCATTCATAACTGTTTCTATAGAGTTAGCAATAATCTCACGACTTGGCAAACTATAAAGCATACCATCATGCCCCATTGCAATACCATCATCTACACCGATAGTATTAAACTCAAATGGCACACAACCATTCTTACGAATTTCATCTTTAATAATTGCTGCAACTTTATTTAGATAAAAATGTCCCGGAATTATTTCGATAAATGAGTTTGCAACCCCAATAAATGGCTTGTCAAAATCTTCATCTTTAAGTCCTGTAGCTCTTAGCAAACTTCTGTGTGGTGCTCTTTGATAACCTTTTTTTACTTCATCGCTTCTCATTGATTAACCTTGTATAATAGAATTTTAGTTATTTTACTACTAATAGTTTAAATTTTAGTTAAATGTAATAATAGACTTTTTTAACTTGCGTAACTTCAGTTTTTAATTCTAAAATAAGTAAATTTTTTAATAAATTATTTTGATTTATATTGTTTTAAGTTTATTTTAAGGTATTGTTGTATATAATCACACTCCAATTATGCGGGAGTAGCTCAGGGGTAGAGCATAACCTTGCCAAGGTTAGGGTCGCGAGTTCGAATCTCGTCTCCCGCTCCATAATTGATGTATTAATTATAAGTGGTGTCTTACCATGCATTTTATGCCCGGGTGGTGGAATTGGTAGACACGAGGGACTTAAAATCCCTTGGCCATTAGGCCGTGCCGGTTCAAGTCCGGCCTCGGGCACCACTAGCCTTAAAAATCAAACACTATTTTTTAGAGTAATGCTTGTTTTTTAAGGTCATGAGACAACTGTATAATAGCAAGTTTCAAGATATAATATGAGAAGATATTAGAAATTGAAAAATTTACTTGAAGACCTAGCTAAAGCTAAGTTGAAAGAAAATTTTTTTAATTTGTGATATCTTATAGTGTTGTAGATTGTGGCTTGCTACTATGCAGTGGTCTCATTAATTTTTACATATGATGGCGGCATAGCCAAGTGGCTAAGGCAGGAGCCTGCAAAGCTCTGATCCCCGGTTCGAATCCGGGTGCCGCCTCCATCTATTATTGTTCGGGAGATGTCGGAGCGGTTGAACGTGCCGGTCTTGAAAACCGGTGAGGGTAATACCTCCGGGGGTTCGAATCCCCCTCTCCCGGCCACTAACTTCAAAAATCTATTTTTTAATTACAGTTTTAATAAAATCATATATCTGATATTATAGCTATTTTTCTAAATATACTTATTTGCAAACTATAAAACTCTTCAACTCAATTAATGAATACTTTAAAATTATACAAATATTTTAAGCTTATTAAAACAAATTAAATATATAATTTTTTTATAGACTATAAAAGGAAGCATTTTGAGCGTTAAATTAGGCAATTTATCTACTGTTCGTACAGGATTGGTTATATCCAGAAAAAAAGCACATTTAGATTCTCGAGAAAAAATAGAGTATAAACAAATATCTTTGCGATGCTTCGATAATGGTGTAAAGCTAGATAAATCTAAAAAAGAGATATTTACTTCTTCTGAAAGGATAAATGCTAAATACATTACCCAAGTTGGGGATGTTGTCGTAAGGCTTCGAGCTCCTAGTTCGGCGGTTTATATAGAAAAAGAGGATGAAGGCTTGCTTATTCACTCTCTTTTGGCTGTTATTAGGGTAGATAGCAAATTGATAAATGCCAAATATTTAGCTTACTATATCAATTCACATAATGCACAGCGAATTTTAAAACAAGATGTTAAGGGCACGGCTATTCCTATGCTAAAAACTAAAGATTTAGAAGAGTTAAAAATAGCTTTGCCATCTTTAGAGAAACAAAACAAACTGGTGCAGTTTTTAGAACTAGCCGATAAAGAGAGAGAACTTCTTATAGAGTTAGTCCATGAGAAAGAAAAATTTTCACAAACCATTTTAAATAATACTATCAAGGAAGAGAACTAATGCAAAAAACAACACAAGAGACTATAAACAATATTGTATGGAGAGCATGCGATACCTTTAGGGGTACGATGGATAGTAGCGAGTACAAAGATTATGTGCTAACGATGCTTTTTGTGAAGTATCTCTCTGACTTTTACAAAGAGAAGCTTGAAGAGTTGCATAAGAAGTATAACGGCAACCAAGAGCGGATCGAGAGGAGTCTAAAACGAGAGAAGTTTGTACTTAATGAGAGTTGCACCTTTGACTATCTTTTAAAGCATAAAGAAGCACCAAATATCGGTGAGATTATCAACAAAGCATTGGAACGCATAGAAGAAGATAACAAAGAGAAGCTAGAGGGAATCTTTAGAAATGTAGATTTTAATTCAGAAGTCAAGCTGGGTAATACTAAAGAGCGTAACAGCAGTTTAAAGAATCTCCTAGAAGATTTTGCCAATGAGAAACTTGACCTTCGCCCTTCTATGCTAAAGGGTAATGATGTTATTGGTGATGCATACGAGTATCTTATCTCTCATTTTGCGAGTGATGCAGGGAAGAAAGGTGGTGAGTTTTTCACCCCGAGTGCGGTTTCGACTCTTCTTGCCAAATTGGTTGAAGCCAAAGAGGGTGATCGTATTTACGACCCAACTTGCGGTTCGGGGTCTTTGCTTATCAAGGCGAGTAAAGAGGTGGGCAATGAAAACTTCGCTATCTACGGACAAGAGAAAAATGGTCAGACTCACGCCCTCTGTAAGATGAATATGTTTCTCCATGAGATCAACGATGCCAACATCGCTTGGGGTGACACTCTGCGAAACCCGCTCCATATAGAGAACGATCATTTGATGAAATTTGATGTCGTGGTTGCCAATCCACCCTTTTCGTTGGATAAATGGGGTGCAGAAGATTTGGCAGACGATAAATATGGACGCTTTAAGTATGGTTTACCTCCTAAAAGTAAGGGTGACTATGCTTTTGTGCAGCATATGTTGGCAAGTCTCAATGCCAACGGTCGAATGGGTGTGGTGCTACCTCATGGGGTGCTTTTTAGAGGAGCAAGTGAAGGTAAAATAAGAAAACAAATCATAGAAGATGATAACTTGCTTGATGCTGTTATAGGGCTTCCTGCCAACCTCTTTTTCGGCACGGGGATACCCGCTACGATATTGATCTTCAAAAAAGGTAGACCAACTACCGATGTGCTCTTTATCGACGCAAGTAGAGAATTTGACAAAGAGAAAAACCAAAACAGCCTGAGTGATGTACACATCGCCAAGATACTCGATACCTACCGTCAGAGAAAAGAGATAGATAAGTATTCGCACATCGCTACACTTGAAGAGATTCAAGAGAATGACTATAACTTGAATATATCTCGTTATGTCGATACTTTTGAGGAGGAAGAACTCGTGGATATCGAAGCGACCAAAGAGAGGATAGCCAAGATAGAAGCGGAACTCTCAGAAGTGAAAAAGCAGATGCAGAGCTATCTGGAGGAGCTTGGGTTATGAGTGAGATAGTAGTTTTTAGAGATGATAATTTAGAGTTAAAAGTTGATTTTGATGGTGAAACCATATGGCTTACACAGTCTGATTTGGCAGGGTTTTTTGAAAAAGACCAGTCAGTCATATCTCGTCATATCAATAATATATTTAAAGATAAAGAAGTCGATGAGAAAAGCAATATGCAAAAAATGCATATTGCAAATTCGGATAAACCTGTAAAATTTTATAGTCTTGATATAGTGTTGGCAGTAGGCTACAGAACTAACTCTGCAAAAGCAATAAAATTTAGACAATGGGCGACAAAAATCCTGAAATCATATATGATCGAAGGCTATGCCTTGAACAAGGATAGACTCCAGAGTCAAAAGTTATCAGAACTAAATAAAACCATAGAACTTATAATGAAAAGTTTGCAAAGCAAAGAGTTAAGCACTACAGAAGCTAAAGGTTTTGTAGAGATCATCTCAAACTATGCAAAGTCTTGGGCATTGCTTCAAGGGTATGACGAGCAAAGTCTGGACGAGGTGGTGCAGACCAAAGAGCAGAAATTTATCCTTGATTATGATGAAGCCAAAGAAGCCATTGCTGAGCTTAAAAAAGCATTGATTGCCAAAGGGGAAGCGACGGAGCTTTTCGGGCGGGAGAAAGCGGATGAATTTAAGGGCAATCTACTTAATATCTACCAAAGTTTCGGCGGTGAAGAGCTCTTACCGAGCGTAGAGCAAAAAGCGGCAAATCTCCTCTACTACATCATAAAAGGGCATCCGTTTAACGATGGCAACAAGCGAATCGGGGCATACCTGTTTGTGCTCTTTTTGCACAAAAACGGCATCCTCCACAAACCAAACGGCGAACCGAAGATAAATGACAATGCCCTTGCATCATTAGCACTGCTGGTAGCCACCTCTGCCCCGGAGCAGAAAGAGATCATCATTAAACTGGTGATGAATATGTTGTATGAGGGGGAGATATGAGTGATATTGTGATTTACCAAGATGAAGAGGGAGTAGCCACATTAGAAGTAACACTACAAGATGAAACTTTATGGCTCTCTCAGAAACAGCTTGCCGAGCTTTTCGGTGTAACAAAACAAAATATTAGTTTGCATATTCAAAACATTTTTGAAGAGGGCGAGTTGAATCCAAATTCAACTGTCAAGAATTTCTTGACAGTTCAGCAAGAGGGTAAAAGAAAGGTTAAAAGAGAGATAGAACACTATAATCTTGATATGATTATCTCTGTAGGATATAGAGTCAAGTCAAAGATAGCTACACGCTTTCGTCAGTGGGCGACACGACAGCTAAAAGAGTATCTTATTAAAGGTTTTGTAATGGATGATGAGAGACTCAAAGAGGCAAAAAATAGCTACTTTGACGAACTTTTAGAACGCATTAGAGATATAAGAAGTAGCGAAAAGGTATTTTGGAAAAAAGTACTCGATATTTATGCTACAAGTGTGGATTATGACCCAAGCGATGAGATGTCGCAAACTTTTTTTAAAACCATTCAAAATAAAATGCATTTCGCTACACATGGCAAGACAGCAGCAGAGATTGTTTATGAAAGAGTAGATAGCTCCAAGCCTTATGTGGGCATGACCAATTTTAGTGGTGCTAGACCAACCAAAAAAGAGGTCTCCATAGCAAAAAATTATCTTAATGATGATGAACTAGATACCCTAAACCGTTTGGTGACTAGCTATTTGGAGTTTGCTGAACTTCAAGCAAAGCAGAGAAAACCTATGAAGATGCAAGATTGGATAAAGAAGCTTGATGATTTTTTAAACTTGTCAGATTTTGAGATTTTGCATCACAAAGGAAAAATATCGCATACCCAAGCACTAAAAAAAGCAAATGAAGAGTACGATAAATACAAAGCCATATTGATAGAACAAAAAAGTAAAGCCGAAGAGGATTTTGAAAAAGCTATCAAAGCGATAGAGGCGAAGCATGAGTAGAGTAAAAAAGGGATATAAGCAGACCAAAGTTGGGATAATTCCTGAGGAGTGGGAAGTAGTGAGGTTGGATAAAATAATTCGATATAAAAAGGGTTATGCTTTTAAATCTTCAGATTATCAAACAGAAGGTGTTCCGATTATTAGAGTTTCAGATACTGGATTTAACAAAATTAATGACAGTAATCTTGTTTGTATTGATAAAGAAAAAGCAAAAATATATGATAGTTATAAGCTTAAAACTGATGATATTATTATTACTACTGTTGGCTCAAAACCTCCACTATATGATTCGATGGTTGGGAAAATAATCTTAGTGCCTAAAAAAAATGAAAATCATTTATTAAATCAAAATGCAGTCAAAATATTTTCTAAAATTGCTAACAATAGGTATATTTTTTATCAATTTTTATCAAAAAGATATATTTATCATATTAAAACAATATATCGAGGAAATGCTAATCAAGCATCAATTACATTAAATGATTTATTTGCTTTTAGTTTACCTCTTCCACCCCTAAAAGAACAACAAAAAATAGCCCAAATCCTTACCACTTGGGACAGAGCTATAAGCAATGTTGAATTATTAATTTTGAATTATGAATTAAGAAAAAAAGGGTTGATGCAGAAGCTTTTGAGTGGGGAAGTTCGGTTTGAGGGGTTTGATGGGGAGTGGGAAGAGGTTAGGCTGGGGGATGTTGCAGAGATTATTATGGGTCAATCGCCAAGTTCAAAATCTTATAATGAAAATAAAGAAGGAGTACCACTTATTCAAGGAAATGCAGACTGTAAAAACAGAAAAACAGCTCCACGGATATACACAACCGAAAAAACAAAAGTTTGCAACATAGGTGATATAATTATGACGGTAAGAGCTCCAGTTGGGGTTATTTCGAAAGCATATCATAATGCTTGTATAGGGCGAGGTGTTTGTGCGATAAGGACTAAAGATGATAATGGATTTTTGTATTATTATTTATTGAAGTATGAAGAGAAATGGGAAAAATATTCTCAAGGTTCAACTTTTACAGCAGTAAATAGCAACGATATAAAATCACTCAAAATCAAATTTCCACCACTCGAAGAACAACAAAAAATAGCCCAACTCCTCACCACAGCAGATAGAGAAATAGAGTTACTCAAAGAGGAACTTGAAGCACTCAAAGAGCAGAAGCGGGGGTTGATGCAGAAGCTTTTGACGGGGGAAGTGAGGGTAAAAATAAATGGAGGAGAGAGGTTATGAACTACAAAATATTTTGTGATGAAAGTAACCATTTATTGAATGATAAATCTAACCTCATGGTCAATGGTGCGATTATGGTACCTGAGAATAAAGTGCAAGAGTATAATAAGCATATTAAATATCTAAGACATAAGCACAATTATCACTATGAACTAAAATGGACAAAACTATTTAGCCACAATTTCTCTTTTTACCAGGAGCTGATAGACTTTTTTATAGAAAGTGAAATGCGTTTTAAGGCAACTTTGGTAGTCAACAAACAGTTTCATCGTCACAGTGACTATGGATATGATCATAATGACTTTTATTATATTGCATTTTATTACACTTTGAGAGATTTTATAGATAGTGAACTTTTTTCAAACTATAAGGTATATCTGGATTATAAAGATACAAGGGGTGGAGAAAAAATAAAAATACTTAAAGAAACACTAGAAACAAAAGGGCTCAGAACAAATAATGTGGATGTATATATTATTAACTCAAAAGAATCACAAATCTTACAATTGTGTGACCTGTTTATAGGTGCCATTGGGTATAGAAATCGCCAAGATATAGAAAAAACAAGTCGAATTAAAAATCATATTATTGATTATCTTTTGGAAAAAAGGCTTGCTTTGCATTTTACTGTAAGAGATGAGAATAAATTTAATATTTTCAAATGGGATTTGGCAAAATGATGATACTTAGTGGCGTTGAACTCTTTAGCGAAAAAACTATTGAAGTACTATTTGAATATTTTGATAATGATTTTATAGCTCATGATACCTTTTTGACTAATGGAATTAGACAATATTTGATTGATATTAAAAAGACAATAGAGTGTGACTGTCCTTTTGGTGACAAGAAAAAACCTGAACGATTTTGGCATATCATAACTAAAGATGAATATGAACATTCAAAGAGAAACAACCCTTGCCCTTCTCCTGAGAATAAACGCTCTTATGATACTGCAAGAGCCAAACGAATACACTGGATAAAACCAATTATAGAAAACTGGTTAAATGATCCTGATATTGTCCATTTTTATGAAAAGTTATCTGGTAAAGAGACTTTACATATATGGCATACAAAGTTAGATTTTTTGGTTATTTTAAGAAGAGAAAGCAAAAGTAGCAATAGATTTTTAGTATCAACATATCTTATATACAGAAATCAAAGACAACGCTACAAAAAAAGGCTTGACAGATATGAGAGAAATAAGCCAAATGGCTATGAATGGTTTTGATAGGAGGTCGCCCGCTACGGTGGGGCGTGACCACTTGTGGGAAATAAATTCCCTCTACCACAGGGTAGATCAAGATAGTGTTATTATAGCTATATATATTTAAACGAATATTAATGGAGAAAAAATGATCCCAAAAACAGATGAAAAAACCATCCAAACTAACACCATAGACCTCCTAAAAAGTATGGGCTATACCTATATCTCTCCAGAGGAGATGCTACTATATAGAGGTAGCACTAGGCAAGTAGTTCTTAAAGATATTTTGCTTAAACAACTCCAAAAGATTAACGGTTTTGAGTATAAAGGTACTCGGTATCCATTTTCTGCAAAAAATATAGCCAAAGCTATTGATGATTTAGATGTTTCTCTTAACGAGGGGCTTATGACGGCTAATCAAAAGATTAGTGACCAACTTTTGCTTGGAAACTCATATAGCGAAGAGCTTAGTGATGGGGTTAAGAAGAGTTTTTCTTTGCATTATGTAGATTATGAAAATCCTGAAAATAATGTTTTTCATGTTACAGAAGAGTTTGTGGTAGATAGGGTAAATCAACAAGAGCGTATAAAAACTAGGCGACCTGATTTGGTGTTGTTTATCAATGGTATCCCATTTGGGGTGATTGAGCTTAAAAGAGCATCGATAAGCACCGAAGAGGGGATTTCGCAAATGATTCGTAATCAAGGAGAAAATGAGATTCCGCACCTCTTTAAGTATGTGCAGATTACACTAGCAGGCAACAACCACTCTCCTCAGTATGGCACTACAGGTACACCCAAAAAGTTTTATGCAGTATGGAAAGAGAAAGGTATAGATTTAAGCAAGGTTGTAAAAGGTCGTATTGCTTCGCCTTTGGATAAAACAGTTTATGCACTTTTTTCTAAAAAGCGTGTTGTAGAGTTGTTGCATTCGTTTATTATTTTTGATGGTAGAGTAAAGAAAATAGCACGATACCAGCAGTATTTTGCGATAGAGAAGATACTTAAGCGAATAGAGAGGTTAGACAACACAGGCAGACGGCAAGGCGGGCTTATTTGGCACACTCAAGGCTCTGGTAAGTCGCTGACTATGGTTATGTTGGCTAAGTTGATTAAGCGAAGTATCGTAGGCTCTAAAATTATTGTTGTAACTGATAGAAAAGATTTAGACAAACAGATACACGATACATTTAATAACTCAGAAGTTAAAGCTGTAAGGGCAAGGTCTGGTAGAGACTTAGTGAGCTTGTTGCAGTCTGGAAAGTCTGTTATAACAACTCTTATACATAAATTTGAGAAGGTTAAAAATGAAAAGGTTACTTTTGATGACTCAAATACCTTTATACTTGTAGATGAATCGCACCGAACACAGGGTGGGGATATGCATAAAGCTATGAAAAAAGTCTTTCCACAAGCGTGCTATCTTGGTTTTACAGGAACACCACTTATGAGAAGAGAGAAGAACTCATTTGCGAAGTTTGGGGGAGAGATACACCGCTATACCATCAATCAAGCAGTGGAAGATAAAGCAGTATTGCCACTACTTTATGAAGGACGGCTTGTTAATCAATGGGTGAACGATGACAAAGGCTTAGACAGACGGTTTGAGCAGATAGCTAGACACTTAAACGAAGAGCAGAGGCTGGATTTAAAAAAGAAGTGGGCACGGTTTCAAAAGGTGGCTTCTAGTGAGAGACGCTTAGAGATGATTATGTTTGATATTAACGAAGATATTAAGAGACGGCTTTTGGGAACTGGCTTTAAGGCAATGTTGGCTACAAGCTCTAAGTACGAAGCGATTAAATACCATAAACTTTTTGAAGAGATGGGAGATATACGAACAGCGTTTGTTATCTCTGTGCCAGATAGCAGAGAGGGGCACTCGGAAGTAGATGATGAAAACAAGGCATTTATACAAGAAGAGTGGTCAAGAGTGATGAAAAAGTATGGAGATGAAGAGAAGTATTTAGATAAAGTTAAAGATGAGTTTATCAATGGTGAAGAGATAGAACTTCTTATTGTAGTAGATAAACTTTTGACAGGCTTTGATGCACCAAGAGCGTCGGTGCTTTATATAGATAAGTTGCTTAAAGAGCATAATTTGCTACAAGCCATAGCAAGAGTAAACCGTCTGTATGATGGGAAAGATTTTGGATTTATTGTAGATTACCGTGGGTTATTGGGAGATTTAGATAAAGCACTTAATGATTACTCAGGACTGGCAGATTTTGACGAAGAGGATATTGCAGGGGCAGTATTTGACATCAAAGAAGAGATAGCTAGGGTTAAAACTTACTATGCATACTTAGAAGAGCTGTTCCAAGAAGTGGAAGAAAAGAGCGACCAAGAGAGCTACGAAGTTTACTTAGCAGATGAAGAGAGGCGAAAACTTTTCTATGAGTATCTATCGCATTATGCTAGAGCATTAAAACTAGCACTCTCAAGCGACAAGATAAGTGAAGTTTTTAATAATAAAGAGATAATAAACTACAAAGAGAAGATGAAGTTTTATGCTCAGTTACGAAAATCTGTACGGATTCGCTACCATGAGCAGGTAGATTTTGGAAAATATGAAAAGCAGATGCAAAAATTGCTTGATACTTTTATCTCGGCAGAAGAGGTAAATCAACTTACAAAATTAGTAAATATTTTTGATGAAGAGTTTGAATCAGAGATAGAGAGAGTGGTAGGGGATAATGCTAGAGCCGATGCAATACTGAGTGCCACAACAGCAGTGATTACGGAAAAAAGAGAAAGCAATCCTGCATACTACGATAAACTCTCTAAGAGGATACAAGAGATTATAGAAGAGTACAAAGAGAAGCGATTAACAGAAGAGGAGAAATTAAAACAGGCAAAAGAGATACGAGATTTACTTGTTAAAAATGAAGGAGAAGAGGAGTCTAACTATCCCAATAGTATTAAAAACAATAGTTGTGCTAGAGCTTTTTATGACAACTTAGAAGAGTGTTTTAATGAAGCTATGAATAGTATTGATGAGCGTATTTTGGTAGCAGAAGCACCTATTGGCTACGGAAATAGAGTTCAAGAGGATTTATTAACGCAAACGGTTTTAAAAATAGCAAATATCTTTAAAGAGGCTTCTAAAAAACCTGATTGGAAAAACAATAGTAATATGCGTAATAAAATCGAAGGTCAGATAGAAGAACTTTTTTGGGAGATAGAAGATATGTATGGTACAAAATTTAAAAATATTGATGAAATACTAGCTATGATACAGCAAATTGGGGTAAATAATTATTGATGAATATCTCTATAATTAGAAAAGATGTAAAGCATATTTATATAAAAGTTAAGCCAAGCGGGGAAGTAATACTTACTGCACCTAACAATAGTGATAGACGAGATATAGAGTATGTGCTTAAAAAAAGAGCAGAATGGATAGAGAAAAAAATCGCTTTTTTTGATGCTCATAGAGATAAACATAAAAAAGAGTATGTAAGTGGAGAAAACTTTCGCTATTTAGGGCGAAATTACCGTTTGAAAGTTATAGAGAGCAAAGAAGAGGAAGTAAAGCTTCAAAGAGGTTATTTGCAGATTTTTGTAAAAGATAGGGCAAATTATGAAAAGAAGCAGAAACTTATAAAAGCTTGGCAGACGCAAAAAGCAAAGATACACTTTCAAAAAGCTATAGAAAAATATAAACCCATCGTTAAACAAGAGATAGAAACAGTTCGCATACGAGAGATGAAAACTCGTTGGGGAAGTTGTAACCCAAAGAAAGGCTACATTAACCTAAATCTAAAGCTGATAGAGAAGCCTACGGAGTGCATAGAGTATGTGGTGTTTCATGAGTTGGCTCACTTAGTGCATGCTGACCACAGTATGAATTTTTATAACTATTTGAACCTTTTTATGCCTGATTGGAAGAGAAGAAAAGATAGACTAGAAAAGAGTATTTAATTTATGCTCTATTTTTTGCTTCGGTTTTAAACAAACTCAGCGTTGAGGTGTAGTATTTTCTAAATTTATATGTAAGATAAAGAAATTTATTAGATAATAGTATTAAAAAAGGCTATATTTGATAAGAGTATTTTTTATAACTATAATATTAATATTTTCGCTACAGGCAAAAAGTGAAGTTACTGGCTATTATGCTAAAAATGGTGAAGTTAAGCACTTTATAAACCATATGATACGCAAGTATAATTTTAAGCGAGACTATTTAATAGATGTTTTCTCTCGTGCAAGCAAGCCAAAACGCTACCGAACCAAAAGACGCCACAGACGGCTAAAGTATGGAATTGCAAAGGGGCGTAAGTGGTGGCTTAGAAGTGTGGGTTTTAGTGCTTACGAGAAGAGATATTTAAATGAGGATAGAGTTCGTCAAGGTGTAAAATTTACCAAAAGATACAAAACTCTTTTAGGTAGAGTTGAGAAAAAACTAAAAGTAGATAAATATATAGTAACAGCAATTATTGGTATCGAAACTTATTATGGTGAAATTATTGGTAATTGGGAGACTTTTAATGCTCTTGCTTATCACTCTTTTAAAGATAAAAAGAGAGCTAAGTTATTTAAATATGAGTTAGAGAAGCTATTAGTTTTATGTTATAGACAAAAGCTAAACGCTCTATATTTAAAGGGCTCTATTTATGGGGCATTGGGACTTGGGCAATTAATGCCTCACTCTTACTTAAAATATGGGCTAAGCTTTGATAGCAATAAAAAGATAGAGCCATTTTCTCACCCAGATGCTATTGCTACAGTAGCCAATTTTCTGCACCATAAAGGCTGGAGAGAGGGTAAAGATGTTGCAATTAGAGCTAAATACAATGGCAAAAAGTTTAACCGTATCAATAAAAGTACAAGATACAGAATCAGTCGCTTAACTCTTAAAAAATGGGGTGTTAGAGTAAGCAAAAAATTTAAGGCAAAATACTTTAAACTAACCAAGTTAAAACGAGCAGAATATGATGAAGTTTGGTTGACATTTAACAATTTTGATGTAATAAAACATTACAATAATTCAAATTATTACGCAATGGCAGTTTATCAGCTAGCACAAGAGATTAAAAAAAGAGACAAAAAAAGTATGATTCAATAGTTAAAAAGGTTAAAAAATGGGTTGGTTTTATCTTATTTTGGCAATTAGTTTTGAAGTTGCAGGTACTACTTTCATGAAGCTCTCTGAGGGTTTTACTAAAACTGTACCTTCTATTGCAATGTTTGTGTTGTATATTCTATCACTAACGGCTCTTACATTTGCTCTTAAAAAGTTCGAAGTTAGCACAGCATACGCTATCTGGTCTGGGCTTGGAACTGCACTTATAACGGTTGTTGGCGTTGCACTTTTTAAAGAGAGCGTTAGCGTGGCTAAAATTTTAAGTATAGCCCTTATAATAATTGGTGTTGTGGGCTTACAACTAACTACTAAACATTAGATTTCTTCTATAAGGGCACCCCCATTGCCATTAAGTTAAGCACCTCTACCACCATAAAATGCCACTATACATAACCTAATTTCCAACATTTTTCTTCTTCCTTTTTAAATGATTAATTGAATTGTTAGCTA